>Ga0208157_1000173_pt1 | contig 41226 bp, 50 predicted proteins | sample 5_EtaG_FD_184077 | JGI IMG/M metagenome (GOLD analysis project Ga0208157, IMG submission 184077) | Marine viral communities from the Subarctic Pacific Ocean - 5_ETSP_OMZ_AT15132 metaG (SPAdes) (version 2) | ecosystem: Environmental > Aquatic > Marine > Oceanic | place: Pacific Ocean | collected...
ATTAATAAGTAAGTATGGTCAGTATGACATACCACAAGATTTAATAAATAAACTTTATGATATGAGACTTAAAGGTGTTTTAAGTAAAGATGATTTATCAGAACAGTTTAGATTAATACTCTTTCCTGAACTACCAGGATTTAGAAATGATGAAATACAAGAGTTTATAAAAGATAAACAGTTAGAGATGCCTGAGAGTTTAGCATTTATACAAAGAGCTAAAGACCAAGCAGAAGCTAAGTTAGGTATGGATTTAGCATCACTGTTTAAAGAAGAAGACTATAACTTTTTTAGTAATGTATTAGCTACTACTAATGGACAAGCGTTATTAGATTCTAAGTTACAAGAAGTATGGGATGAAAATGTTTCAGATAAATATAAAGGTAGAGATTATAACACTTCAATTATTGGAGTTAGAACTATGTCAAATAAGTATGGTAACTTAGATGAAGCAGGTAGAGATAAAGATTTAGTATATAACTTGTTTCAAATGGATGACCCATCAGAACAAAGAAAAGCAATCATATCACACTTCTTAGAAGTAGGAGATGATGGTGCATTAACTAAAATGGCACAAGGATTAAAAGGTCAAGGATTAGGACAAATATATTTGTCTCCAACAATAACTGGACAAGGATAGTATGGCAGAAATAACTAATGAAATACTTGCGGAAAATAGTATTAATCAAAGTATGTTATATACAGATGAGAACGATAACAATGTTGTTTACGTATTTAAAAATGATGAATACATAACAGCTACAACTGCTGAAGAACTTGCTGAAGCATTGAGTGGTGGTGGAGTTGCAATAGCAGAAAACTTGTTTACAAACGAAAGTTATGGTGGTACTGGTACTACAAGTGGTACCGATATGGATGCAGGAGATGCTTCACCTACAGATGATTTAAGTTCTTTCTTTACAAAATTAAATGAAACAATATCAAGTATAGGAAGACAAGATAGAGAAGACGAGCCTACGTTTGTACCTACCCCAAAACAAATAGAAGACATAGTTCCTTGGTTAGCAGGTAAAGGTGGCTTACTACAATCCTATGTAGATTCATATATAGAAACAGGTAATGCTGAATTTGCTTTAGGTGCTGTAAGAAATACAGAAGAGTATGCATTGTACTATCCAGGAATTAAAAGAGTTGATGGTTCTCTAAGAATGAATGAAGCACAGTATGAACAAGTTAGAGAAGGTTATTACAGAATACTTTTAGAGAATGACTTGAATCCTTTAGTGTTTGAAGAAGCAGGTAAAGTATCATCCCTTATAGCAGGTGATGTAAGTGTATCAGAATTTAGAACAAGAATAGAAAGTGCTAGAACTGCATTTACAGACAACCCTATAGCACAAGAAATTAAAGACTACTATTCTGCAAATTTTCAAATAGACTTAACAGATAACGCAGTATTTGCTGCATCATTAGACCCTGATATATCTATAAGCATATTACAGAATCAGATATCACAATCACAATTAGGTGCTGAAGCTGCATTAAGAAATCTAGATTTAACTACAGAACAAGCACAAAGATTAATACAAGCAGGAATTACACAATCAGGTGGACAAAGATTATTTGCAAGAGCTAGTGATTATATACAACAGTTAAATAGATTAAGAATGGTGCAAGGAAGACCTAATGAAATTAACTTACAAGATATTATTAATACAGAAGTTCAACAAGACCCTGCTGCTCAAAGAGAACAGGAACGTATACTCAATCAAAATAAAGCAATAAGTACTGCACAGGCAGGAGCCGCTCAAACGCAGGGTGGAGAAGTTGCAGGTTTAACAGAAGCATAGTATACTATATGTAGTGCCTGACGAGTTCGGCACACTAAATATAGGGTCGTATTCGAGAGAATTTCTAAGGTATTCTCTTTGTTGTTCACAAACCCTTACGACATCCCTTTAATTACCTAGCGATTATTGTTATGGGATTTTTTATATGCTAGAGAAAATGGAGAATAATATATGGAAAATATAGAACAAACAAATACAGATACACCTGATGAAGGCGGTATTAAAGAGCTAAGAGAAGAATATAAAAAACTCAAAGCTGAAAATAAAGCCTACAAGCAGAACGTTATGAACTCTGCATTAAACTCATTAGGGTTAGAAGCTGACAAAGGTATTGGAAAAGCTGTAACTAAATTGTATGATGGCGAAGTAAATAGCGAAGCTATTGCTGCTTTTGTACAAGAGGAGTTTGGTGAGGTTGGTGCTATTGATGCTAAAACTGAACCTGATACCACTGGTAATGTTGTTCAAGCTCAGTCACGTGTAGAGCAATTACAAAAGGTTGGAGTAGACAATAAACCTATGAATCTTATGGGTGAGTTTAAAGAGTATGTTAACTCTCCAAACACAACAACCAAACAGTCTATCTCTGCAAAACTTGCAATGATGGACCAGGATAAGAAATCTTAAGGAGATAAATTATGGGACCAATTACAACCCCTGACCCAATTTACGCTTCCGACATAAATAATTTTCAAGGAGAATTATTTAGAGTTGGAGGTCAAAGAACACCTTTCTTATCTGCTATTGGTGGGTTAAGCGGTGGCGGAAAAGTTATACAATCAACTTTCTTCCAATTCCAAACTGCAGACAATGCAACAGTCTCTGGTGCTGCTACCGAAGGTACTGAGGGTGGACAACCAACAGAATACCTTGGTCGTAACAGAGGTGCTTACACTCAAGTAACGCAGATATTTCACAAAGGTGTGAAAATGTCATACACAAGTATGGCTGCCTATAATCAACAAAATGCGTTTGATTTAGGTGCAGCAGGATATAGTACATCAGATGGTGATGGAACACTTACTGCTGCTGACAAGTTAGCTCTATTCGGAGGTAACCCAATAACAGATGAACTAGCAGAACAAATGGAACTAGCTCTTGAAAAAATTGCTAGAGAAGTAGAGTGGTTTATGGTCAACGGTACATTCGCTGACGGTACACACGCTTCAAACCCTGTTGGAGACAACAGAACATTTAGAGGCTTGGCAGCTCACTGTGCGTTGAATGGTGGTAACAAATATTTCAACACATCCACAGAAGCTACAGGTGGTACTGCTAAAAAACTAGACTGGGATGCAGTTGCAGCATCATTAAAAAAACTTTTTGATTCTTCAGCTCCAGTTAAAAACCCTGTTCTTTTGGTTAGCTCTGCTAACTTACTAGAACTTAACAAGCAGTTATATTCACCACAATCAGGTGGTACAACTGCTTCTGTCGTTCAACGTGATAGAAACGTTGGTGGTATTGATATCGACACAGTCGTAACACCATTTGGTTCTATCGGAATGATGGTATTAGATTCAAACATCTTGGCTGACACTGATGCTTTCATTGTTGATATGGCTTATGTAAGCCCTATCTTTACAAACATTCCTGGTAAAGGAACTGTTTTCGTGAGAGACGTTGACCAACAAGATTATGCTAGAGTTGCAAAAGCAATCTATATGGAAATGGGAATCGACTTCGGTCCTCCACAATATCATTTGCACATAGATGAAATTGCTGCTCCGTAGTAATTGATTTGAAGATTAGGGTGGAACTCCACCTCCACCCTTATCTTCTGCTATAGTAAGGAAGATATGTACAAATTTAACGTTAAAGAAGTAACAATAGATGTATCTGCAAATGGAACTCAGTCAAGTAGTGTAAACACAGATGGTATGTTATTGACTGCCATTGTATTTCCTGCAGCAATGACTGGTACTGCAATTACTTTTGACTTTTCTGTAGACGGAACAAACTTTTATGATGTTGTAGAAACAAATGGAACAGAGGTAAGTTATACCGTATCAGCAGGAAACGTTGTTAGAGTTGACCCTAGTGGTTGGGCTTTTGCTTCTAGTGGTTTTATTAGATTAACATCAGGAAGCACAGAAGCAGCAGATAGAGATATTAAACTAATATTTAGAACAGCCTAGGAGGTCCAATGAGTGCAACTATTGGAGACCTAATAGATAGGACCTATAGAGAATATCTAGAACCAATGGACGACCTTACAAGTTACACAACTTTAGGTTCGACAATAAGTGCTAGTGCAACAACTCTTAATTTCAATGGTGCCTTGTTATCTATAGAAGAAGAAGACGCTATGGATGCAGGAGCTATTGTTGAAATAGGTCAAGAGCTTATGATATGCACAGACTTAAATGCAGTTACTAATACATTGACAGTAACTAGAGGTGCAAGAGGTACTACTGCTGTACAACATTTAGCAGATTCTATAATTAAAATAGCTCCAGTATTTCCTAGAAAGAATGTGTTTGATGCTATATCAGACCAAATACATAACTTGTATCCTACATTATTTGCAGTAGAAACTGTATCAGTTAATGCAGCAACAGGCTACACAATACTTGGTGCTCACGGTACAGACCAAGATAATAATAATTATTTAGTAGCACCATTAAAAGCTATATCACAATATACAGATTTTTCTGCAGGTTCAGATTCAACAGGCATACAGTACAGAGGGGTACAAGTAGAACTAATAGATTTACCTAACCCTTTTACTTATGTAGATAATGCAGGAACATCAAGAACTAAAACATACAACAATGGTCCAAATGTAGTACACGCTGTGCAAACATATAATATAGCGTCAGGACACGTTGTTTACATTACATTTAAAAAGAAGTTCTTAGACGTAAGAGATTATGATAGTGATGGAGATATAGAAGATACTACTCTTTCACAAATAGGTTTAGAAACAGAATACGAACCAATCATTATGACAGGTGTAGCTGCACAACTTATGTCAGGTAGAGATATACCTACTGCTACTGCTGATTATATATCTGACCAAATGGGAGTAACTAACTTCCCAGTAGAATCTGCATCAAGAATAAGAAACTCATTATTAGCATATCAACGAGCTTTAATACAACAAGCTAGAAAAGATTTAAGAGCTAGGTATCCCGAACCAGTATCAATTAACTCTATAAGTTACGGATAATGCCTAGGGTTGCATCAACTGTAAATATATCTAACCCGAAAAGATATGGGTATGATGTAAGAATTGATGACATACTGTTACGTTCTGCAGTAGGTCCAGGCAGAGATATGACTATACAGTCATCAGATGTACAAGAAGGACAAATAAATCTGAAACAAAATCCTGAAGACTTTACATCTAACTTAGGTCGTATATATTCAAGAAATAATTTTGCAGGTGGTCAAGGATTAGATACTGCACATAGACAAGATGGAACACCAAAAGATTCTACAAGATTTTTTGACAGCAAAGGTGTAGATGTATTTCACGCAGATGATGAATCTTCTTATAATGTTAAACTACTAAATACAACTACTACACAAAGTCAAAACTTTAGTGGTAGCAATAACTATATAGCACAGCTTACTAATGGTGATGTATATGTTACAGATGGTACAACTATACATAAGTATGATTTATCAGGTACAAGTTGGTCTGAAATAGCTGCATCTACCTCAGGAGTATCAACTACAGGTTCCTCTACAATTACAGGTATAGCTGCAGTAGGTGATAGATTATTTGTAACTACTGCTAATGGTACATCCTCTTCACAACTAATTGAGTGGACAGGTAGTTCTTGGGTAACTAGAACAACAGACCAAACATCTAATGCTTTAACAGGTGTATGGTTTGCTAAGAATCAATTATTTATAACAGGAGATGATGGTTCCGTAGCATACCTTTGGGGTATAAGTCCCATAGGACAATCTTGGGGTAGTAGTGCTTTAACAGAAGCTACTGCTCTACTTACATTTGATAGAAGTTATAGCATAACACAAGTAGTTGATGCAGGTTCAGTTGTATTAGCTGCGTCTACAAGTGGAGATATTTTTTCTATAAAAGATATAAGTGGAACTATGACATTGAAAGGTCAAACTAATATACCATTTGAAGAAGTACATTCTATAGCTGCAACAGAGGGGATTGTATTTTTCGGAACAGTAGAAAGAGCTACAACAATAGGTAGATTTTACAGAGCATCACTAGCAGTAGCAGATGATTTATATGTTATTTCACAAAGACAATTAATTAAAGAGTGGGATGTTACAGGACAAGACACTACACCTAAATTTATGTTTGTATCAAGAGATAGTGTGTATTGTGGTATCAAAGAAAGTAGTAGCGAAAGCTATCTATGGAGATACTACTTACCAACAGCAGGTTTTGCTAGAGACATAAAGATGGGAGCAGGAGCATTTGTAACTGGTATAACACAAGTAGACAGTAAGTTTATGGTAGTTTTAGCAGGAGATGATGTATACCTAGAAACATCTACATATGAAACAGAAGGTTATGTATTGTTATCTGCAGCAGATTTCTTTACTGCTGAATCTAAACAGTTCGTAGGTGCAGAGTTATCTACAAGTACTTTGCCTGGTAGCACATCTGTAGAGTTGTTCTATTCAACTAAGTTTGAAGCATTAGACAACCCTAGTCACTCTAGCTTTAATGAAGCTATTGTTCAGACAACAGGTTCAGGAGATGTTGAGAAACAGTTAAACGAAGTATCTAGATATATAGTAGGTAAAGTAATTTTAAAATCATTAGCAGGTGTAGATACACCTAAAGTCAAGTCAGTACAGTTTAGAGCACTGGCAAGACCTGAACTTGTAGTAGCACAAATACCTGTAAATATATCTGATAGAGTAGAAAGACCTGGTAGAAAACCTATAAAGGTAAAAGGTTTAGGTGAAACAATATATGGAGAGTTACGTAATAAAGAAGGTGATTCTGTTACTTTAGAATTGTTTGACCCTGCAGAAATTATAAGAGGTGTAATAGAAAGAATTAGCTATCCTATAAATTCTAATGTTGAAAGAGGAAGTGTTACACAGTATGCTATAATAACGGTGCGTGGTACTAGGCAATCAACTATTACTGATGTCACAAGTACCAACGTATTTGGTATTAATCAGTTAGGAATTATGAGGTTCGGAGCGTAATGGGAGTAGCACAGACTGCAACGTATAGTAACTTTTTTGAAACAACATTAAATGGTATTTTGCCTGGTGGTAATCCAGGACAATCTACAATGACGTTAACTGCAGCTCCTACAACCAATGGAACAACAGGAATAGCTGCACCATATTATTTAGTAATAGACCCTGATGAAACATCATCTAGAGAAGTTGTATTAGTTACAGCAGCATCAGGAGTTAATGTTACAGCAATGACTAGAGATGTTGAAAACAGACACGGCACAAATAAGCCTACACACACAGACGGAACTACTGTACGTATGGCAGTTGTTGGTCAAATGTTTGAAGATTTACACTTACGATTAAATGATGTAGCACTTACAGGAGATGTAACAGGAACTATTAGTAGTACTACACAGGATGTAGCTACAAGTATTGGTAGTGGTGTCATTGTAAACGCAGACGTAAATTCAAGTGCTGCTATAGATGCCTCTAAAATACACAACGGAAATGTATCTAATACAGAGTTTGGTTACTTAGATGGCGTATCTTCTGCAATACAAACACAGATAGACAATATATCAGCAGGTGCAGTTACACTTACTGTACCTATTACAGTTAAAGTAGCTGATGATGGCTCAGGTTCACAAAATGTATTTTACTTTTTATCAGGAACAGATACAGGTGCAGGAACTAGGTCATCTAATTTTATATTCAAGATAGGTTTTAAATATAAGTTTGATACATCTGACAGCTCAATGTCAGGACACAACTTTAAGTTTTCATTAACTGCAGATAACTCAGGTAGCTCAGAGTTTACAACAAACGTTACAACTGCAGGTACACCAGGTAATTCAGGTGCTTCTACAACTATAGAAATTACACCTGAAACTTTAGGTATAGCAGGAGCTACATCAACACTTTATTATTACTGCTCTAACCATAGTGGTATGGGTGGTGCAGGTTCAATTAATTTATATTCATCAGGTAGTGGTGGCGGTGGAGACATACACGGATTCTTATTGATGGGAGCCTAATGGGTATATTAATGATGCTCAAAGAAGGTGGAAGTCTTGGTATAGATACTATTGGTAACTTACCTATAGACGAAGATATAGATTTACTACCTGATACTGGAACTGTATCATTAAATGTAGACTTACAATTAATGTTATGGTCTGATACAGGATTCGCATTACAGTACCTAGATGTGGATGAAATGCTATTATTAGGTGCATAAGATAAAATATGATAATATAGGAGAACTATGGCAAACGCATATAAAATACTAGCACAACACGCAGGTGGTACTACACCTACAACTTATGCTAGTCCTGCAGATACAGAGACTATTATCTCATCTATTGTTGTAGCAAACAGAGTGAACGCAGCAAATACTTTTAGAGTTGCTGTGTACCCATCAGGTGGCTCATTAGGTAACTCAAGTTACTTAGCTTATGATGTTTCAGTTGCTGCAAATGATGTAATAACAATGACTCTAGGTGTAACTTTGGCAGCAGGCGATACATTATACTTGTACGCTAGCGACACTGATACATCCATAAATGCATTTGGAACACAAATTTCATAATAGGAGTTTAAGCAATGGCTTTTAAAACTTTAAAATTAAATGAAAGTCCTTCTGCACATATAAGCAGAGGTACAGACTTAAATACTAAAGCTACTACTGTTGTTCAAACGAACAATGGTAATGGCTCATTTGCTCCTGCCAGTACTAAAACTAACTATCAAGTGTTTGCCGTTGGTGGTGGTGCAGGTGGTGGGGGATGGCGTGCAGGTGGTGGTGGTGCAGGCGGTGCTGTATTTTTTGAAGGAGTAAGATTTAACACTACTGGTAACATATCTATCGGTGGAGGTGGTGGTGGTGCTAACTCTGGTCAGTTCTTAAATGGTGGTAATGGTGGAACTACTAGCATAAACTCAGTACAAAGATTTATAGACCAATCAAATAATAAAAACACTTTATCAAACATATCAGTATCAGGCGGAGGTCACGGTGGTGGTCAAGGACAATCAGGTGGTTCAGGAGGCTGCGGTGGTGGTTCAGGCTCTAGTAATACATCTACACCTACAGGAAATATTGGTGGTAATGGAGCACCTCGTCAAAACTCTAATGAATATAATGGTGGCGGTGGTGGAGGTATGGGTTCTGATTTAACTGGTGATAATGGTGGATATGGTGGAGGAGATGGTTTTGCATTTAAAAGTGTAAACTATGCAGCAGGTGGTGGTCAAGCAGGTTACTATGGCTCAGGTGGCGGTGGTAACGTAGGCAATACTAACGTTGGTGGTAACGGTGGTTGCTCTCCTCAAAATGGACAAAGCTATGGTGCAGGTGGAGGTAGTAGAAAGAATGACTGTAGTAATAACTCAGGTGGACACGGACACTACGGTCGTATGTTAATTCTTAAATACGAAGAACCAAGTCTTGCAGGTAATGTATCTCCTGTTAAAAAGGTTAAGAAGCTCTAATGATTGTACAAATAGGTTCTGACAACGTAGTAAAAAATATACTCGTTGGAGAAGAAGTAGATACTTGGATGACTGAAGAAAATCCTGATGATACTTTTACAGTAGCACCTGCTAGTAATTTAGTTGTAATAGGTGATGTATGGTTTCCTGAAAAAAAAGTAACAAAACCTGCAAATCCTCGATACCCAAGTTGGACTTGGAATGAAGCAGAATGGCAATACTTACCACCAGTTACTTATCCTACAGATGAAATAACAGTAGACCAATGGTGGGATTGGGATGAAGACGCATATCAAGCAGATAATAGTGACCCTAACGTATGGGTATTGATTACTGAAACACCACCTGAATAACAAATATAGGTGGAGTATGTTATTTAATAGATACAAAAAATCCAAAGTAGTTTACGCAATAGATAGAAACTACAGTTTTCCTAAAAGTATATTTAGTGAACCATATTTATACAACCAAAACACTTATGGTTGTCCTGCTGTACAGATAGTAAACAACAGATTATATGCAGTCAATGGTCCTTTAGATATTAAATGGATATACAATCCTGTAACAGATTCAATGGACACAGAGTTTACAGGTAGCAATACAGCAAGTGGATTAGGTGATGATGTTTATAATTTTATTAATGTTACTAAACAAGAAATCAATGGCATTACCACGCTGCAATGTATGATACCCTACACATTTTTTACAGATACAGAAGGTATAGAACTATCTTTACTTCCAGGCACAGACTTACAAATGAATAACTGTACCTTTATATCAGGTTCCTTCAATATATATAGTTGGAATAGAACATTGAACTTTGCTATAGAAGTAACAGATAAGAACAAACAAGCTAGCTTTGAGTGGAGTGTAGATAAACCTTTTATGCTTTTATATTTTAATAAACCTGTGGATGTAGAGTATAAACTTATGACAGATGAAATGTGGGCTATGTGTGAAGAAGTAAAGAATATAACAAAACTTAGAAACAACACTACTAAAATATATAACACAGTATTAAAAAGGAGACCTAAGAAGTTACTATGAAATTTACTGTTACACCTACAAATAAATCGTTAAATTGGATGGTAGACTTACATCCAATCATTGCTGCAAAAGAAGCTCCTCCTGCTTGGTGGAAGACAGTTAAACGTGACAGTCATATGGAAAGCCTAGCTGCTGTAGGTAACATAAAGACTTGTCCTGCTATCAGAGATATTATTAACTATGGTTATATAATGCCATCTTGGTCTTGGATTGAATTAACTAGAACTGAAGAAGATATTACTTGGGCTATTGGACAGGGTCCACAACCTGCATTAGAAGGACACTCACAAGGACAAATAGAGGGTTCTCCTATTACTCCTATTAAGGGAGGAGGTGTGTTTAAACTTACATCACCTTGGCATTTTAAAACAGAACCTGGATGGGCAGTAATATTTAATGACCCATTTTGGCACTATGAAGATAGACCTATTAAGTTTTTACCAGGACTTGTAAGAACAGATGCATATGGTCAAGTTAACTTTCCATTTGAAATAAACAAACCTATGGAAGTAGGAGATGTAATGCAGATAACAGAGGGTACTCCTTTAATACATATATCAGTTGTACCTATAGATGACACATTTGAATTAGATGTATCTAGAGCTACAGATGAAAGTGAAATAATTTATAATGAAGAAGCATCTAAATTAATTGCTACCAGTAGAATGTACTATGATAAAGCAGTAAAGAAACACGATAATGATAGAAGCACTGGATGAATGGATAATAGATAGTGAGTTTGTTAAGAATCCTCCTGATTATGATTTGCTTCCTGACCCTTACACAATAACTTACATAGACGGTGATACATTACATAAAGCTATAGAGTTAGCCAAGAAAGATAAAAGCATAACAATAGATAGCACTCACGCAGATTATGTAGAATTGCTTATAAACCTGTTGGAGAGTATGATATAATCCCATTTATGGATTTCATTATTGTGTTTTTTTTAGGCTATTATTTTAAAGACTTGAGTTCGTATCTAAAAAGATTAGCTAATTATAAATCACAAGAGTGGGATTGGATTAGCTTTGAGAAAGATGACTTACCATAATGAATAATGGCAATGGCTTTACACAGAAAGAAATGCTTACTTTAATATTGGAAGGGCAACAAGATATAAATAAACGCATAGATGAGTTACACGAAAAGGTTAATCAAAAAATTTCAAGACAAGAGCTAAGTGGTTGGTTAGTTGCAATCTCGGCACTGGTGGTGTTAATCAATAACTTAATGTGAAAAAGTTATTAGCTGTTGTAGCTGCAGTATTACTAATAGCTACTCCTGTATATGCTTATCATACTGAAACACAAACACCTTATGATATCACTAACACAATAAACAATGATGGAAGTATTACAGTTAGTTGGCAAGAGAGTGATGGATTAGAAGATAACCAACCTGAATACTACATAGTTTATATAGGACTTACAGAAACTGCTGATGATGTATCAGAACAAACAACCTTTGGTTTTACAGAAGCATTGTCCTGGCAGAGTTACACATTTACAGCAGAGTATTTATACAACGAGTTGTCTGTAGATAATCAAAAGATATATGCAAAAGTAAAAGCATTCCACGATACTAATGGTACAACTAGCGACTTTACACCAGTTGAAAGTGTATTATATAATTATGATTATGTACCTGATACAACGACAACTAGTTCGTCAACAACAACGTCCACCACGTTACCTGCGGCAGAAGATGTGGTCGAAGATAATGTCACTACGTACTTGGCTTGGGACGAAAATGGATGTGAGCACCCAGGTAATCCTTTATCGTATAAACAATATTTGGAAGCCGTAGAGAGTGGAGACTGGTATGGATATCAGCCTGGTGATTGCACCGATATACCTGATGATGTTATTGTTGTTATCGAGGAAGAAGAGATAGATGAGTTGGACGAAGAGATACTTCGAGATGACGACTTCGGAGAAGAAGAAATTCAAGAAGAACTTGAGGTCGAGGATAGTGAAGAACTCACCGAAGAAGAACTAGCTATTATAGAAGCTGAAATTTTAGAGGAAGAAGAAGAACTTCTAATACTAGAAGAACTAGAGGATAGCGTAATACCTCTTGATGATTTATCTGAAGAGGAGATAGAAGAGCTTATAGATATAATACAAGAACTAGAAGACTTAGAAGAGTTTATAATAGAGGAAGAAATTATAGAGTTAGATATACCTGACGATATAATAATTATAGAAATAGAAGAGGAAGAAATTGAAGAAGAAATTATTATTGATGAGACCGATATTTTACCTGAGACTGATGAAGCAACAGAGGAAGTTTTGGATGAGCCAGTACAGGAAGATGTTGAAGAAGAACCTGTAGAACTTACTGAAGAAGAAATAGCTGTTGAGGTAGCTGAAGTAGAAGAGGTTATCGAATCTATTGTTGTTGAAGAAGCTACTACCGAAGAAGTTATTGAAGTACTTGAAGAAGTAAATGACGTAGGTGTACAAAATTTAGAAGATGTATCTGAAGAAGTACAAGAAGTTGTACAAGAAATAGTAGAAGATGCTATAGATAATGTTGAAGAACTTACAGAAGAACAAGTTGAGGTTGTTGCTGAAGTATTACAAGTTGAAACTGAAGATGTTGAAATCATTGCAGAGGCAGTTAAAACAGATGAAGCAGTAGCTGAGGCTGTAGAAGAATATGTAGAGCGTGCTGTAGAGAATGCAGACGTAGAAAATTACACACTAGCTGACGTAGTTACTGAAGTTCAGTTTGAAAATTTTATAGAGAATCCAATAGAAACACTGGTGGACATAGACCTAAAGGAAATAAACCTTTCTGATTTGTCAGGTGATATGACATCTGACCAAAAAGAAAAAGCACAAGAAGTTGTCGTGCCAGTTATCCTAACTAGAATAGCTAGTATGGCAGCATTTATATTTAGGAGAAGTTAATGATTAAGAAATTATGGTCTTGGTTTGTTGCTGCAATAAAAGAAACTTTAAATCTTTCGTGGACCCTTGTGGGGCTAGTGATTGCGACACTTACACTTACTGGAAGTGCACAGCAAATTACAGGATTAGCTACTATAATTACATTAGCCGTATGGTTGTTAACCATAGGCTTTAGAAATTAAGGAGATATATGTGTATGGTAACCACTGAAGAAGATGGTTCGTTTATACAAATATGTAACTGTAAGAATGGAGGCTTAGGTGAAGCTAACTGTAGTTAGAACACAATTCGGAACAGACGCAACTAATGGAATACTATTAGTTGATGGTCAGTTTGAATGTTATACACTAGAAGACCAGTACCAAGCAGTAAAAGTTATGCACGAAACTTGCATACCTGAAGGTACATACAACATTAAGTTTAGAAATGTTGGTGGTTTTCATACTAAATATAAAGAAAGATATGGTGCTGCACATTATGGTATGTTGCATTTACAAGATGTACCTAACTTTACTTATATACTTATACACGCAGGAAACACAGACGAGCATACCTCAGGTTGTCTTATTGTAGGAGAAACTCAACAAGACTTAGATATAAGTGATGATGGGTTTATCGGACATAGCGGCAAGGCGTACTCAAAACTATATAACAAGGTAGCTAAAGAAATGTTAATAGGAAAGAGTGTATCCATTCAGTACACAACTATAACTAAACTATTAGAGAAGCCATTATCAAATGCTTCTACTGATGATGTTGTATTAACAAGAACTGTTATGGAAAAGCTAGAAGAAATAAATGGCAACGTTATACAAGGCAATGCTATGTTGAAAGGTAGATTAATTAGATAATGTTTGAGAAATCAAAAAGAGCAAGAAACCAAGACGGCACGTTCAAGAAGGATGTGGGGTGGACACCTTGGTCCGAATCGTGGGAGTATAAAATGAGTAATGACTTAAAAGATATGCTTGAGCGTGTGGTATGGACATTCATAGAAGCCTTCATTGGTGCATTAACAATAGCACCACTTGTAGGTGTTGAAGCTGAAACAGTCCAGTTAGCTGCCCTCTCAGGAGGTGCTGCTGCACTCGCTGTCGTGAAAACATTTGCCGCTAAGAAAATTGGTAAAAGTTCTCAACCAGTAAGCAAGTAGTTTAATAGCAAAGCCGAGGGTGTTATCCTTTCTACCTCGGCTCTTGCTTAGTTACATTTGTGGTATTCAATAATTTCTTCAAAACAATCTTGACAAAAGTATTCCATACCAGGTACGGGATGTGACATTAGAAAGGTGCTTCGCCTTCTTTAATATCATCTAATGATTTAGGCTCAGGTATAGACATACCGTTAGACACTGCTGCAAAATCTTGCCAACTCTTTGGTGTAGCTTTGTTATCCATCCACCAAGACTTAGCGAATACTTTACCATCTACAGTATCTCCTGCAGTACAGTTACCCATTAGCGTACATCTAAAGTCAGGACTTCTTTGTGTTGTTTTTTCTGCATCAGTAAAGTATTTAACAGAGCCACCACACGGACATAAAAGACCCGTATCATCTATAGCTATTTCACCAGTAGGATGTTTATCTCCTTGACGTTCTCCATATCCTGCATCTGATATAGCTTTAACAGGGCTACCTTCAACAGGTTTAGATACTGGTACAGATTTCTTAGGGGCGGGTTCTGAGGTTTCATTGCCTACCTTATTCATCTCTTCTCTACTTGGGCGTTTCTTATCTTTGCCTTGATACTTCCAGTTAGCTAATGCTCTACCTATGGCAGATGTCTCACAGTTTTCAGCCCAAGCATCTTTATTAACAGGTCCACCTTGACCTTTAGTTTCTTGTGCTATACCTGTAGAGATTGGTAATACTTCTTTTGCGTCAGTAAATATCTCTGCTTTGATTGTTACAGAAGTACCATCATCAGTGATGTGTACAACGTTAGTTTCTATTCTTCCTTTTGGATAATCTGCCCAAAATAATTTGAGCCTATCTTCCACCATTTCATATTCTTCTAAATTGAATCTTCCCATAATTCCTCCTTATTATTTATGTTTTATTATTCTACTATTCTTCTAAGTTTACTAGATATTCTGCAGTCACGCCTTTGTTTGGTTTAACAAATAAGCAGAATTGCGAAGGTCTACCCATACTTGCTAGTTGTTCTTGTGCAAATGTATTATAACTTTCAGTACTTCCATTAACCCACACACGCGTATCATTAATATACATTGTTGTTGGTGTGTGATAGTGACCACATACTGCGTGTGTAAAGTTTTCCATTAATCCATTTGCTGCTAATGCTTTCCAACCTAGTATTTTTTTATTGTATCCATACCAAGGTATACCTGCGTGACCTCTAATTTGGTCACCGTGAAAGCACATAAACTTAGCCTTAACACCTAGGTTTGCAACAAGATACCAGTTACGTTCATTACCTCCATCAGGAACTATGAACTTTATACGTGGTTCATTAGTAAACATTGTCTCTAGTATTTTTCCTAACATACGGTCAGCATTAGTTTCAGGGTTGTAATCTCTACGTGAACGACCACCTAATGCTCCGTGATTACCAATCACCCAGTAAACTTCTACTTCTTCAAATTCGTGTAGCAGTATTGAGAAAAATTTATGCAGGATACGTGGACCATCTACAGTAACTTGCCTGTATAAACTTGCATCAATCAAGTGAGATTGCCCAGGAAAAATTAATTCACCTTCCACTATGTCACCTAGGCATAGTACTGCAGCCTTACGTATGGGGTGATGAGCTCTTTGAAGACGGGCTAGTTCTGAGATTTTATGTGCGTATCTTACAACTCTCTCTTCTGCTTCTTTCGTGGAATACGTAGGTGTAGTCTTAGCTAACTGTATGTCTGATAACAGTGGTACACATAGCTCTTCTCCTACTTTCTTTCGTGTTCTAGGTGGGGGTTTAACTGGAGGTAGGTCTAAAGATATTATACCATCTTTGACTGCAGTATATACTGCGTCAATTAGGTCAGCTTTCTTATCCTTAAGTTTGTCAATCTTCTTGAGTAATCTTTCATTGGTAGCTTTCAACTCAGCATATTTGCTGTCAGTAACTTCCGCGAGAAGTTCTGCTACTTCCTCTTTAGTTCTCTTAACCAATTTCTAACCGTGACTGCAGTAATCTTTATATCGAATTGTTCTTCTAGTATATCCCCGATTGTTACTGCGTTTACTTGCTTGCCTTGCTTTATTAATTCTTCAATGCCATCTAAAAATTCTTGCACTTCTGATGATACATTTTCGTACCACTTTCCCGAATGTGAAACGACTTTATTGAGAAGTTCGTTTATATCTTTACTCATACGTATAATACTAACAGAAGTTTGCGAAAATGTGCAGAAAATAAAGAAACTATACGCACGCGTAAGGAAGGCAAAATTTTTTTCGTGTAATACACACGCGTATAAAGACCAAAAAAAAAGGGGACACGAGCACTTGCGTGTCCGTATCCCCTTCAATGTGTTAAGCACAAAGTGAGTAAAAGCCTAACACATATAATAATATATTAAGCTCTCACTTGTTAAGCATTTTTGTACTTCACAACCCACTCTTTAGCTTTCTTTATATTTGGAATAGGTATAATATTTTTCAATGCAATAATTCTCATACAGTCAGTAATCAATTCGGCTGAACAACTTACCTCGCCATACTTTGGATTAGCAAAGTCTATACCCGTAAACTGTAAATCGCTTACAAGTATTCTTGGCTCGGCTTGTTTTCCTAACCACTCAATAGCAGGACCATCAATCAGGTTATGGTACCCGTGGTCAGGTATGTACTTAACGTATCTACCATTCTTACCAACCACACGTAGTGTACCTTTTACTTGATTAGGTTCTTTCTCATCAGCATCACTATCACCTGAGTATATAGCTACTGTACTAGCAGGTAATGTCTCAATGATTTCTTGTACATCTTCTTCAGATAATGACATAGAGCCACTCACATCTATAAGAACTGTACCTGTTTTTCTCTTACTCTTAGAAGTAAAGACTTTCTTATCAGTCAAGTCTCTATGCATAGCTCTAGGTGAAACACCCATATCACTATACTTCTTTGACTTACCCATAAGTTTATTAGGTAAAGACTTCTCAAGCAGTGGATAAGATATCTCCATCCTTGCCCAACGAACATCTTCACCATCTCTTCTCATAGCACTAGTCATTGCATCCTGAAGGTTACTGTTGTTTGCAGATGAGAAATCATCCATCCCCATCATATCAATCTCAACATCACCTAGACCTTCCATAGTTTCACTAGGCATAGTCGCATACAAGAAGTTACTGTCTTCACACATATCGTGTAAGTATTGAGCAACTTCTTTTATCCTTGATGTAGGATATTTCTTTGCATCCTTACGAACACTCATTGCCATTTCAACTGCAGTAGCTACAATTCTGCATAGCTCAATACCACGTCTGTTCATCTCTACTTTATCTAATGTAGAGAAAGCATTACTTTGCACAGCATCTTTCATCAAGTAAGGTATATTACTTTTGTACCTTGCCTCTTGTAATGATAACCACGGGTCACTAATCATTGCTTGGACTATCAACCTCAGTGGTGAATTATTCTTGACCATATTAACAATAGCCTCTGCCTTACCTTCGTTCTCCATCCAAGCTGTATAGAATCTTAGACTTCTTGGGATGTCAAACTGTGGTAATGCTTTCTTGTTTACATACCAGTAAACAGATAACTGCACTGCCATATCTATGTAGTAAGGTTGAAGATGTTTAACACCAACCATCTTTGATGCTGTGCCATACTTAGCATCAGCAACGGCTAGTATCTTCATAACTTTGTTGTATGTTTTATTTGTATGAGTGTTAGACAAAAGGATTGGCAAAGATATATCTTTGCTGTAGTGGTCTACATTGTATTCACCCTTCTCAACCTTAACTAACCACTCACTATCTTGTAACGCGAGATTGAGTAAGCCATTAGGCTTACTCTTTCTCTTAGCTAATTTGCTCCTAAACATCTTGTAGCTCTATAGCTTCAATAACGTCATCAGCATAATCTCTACCAAAGCACACAGTTGCAGAGCTTCTTAGGTCTACACCTGCATCTATCAACTTAGAAAATTCTTTCCAAGCACGAATAGACATAGGTATGTCATCCTCATCTCTCTGCGTGTATACTGTTCTGTAGTTCTCAGGTAGTGTAGCAATAGCCTCAGGGTGTACAGAATTAATATTAATCTTAACTCCGAACCTGTCAGCCAATGCCTCAGGTAGCATATCAGGCGTTCCATTCATAGTTGCAATAACAGTAAAACCTTTAGCAGGTTTCACAGTTTCTTTCTTGCTGTTAGGTAATGTATACCTAGCAATGTCTGCATCATCAAGGACTGCGTGAAGTACTGATGTAACATCAGGACCTGCGTGGTCAATCTCGTTGATGATTAATCTTGTACCTTCTCGCCAAGCACGTATAGCCAAGCCATCATTCCAATCATAGGTACCTGCCTCATTTGGAATATAATGACCAACCATCTCTGCTGCAGTACTATCTATAGTCAATGTAGTACTGTATACATTCTTGCCTTCAGGCACATTTACTTTTGTTGCTTGATAAGTTTTACCTGTACCAGGTTTACCATATAGTAAAATCCTGTCAGATGTACCTATCACTTTATCAAATAGTTCCCAACTATTCATAATTATCTTCTCACTTTCTTTTATTACTCTTCTTCTAACTTACTCTTTGCGTAATCGTTGAAGAACTCTTTCTCTGAATTTGATAGAAAACTTTCTATATCTTCTATAGTTGCTTTACTATCATCTTTGAACTTAGCCTCAGCTTGTTCATATATCTGTCTCTCGTATGAGCTACCTTCTGGAACATCAATCCAGGCATATGGACGAACAGTCGGTATGTTCTCCCAAGTCTCACCTGGTATGTCTATCAGAACTTGTTCCCACTTGACTTCTTTAAAATCAGTAGGATTGTTAATGCTAGTTACTGGTACAGTAGGTACATTGAACATAGCTCTTACGTGTGGCATTGTTAGTTTCCCTTGCTTGTGGTAGTGTGGCATTGCCATTACACAAGTCACAGGGTAGTTATCAATAGCCACTCTGTCTGTTATTTCATCAGCATCTTTAACACCTGCCGCGGCATCAAAGAAACCTCTACGGATATTACGATTGTAACCTTTCTTTATACTTTCTTCATTCAATGTCTGTAACACATTGGTTGTTAGCACAAGATAGTTATACTCGTGTGTCTCTACTCTATAGTTATGTTGCATATTTTTCCTCCGTTTCACAACACTCTAGGGTACAATCACCTTCCATTGTTTTTGGTGTGATGTATCCTTTGTTCTTTCCATAGCAAGTCATACACATTGCTAGGTTATCTACTACGGGTATGCGTAGTTCAACGTCTATCTCACAGTTGCACAAGTCGCATAGCCATAAGTCATCAGGCAATCCACTGTCTACTAATGTATCAATAAAGTAAAATCCATTTTGTTCGTGAACTAACTTATTCTTTTCATACATAGCCTCAGCAAATAACCTTTGCTTTCTTCTGTGGGCAATCGGATTGATTATCCACTGTATTATTTCTATCATATATTCCTCCTCTATATAGATAGCTTGTAACACACAGTACTCAGCTAGTGCCTTCATTAAAGTTTATATTATCTAGCTTTGTCCATTTTGCTTTGCATAGGGCTGTTGCTATTGTCCTATGTGCTACAAGCTATTTACTTATAGATAGCTCGTACTACACGAAACAGTGTCAGTTGCACGTATCACAGAAAGGGCTGCGTCCCGTGTAGTACGAGCTACCTACTTCGGTAGTAGGCAACAGGGCATTGTTCAAACCTACCCCTACTTGTAAGTAGCTCAGTTATGCGTTTCCGTTATGTGTAGAAACTTTCATCAGATAACGTAGTCTTAGCATATATAGATGCACTGTGTTCACTGAACTCAATGTCATCTCTGTTATCTGCTAGGGATACTAAAGCATCAATCTGCTTTACAGCATCCTCTACCTTTACATTACTTGGGAAACTAAAGTCAACCGATAGTATGTTATCGTATGACTTAGTGTTCTCATCAAAGAACTCGTATACATTACTCATTCTTCTTCCTCAGATTTCTTAGATGTAAAGTTAACTAGAAACTTTTCTATATCCTTAACTCCATCCTTTGCTTTGTCATCAAGTGTCTCAGCAGTAATGTTCATATTCTGTACAAGATTAGGATTGCCCATTATTATTAGTTCAGGCTCTTGCCAAAATAATAAGTTATCCATATCTCTAAAGTTTGCAACAACCTTTGCTAACACATCAACAGCAAACCCTGCAGGTATCATTACCTCGTGCCACTTGTTTTTTACTTTATCTTTTATCTCTTCGATATCATCATCATCTGTGATAATACCCTCTGACCTGAGTAGCTCTAATGCTTTCTCATCTGTAAGTACTTGACCTGACTGTTCAAACCATTCGTGAAAAGTCTGCAACATCTTTACACACATATTGTACGCATAGTTTTGTACCATATCACCAAGCATTAAACCCATAGCTTCAGGATAAGAACCTGCTTGAAAGGTAAAGTCTCTTACCTCAATGTCCTCTGCATCCTGAACCTTATCAGGCTCAATCATTTTATCTGTCTGTACGAATTGTCGTACATTATATTCTCTCTTTGCGACAGTATCCTTTATTGTTTTCTTGTCGTCAAACGAATCAAATGCCTTTGGCATAAGTTTCTCCTCTCATCTTTGTATTTAGTTTCTTTACTGTTTCATAACCACAAGTCCAACACTTCACTATATAGTGAACTGAAGACTTGACATTACTATGTATAGCTAGTTTACTATACTCTGCCTGTCGGCAATTATCACAAATCATCATCCTCCCTTTCATCCTTTGTACAATGATAATCCATTTGTATTGACCTCTTGTTCTGAGGTTTCTTGCGTTTGAACTTACTCTTCTTCATCCACATCTTTAGCCTCATACTTATCTTTAATCTCTTTAGCTTGTTCATCAGCAATTCTTACAGTAGATATAAAGACTTCTTGCTGTTCAGGTGTCATCAACCCGAAAGCTAATTCTATATCAGCACGTTGCTTTTTTATAATCATCATAAGACGATTTACATTCTTAACGTGGTGCTCTACTGTTTCTTTTAGTTCTTGTAGAGGGGTACTCACAATTCCTCCTTAGATTTTTTTCTTACTTCATAGTAAGGTAAGTTATCTGGTCTAATTTCTTGAAACCATTCCATTACTTGTTCGTGTAATTCCTCTTGGTCATCACAATCAAAAGGTACTTCAAAGTTAAAATCAACCCATAGCGTAGGCATTATTCTTCCTCCCCTATTACTTCGTTTAGTCTTTGATATATAGCTCTTAGCAATAATCTATTCTCAGTTCCTCTACCCATAACTGCATCAGCTTGAGTAGTATCAGCTCCAATAGTCTTAGCCATATTTCTATATACTTCGTTAGCCTCGTTCATCTCAAGAATTTTTCCATCAATAAATTCATCAGGTGTGAACGTTGTAAAATTACTTGGCATTCTTCATCTCCTTCTTGAAATCGTGTATAGCTGTCTTAACATTCAACTCGTGTATCCTAAGTTTTTGCAATACATATTCCATCTGTATTTGTTTACTCTTTAATTTGCTTGGGTGATATACTAATCTCCCATTGCCAAAAGCTACACGGTCAGTATCAAAGTCTATAGATACTGATATATCTTTGGCAAACTCTTTTATCTCTATCATTATTCTCCTTTGTCGCCTGACTTTCTTAGTGTCTTTGTACCTTGTTTACGTCTCAGGCTTTGACGCATATTAGGTTTTCTGAATACAGAATTAATCTCGGAGTTAGCAAATGCAGTAGTCTGCATATACTTCTTACCACCCCTTTTAGATTTAGTTGCTCTACGCATAGCTCTATTCATTATTCCTCCTCCTCAAGAACGCCTATAAACTTAAGGCATCTTACACAGATACCACCATCTCTACGTACTCTATTCTTTCTACATAAAGTACAACGTATGGGGTATGACTGGTCCTCCCTGTATATCTTATCTTTCTCTGCAAGTCTCTCTCGTTCGTATCTATCAATATTGTATTTGAATATACCATCTTGATTGACTTGATATTCTTGTCTGCATTGGTAGCAGAAGTTATTGTTCTTAGGTATCTTCTTATCACAGATACTGCATCTGTACTTGAAGTCTAAGTTCTTTGGTAAACTCTCTGAAGGAACGTGGATATTGTCCCAACGAAAAGTTGGTATATTTGATTTACTCATAGTACCCTTTCTGACCGAGTTGGTCGGCTTTTGTTTTCAAGGTAGCAGTTCGGCATTATATATAGATTATTCAAATGCCTTGGGTTTTTTGACGCACGTCCTGGGTTATAATACAACGTGCTTCTTTATAAATAGTTTATACAGAAACGCATACGCTTTAAAAAAAAAGCCAAGTTCCTCTCTCTCTCTTATAGTTATATATACAAAAGTAAATGGAAAGAACAACAATCAATAATATCTATATATATAATACAGCTCTGAGGTTTCCTGCCGTAGACCTGACACAAAGAAAAAAAATATATATATATCTAATAGCATAAAAAAAAGGTAGATGGCTGTTACACCACCTACCCTTAGTACTAACTTGGAAACTCTACGAATTGTTCCCAGGCTTTATCCTTTTTAGGATTGCCAGCTTTGATAGAAGTATTAACTGCTTTCTTAGCTAACTCATTCTTAGAATATAGATTGATAGGACAAATGTAATCGAATACTTTACGTATAGCATCAGTACCAATGATATCATCCATACCTTTCTTTAAGTCACCTGCTTGAGTAAAGATTTCTTTAGCGTCTCCACTTGCAACTATCTGATGTACTTGATAGCAACCTTGCCAAGAACGTATAAGATACTTACTCTCTTTACCATTAACTACTAGACGATACCTAACCTTAGGTTTACCATCTGTACCTAATACAGCGTTGTCAATTCTACCGACTTGCACGGTTATATTCTTTTTACCAAGTTTACCTTGAGTAACACCACCTAGAAATCTAGTGATGTCTGAATTAAGTTTAGCCTTAGCCATTGTCTTAACCCTTTCTGTTACGGTTGTCTACTAATAACAACCTCTGACACACTTGCTCAGAGTGTTGTTATGTTGGTGAGAGTTGTTGAGGATGAAGTAGTGCACAAGAAATCTTAACTGGGACGTGGGGTTTGCCGTGCCCCGCACGGTATGCTTAGGCTTGTCCTAACATCCCCACGAAGGAAGAAGATTTCTGTAATGTTCTTGAGTTGTAATGGTATCACGGAGCTAGCGAATACGTGGAGCGTACGGAGTGATAGTAGAGCGAATTAGGACTGTTAGTTAGACACTGCAACATAATGAGCTCACAATGGAAACGATTAGAACATTTGCACAACGAGGATAGAGACTTGAGTGTATAGTGAAGGAGATGTCTCGCCCGAAGGCGAGTGTCAACGAGCCCTCGGATATATTAATAGCGAGACACGACTGAATGAAAGTAAGTTGATATTACTGTAATAGTGTGTGAAAGAGAAAGAGTATACTATATATAGTGGTATAGGAAAAGAGTATAGGAGTGTAGAGAGTGTCTGAGGTTTGTATCATAGGGAACTAATTTAAGTATATATACTAGACATATGTTAACAAAGGGTACTATATGTAGTATGTTTTAAAGATAGGGTGGGATAAGTAATTGTATGCGAGCGTATGCGAGTATCCAAGTAGGGTGGGGTACATATAGATGTATGTTAAATGTAAATTATGAACAGGTGGTTAACGCGTAACGGGGGATATTAATGTGGCGTGGGGTGGTTAGAGTATGTCATATCAAAAAAAATTACTGGTAACTAACTTAATGTAGACGTGACACTTACCTGTACATTGACTGGGAAAGTGTTACAGGAGGATTGTAAAGTCCTGCATAAGTAAGTGTCTAGTTTATTATAGCATACACGTACGTAAGTCTAGTAAAAAAGCAATTCTTTTTTATAGTGCGTTTGGGGGGGTGTTTTCGGGCAGGAGCGGACATTGTACGTACGGTAAAAAAATATAATTCTTTTCTTTTCGTAAGTCCTTGGGTACTCGCCTTGTGGTAATCCCAGTCCTAGCCTTCTGCTAGTAGCGAGCTTTCGTCCGTCCGATAGCCTCTTTACCTGTAACTTATTAGTTCAAAAAGAATGTTTGTTAAAAGTATATTCATACTAACATACTATTAAGAATAAAGGAGGATATTATTTATGATTTTAAACAACAGTTATCTGTGGGAGAACAAGGGGAGAAACTCATTAGGTTCTTCTATGAATCTAAACGAGAAGAAGAGAAAACTCTCTATATTGTTAGAGAAGCACAACAATGGGAGCAGCAACAAGGTGCAGACTTCTTCGTGGTCAACAACAGGTTGGGTACAAAGTACTTTGAGGTAAAGACAGATACTCAAGCTAAAGATACAGGTAATGTAGCACTTGAGATACAGATAGTAGACAATGATGGATTTAAGTCTATAGGGTGTGCAATGAAAACATTTCCTGACTTTCTCTTTTACTGGATACATCCAACTACTGAGATACTTTACTACGACCCAAAGAAACTAAATCCCTGGATTGTAGATTGGATTGCTGACGGCAATCACAGGATAGTAGAGACAGAAAATAAAAATTTTTTTTCACGCTCATTACTAATACCTATAAGCGAATTAAAAGCTACAGGGGAAGTACGTACTTTGAACGTAACAGAAGAGTTAGTAGAAAAAGCTATTTACTCTTAACTATTTGTTTGTGAACAGTATCAGATATACAAGGTAAACCATCTATGTGGTGTTTGTATTTTTCTTGACAAGCTAAACATCTTTGATGTCTATTGTAAGTAAAATCTACTTGTGCCATTAGGTAATCTAAATTTAAAGCAACTTGTCTTGCAATTTTATTGATGTCTTTTTCCTCAGCCATAAGTTCTACTATAATAACATAGTGAAGAAAATCTGCAACAACTGTGGTAAGAGACTTCAATACATAAGAAAATTTAAGTATTGTGTTAATCTAGGTTGTATAGATTATAATAAAAAACTAAGGAGATATGATGTACGGAAAAAAGATGAAGAAGAAAAAGAATAAGTCTTCTCGTAAATCTAAAAAGATGTATTAATGCCTACTGTTAATATATTCTCAGAGCCTAAAGAATTACAAAAATGGGCTATCAAACTTGCTAACGCTTGTGGTGGAACGCAAGTAGAGAGAACAATAATATTAGCAAAACCTAATCCTGATAAGATTGCAATGCTTATGGATAGGTTTGTAAATGACCACAATGAAAATACTATTGCAATATTAAATAAACTGGAAGAAGAATAAATGAAATTAGATAACTGTTGTGGAGCTTGCCCTGATTCGTGCAAGGGTGGCTTAAATGGCTCCTAAGAAAAAACCTAAAAGAAAACCTATTAATGCTTCTACTAAGAAGACATTACAGGCTAAAGCTGCAAAGAGTAAATATACTTATGGACAATTAGCATCAGTATATAGACGTGGACAAGGTGCATATTTGTCATCAGGTTCTAAGTCTGCATCAATGCAAGCCTGGGCTATGGGACGTGTAAATTCATTTATAAAAGGTGGACACTCTCAAGATAATGATATTAAGAAAGGTAAGAAGAAAAGTGCCTCCAAGAAAAAAAAGAAGTAGACGTAAAGTTAAGTATGAAAAGGGAGTACCGTCTAAATATCTTAAGAATAAAAAAAATTCAAAGACTTCAGTTGCTCGTGAGATTAAGTCAACTGCAAAGGCTTATAAAGAAGGTAGGTACATAGATTTGAAAAAAGTACAGAAATCAAGAGCTACTAAAAAAAGGAGGCGTAAATGAAAGTTAAGGGTGTAGATTTATCTGCGTTGACTAAACGTCAACAACAGACTATGAAAAAGCATTCACAACATCATAGTAAAAAACATATTCAGTATATGTACAACTCTATGAAACGTGGTGCATCTTTTACTCAGGCACATAAACGTGCTCAAAAAGCTGTAGGTAAATAATGTCACACGCAGCACGTAAAAAAAACTTGATAAAGAAACACGGACTTAAAGGTGTTAATAAACCAAAGCGTACACCTAAACATCCTAAGAAGTCACACGTAGTTTTAGCACAAGAAGGTCATAAACTTAAATTAATTAGATTTGGTCAACAAGGTGTTAGTGGTGCAGGTAAAAGTCCTTCATCTTCTAAACAGAAAGCTAGACGTAAATCATTTAAAGCTCGACACGCAAAAAATATTAAAAAGGGGAAGATGTCTGCAGCCTATTGGGCTGATAGGACAAAATGGTAAATGTAGTATGTGCAGTACCAGACTGTGCAAATTTATTACCTAAAGGTCAAAGAAAATTTTGTTCAGACAAATGCCGACAGTTAATTGATAAAAGGAAATGGCGTGCTAAGAAAAATGGAGAGGTCTATATTCTTCCTGATAAAAAAACTAATGTCAAAGCTAAGAAACCTAAGAAAGAAACTAAATCGGAAGACGGACGAGCTACAGCTAGACGCGGTAATATTTATGACAAATTTATTAAAGATGGAATTATTCACGAAGTATTACAAGATAGTATTACAAGAGATGAAGCAGCTACATTACTTAAAGTTAGTAAAGCACAAATTTCTAGATTTATGGCTGCGTATCAAGAAGATGTTGAGTTAGAAAAAGCACAACAAGATTGGGATGTACCTGACGCTGCTATTGAATCGTTAGAAAGTTTTACAGAATTTAGGAATAGATATTTTTTAACTGAAAAAGGTATACCTTTTGAAACAGCACCATTTCATAGTAACTGGATAAAAACACTAAATAAAGCTATAGATGAAGGTGGTCAACAAATGATACTGTCACCACCAAGACACGGCAAAACAGAATTGTTAATTCATTTTGCTGTATGGCGTATTATGAAAAATCCTAACATTAGAATTATGTGGGTAGGTGGTAATGAAGATATTGCAAAAAACTCTGTGTCTTCTGTAATTGATACATTAGAAAGTAACGAATCATTAAAAGAAGATTTTTGTGGACCAGGTGGTTCTTTTAAACCAAGAACACGAACAGGAAAGTCTTGGTCACAAAATGGTTTTACTGTATCAACAAGAACAGTACACGGTATAAAGTCACCAACTATGATTGGTATAGGTAAAGGTGGTAAGATACTTTCACGTGACTGTGACTTAATTATTGCAGACGACATAGAAGACCACGCATCAACAGCACAACCTAGTGCAAGAAACAATACTAAGAACTGGTGGACTACAACACTTGCATCACGTAAAGAGGAACATACTGCAATTATTGTTATTGGTTCTAGACAACACCCTGATGATTTATATTCTTCGTTATTAGATAGTGAGGCTTGGGAAACAATAGTAGAAGAAGCACACAGTTCAAGTTGTGAGATACCTGAGTTAGAAGAACAAGAACATTTTGATTGTATGTTATGGAAAGGATTTAGAAGTTATAAATGGTTAATGTCACGTAAACGTGATGCTATGACTACTGGTGGTTTACAAAGATTTGAAATGGTTTATCAGAACAGACCAGGCGAAGGTGGTGCAACAATATTTAACGTAGAAAACATTACACAGTGTTTTGATATAAATAAAAATGTAGGACAAGTACCTAGACATTCTTACTTAGTAGCAGGACTAGACCCTGCTGCATCAGGATATCAAGCAGCGTTTTTATGGGCAATCCTTGATGATGGTGAAGATGCAATGCTACAAATGGTAGATATAGAAAATAACAAAGGTGGCGGTATAGAAGAAGCATTACGTGTTATTAAAGAATGGCATAAGAAATATCATTTATCACATTGGGTTATAGAAGAAAACAACTTTCAAAAAGCTATTAGACAAGACCCACGTATAAAAGATTATGCAAACAATAACGGTATTATTCTTGAAGGTCACGAAACATATAAAAATAAATGGGATAATCATTTTGGTGTTACTTCTTTAGCACCTATGTTTACAGACAAACTTATTGTGCTACCTTACGGTAATACAGAATCTAAAGTAAAATCAGAGATATATAGAAAACAGCTATCATACTTTTCTGCTAGACGTAAAAACGTTTACAAGTCAGATGTAGTTATGGCAAGTTGGTTCCCTATAAAAGTATTAAGGAAGTTGCAGAAAGCAACTTATTCTGATATGGGAATTGATTATAAACCTAGCTATGAAGGATTTGATATAGTAGAATGGAACGAAGCACCTTGGAGTTAAATGCTAGTTAAAGACATTTTAGATAGAACAATACACTTAAAAGAAATGCACGATGAAGCATTACCTGATAGGGCTAGATTTAGAGCAATTATGAATGGTGGACCAGGTGGCTTATCTGCTTTACTTGGACCATCAATGCAAAATATGGATGAGGATTTATTACCTGCACCAAATTTGTTAGTATCTGCTTTAGATAGACTTGCACAAAAAATAGGAAGAGTTCCTTCATTAGATGTTCATATAACTAACCCAAGAGATAGTGAACGTAATAAAAAGAAAAAAGATAAGTTAGAAAGAATTGTTACATCATATGACCAATTCCAAAGACTAGAAACACAATTACCACAAGTAGCTAGATGGCTACCAGGTTATGGTTTTGCAGTATGGGTAATTACAAGCAAGACTGACCCTCAAGGTAATGTGTACCCTGTGGCTGAATTACGTGACCCATACTCTACATTCCCTGGATATCAAGGTGCAAATCAAATGGCAGAGGAATTAGTATCTATTAGAAAAGTACCAGGAGAGTACTTAGTAGAAATGTACCCTGAGTTAAAAAGTTGGTTTGCAGACCAAGGCAGGAAAACAAATGAACCATATAATTTTGTATCAGGTTTGTATGTTAACCCTGGGCAAGATGGCTCTTGGGAAAACTCAAATGAACACGGTGAAGTAATTGTTGAATATATAAATCCTGAAGGAACTTATATAGTTCACGTAGCTTCTAAAACAATAGTTGACTTTGTTCCAAATCCTCTTAAATCAGGACCTGCCTTTGTTTGTGCAAAGAGATATTCATTTGACCAAATACAAGGACAGTTTGACCAAGTTATAGGATTGATGGCTGCTATGGCAAAAGTAAATATTATGTCAGTCATAGCTATGGAAGATGCAGTATTTACAGAAACTAACATTGTAGGTGAGATTGAAAGCGGACAATACCGTAAAGGTAGAAATGCTATTAACTATTTAGCACCAGGTTCACAAGTAATTAAACCAGTTACTAATCTTCCTTATCAGTTATTTGAATCTGTAGGTAGGTTAGAAAGACATCTTAGAACCGTAGCAGGTTATCCAGTACAAGATGATTCTATATCTCCTAACAGTTTTGTTACAGGTAGAGGTTTAGAAGAATTACAAGCAGGTATTGGAGCTATGGTAAATGAATATCATAAAGTATTACAATATGCTATTCAAGACATAGATTACAAAAGATTAGAGTTAGATGAACTTGCACTTAGTAAACGTAAACCATTAGTAGGTACATTAAGAGGTGCATCATTTGCAGAAAACTATACACCTAAAACAGACATAGATGGCAACTTTCTTACAAAACGTAAGTATGGTGCAATGGCTACATTTGATGAAGCTACAAAAGTAATTACAGGTTTACAGTTGTATCAAGCAGGTATTATAGATAAAAATACTATGCAACAAGAAATGGATGGCTTAGATAATATTGCAGCTATTAATGAAAGAATAACTAAAGAAAAAGCAGAAAAGGTTATGTTTGAATCTTTATTAGCACAGGCTAGCAATGGAGACCCCAAAGCAGCAATGGCATTAGTAGATATATACAATAGTCCAAATAACATAGGTACAATACTTAAGAAGTTTTATACAGCAGAAGAACCTGAACCTAGTCAAGAAGAAGCTATGATGGCACAAATGATGGGTGGTCAAGGAGGTCCGCCAATGCCACCAATGCCAGGAGGACCACCACAACAAGGTGGACCACCACCAAGTCCAGGAGAAGTAATGCAGTTGTTAGGGGGAGGATAATGCCTGTACCTGAAGAAGCAAACATCAACAATATGTTTCATAGCATTGTTACAGCAGAAGAATGGAAAATAAATAAATTAGATGTCGCAGAGTTGTATTTAAACGATTCAATGCAACCTGAAGAAGAATTAGACAGTTGGGATAGTATGGATGGTTTGACAATTATGTATGTACCAGGATATGGAAAACTACAAATGATATGGATAGAGGATGATAATGACTAGAGGAGCTAATAAAAAAGCATTTGCTATAGATGACCAAAGAGGAGAAGGTGCTGCACAAAGAGAAAGTTTACTTAGAGGTGGACCTTTAGAAATGGATGAAACAGAAGTTGCTACACCTGATAATGTACAAAATGTAGGAGCATCACAAAATTTAGTAGATTTACAAAGAATGGCATCAAGTGGGGGAGCATTTGCACCATCTAATAACAATAGACCTATTATTGAAACTGTACCTAATGAAATGAATTATGAAGCAGTAGAGCCAGGTCAAGCAAGTAATACAAATATGATATTAGCTGCTATTAACGATTTACTGGGAGGTAGTGAAGAAGCAAGCTCTATGATAGGATAACGTATGGGATTTTATGCTTTTGAACCACCTGACTTAGAACAAAGTTATATAGATAAATCTACAGAAAGAAATAAAAAATATAATTCTGTTAAAAATTTAATTCGTACAAAACCTGAAGTTGGTGATAACTTTGAAGATATTACAAACAAGTGGGGTAATCATTTAGGTAGAGACATAATGGTAGGTAGTGCTCTACTAGGTTTTAGTTCTATATCACCTGAAGTTGCATTACTTATTGAAAGAAAAATAGAATTAGAGCAACAACAAAGTAAAAATTTTTGGGAACAAACTAAAGCAGCAGGTAGAGGATTAGTTAGAAATGCTATAGTAGGTATGGATTCATTAGCCGAAGCTACAGTTAAAAGACCATTTCAAGCATCAGCAAGAGCCCTAATAGATAATGGTATGAATCCTAATCTTGCTTATTTACAAATGTTTTCTAACTTAGTTGGTTTAGACAAACCATTAATGAATCTTGCATTAGGTGATGAATATGGTGAGTTTAGAAAAGACTATGAATTAGCTAAAGATGAATTAGGTCCAACACAAGCAGGATATGCAATACGTGAATTAGCACAAGGTAACAGAGTTAATTTAGGTAGTGGATATTTTGGTAACTCAACATTAGCAAGAGAAACAGATATATATAAAGAATTATCACAATCTATAAAAGACCCTAACCAATTAGGTGAAATAGAAAAAGTAATACAGGCACAATTAGGTTTTGATATATCAGGAACAGAGAGAGCTAAGGTAGATGCTAATAAATATAGAGGAGTTACTATAAGCCCTGGTAGATTAGCTGCTGTACAAATATCAGAACCAGGAACAGATAGATATAAATTTATATCAGGTCTTATTGATGGTGTTGTTACATTAGGTCTTGACCCTGCAAACTTAGCAGGTGCTTGGACAACAAAGCTAACTAAAGCAGGTAAAACATTTAATGTTGTAGAAAATAGTGCGGAATTAGCAGGCACTGTAGGAATAAGAACTTCAATAGGTCAAGGCAATAGAGTATATCAAGTTGTTAAAAGACAAATAAAAGATGGTGAAAGTCCTACAAGATTAATAAATAACAGAGTATATTCTAATGAAATCATAGCTGTTGATGTAGGACCAACAATATTAAAAGGTGATGTTTCTTACACCTTAGATGAATTAAATGATATAGCTAAATCTAATGGAAGAAATAAAGCATATGTAGATGAATCTAATACTGCACAAAACTTTATAGATGATGGTGGTTATGGAAGAGGTCGTACTCCTACAAATACAGGAGATAGCTTTTATGTAAACAATATTACATTAACAGAGAAAGCAAGAGTATTAGATGATGGTATGTTCCTGCAACCTGCTAGAGCAGGTTCAGAAGGCACTATGTTAAATAACATTATGTCAAGACTTCGTGGTTTAAATAAACAAGAAATGGATGCTTTAGTAAATGGAACTCCTTTAGAAAAGTTTTTTAATAAAAAGGCTTTTAATAAAGATGCAAGATTTGATGGAGATGATTTAATTAAAGAAATGACTGAGGCTATATCTGCTGATGATAATTTCTTCAAACAATGGTTTGATTATATAGGAGCAGATTATAAACCTAATAGGGCAAAGTTTAACTCAATAGAAGAAGTTATTGATAATACAATATTACACGAACAAGCACACGGATGGATTAAAAAAGGATATGCACCAAAAAGTATATCATTAGACCTAACAACATTACCACGTAAACTATTAGGTCCATTAAGTAAAGCAGGTAGAAGAAAACGTAGAGATGCTAATCTTATGAAAGCTAAACAAGAATTATCAGGATATAAATATAAAGATGAACTTCCTGAACTAAAAGATGAATGGTCAAAGTATTGGACTTTAGAAAAAGATGTTAACCAACTTACTACCAATTTTAAAACATCTTACTTACAAGACAGACAAGAACTAAAAAGACTTGCAGGACTACAAAAATTTCTTAAACCTTCATTAAATAAAACTGACTTTGAAGAATGGCATACAACTATAGGTAGAGGTATATATAATTTTCTTGCAGACAATATACAATCAGGAGGATTAGAGTTTCAAGACATAAGAAAAATTATGCCTGAAGCTAGTCCTTCAACTATACAAAGTATGTTAGACAATCCAAACTTAGACCACATTGGTAATCTTATTGCACAAGAAGTAAGAACAGGTGGTATAACAAAAAGGTTAGACCCATACTCATACACCTTTAGAGGTAAGCTATCTAGAAATTTAGGTAGAAATCTTAGTAGTAAAGGTAAAGTATTAGATGATGGTGGTCGTATCAATATGTCTGATATGGGTAGCTTTCTTGGAGTAGGAGCTGTTGTAAGTAGAAAGTTTACAGATTCAGCTATGGCTAGAATGTTTGGACAAGTTAGTCCATCTTTTATAACTGCTACATCTCACACACAAGGTATAAAAGAAATAGAAAAACTTATTGAATCTTTACCTTTTGAAAAATCAGTAAGAAAAAATCTTTATGAAAAACTAGCACAGACTGATGCAAAGATACTAGATGATTATTTAGAAGGTGGTTCTTATTCTAAATTAAGATTAACAGAAGAATTTTTTAAATTACTAAATGGTTCAGGTACTGCAGTAGATGCAGGAATACTAGGTGAACTAGAAAAATTATTGTCAGCAAGAGGATTACCTGGTGCATTAAATGGTGGTATTACAAAGTTTGTAGCAGAAATACAAGAAGCTAGAAAGTACTGGGTATCTTTAGTAGGAGATGAAATAGTTGATGTTGGATTTGGTACATCTAAATCAAATGATTTATTTTCTTCAAGAATTAGAAAGATAGGTGAAGACGCAGGAACAAATGCAAAGATTGAAGAGTTAGCTAAAGCAGGTAAACAAGAAGAGATACAAAAATTTATTATGGCTACATTTGGTAACGCAGATGAAGCAGTTCCTTCAGCACATCTTTTATCAGAAATGCTTGTTGGAAATATTCCTTTGTTTGACCCTAATGAAGTATTTAGAATATTAGGTACATTTAGAAATAGCTTACTTAAAATGTCAGGAGTAGGTTTACTTACAGGACTAAAAAGATTTGACCTTCCTCAACTATTAGGTAAAAATATTGAAAGTAATCCAATAGTATCTTTAGCTGCAAAAAATAAAAAGTTTGCTGATTATGTTGCAGGTTGGGAATTACCAGTTAAATCTCCTTCAGGTAAGAAAGTAACACAAAAGTATATATCTGAATTACAAGACACAGCTATTGGAGAGTTAGTAACAGAGTACAATAAGTATGGTGACAACATTACTATGCAACAATTAAAAGATGTTACAGATGATGATACATTTCAAATACTTAATAACTTAACAACTACACAGCAACTAGAAACTGTAGCTAATGTAGGCAACATAACATCTAATGCAATAACTAAAGGACTTGCAAAGACACTTTATGCTAAACGTGTAACAGATGACGGTATCAAAATAGTAAACAGAGCATACATAAGATTTGCAAACAATGTTATGCAAGCAGCTTGGAAACCTTTGACACTACTTAGATTTGCTTGGACTACAAGAGTTATTATGGAAGAACAGTTAAGAATGTGGGCATCTGATTTAACACAAGTATTTACACATCCTATTTCTCATTTAGCTTATGTATTGAAACCTGATGGAGCTATGGTTAGAAATGCATCTAGAGCAGAAAAAATATTTAAAAAAGCAATACCAGGATTTGATGATAACAATCTAGCTTTAACAGAAAAACTTATTGATAAACTAAAGTTTGGTGAGTTTGACATATTAGGTAAAGATATGTCTCAAGAGTTATTATTTAAACAAGCTATGTCTAGAGGTTCTAATGGAATAATGATTAGAAAAGCAGCTTCTATAGATAGGTTCTTTAAAACAATTAAGAAGTCATCTGTAACTAATTCACGTGCTAGTAGAAGAACATATGCTAAAGGTTGGGCTACAGAAGTAAATCAATTAGCAGATGATGACATAATGCACTTAATAGCAAATATTATTGTAGATGCAGGCAACACTGCATTTGGTGGTAGCATTACTAGAAATTCAACACCATTTATAAACATAGATGAACTAGCAGAATTTTTAGCAGGTAAAGGAAAAGACTTAAGATTTTATGAAGACAGAATGAGAGGTTTAAGAAAAGGAAACATAACTTATCAATCATTACTAGATGTTAGAAAATCCTACAAAGAATGGGTTAACAGTGGTGATGCAGTTACAGATTATGGAAGAAGATTAATTGATGGTGATGTAGAAAGAACAAAGGAACTTTTAAATAGTTATGTAGCACGACTATTTGAAAAAGCAGGTGGTGGAGGCACCTTCAAAAAATATGTATTTAACGAAGGTTACAACAATGCAAGCGTACAAACGTTTACTAATTTTGATAAGGGTATTGATTTTGAAAGAATGTTAGAAGCAGGAATCATAAGAGAAATAGATAAAGGATTGATATATAAAACTGCAGATAATCCAAATCTTGCAATGCCTATGTTATACGAACCAATAAATGGAGATAAGACAAATAAATTTATTGAGTGGGTTGCAAATAGAGGATTTAATGCAGTTCCTACTGGTGAAACAAGTTCAGTAGTTATACCTATTGGAAGATTTGCTAGTCCTAAACAATATGATTTCTTAGTAGATACTTTATATAAACAAACCAATGTAGGTCCTGACGTAGTAAAGATGTCTAAAGAATTTGAAGATGCAGGTAGATTTTCTAAAGGTCAATGGGATAGTGCTATAGAAAGATGGTTTGATACTTTAATGTCAAGACCAACAAACAAGTTGTCTCGTTCTCCTGCTTTCAGACAGTTCTATTATAGAAACTTAGAAAAGATGGCAGATAGATTAGAAGCAGATGCTTTATTTCGTATAACAAGATTTGATGTTACATCACAATATATGCCAAAAAGCACACGTAAAAAGCTAAGAGAACTTGTACCTAAATCACCAGGAGAAGGTATAGGTCTTGATGACTTAGAACAATTTGATGAGTTTTTAAAGTCTCTAGCTTTAGCAGAAACAGAAGACTTACTTTATAGTTTGAATAGACGTTCTCAGTTTTCACAAGCAACTGCTTTGTTATTCCCATTCGCAGAAGTTCATTTAGAAATAGCAGGTACTTGGACAAGATTGTTAAGAGAAAATCCTACTAAAGCTAGAAGAGCTAGTGTTAGCGTACAAACATTAAAAGAAGCAAATCCATTTAATTGGAACTTTGTTGGTGGTGATGCAGGGGATGACGCACCTATGATATATACAGATGAAAGAACAAATGAAGAAGTATTTGTATTTCCTTTGTTAGACCCTATACTTAAAAACTTTTTTGACAATGTGCAGAAACAAGACCTCAATGGTCAGCAACAAAATGTAGATGTAAACTTAAGAACTGTAGGTTTTACATCAGGTGTAAACATTATTGCAGGTGGGTTAATACCAGGAGTAGGACCAGTAGCACAGGTTGCTGCTAAAGCATTGATGCCTAATATGAAAGAAACAGGAGCATTCTATAAATTCTTATTCCCATTCGGTGAACCTACAGGCGGAATAATAGAACAAACTGCAGATGTGTTAGTACCACCTTGGTTACAGAAACTAACAGCACTTACAGAAGGAGCACCTGAAGGATGGGTAAGAGGATATACAAATACTGCTAAAGAAGTACTAAGAGCAAAACTTATAAGTGGTGCTATACAAATGGGTAATGAACCTAGAACACAAGCAGAGATGAACACTGTATTAAAGAATGTATCTAGAGATGCTTGGATACTACACCTAGTAAAGTCTGCAGCACAATTTACATTTACTACACCATCATTTAGATGGGAAGCAGAACTAGAAGAAGGTGGGCTAGCACACGTAGACCCACAAGAATTAAAGAAAAGAGGAATAGACCCTGAAGGTAGATTGTTTGGATTTAATACATTACAAACTGTGTATGCAAGATTTTTAAATGAATTTCAAGATGAAGTTATAGCAACAGAAGTATTCACTAATGTATTTGGTTTTGACCCTACAGCATTAGTAATATCTAAATCTAAAGAAATTAGACGTGTTCCATACACAGATGAGGCTTTAGACTATGCAAAAGAAAATCAAGATAAGTTTGATTTGTATCCTGAATTATTTTATTATGTAAGACCTGACGTAGGTATTGATGAATTTGTTATGGCTGCTTGGGTTAATTCATTTGATGATAACTATTTAGGAGATTATGCAGCAAGAGTAGATATAAGTTTGCCTGAGTATGCACAGTTACAAAATCAAGCAGCAGGACGTATGGCGTTAGAAAGATATAGAAGAAGTATTACTGACCCGACAAGTCCTTCTTATGTTAAAGATGACGATATTAGAAGTAATTTATTAACATCATACAAGTTAGTTTTGGCAGATTATTTTGTAGGATATGGAGAGAAACCAACAACAGAATCTAGAACAGATATAGGTAGTTTTCTTAAACAAGCAAGAGCTTTGGCTGCAGACCCTGATTTACAGAATGAACAAGTTATTAAAGGTTTAAACATATGGCTAGATAGTCTTGATGCTATATTAACAGTAAGAAGAACAGAGACAGGAAACATAGGTTCTGATGTTACTGGTTCTTCAAATTGGTTAGTTGCTAGAGACGAGTTAAGGAAGAAGGCACAAGAAATAATTAAAATATATCCTTTGTTTCAGTTTGTTAATGATGAAGTTTTAGAGAGAGTAATAAGAGAAAACGAAGATGAGCTGATACAATATGGTTATAAATATAAGACAGGCTACGAAGGAAGTCAATAATGTGGATATTAATATCTAAAATACTTTTTACATCAAGCGGTACAGTTTCTAAATTTAATCCAAGTGGAGCAGTAGATTATTCAAAAGCTCTATGGTATGACCAAAATACTGGACAGACTAGAGACGCTACAAAGCCTGATGGAAGTCCTATTGTAGATATAGAGAATTATATACAAAGAGAACAAGAAGGAACTGTAACAAGTGCACCTCCTCCAGGTAATCCTAATAACCCAGGTCCTTCAATTTCTGACGGAGAAGTTATAAGAGAACCTCGTGCATTAACTCCTGCTGAAATAGATGAGGCTGTAGATAATTATTATAACAATAATAATGTACCAACACCATTTGGATTTTTTATAAATGAAGAAGGAGTAGCAGAAGAGTATCCAAAAGATGAAGATGGAGAGTATGTATTTCCAGGGATGGGTCCAAATGACCCGCCTCCTGCAATAAGTCCTGACGAAGCTATTAGGTCAAGACTTGCTACACAAGGTATTAAACAATTTTTAGGTTTTGATGTATTAGGTACACCACTGGGATATCAAGGTGCAGGAGAAGGATATGGTGATAAACCTGTCTATGTTTCTGAGTTCGTTACTACATTGTTTATGGATGATATGTTGTCTGAAGACTATATTAGAAATCTACAAACTAAATTAGTAAAGGCAGGATATTTAGTAGGAGGATTTGAAGTAGGAGCAATGGATGCTCAAACACAAGCAGCCGTATTAGCATCTATGACAGAGCATAACTTAGAAGGTAGAGTGCCTTATTTTGATGATGGATTTTTAATTGAGGGTGCTTTACTTGCTCTGCAAACAACTGATATTGTAGTCACAGTAGATGGACAATCAGTGTCAGTGCCTGCAATCTTAGACCCTAGTACAGGACAACCTTTGCTACAAGGAGATGAAGTAGCACAGTATCAAAGTCAGTTTGCATTTACTCCACAGAAAAAAGAACAGATAAGAGATTTTTACTTTGGTGAATTAGACAATGATATTAGTTCATTAGATGAAAAATTGATAGATAGTTATAGTATTGATACACCTGTATATGATACAGAGACAGCAGGATATATAGCTATGGATGCAGTTAGTAATTACTTTGGAGGTGCAGATAAACTTAGTTATACACAAGCACAATCTCTTCAAGGTGTTGTTAATAAACTTTTAGAGTTAACTAAAAATGACTTTGACAAAATGATTGTTAAAAATGTTCAAGAAGACATAGATGCTACAGTTAGTCAAATTAACTATGACAAGTTTATTGCAGATGGTGGAGAAGAAGCATATAGAAATAGCCTTAAAGAACTGTATCCATATATGGACCCTAGAGCTATAGACAGTATGGTTAGAAATAAAGTAGCTTCATTTAAAATAACAACAGATGCAGGACTAGGACCTGCTAGTTGGGCAGGAGGTACTCAAGATGCTTTTGCACTTAGTGGTATGGGAGACAGATTTAATTCAATGTTTCAGTCAAGACTGGGTAGAGCTGTAGATAAAATATACGGAGATGAAAAAGATTTAGCCAATAACCAGGAAAAGTATAATACAGCTACAGCTAACTTCTTTAGAAGTGCTAACAGTCTAAGAAACTTAGGCTCAGGAATATAATGGCAAAGGTATCTGCCAAACAACTTGTAGACTTATTACAAAACGCAGGAGCTAATACAGAAGACATACCTACATTAGTTATGATATCTTTTTATGAATCAAACTTAGAATCAGTTGCAGAAAATCAAGATACAACATCAGTAGGATTATTTCAAATTAATGCAGACCAACATTTTAAAAACGGTAAGCCTGACAATACTTTAAGTAGTTTTGCAGGAAAAGATATTACATTAGAAGAATTTGAAACTAAATTAAAAGACCCACAGTACAATGCAGAGTTTGCAGTACATTACTTAAAAGTTATCAGAGAAGATTTAGAAGATGGAAGTAGTCAGTTTGGTATGGTAACTGCTGCTAACAATGACCCATTTGGTATATGGGAAGCATACACAGATTATGTATTACCATACCTTAGTGGTGAAATGCCTGCAGGTAGAGGTAACAATGCTGATGAAAAAAAATCAGATGTTGTTGCAGGTATAAACTCTTACGTTGATGCATACTATACTCTAGGTATGGAAACAAATAATAATGAACCTGTAGTAGAAGAAACGCAAACAAAAGGTAATCCTAATAACCCAGTTGAACCTACACTTGAACCTAGTGGATTAGGACAAGAGCGTAGAGAAAGTGGTTATTCTGAAAGAGAGATAGCAAAATTTAATAGAGCTACTGAAAAGATAGCTAAAATGATGAACCCTACTGACCCTACAAATTTAGAAACAATTAGACAATCTCAATTATATTTAGCAAATCAAGTAGGTATGAATATACAAGAAATACCTTTAGATGTTCGTTCAAACTATGGACAAATAGATGCTGTTATAATGAACTTTGTTGGACAATTAGGAAAGATGAAGGCTAGATAATGTCACACGTACCTGAACATACAGACGATAGAACCAATTTAGAATATGATATTGATATGATTATAGAATCAGAGACTGCTCCCGCATTAGAGGATACAGTACCTACTCCTGATATGATTAGAATGGGTAAGGATGGGCAATACTATTTCTTTTATACACTAGAAGCAGACCAAGTAGATGGATTAGAAGAAGATGTAACTGTATATTATTTGTCAGAATCTAATTATAAACTAAATGTAGACCCAGGAAGTGCAGAAGAAATAGCTAATACTGCAATAAGTTTTGGTAGCATAGAAGAAGTTCAGTCTAATCTTGCAGGATTAAATCCTATAGATGTACTTATATCATCTATAAAAAAAGAAGCAGACTTAAATCCATACCTCGTAACACAAGAAGACAGTGGAGAGTTTGCTGTACTTGGATTATTTTTAGAAAGTATATTTGAAGGAACAACATTAACTTACGAAGATTATGCGTATGTCAGTCCTACTATAGCTGAACTTAATGCAGACCAGTTGTCATACTTTAGAGCAGTAGCACTAGGTTCAGACAGAGAAGCTAATGCTACATTAAGAAGACTTCAAGATAGAACAAAAATAGAAGTTGCAGGATTAATAAGTAAGTATGGTCAGTATGACATACCACAAGATTTAATAAATAAACTTTATGATATGAGACTTAAAGGTGTTTTAAGTAAAGATGATTTATCAGAACAGTTTAGATTAATACTATTTCCTGAACTACCAGGATTTAGAAATGATGAAATACAAGAGTTTATAAAAGATAAACAGTTAGAGATGCCTGAGAGTTTAGCATTTATACAAAGAGCTAAAGACCAAGCAGAAGCTAAGTTAGGTA
>Ga0208157_1000175_pt1 | contig 41040 bp, 43 predicted proteins | sample 5_EtaG_FD_184077 | JGI IMG/M metagenome (GOLD analysis project Ga0208157, IMG submission 184077) | Marine viral communities from the Subarctic Pacific Ocean - 5_ETSP_OMZ_AT15132 metaG (SPAdes) (version 2) | ecosystem: Environmental > Aquatic > Marine > Oceanic | place: Pacific Ocean | collected...
AGCAGTCCCCCGTTCGACATCCTGTCTAGTCGTTACTCTGCGTGCACGTAGACCATTGTGTGACAGCTTGCTACCCGGCACATGCCTGAACACTTGCCACCACTGAGTGGCGCCCTGCTTTCTCCCTGGGACCCTGCCCGGTCCCTGGGTGGCCACCCAGCAGGGAACGACCACGGAATCAAGGTGTCGGAGATGTCCCATCTCCAACCAACCCAGCCCACAACAGGGATCCCCTCCCCCTCCCCCTTGCAAAGGCTGCAAACCCTGCCCGGTTGGTGCGTTTTGCAGCGACAGCAGGGGTATGGGGGGACCTGGCCTGGCCGGTACGTAGATAAGGCTGCCTAATCGCGAGACCTATTTTTGGAATGGGGAGGCTTATGGGCGAAATTTATCGAGATAAGGGGCAGGTTGGAGTCAAATGGTTCTAGATATAGTCATACAGAGGATGTCAAAAGGGGTATAGGGGAGAGGAGATCTGCAGGGGCGTAGTTGTACTGCTACCGTAACTGCGCATCACGCAAACCCTCTCCCTCACTGAACCGGAAAATCAGTGAAGGAGGAATACTGGGCCGAATGGGGGTTAGGAGCCCCTTCTGGAATGAATACTAACCACGACGACAAGGAGCATTTTTCGATGTTCATCCACACGGAGGGGAAGAAGCTCTGGCCAATGGTCAAGGAGCGGATTTTGAAGCCGATGGATTTGTTGGTTGTGTCGTATCTCTGCTCCCACATGGACATCAAGACGGGTCGGATCGAGGTCAGAACCAAGGACATTGCCGAGGATCTGGGATTGACCGACTCACATCTGACTCAGTCGATGAAACGACTGCGGAAGGAGATGCTGCTGGCAAAAGGGCTGAAAGGGACCGGTTACTACTGGATGCTCAATCCCTATTTCTGGAGTGTCGGCAGAAGGGAGCTGCAGGGCAAGCGTGTTGCGTCGTTCCAATCATTGATCAACTACTGATGGCAGCAGCAAAGGACAAGCGGATGAGTCAGTTCTGCGCTGACGATGTTCGAGAGATCGGGCCTGAGGAATCAGCGCGGATCTGGTCAGAGATGAATTACAAGAAGCATGGAGTGGTTGCAGCGTTCAGAACCAGCCCTCAGAAATTCGAGGAATACATGCGTCGTCGTCGTGCTGCGGACCAGCAGGCCAAGCACGGGCAGAGCGTAGGAACCCCTCACCACAGACCGCTGTCGTAGCAGCAGATCTGCCTGCATTTTTGTCGCATGACCCCTCACCTCTTCCTAGATACGGGGGTGATGAGTAATGCGCTAGCGAAATCCTCTACACGCTTGCAATTGCTAGCAAGTGCGGGCGCTAGCATCATTTGCCGGGGGGTTGCGCAAAACCCGATTCCGTGTGTAGAACAGGCAGACCCCCAGGCACGGGGGTCCCACCACTACTCATGAGGCACATGAGCGACAACAGCGTAGCTTTGCTGGTTCAGGAAATCAGCGATGAGATCAGCCGTGACGCAAAAGGCTGGTTCTTCACTCAGCGAGCAGCGTCTCGGCTTTGCGGCATGGATCGAAAGACCATCCGCAGTGGCTTACAGGTTGACGGCCCCGGATGGACCGGGGGCTTCAGCACCTCCAAATTGCTAAGATCCCTTGCGGCACAAGGGATTAGCCCTGGGGGCATCGAGGAGTTCAAGCAGCAGTGGCGGGATGGCCGAATTACTGATCTGCTGGTCAGCTGCTTGATCACCTACGGAGCACTAACGAAAGACGGATTCAATGATCCGTCGAATGCTGCAGTTCGCTCATTACATGGTGTGCTTACAGCCGGGGGCCTTCGCGGGTTTCTGGATGAGGCTTTTGGCGTCGAAGATGTTGGTGGTCGTGTTACCGCCAGGCTCAACGGGATTGGGACCCGGATTCTTTATTCACGGTCGCAGGCCGAGAAAAAGAAGAACATCGGCGCCTACACCGCTGTCGTCACCAACGCCATCACTGGCCACACTCCCAAGGCTTGGAATTCCACAATCCTGCCGGGGCAATTTGGCGAAAAAGCTGGTCGAATCCGTGATCACGCTGATGAAACCACGATCGATCTGATCGAAGCGGCGGAACGCGGGATGCGTGGCTCCAATGTGGATCTCGGCCAGGCGACTCGATTTGCGCAGGGTCTTCGCGAACTGGCTGAGCGCACCCTTGGCTATACCGGCCCAGAGCTCAGTCCTGCCAAGCTCACCCCTCGGGTGACTCGTCAGATTGACGATGGCAAGCGCCTCCCGTTGGCAGATCCCACTGGAGTCATGCCCCTGGTCGAAGATGGCCGCAAGCGCAAAGAGCTCTCTGCATCGGAGGAAGTTTGATGCCGATGAGCAAATTTGAAGAGCTTCACTATCTCGTGGAGCTGATGGACCGTGCAATCACCATGGCCGAACTCAGCGATGGTGATGCTCGGTTCCATCTGGCGGAGTTCGTCGGTTCGCGGATTCAGGAATTGGCGGACTCCACTTGGCTTGATTGAGCTAAGGTTCAGTTGTCGTCGGTAACGCCTCACCATTTAGTCGTGGGTTGGGTGCTGAGCGGACGACACCACATTGCTGCCCGGTGTCCTACGTGGCCTGAACCATGTTCGCCCGGCCCGCAAACTCCAAAGCCTCAGAGTCCGCTTCCCCGTGGCCCTGGGGCTTTGTTGTTGATATATTGCTTTTACCTCCGTCACCCCAGCAGTTCGGGAGGAATCGAGACCTGAAGGCCCGTCACTTGAAACACAGTGGCAGTGAGCGCAGGGGGAGACAAGCTGGAAGACTTGAGAGCCTCCTTTGCGGGAGGCTTTCTTGTTGGCAAGATGGGTGGAGTTCTCCGAGGTCGTATGGCCAAAACCTGCAAGCCCAAGCTCGTTGGCAAAGGCAACAAAGGCAAAGGCAAGGGCTACTGAAATGAGCACTGTCATCAGTAATGCAGGGAAAGATCCGATGATCTTTCTCACCAATGGCACTCGGCTTGCACTAAAGCTCGAGGGACCATCCGATCGCCCCAAGTCGGTGGTGCAAGCAGCGCAGGACGCCTATTACGTCAAGACCGGCAAATGGCCTTATGTGCAGGGCATGCCCAACACAGCCAGCAAAGCTCCTGATCCCAAACCTGAACCTGAGCCCGAAGCAATAAAAAAGTCCAAAGCCCGACGCTGACAGGTTCGCCTGTCGTCGGTGAAACACTCACTGCTACGGCAGGCACATTCAGCGGCGGGGAAGGAACCGTCAAGGTTCAGACCAACATCAAAAAATCCGACACCGGTTCTGGTGGATGGGCGAATGCCACATCAAACCTGACCTACGAATTGCAGGCAGGAGATGACAGCAAGTATTTCCGTGTCACTAGCAAAGCCACGGACGATGCTAAGCAGTCAGTCAATGCCAACTCATCTGTCGTCGGTCCTGTAACGACACCAATCGTTTATGACCCGCTGGTTGTTGGTGATCCTGTCGCTACTGGCGATGCTTTTGTTGGTTACACGCTGACTTGTTCAGAGCCCACCGTCACAGGAGGATCTGGCTCAGTTCAAATCGACTACTACTGGGTCGATGCCGCAACCAAGGCAATCGTCTGGGAAGCGACCTACATGGGTAACACCACCAAGGTCATTGATTACGACCTTGGCAAAACCATGTATTGCATGGTTGTCGTCACTGATCAGGTGACGAGTGAATCCATCACTAAGGAGTCAAATCACAAAGGGCCGATCAACAGGCCAGTAATTCCTGAACATGAGTGCTACGTCGACAGCTCGTTGCATGACGACCCAACAGCTGATGTTGGTGTTGCTGTCGGTGGTTCTGTCGTTATTGAGGTCAGACCAGAAACGGTTTCTAACCCTGCACTCGACATTGCTTATGAATGGAAAGTCAGGACTGGCGCTGGTCGTTTGTCTGGTGACGTGAATGGCACTGGAGTCATTTACATGGCGCCTGATGCCGCACCGGCTGGTGCATTAGTGAATTGCACGGTTACATCAAGAGATGCTGACGATCAAGTGTTCGCAGCTGAAGTCACAATTCTCATTTCTGAATGACCATGAACACTATTGAATGCCCTCTACCCACAGCACCAACTCCTCAACCCAAACCTGTTAAATGAGCCTGCACTTCCTGCAGGAACCCTGGTTCTGGATTGTCTTCACTGCTGCTTCTGAACTCATCGGGATGAGCAAGCTCAAAGACAATTCAGTAATCGAGCTGGTTCTGCACACCATCCAACGGTTCAAGCCAAAATCATGAGCAAGAAAAAGGTTGGCGGCAAAGCCTGCTGGGATGGCTATAGAGCCGCCGGCACCAAAAAAGGTAAGAACGGTAAGCGCGTCAACAATTGCGTGCCGACTGGTAAAGGCAAGTCCAAGAAGAGCCTCAACATCTGATGGCAACTTCTTTGAAGTTCGAGCGACCCGGTGCTCTGAAGATTGAGTACCGGCGAGCACGGGAAGGCCCCAATTCCTATTTGATCTGGGAGCCGTACAAAAGCTACATCTGCATGACTGGAGCAGACGTCATCAAGGAAACTCGATGGACGAAAGGCACCGAAACTGGTGCTGCTCTCAGAGAATGGATCGAATCTGTCGAAGGAGGGAATGATGCCGAAGTCACTGTGGGAGCCGCTCCCTGAGGAGCTCCATTCCTTCCCCAATTTCGTCTGCTATTTGCTCAGGGAGCAGGGTCTCGCCAGCACGCCAACCAAGCAGCAGGTGGCGGTTGCCGAATGGATGCAGAACGGACCAAATCGTAGCCTTACAGTTGCTTTCCGCGGTCTCGGCAAGAGTCTTCTCGCAAGTTATTACGCGCTTTATCGGCTCAGGATGGATCCTGATGAGAAGATTCTGATCGTCAGTGCCACAGCGCTGAAGGCTACGGATTTCACGCAGTTCATGCTGCGAACAATGGCTGAAGTTGACGTACTCAATTGTCTGCTGCCAGGCCCAGAAAACAGATTTTCCAACGTAGCCTTTGACGTGGCTCCCTGCACCGTAGAACAGTCGCCCAGCGTGCGTGCATTGGGGGTAACTGCGCAGACGACTGGACAGAGATGTACCTGCGCCATACTCGACGATGTTGAGACGATGAGTAACGTCATCACTCAATTGAAGCAAGAGCGTGTCGCTCATGCTGTTACGGAAATGGAGAGCATCATCAAGCCAGACGAGGGGCAGCTTCTGCCCCGAAAGATACTTTATTTAGGCACGCCACATACAGAAACCAGTATTTACTTAAGGCTGGTACGTGAGCGGGGCTATGCCAGTCGCTACTGGCCTGCTCAATATCCAAAAGAGCTTGACTGTTATGAAGGTAATCTCGACCCACAGATAGAAGCAGAGCTAGAAGCTGACCCTAGTTTGGTAGGCGAACCTACAGATCCAGAAAGATTCAGTCACGAGGACATACTTCAGAGGCAAGCATCAACCACGAAGGCTAGTTTCGAATTACAGTTTCTCCTAAATACACGATTAGCGACCCTTGACAGATTCCCTGTGCGACTTGGCGATCTTGTCGTCCTCGATATTGATGGATCAGCACTGCCTGAGACTGTCGTCTGGTCGAATGGGCCGGATTACAGGCTGCAAGAAATCGTCTGCGTTGGAATGGGCGCAGATCGCCACTTCCATAAGCCTGCTTTTATCAATGGCTGGATTGAAAGAAAGGATGCTCGGGTGGTCATGTCCGTTGACCCAGCAGGTCGAGGCCGTGATGAGTTGGCCTGGACGGTTTTGGCGGAATATGGCGGCAATTTCTATTTATTGGAAAGCGGTGGCTCGACATTGGGCTACGAGGACACCGTTCTGGAGCATTTGGCGAAGACGGCGAAGAGATGGGGCGTTAATTACGTGATCGCTGAGGCGAACATGGGTGATGGCATGTTCACCGCTCTGCTCAAGCCCCACATGCTGCGGCATCACCCGGTGAGCATTGAAGAGGTGAAGCACAGCATCAGGAAAGAGCACCGACTCTGCGACACGCTTGGCCCAATCATTCAGCAGCACCGTCTCTGCGTGCTGTCAAAAGTGCTGAAGCAGGACTACCGGATGCTCGATGAAGATCCGGAGCATGGCTACCGCCACATGCTGGCTTGGCAGATGAGTCGGCTCACGACGGAGCGTGGTTGCTTGGAGGCAGACGACAGAGCGGACTCCTTGAGTATTGCCCTTGCATACTTTGTCGAAGCAGCTGCCCAGGACCAGATGCGCACCCAGGCAGAACGTGCAGCGCAGATCCAGCAGGAGGACATGGAAGCCTGGATGTCTGAGCAGGTCGGAGCAATTGACTGCCTCGCGCTGGGGTGGCGGCCCCAGACAAGCCAGTCAGGCTCCTACGGAGGCGTCAAACAGCTTTCGGTTTAATCGGGACGACCTTGTCGGCCATCTCGGAGAAATCGAGTTTGCCTGCCAGCTTTTTCAAAGTGCTGCCTTCAGTAGCAACAGCTGTGACGTTGCTGTTTTTCAGCAGAACCATTGCTTCCTGCCGTGCTCGGCGATCACCGTTCTGGAGATCTTCCAGGACTTGATCAATTACGAGCTCGTGTATTTGGCTCAGTTTTTCGAGTTGATCGCTCATTCGGAAGCTGGGCGCTACCTAGCACCTTAGATACAGTTGGCACACCTACGATCCCGCAGAGTGCTTCCATTGCCAGCCATCGATCAGCGATTAGTGGCCGCAATGGCCGCTGAATTCCCTGATCAAGCTCCAAGCCTTGATTGGAGTGACCGAGAAATCATGTTCAAAGCTGGCCAGGTGTCTGCCGTCAGGTGGCTGGCTTACAAGTATCAGGAGCAGCAGGAAGACATGCTCACCGTTATGGAATTAGGAGGGCACAACTGATGTGCATGGGAGGTGGCGGCAACAGGGCGACAATCACTCAGCCTGATTACAACGCTTACAACCAGCAGTTTCAGCTGCAGAAGGACGCAATCAACGCGCAGATGAACAACAGCACGGCGCTGTTGCAGCAGGAGTTGCAGTCAACTCTGCGATTGCAAAATGACGCGAGGTCTGAGGTCGCCGAGGCGAAGGTTGTCAAAGCGGATAGTCAGCGAGCTCTGCAGGAAGAGGCCACTCGTCTGTCGACGTTGATGGGTCCGCCTCCTCCAGAGGAAACAGCGCAAGCGCCAAAGGTTGGCTCACGCGATCGGAACATCAACACCCGCAAGGGTAAAGGCTCGCTGCGGATTGGCAGGTCTGCCACTAGTTCCGCGCAGGGCTCTGGCCTCAACATCACCTAGGAGTCAATCATGTGTCTCGGTTCACAGCCCCAAGCCCCTGAAGTCGTCTATCGCGGTCCTTCTGATGATGATATTCAGCGCAATCAGCAGGCCCTCGCCACATACGAACAGCAGATTGCTGATCAGCAGGCCAATTTCCAGACGCAGTTGCAGGAGCAGATTGACGCGGCAACAGCTGAAACTGAACAGCTGAAAGCTGATTTTGCGGCAGAAACAGCAGCAGAGTCTCAGGCAGCAGCCGCTAAATCTGCTTACACGGTGACCACTCAGGAAACTGAGATCCCAGAAGGAGCCCAGACGACTGCTGCGGTCACCAAAAAGAAGAAGCCAAAGACCAACTTGAAAATCAGCACTGCTGGAACTGCTAATGCAGCAGGCTCTGGCGTCAACTTGGGGATCTGATTATGTGCAGCGGAGGAGACGACAGTGCAAGACGCGATGCCGAACGCAGGCAACGCGAAGCCGATGAAAGGGCTGCTCAGCGGCAAGCAGAATTAGATGCACTTGCTGCGCAGCGTTCTGCGTTGGCGGCTGCACAGGTTCAGCAGCTAGCTGACTACGAGACTCAAGCATCGAATCTTGAGCTGCAGAACATTGCAAGAGCTGAAGAGCTCACGGCTGAAAAAGAGGCCAAGGTCTCTGGCATCAAGCGAGCTGGCAATGCAGCAAGCAATTCGCTGAGGATTCTTGGCCAACAGCAGCCAGTGGCCCCTACAGCAACGCAAACAATGCGCAGATCTAAGGCGTCTGGTGGTCGGATGACTGCTGCGCGTTATCAGCGCGGAACTGGATCTACTCGAGGCACCAACCTCTCCATCTAATGAAAAAGACAGCAGCTCAGCGCTACGAGGACCTGGCCCAGGACCGGGATTACTACCTCAGCAGGGGTCGGGCGTGCGCTCGGCTGACGATTCCTTATCTGATTCCGACCAGCTCGGAACCGGTTGCCGACACGAAAGAGACGTTCCCGGTGCCATGGAATGGAATCGGGGCCAGGGGTGTCCTCAATTTGGCAAGCCGCATGCTTCTTGGGTTGCTCCCTCCCACGCAGCAATTTTTTCGGTTCTCGCTGGATGAGGCAGAGCTGGCCAGGCAGGGGGTCAGTCCTGAGGAGAAATCAAACTTCGAGACAGTGCTCAGTCAGATTGAGCGGCAGGTGCTCCGCGAGATCGAGGCCAGCAACGATCGTGTGGTGTTTCATGAGGCATTGCTGCATCTGATTGTTGGCGGCAATGCGCTGCTGCACATCGCTCCGGAGGGGCTGCGCTGTTTCCATCTCAATCGCTACGTCTGTCAGCGGGATCCGATGGGCAATCCGCTTGAGGTGATTATCTGCGAGCAGCTGGCGATTGAAACACTCCCAGAAAAGATCCAGGAACTTATTCGTGCGAAAGACGAAGATGACGACATTAACTCTGGTCTTATTGATGACATTGTCAGTCCTGTTCCTCGCCGCGATGACGGGGATACCGTTCGGATCTACACGTACATCCAGTGGGAAAGGAACGGTCAGGGCCGGGAAGGCACTGTCAAATGGCATCAGGAAGTAAACAACAAGGTCATCCCTGGCACTGAGTTCAGCAGGCCCGAGTCGGTGTCGCCATGGCTCCCTTTGACCATGATTCGCAGCGATGGCCAGCAGTACGGAATCAGTTACGTCGAGACTGCTGCTCTGGCTGACCTGCAGACGGTTGAAGCTCTCTGCCAGGCCATTGCAGAAGGCAGCTTGGCCAGCAGCAAGATTCTGTTCTTGGTGAAGCCGTCCGGCGTTACCAAAGCAGCCAATCTGGCCAACAGTCCGAATGGGGCGTTCGTGACCGGAGACCCGTCAGACGTGATGGCCTTGCAGGTGCAGAAGTCGACGGATCTGCAGGTCGCAATGCAAGGAAAGACGCAGATCGAAGCCAGGCTGTCACAGGCTTTCATGCTGGCTGATGTTCGTGACTCCGAGCGCACCACGGCAGAGGAAGTCCGCCTGACAGCACTGCAGATCGAGAACTCCCTGGGCTCGATCTACAGCGTGTTGCAGACAACATTCCAGGTGCCCTATGTCGCTCGGAAGCTGGACATTCTTCAGCGTGAGAAAAAGGTTCCCAAACTGCCCGACGAGTTAGTCAAGCCGGTGATGACTGTCGGCCTTGCTGCAGTTGGTCGTGGTAACGATTTGGAGCAGCTCGTTAGATTTACAACGACGCTGGGTCAAACAATGGGTCCGGAAGGTTTAGCAACCTATGTAAAACCGACTGAACTGATTAAGCGTCTTGCCTATTCCATGGGCATCGACACTCTCGGATTGATCAAGTCCGAAGAGGAGTTGGCTCAGGAACAGCAGGCAGCGCAACAAGCGGCCCAGCAACAGATGCTGATGCAGTCAAAACTGGCTGATCCGCAGAACATCGCCAACGCTGCACAAACCGCACAGGACATGCAGATGACGGCAGAAAACCCTGAACCACAACCACAATGAGCCCCGAAGTCGGAACCCCGGTCAACAGCACTCCTGAGACCTTTGATGGGCCGCAGCTGACGACACCAGAGCAGAAGGAGGGACTGGTCGCCCCTGGTCAAGAAAGCGTTCTCGAGGATTTTATTCGTGAGCAGGAGCAGGCCGCACAGGAGGACGCAATCCTCGGCAAGTTCAAATCACCGCAGGAGCTGGCAAAGGCCTATGCGGAGCTCCAACGCAAGATGGGGCAGCAGTCAGGAAAGCAGCCCGAGGAGACACAGGAGGCTGAGCCTGAGCCAGCACAGGGACAGAAGGGCGCATACACAGCGGATCAAGCCTCAGAGAGGTATGGCTCGGCTGCCGTGGAGAGTCTTGCTGAGAAGGGCGTGGACCTGGGTGAGGTGATGTCCAAAGCCGACCAGGGCCAGGACATCTCTGAGCATTACGAGGTTCTGGCGGAGACGTTCAACACGACTCCCGAAGTGGTCGACATGTTCAAGCAGATGATGACTGCTGCTCCAGCTCCGGCAGCTTCGAGTGATGGCTTGTCTGATGCTCAGTCAGCAGCCATCCTCAGCGAGGTTGGTGGCCAGGAAGCGTTTGATGCGCTGCAGGTCTGGGGCAAAGAGAACATGAGCGAGCAGGAGCGGGCCAGTTACAACGAAGCCGTCGACTCCGGTAATGCCGAAGCGGTGCGCTGGGCGCTGAAGTCCTTGCAGGCTCGTCAGGGTCTGAAGCAGCAGGATGTTGAACCACAGCTCTACGGCGGCGGAACACCAGCGGCTGGTGCTCAGGTCTTCCAGAGTCAGCAGCAAGTTCTTGATGCAATGAATAAAAGGAATGATCAGGGTCAGCGTCTATATGACGTTGATGAGGCTTACCGGAACAAGGTGGCGATGATATTGGCTAGTTCGCCACAGTTTTAGTAAACTGATCTGCAAGACAGCTACAGAGCACCAGGCCCTTCAAGGAGGACAACCTGCGTCAGCGTGAGAGTGAGTCTTAAACCGAACTAATTCTCTTTCTGAAAAACTCATCATGACTGACGTCAATCTCTCAAGATTGGGTCAAATCAAGGGCGACGCCGCTACATGGGAAGCTGGCGCCGGCAAGCTTGATAAGAACCGCGAAATGTTTTTGCGCCTCGGAAGCTCCGAGGTGCTGGACGCGTTCATGATCAACACGGTGTTCAAGGGCAAGACCCGTGAACGCAATATCCGTGGTGGTAAGTCAGTTGACTTCCCGATCACCGGACGCATGCTGGCTGCGTATCACCAGCCTGGCAAGCCCATAACTGGTGATGGTAATGATCCATCAGACCTCAACAAAAGAACAATTGAGCTCGACGCTTTGATGATTGCGGATACCGCAGTCTACGAAGTTGATGAACTCATGAATTTTTATGACGTGAGGCAAATCTACACAAGGGAACTCGGCAGAGCCCTTGCGGTGGAATACGATAAGCGTGTTGCCAGACTTGTATTTGCAGCCGCAAATAACAGCACTGAGCCACTCGCGAAGGATCCCCCGAACGCAGGTCGGACTGGAACCAACATCGAACTTGACGACAACGCGACTGATTTTGACGCAAAAACTCGTCAAGAGCGTGGTGATGCTTTAGTCGAGGCTATTTTCGATGCTCGTGTTGAGTTTGAAAAGAAAGATGTCCCGATTGATAACATGTATGCCGTCTTTACTCCGGACGACTACTACTCAATCACCCAGTCAAGTCGTGCCATCAATGTTGATTACAACAGTGGTGGAGGTAACGGCACTATTGCTCAAGGTGAGACTGCCAGAATTGCTGGCATTCCTCTCTTCTCGAGCAACCACGTTGACCAGGCCGACTACTCATTGGTGGCTGGTGATGTCAACGCAGACTATGCCCAAAACCTCTCAAATTGCCGTGGTCTGATCTTCCACCGCGATGCAGTTGGTGTTGTCTCGCTGCTCAGTCCTTCACTTCAGTTGACTGGACCCGAGTATCGTGTGCAGTACCAGTCTGACTTGATGGTGGCTCGCCAGGCCCTTGGTATGGGTGTACTACGCGCTGAGTGTGCCGCGGCCATTCAGGTCAAGTCCTCATAAGCGGCTAGCTTGTGATCGACGACGAGTAGGGGACCAGGGTCAGGCGCAAGCCTGGCCCCTTTTTTTATGACCCGTCAGAATGCGGGCATCGTCCTCGTAGAGCAAATGTCGCTAGTTGCGCAGTCCACGGCTCAAGGGAGAACCAGTCTTTTAGACGCTGTAAATATCTGCCTGGAGAACATTGGCGAGCAGCCGGTCGACACTCTCGACAATGAGCAGATCCAGGATGCTCGAGTTGCGCAGCGCACTTGCCTCGAGGTTCACAAAGAAGGACAGACCCGCGGCTGGAGCTGGAACTCTGAATTCAATTACCCGTTTGCTCGAGATGCAGACACTGGAAACATCTCTGTCCCTGCTTCTGTCGTCGGTTTCTCGGTTAATCGCTACAAATACAACGGTCGTTTTCAGCTGCGGGGGCAGAGGGTTTACGACCTACTGAAGCGCACGTATCAGATCGACGAATCGATTACAGAGCTGGCTGCTGATGTGATCTGGCTGCTCCCTTGGGACGACGTGCCTGAGGCGTACAACCGCTGGGTCACTGTCAGAGCAGCGCGGATCTTCTCTGATCGATCATTGGGGTCCGAGGCGTTGTTCAAGTACACCGCCAAGGATGAGGGCGACGCTCAGGCAGAGCTCGAGCGGATCGAAATGGAGCAGGAGCAATCCAACATGCTCACTGGTGCAAATGCTTTCCCGACGTATCAGCCGGCCACTGGGCTGATGAACCGTCGTGTTGCTAATGGCTACTCGGTCTTTTAAATGAAAAACATTGCGGTAACAATCCCGAACCTCATCCAGGGGGTGTCGCAGCAGCCCGACGCGCAAAAGGATCCAAGCCAGGGAGAGATCCAGATCAATGGTGTGTCGTCAATCGCAGAGGGTCTGCGCAAACGCGACAGCAGCAGAACTCTGGCGAGAGTCAGCGAGACGCCTTTCGGCGATGCGTTCTTTCACACCATCCTCCGGGACCAGGAGGAGGAATACATCGCCGTCATCACGAACGAGCAGATCAGAGTCTTTGAGCTCGATGGCACTGAGCGCACGGTCACTGAGGACACCGACGCTTACGACTATCTGGACAGCATCACTGATGCGACCCAGCAGGTCAGAGCAGTCACGATCGCTGATTACACCTGGATCACCAATACGCTGACAAACACAGCGATGGACACGGCCCTGGCCCCGGAGACGGCCAGGCCCAGGGAGCACGAGTGCCTTGTTTGGGTGAAGCAAGCCGTCTACGGCAACGAGTATGTGCTGAACCTCAATGGCACTGAGGTCACTGTTGAGACACCAGTCGCGGCTGTTGTTGTTGATGGTTCCACTGTCACTGAAAACAGGATTAGCTCTGAGGAGATTGCTCAGGAGCTGATGGATGGCATTACCGACGCCAACATCGATTCAAGTCGATCTGGTTCAGTCATCTGGTTTCGCTCTGACAACCCAATCACGGTTGAAGCAACTGACGCCAAAGCGAACGCCACGATCACGGCAATTCTGAATACGGTGCAGGTGTTCACCGAGCTACCGACGATTGCTCCGGAGGGCTATCAGATCAATGTCACCGGAGATCCCGGCACAGCATTCGACGACTATCACTTGGAATTCAATCCCCGCAGTGGGGACTTTGGCGAGGGTGAATGGGAGGAGACCGTTGCTCCTGGGACTGAGTACATGCTCAACCCCACGACCATGCCGCACGTTCTGATTCGTCAGAACGATGGTGATTTTTGGTTCGGGCCTGTCGATGGGCAGACAGTTGCCGGCATCCCAAACGGCGTTCCGTCGTGGGGCAGACGGATCGCTGGAGACATCGAAACATCGCCTGATCCATCGTTTATTGGTTTTCCGATCAATGACATCTTTATCTACAAAAACAGGCTCGGATTCCTGGCTGATGAGAATGTTGTTCTCTCGCGAGTTCGAGAGTTTTTTGAATTCTTTCCCGAGACCGTTACAACGGTTCTTGACACTGACCCTATTGATGTTGTGGCTAGTAACAACAGAGTGTCAGTCCTTCGTTATGCAGTCCCATATCAAGATGAGCTGATACTTTTTTCGGCACAAATCCAGTTTAGATTTAATGCGGCAGAGACCGTTTTGACTCCTGCGACTGCACAAATTACGGCTCTTACACAATTTGATGTAGATACTAGCGTCAGGCCACAACAGGCAGGTGGCGGTATTTTCTTCCTGCAAAGTAACGGCCAGTGGTCGCAAATGAGAGAGTTTGCAGTGAGGGGTGCAGGCACTGCTTTGACTGCTGATGCAGCTGACTTGACTGGTTATATCTCCAGTTTTGTTCCGGATGAATGTTTCAAAATGACCGTAAATGACACGGGCAATGCTGCATTCTTACTGAGCTCCAAGAACGACACCGGCATGCTTGGGGCTGATTATCGGAAGCGGATTTATGTCTACAAATGGTTTCTCCGGAATCGAGGCGAAGGCGCAGAGCGTGCGCAGAACAGCTGGTCTTACTGGGAGTTTGGAGCTGATGAAGTTCTCCAGGTTGTTTGCATCAGGGAGATCCTTTATTGCTTGATGCGATACGGCGATGAGGTTTACCTCGAGCAGATCTCAGTGCTTGATCGCGCAGAGGAATCTGTCGACGCTCCCTACCCGCTGCTGCTCGATCGACTGGTCAGCACGACAACAGCGACACCGGCTGACTTCCGCATGGATAACGGTGTCTATGACGAGCAGACGAATGAAACGACTTTCACGCTGCCGTACACCGCAACGAACGAGGTGCAGGTCTGGAGCGCATACAACATGACCCAGACAAACAAGGCAGGCCCGGTGTTGCTCGGGTCTACCGACGACTCGAACACGGTTACGACTCGAGGTGACTGGTCAGCTGAGGACGTTTGGGCCGGGGAGAAATACGACTTCAGATACAGATTCAGTCGCTTCAAGCTGATGAATGACATCGGCGGCGGCAAAGCCGTTCGTAACGTCGTTCGCACTCAGGTGCGCCAGGCCAAGCTCGCGTATCAGGAGACTGGATACTTCCAGGTCAAGGTGATTCCTGAAGGCAGAAAGGAAGGTCTTTATACATTTGACGGCACGGTGCTGGCTGTCCGCAATTCAGTGATTGGCACCCCGACATCAACATCAGGAATGGACACACAGCTCAAATACCAGGGCGTATTCAACGTGCCCATCATGGGGCGTGGTGATCGCATCCTTGTGGAACTGCTGAACGACACGCCACACCCGTCGAAGTTCAGCACCCTGGAATGGATCGGCATGATCACCAGTCGTTCAGGTGCGTCTTGATGCAGTGGGTTTATGAGCCAACCGCCGACCACGTCTTGGATGTGGCGGAGAATTTGCGTGATTCTGATGTTCAGGAGGTCATGCTCAGCCATGGCTGCAATGCTCGTGATGCAGTAACTGAAAGCTGGGCGCATTCGGATCTAGTGCGCGGCATGGTCACTGACGACGGTGTTCCGTGTGGTCTCTGCGGGGTCGTAGGCAAACGCATCTGGATGCTCGGAACTGATCGATTGACGGAGAATCGCCGCGCACGCTGGCAGTTATGCGTTGAGGGCCGACAATGGGTGGATACTTGCCTCGAGGAATTGGGCGGCCCTCTTTTCAATCAGGTCTATTCCAAGAATGCTGAAAGCATCAAATGGCTGAAGCATTTGGGTTTCACTGTTGAACGACCGCGGCCATTTGGCCCCTCAGCTGCATTGTTCTGTGATTTTTGGAGGGCTTCCTGATGGCGATAACTGGCATCTCAACTATTGCTGGGAACATTGGAGGTTCCGCGGCAGCCGCTGGCGCTGCCGGAGGTGGTGGGTTATTCAGCGGCCTTTCAAGTGCGCTGGGCGGCCCAGTCGGCATGGCGCTGGGTGGCCTGCAGTTTGGAATGGGTCTGCTGCAAGGTCAGGCTGATGCCAATGCCAAGCAGCAGGCGTATCTAGATCAAACTGCTTTCCAAGACGCCACGACGCAGTTCAATCAGTGGCAGGCATCGATGAATGCCGAGCGTAATGATCTGAACCAGCAATACAGATATTGGGGCGACACCGTTCGCTTCAATCAGCAGGGCGCCTACACCCAGCAGCTTCGAGCAGTTGAATTTGCCAAAGAGGTTGCGCAGGCGGAGGTCGTTTTCAACACCAGAGCGTCAGCCGGTGCTGATTACGCCAATCAATCGCAAGCCCTGGCAGCACAGCTCCAGGAGCGTGGCATGGCAGAAGCGGTTGCAGTTCAGCAATATCGATACCGTGCGCTGCAGGCATCGTCGGCGTATCAAGCCGCTGGCCAGGAAGGCAACAGCATGGACCGCTACGTGAACAACTACGCCAAGCAGGCTGGTGATTATGCGGCGCTGAAGCAGGTGGAGGCTGGCCTCCGCGAAGGCCAGTACACCCGTGCGCAGCAGGGACAGATTGCGACGTATTTGAGTCGATACAACAGCCAGCAGTTCTACGAGCGTCAGCCCTACATGGATCCCGTCGCTCCGTTCCCACCATTGCCAACGATGGTTACCGCTCCACCCCCGAGCATGAGGGGCGGATCCCCAGGCGGCATGAGTGGATTGCAGGTTGCTGGCTTGGGTCTGGGAGCAGTCAATACATCGCTGAAATTTGGCAACAGCGTCAACAAACTCGCGGAGGGTTAATCAATGGCACGTCCACAACAGCTACAGCCAGGTCAACTGAACCCTCAGTCGCAGCCTGTATCGACGTTTATTCAGTCGACTCCAAGGAATGTGGCAGGTGCAGCTCGCCCAGAGCTGTTGCCTAACACCCCGCAACTGCTGACATCGCAGACCGGCGGCACCACATTTGTGCAAGGCGAAAACAGCTTTGCTCAGCTGGCAGCTGATCTGAAAGCATTCAGTCCGCAGTTGATGGGGGCTGCTGAAACAGCAGGCTTGAAGTACGTCGACTGGCAGATGGATGTCGGCGAACAGATGGCGATGGAGCAGGTCCAGCGTGGCCTGGCTCAAATTGATGAGCAGGCAGAGGTCGCTGAAAACCAGCGTGCTGCTGACAACCGCAAGGTTTCAGCTGTCGATCCGCAGGCCGGCTGGCTGATGCGGACGCTGAACCCGTATCAGCAGATTGGATTCAATCGCGGCAAGGTCAAGATGGCTGGCCAGCAGATTGCATTTGGCCTGCCTTCTTTTATTGCAAAGAAAGGGAAGGAGATTGATCCGACAACAGGAAGGCCTTTTATTGATTTCAGTGCGCCAGACATGGGATATGCGGGGCTGCAAAAACTGCAAGCTCAGTATCAGCTTCAGTTAGAAGCTCAGTACGGCATTGACTCTGGCAGTCCTGGTTACACAAAGTATTTTGCGCCAAACCTGATACGGGCACAGTCTCAGGTGTCGGAATCTCTCATTGATCAGAGGACTGAGTTTTTTGAGGCTCAAATTGGCCCTCAAGCTATCAGCACGACGATGAGTTTGATGGGAGATTTGAGTGATGACAATGCCTCAATCAGGGCGCAGGACGGAACTTTAATTCCCAGATACAACGCTGACGGAACTGTCAATAATCAGTGGTATCGAGCAAAGGCATGGCAGCTAAGTCAAGAAGTTAAAGACCTGCTGGCGACAGCCCCCTTAGGGGCGTCTTCAAAGATCACTGAAGAGCTGTATGAGCAAGTTGCAAAAAGTTTCCCAGAGGGAAGTGTTCAGCGCAGAGTGCTGAGTCTCATGGAGGTCTCCGAGGGAGTCACCTATGGGAATCGTTATGGATATAAAGATCGAGAGGCCAATCTGCAGTTCACGGCGGACGAAGCCAAAAGGATTAGAGACCAAAAAACAATTGATGAGAACACGTTCCTGCCAGTGCTGGGAAGACAGCTGCAGATCCCTGAGGTGCCTTACGACGAGGCTGTTGATAACACGATCAAGATCATCAATGCAGATCGCCAGGCAAACGGCTTGCCTCCATTGACGCCAAAAGAGGTAGCAGAACTTAAAGCACTTGGAATTAACAGCGTTCAAGAGATTGCGCCTCAAAGAGCAGTTCCGGCGCAACCCGCTGCGAACGATCCAGAAGCGGCATCGACCAACCTGGCTCGTGTTAATAACACTCCAATTATGGAGATTGACGTTAAAAAAGAGCGGCAACTCCTTGAGCAGATCAGGTCAGGCGGAATGACAAAAGAGCAGCGTGCAAGCTTCAACGCTGCGACAACTCGCCTCGACGAAGCTGAAAAGGCACAGCAGGAAAGCAAGTCTTGGTATTCGTCATACGGAACGAAGGCGACTAGGCGTATTACTGACTACGTGAAAAAAGATCTTGGCTTGTTGTTTGACGATGTCGCTCCAGCGGAAGACAAGCTGATAAATGAAGTAATCAGCCGCATGGATGCTCGCCTTTCTGCATTGCGAAACAAGGGACCAGTTCGACTGGAAGATATCAACAGGGAATTTATTGAGGTATGGAAGACAATCGACGCTGATGTCAAAAAAGGAGTGATTGAGCTTGATGGCACCAATCTCATCCCAAGCAATAATCCTGGAGGGCCAGCTCCTGCTGCGCCACCAGTGACAGGCATGGTGCCTGGAGTCAATCTGGATCAGCTGAATAATTTCCCGCGTCGTAATAACAGGCTGCGGAATTGGCGTGCGGAGAAGAGTCCAATCCTGTCGGCGCAGGCATTGATTCAGGTGATTCAGGACGCTGCCAATGGACGCAAAGAAAACCCCAATTTCACTAAAGCCTGGAAGACCGCGAAAGCGCCTAATGCCTGGTCGTTTATTCAGCGTCAAATGCAGTTCTACAACAACCTTGGTGGCGGCAAAGGCTGGACTGATGAAGATCTGGAGAAAGCCAAGCAAGATCTGCTCAGCTATGTCATCCGCGATGGCAATCGCTACGGAACGATGACTCTGGCTCGCGTCAGTCCCGGATTGGCTGGTCTGAATAACTGGGCTGAGTCCCTTTGACCTCTACGACCGCGGACAATTCAACGGCAATGCGTTGAAATAGAGGCAGTTACAACCTGCTGATGCCAGGCCTTAATCAAGCTGACGTAACTCCTAATGCCGTCGAAGAGGAGGAGCAGGAAGAGCAGAAGGATGAGGGCTATCAGTGGGATCGTTGGCGGACAAATCCCGGCAATGAGCTGAGGTTTCTTTGGAACAAGACCAGAGACGGACTTGAGGCCGCAGGTGCCCTGAATTCCAACGTCACCGGTCGTGGCCGTGTTGGCCTGCTGAAGCTCTACTCACAGGAGGGTGACCGGGAAGGAGTCATGCAGCCGGGGCCTACGCCCCTGCAGAGAAACGCTATCGCGGGCGCACAGGAGGCCACTGCTGATGTGGGTTTGCAGGCCATCAGTGCAGTGCAGCAGTCCACCGAAAACCTCGCTGCGACGGTGCAGAACCGCGAGCCAGTGCAGACCGACGTTGGCGACACAGTGGTCGGTCGACTGCTGATGGACAGCAAAGACGCCACTGCCAATGCGCTCGGCATTCCCGAGCGTAGTGATCTGACTGACGACCAACGCTGGGTTCGTGACCTGCCGAGTGTTCTGACATCAGGCGCCTACGCCTATGCGGGGATGCGTCTTCTTGGTTTGACGCCTGGGAAAAACCCGACGTTGCTCACAGGTACTCGTGTCAATCCGTATTCCTCGAGTTTTGGCAACCTCGTAAACGTCCAAGGGCCATGGGGTGCGTTTTGGCGTGGCAGCAGTGCGAGCCGCAACTTTGCTCGCAGTGCAATCAAGTGGGGACTGTTTGGTGCAGGGGAGTCGGCGATGACAACTCTGATCAGCAACCAAACAGAGAGTGGTTACGCCGATCCGAACGACAGTTTGTGGACAGCTGCCGTCAAGTCGGTGCCTGGCAACACCAGGGACGACCTGACGCTTGGTTCGCTGATCGGTGGCACTGGCCTTGCTCTCGGGAAAGTTCTTCAGGCCCCCAGCAGTATTGCCAGGTCGAGGCGTGCAGCAAAAACGACGCAGGATGTCACAAATGCACGCGAGTGGACAGCCGACAACGGTCTGCAGACACAGAGACCAGACGGCACCTATGAATTCACGACAGATAAGCCCTATGACGTTGATCTAGGGGATGGTCAGGTTCAGACGGACGCAGCTCCAAAGACACCACGCGAAGCCCTTGACCAGCTGGAGGATGGCTGGGATCCAGCGATGCCAGAGGTCGATACCGTCAAGCGTGGTCTTGATCGTGTTGACCCATCTGAGCTGCCAAACATTGCGAGCGAAGTAGCGGAGGGGACTCCGGTCACCGAGGCGGTGGGTCGAAGGCTGGATGCACCTGAAGCTGCGCCTGTTGATGTCGAGGTCGGTCCGCCGGTCAAGCTTCCAATCGAGGTCGTCACCGCAATGGTGATGGGTTTTGATGTGCCGACCCTGCGGGCGATGGCACAGAGCAATCCTGGCGTTGCGCAAATCCTGCGTGGGATGGGCGAGTCACCGCTGACTGCGTCACGCACGGATCTGGCTGATGCGGTTGTCGATGCAAGCGCAAAGGGTGAACCGATGGTGGTTCCACAGCGAGTGCCGGAGACCACTGTCGATCCAGGTCAGGCAGATGTTGTGAAAGGTCAGATTCTGCGTGAGGCAATTGATTCGGGTCAGGTCCGGCCATCTGCAACTGAAATTCCAGAGTTTCCGGAACCGCCACAGAAGAATCCATCTGACATGACTGCCATGGAGCAGCTTGCTGAGGAGGATCGACTCCAGGGTGAGTGGACACAGCGCGATAACGCCAAGGCAGAGCAGGACGCACGAGCGATCCGTGAAGCCGATGGCTACTACCAAAAGTCAGAAGCCGAGCAGGCAGCTGCTGGTAAATACGACGGCTGGGATGAGCCGTCTTCAGAACTCGAAGCTGCTGGCAGGTCGCTCAAAGCAAAGGGTGCTCAGGGTCGCGATGTTGGTGCCGCTCAGCAGATGGAAGGCTGGCTCAACATTGGCCGCCCAGACAATCCTTTAATCAAGAACACGGATGAAGCGATCGCGATCGTTCGTCGCAAAGGCAAGTATCTCGACACCGACAGAATCCCTGGACTGGACATCGATAAAGCGATCAATGATCGATCGATGGGTCGTTATACGGATGAGGTGAAAAAGCTGCAGCAGGCTCTCAAAGACTTCTATGGCATCGACGATCCGAGCGCACCAGCGCCAGCGCCAACTCAGCAGTTCACTCTCCCGGCTGATGTCGCCAAGTCTGCGCCAAGGTTTGGCATGGCCAAGATCACGTTCGCCAGCGATCTGGATCGTGCTGCCTACATCATCAGAAACAAGGCCAAAGCATCGAAGGGCGAAGCTCGAATCATCAAGGCCCTGGAGGAGCAGGGTTATGACATCGCAGAGATCAGGGCTCGCGGCGATGAGGTGAAGACCCTGATTCAGGACGTGATTGAGGAGCAGACCGGCAGTCGCCGTGCTCCCCAGTCAGCAATGGAGTTGGAGATTCCCGACACGGACACGATCAGGGACCCCGACGCAATGATGAGCGCTGGCGGTCCTGAGCTGCCGCCAATTCAGGGTCCCCTTGAAAGCGATATAGCGAAAATGATGGCCTCTTTGGAGGCTATGGCTAATGACCGTGTCAACAAAATGCAGGTTGAGCTGCGTGGGGTTGCTGAGCAGATCTTTGGCAAGGACGAGATCCCTGCCTTCGACTTCAATGAATACCCGGCAATGCCCGAGCCAATGCCAAAAGCATGGGGTGGTGATGGGAAAAAGATGGCATCGCGTGGTGGTCAATACTCACCATTGAGAGATGTCATTGAGGTCAACGAACTGTTGAACAAGAAGTTGGAAGGCAGTTTTGGATTGAGAGAAGTTATGGCTCACGAGTCGTGGCACAGAATTCAAGCGGGCTACTTGACTCCAAAGCAATCCAAAGTGCTGAACAGTGTTTTCGGCAAGCAAGATGTTAATTGGTTTTCAGGTCTTGACTCTTATTATCTGCGGACTGTTCAGCCAATTGAGCTCCAAGCTGTTGCTTTCCAATCGTTTTATTCAATGAGAAGAAATGGAATAGATCGAATGGATTTACTGCGTGACGGCATCACAGAAAGGCTTGATCAACAGTTCCCAATGAAGCGAGGCAGCTGGAAGAGAAAGCTGACCATTGAGGCTTTATCGGTTCTGCGTGAAGGCTGGGAGCGGATCCTGCAGTTCCGAAACCGTGCGATGAATTACATCGAAGGCAACGGTTTCCAGAACGTCTACGACATTTTCGATGACGCCTATCAGGGCAGGTTGACTGCTGGTCGCAAGATGGAAAGTTTCGCTCAGGTGTTGCGCGAGGCCGAGAGGATCCCTGACATGAGGGGTGAAGAGTTTGATCAATGGCTCAAAGAGAACCCTGATTTCAGCGATAAATACGCAAGAGCCACTGTTCGCCAGGACTACTGGAAACTTTGGGCAGGCCGATCCAAACAGACCATCGCAAAACTAGACAGCGACATCGCTGCACTCAAACAACAAGCAATCGACGGAGGCTGCTGATCATGGCTATCAACTGCGACGACATCTTCAATCAGATCAACGACCTGCGTTCTCGTCGTGATCGGCTGGCCGATGCAACCGAAAGCGTCAGCAACATCAATCCTGATGACCTTGAACCAAAGTCTCAGGAAGAGATCATTCGTCGATCGCTCGAAGGGGATCCTGAGATTGCTGCTGGTGCAGCTGAGGACGTTGCGAAGCAGCGCAAGTCCAACCGACTGAAAGACCGATTCAACAATGCTCAGGCATTGGCCAACAGGCTCGGCGACGATCAGGCGACATCACTGCTCACCCTGCTGAAAGGCATGGATGAGTCAATCAAAGACTTGGATCCTGAGGCTTACGCCAGGCAGATCGCGACGTACAGCCGTGCGGAATTGACCGAAGCATTGAACGATGCTGCTGACACTGCAGGCATTGATCTGAATGACGGGTTGGTCAGAGCAGTGCAGAGCAACCTGGCACCGTTTCTGCCGATCCTGCGGAATCAGGCAAAGCTCAAGGTCTATGCCGATCTCACTCGCAATGACTGGTTAGCTCGTGTCAAAGACCTAGAGGATCTGCTGGAAAGCGGCAACTATCAGCCAGGTGAACTTGGTCCCATTCGGGCAGACATTGTCAAAAAGTATCTCGCAGGGATGACTGCGCAGAACGCACGCAACATCTCCCGCACGAGAGCTGGTCAGCTGCTGCGCAATGAACGCGATTTGCTGACACCGGTCGACGGTGTTTTGGATCTTGCTGGCATAGATCCCAAGCCAGCAGAGATCAAAACAAATTCAAAGACCGGGATGGTCGAGGTTGATCCCCGCACTCTGGAAAAGATGAAGGCGATCCAGGATGACGTGGAGCAGATGATCGGCGAGAAAGTTGGAGCCACCCCAGAAGAGCTGGGCAAGGATTCACAACTCGGTCGTGTCGTTGCTGCTGCTAATGAAGGCAGGGCTGGTGTGCCTGAGCTGAAGAGGATTCGACAGGACGTTGAGGCTGCTGCTCAATTGGGCGAAAAAGCCTGGTGGGAGGCAGATGGTTTTGATTATGAGAAGTACGCCAGGGCTGGCTGGAAGGATTCAGTGCTTTCTGGCCTGAAGTCCATTTTCCAAAACAACTACGCCAGCCAGAAGCTTGTTTTTGGCTTTGAGGGTTACAAGGCAGCGTGGACTGGTTTCGGCACGCAATACGCCCGCAACATCATGAACCCGGTGGGGAGCGCTACCTGGCGCGATCCATTGAAGCCTTTTTATCAGAACTTCGCAGGAGCGGTCAGGGCCAACAACATCGCAGAAACGGTCATCAAGCAGACCTGGGCGGAAACTCTGCGCACTGACTTTTTTAGAAACGAATTTCCCTTTGCAGGCAACATCGACCAGATCAACAGTTCAAAGGGACAGATGTCGATCCCGTTTCAGTGGGGGGTCGCTCAGCGAATCGCAGCAGCACCGTGGAAGACGAACCTGGGCATTGCATTCCAGGTCAGAGACAAACTGATGTGGGGTCTGAAGTCATTTGGCAGCTATCACATGCAGCTGCAGGCATCAAAAAAGGGACGGATGAGCTCCCCGGCGATGACGCCAGTACCGCCAAGCATCAAAGGTGTCCTGGGAGGGCAGGGCTTTTTGATGCAGGGCGATGCCAAGAAAATGCAGATGCCGGTTAATTCAATCCTGCAGCTCAACAGCACGATCGACAATCGCGCCGGACTGCGCACCTACACGACCATCAGGGCGATGGATCTGTATGGCGAATTCATCAAAGCAAATCCTGAAGCGACACCAGCAGCCGCGCTGAAGTATGCCAACAGCAAAATTGCAGAAGAGCTGTATAGCGCCAGGCCCGATGCTCGTGAGGTGCAGGCATACCGCGATCAGTTTGGTGCTGGCTCTGAGTTCACTGACGAACAAATCAGGAACGCCATTGTTATGAATAAGGTCGGTTATCCAGTCATGGATACCCCAGCACGGAAAGCTGCGGTCGACAGGTCCTTTGAATTCAGGATGCAGGGCAACCTCGCCGATGAAGTGCCTGGATTGAATCAGGTCAATCGAGGCTTGCAACAGCTCAGGCGATCAGAGGCCGGTGATTTCTTGATTCCATTCCTGAAGTCCTGGGCGGAGCAGACCGCATGGGATCTGAATACAGGTGGCCTGTCGATGGTCAAGAACATTTGGGATATTGCGGATACGGGCTTAATAAAAGGTCAGCAGCTGACCCCAGAACAGATTGGTCACGCTGTTGGATCGACAGCAGTCACGGCTTCTGTTTTCACGTTGTTTGCTGGCATGGAGATGCTCGGGCCTGAAGCTCCAGTCCAGCTAGTTGGGCAGCCCGTCACGGAAGAAGAGAAGGAGGCTCTACGGGCGCAGGGCAAGATGCCCAACACTCTCTACATCCGCAATGCTCCGCAGTGGGCGCGGAGTTTGCCGATCGGAAACATGCCGATCATGAAAACTCTTTTGATCTACAAGGATCTGAAAACAGCTATCAACCGCGGGCTGGTGTCTGACGCTGATGCGTTGGAAATGATGGGAGAAGTCAGCACGGTGCTCACCGGATTGCTGATGCGTGCTCCCGGCATGTATCAGCTCCAGTTCCTCATGCGTGCTTTCAGTGGAGAAGCCGACTCGTTAATCGATGGAGCGAAAGATCTGGCGAGTCGTTTTGTGATGTCGTCGATGAACCCGTTATCAGGTGGCACCAGAACGGTTGGTCAGATTGATTCAGCAAACAAAGGCACCGACTGGGAATCGCTGATCACTAGCGCCAAAGTGATGGAGGCAGAAAGCGATCTGCTCGAAAAGCTCCCTGCGGATCATCCGTTCCATGCGTTGACGACAAAGCTTCAGAACTTCCTCCAGGCCGGTGGCACTCCCGAGCTGGTCCGACTGCTGGGTGGTCGTGATCGGAAGTACACCTACCTGGGCCTGAAGTGGAATGGCCTTGATTTCATCAATGGAAACGACGCACGCAACTATCCCGATGGGGTGCAGGGCAAATACGTCGAGGGTGACAACGCGGTTGAGGCCGAGACCGATCGCCTCAAGAAACTGAATGAGCCTGCAGTGTTCCGCAGCCACATGCTGGAAGGAGTGCCGATCACTCCGCTGGGGATCAATGATCTGGAATTGATTTCAGGCACCATGCGTTCACGCGGTTATGCGGACAGCGAAGGCAATGAGCTGTCGGCAAAGATCGGTGGCGGCAAGTTCATGACTCCCAATGGTGCAGTCGAAACAGTCGAAGGCATCGACATCGGGAAATTCATCGATACTTTCGTGAAAGGGAACACCTGGAGGGAGGCGTTGAACGCTCTCTATACCAGTGATGTTTATCGGCGTTGGAACTCCAACGAGGCGACGAGCAATCGAGGCTCGATGTCTGATGCCGACCGAGATTCAAAGCCTGGCTCCAGGGCGGTGGACTTCATCAATGCCCATTACACCAACATGCTGGGCGACAGGTTTATTGAAGCCGGGCTTCAGAACCCTGAGCGGTTCCAAGGTGCTGCGCAGTACGTCAAGGATCGCAAAATCATCTTGCCCAGTCAGGACGAGATCAAAGGTCAGATCTACGAGCTGCGTGATGTGACAGAGAAGCCAGCTGCGGCACAATAGGGCTACTGCCCCGTAGTGCTCCCGGTGAATGACCTACGCAACTGACACGTTTACTGGTGACGGCTCAACGGTTGAGTTCACTCTCACCTTTGACTACATCCAGCGTGATCACGTCAAGGTTTACAGAGTTGTCACTGCCACGGAGGCGGAGACTGAACTGACCGTCATTACCTCGGGTGATCCAGGAGCTGATGAGTACATCTGGGAGACCGACGACAAGATCAAGGTGGGCACTGCGCCCACCACTGATCAACAGCTGTCGATCAGGAGAGAGACTCCTGAAAATGAGCAGATTGTTGATTGGGCAGATGGCAGCTACATCATTGCCCAGGACTTAAATACCGCCGATCGCCAGTTCCTCTACGGCATCCAGGAATTAGACGACAGGGTCGACAAGCTTGACACCGAGTCGATCAAGTTCAAAGGCACGGTTGATCTGACGACAGATGACCCACCGGCCAACCCTGCCAATGGCGACCTGTTTGTAAACAGCGGCAGCGGCACGGTCAAAGAAGGATGGACTGGAATTGTCGGTGATGATGTTGTCGGTGCTGAGCAGGTGCTTTGGAGTAGCACTGATGAGGAGTGGAGCATCATCGACACTCCTGCTTCGCAGTCTGGTGTCCTTGGAGTTACGGGCACTGCGCCGATCACGGTGGACAACACTGATGATCAGAATCCTGTCGTCGGAATTGATGCTGCAACGACCAGTGCAGCTGGTTCGATGTCGTCAGCCGACAAGACGAAGCTTGACGGTGTTGCCACTGGAGCAGAAGTCAATGTCAATGCTGATTGGGATGCCACGTCTGGTGACGCTGAGATCCTGAACAAGCCGACGATTCCTGCGGCCCAGGTGCAGAGTGACTGGAATCAAACTGATACGGCAGCAGTTGATTTCATTGAGAACAAGCCGACGATTCCTGCTGCCCAAATCCAAAGTGATTGGGATCAGACTGATACAGCAGCGCTTGATTTTATTCAGAACAAGCCTGACGTTCTTGATGATGCACCTTCGGATGGCAACACCTACGGCAGGGAAGATGGTGCTTGGGTTGAAGTAACAGCAACTGGTGGAGTAACCAGCATTGTTGCTGGAGACAACATCACCATTGATCCAACAGGTGGCACGGGCGATGTCACGATTAACTCCACTGGTGGTGGAGATGATGACACTGTTGGTGCTAGCGCTTGGGGCAGTGTTGACTCAGATGGCACGCTGGATGGTGGTCTGAACATTGCTTCAGTAACTAGAGATTCTGTTGGCGGGTATTCCGTGGTGTTCGCCTCTGCTATGCCAGATGCAAACTATTCAGTGACAGGTTCAGTTACTGTTGACACTACTGATGCAAGTTCGCAGAGATTTTTTATAACTGAAGACAAGACAGCAACTGGCTTCAAAGTTATCACCAAGAACTCTGGTGATTATCAAGATTATGCGTTTAACTTTGCCGTTCATGCCACCAACGGAGCTGCGCCGCTGACGGGTGGCACGGGCACAGACAGCTGGGCTGCTGTTCAATCAGACGGAACTATTGATGCAAGTTTCAATGTTGATTCTGTAACTAGAGACAGCACTGGACTTTACGACGTAGTGTTCACCACCGCGATGCCAACTTCCAGTTATGCCGTCGTTGGTAGCACCTTCGATAACGGAAGTTTTGGACGAGTGTTTAATGTCCTCACAAAGTCAACGACTGGTATGCGGGTCGGCACTTTTAACAGCGGTGCTTATGCTGATATCGATTTTTCCTTTACTGTCAACGCCACGAATGCACAGCTACCTAATACTCTCGACGAGGAAACAATTAGGGCAGCAGCTCAGAACCCTGGTGCTAGTGCGTGGGGTTACATCAGTGGAGACACGGGTGGTTTAACAGCTGGAATGAATGTTGCTTCAGTTAATCGCACCTCAGAAGGCGTGTATGACGTGACATTCGCTAACGCAATGCCGAGTGCTGACTATGCGGTTGTCACTGGTATTTCTCCGAACACAGATAGAAACGTAGAGGTGTGGAATCAGGCAACAACCGGTTTTACCACCAGGGTTGATGGAACAACCAATGGTGCGGATATTAACTTTGTCGTCTTCGCCACCAATGCTCTCCCAGTTCGGCGGGGTACGGGCACAGATGCTTGGGGTACGTGTCAATCAGACGGAACTATTGATGCAAGTTTCAATATTGATTCAGTAACTAGAACTGGAACTGGTGAATACGCGGTTGTGTTTACAACAGCAATGCCTACCGCAAACTATAGCGTTACTGGCATTAGTTCAGATGTCCCTGATAGCTCATCGGCTGTGAGAAGGATCTTCCAGTGTGGCCCAAAGACGACTACTGGGTTTGACGTTTATATGACCTCTGGTGGAACGGGTGCTTTTGCTGATTTCGCCTTTGACTTCCAAGTAAACGCCACCAACGCAACTCTCCCAACCACCTTCACCGAGGAGCAGATTCAAGGTGTAATTGATGCTGGTCCTGAAGGTATTGCTAAGGCATGGCTGAACTGTGATTCAGATGGAAACGTGGCTGCCAGCTACAACATCGATAGCGTCACTGACAACGGAACAGGTGATCTTACTGTCACCTTCACCGACAACATGGCGGATACAAATTATCTGCTAACTGGCGGTGCCATCTATAGCAACGGCACGACTGGTTTTGGATATGTGTCGTTCTGGTCTGATGGCAACGGCAACCCAACCAATAAAACTGCAAGCGAATGCCGTGTTCAACACGGTCATGCACAGACGGGCACTTCAAATGCACAAAATGTTATTCAAATCACCAATAGCCAAGAACAGATTTACATGATCTTCTACGGCAACTGATCACTACTTCAATCCCACTGCATCAATCCAATGTCACGCATCATCTATTCCAAACCAGACGGCGGCGTTTCAGTTGTCGTTCCAACCAGTTCAACCGCAAACCTAGGCCGCCTTGCCAGAAAGGTTGTTCCTGATGGCGCTGAGTATCAGGTCGTCAGTCGTGAATTTGTTTTTCCTGTTGACAAGCTATTCCGTGATGCGTGGACATGGGAGGGCGAAGGCAAGCCAATCATTGAAGACCTAGAAAAGGCGAAGGTCATTGCCGACGCAGCAGTTAAAGAGACCACGCTCGTCACGGCAAGGAAGACAGCAGAGGCAGCGCTCAAGGCTGAGATGTTTGGCGAGCCCACTGTGCTGACGCAGGATGCAGTAAAGGCTGCATGTACTGATTGCTTGAGTGACATCAATGCAGCGGAAGATCCTTACGAGGTGAAGCTGCTGATGTGTGCATATTGCGGGTTGCCTGAACCTGAATTGCCGCGTGATGAGCAGTTAAGAATCAAGGCAGAAGAAGCCAAGGCCAAGGTCAAGGCCAGGCTGCAGGAGATCGCTGCAGCAGTGAAAGCTTGGTACGACGAAAAGGTGCCAACCGTTGGAACGATGCCGGTGCCGGAGAAGACTCCAGCTGTTGACACAATGCCAGCACCATTGGAATGAAACCATTCCGGGCCAAGGTCTTTTTATTTCGGATGTTGGCCTGCATCTTTCTCGCTGAAGCAGGGTTTCTGGCATTTGCATTTTGGAAATGCAGCCAGCCAATCCCTGGTCAGCCCGTGCCCCTGGTGGCAGAGCGCTGCCCGAAGCTGGGCGAGAGAAGCGAGACGCTGTTCGTGGCGGCTATCAGCGTGACGCTGTCGCTGCTCACCGGAGCAGGAACGCCGGGGGAGTGATCAGCAGATTTCAGTGTGAGTCACCACGAATCCTTCGCGGGTCATCTGCCGCTGCTTCTCCTTGGCCTGCTCCTTCGGCACTTCGACCAGGGTGAACACGCCCTGGCGGTAGCAGTAGAGCCGAGCGAGGCCGACCATCAGACCATCACCTGCTTGCACTTTTCGTACCACTGGCAGCGGTCCTCATATCCGTTGTACCCGCCATTGATTCGCACGCAGCAAGCCTCGAATCCCTGCTTGAGGCAGACGTTCAGCAGGTCGTTATCAAGAAGCCAGCAGATTGCAGAGCGGAAAGGGTAAGCATCAGCTGAGTATTCTGTGCCCACTTCCATTATTTTTGGATCGTCAATCCCGTGATGGTCTCGCATGTAATCGTGAAACCGCTGGTGACCGTATCTTCCAGTTAATTGCAGGACGCCGCATCCCTTAAATTTTTCTCCATCGCCGGGATAGACGTTGCCCAGGTCGGTCCTGCCATTGTAGGCCGCTCCACTTGCGATCTCTTTCATATAAACAAAGCCGCAAGTCTCGTGGCATAAGTTTGCAGTAAGCATCTGCAAAGCATCAAGATGCTGATCGAATCCAGTGATCTCGATCATCTCCTGGAAGTCATTGCAGAACACCGAATCAAACGACGATGCAGGATGCCCGGTGATGGCCTGCATCAGCTCCGGTGTGATGTATCCCTCTGTCGGCTCAGGCTTCTTGGCCGGTTCTTTGGGGTGCCGGTATCTGACGGCGAACTGATCAAGCGTCTTCTGGTCGATCTGTTTTTGGAGCCAATCCCACGCATCCGTTTGGTGGGGACTCAGTGAATAAAAGCGGGCCGCATCAGTCAGCTTGATCGGTTCGACTGCACTCATTACGGCCCCGTATCTGTTGACGTTTTAGCCCGGACCTTCCCACAGCACAGGCCTTTCGTTCATGAAGTCGTACTCACCAGCTCGGAGGATGCGAGCACAGCGAGCCATCTGCAGCGAGAGCTTGAACGGATCAGCGCTGCCGAAGCGCTCCTGGAGCCTGCCGACATTGAGCGCATAGCGCTTCTGCACGAACAGCCAGAACTCCTGCTCAGTGGAGCAGGTCAGCCACTCCTCGGAATCAAACATCCTGTGCTTGGCCCCGCAGCCGGGCAGTCCGGGGTAGCCATCGGAACTATCACCGACCAGCACCTGCTTAAAGAACGACCGGTTGGCCTCCAGCTGGGGAACAGTCATCACCTCGCCGTTGGCCAGCAGGTGGTCACCAGCGATGGTGCGCAGATCCTTGTCGGGGCTGTAGAGCAGATCGCCAGGGCGATACATCAGGCCCAGCACGTCATCAGCTTCGACGCCAGGCAGCACGGTGTTGCTGTACTGGTTCTGGACATAGGCGCGGAATGCGCTGTAGCAGGCTGCTTTCTGGATCCCCCTCCGGTTTGACTTGTAGTTGGGATACACGCCATAGCGGAAGTTGGTGCTGTGCCCCAGGCAGACCATCAGCTCATGGTTAGGGGCATAACGCTGCAACCTGTCGAGCAGCTGGGTCAGCTCCTTGATGCAGAGATCCAGCCTGCTCTCATAGCTGTACTTGTATTGGCCAACGCGCATGACGTACTCATGCACCTTGGAGATGCCGAACATGTCGGCTTCGATGTCGACCCACAGTGTTGGCATCAGTCCGTCACCTCAGCGTCGAGGCAGCGGTGGTAGGCACGGATGAATCCATCCCAGACGAGGGCATTGACCTTGTCGCCATGCCTCCAGCACTTGTCGTACTCGTCGTAAGCCTCCTCTAGCCACTTAGTTAAAGAGCTCCGGTTGAGAAGAACCATCGGACTCCGGTGGTAGTTCTCCTCGAGTCGAGCCTGCTTGGCTTCTAAGGTTTCGGAGGTCACTGGTCGTGATTCGCTTGTCGTTGGATCCATGAGAGTGAAGAATTTGAACTGAGTTGCCTGTATTTTTTTGAATCGTTCCTTTCTTCCAGCCAGCGCCAGTAAAGAAGTGAACGACATCACCGACAGAGACTTGGCTCCATTCGGTTAGTGCATGACCGGGTCGACCCATCTGTGAGTTAGCGATTGAGTTTTTTCCTCGAACGTGAAATGGCCCGAATAGCCCGTGCGCCCGAGCATGCGGTTCTTCAAGCAATGGGAGGTCGTGTCATTGCTGCCACGCTTCCTGCCCAGTGCCCAAATTGTGTCTGCCAGTTGAACTATTGAGTGCGATGAGCGGATGGCCTGGAGTTCAGGCACGTCGCCGTTCTCAAAGTTCTGACCCTGCTGCCTGGACAGGTGGCTGATAGCAAACACTGTGCATTTAGTGGCAGCAATAAAGGATCTGATCTTTGTAATCAGTGAGTCCAGATGGCGAGTATCCTGCGCTAGACCAGAGCTGATGATGGTCAGGTGGTCAAGGTAGATGTGCTGACATCCGAGTGAACGAACCATGTAGTTCATTCGCTGCAGGATTACATCCTCATCCAGGCTGCCGAAGTGATCGAACAGCTCAAGATTGCCAGAACCAGTAACAAACTTGTCGGCTTGTTCAATGGCTTTCATTTGATCTGGTGTTAAATCCAGATAATTCTGTCTGGCATGGAGCTGGATGCCTGCGGCCATCCCAACGAATCGGAAAATTGCCTCATCAGCTGTTTCTTCTAATCCAATCCAGCCACATTTAATGCCATTCTCCATATCGTAGAGACATAATGCTCGCGCAAATGTAGTCTTTCCGATGCCAGATCCGGCGATTAAAATAATAAGTTGGTTGTCATAGAAGGGGCACTTTGTGTTCCAAAAGGAGAACGCGCAGTCAGTTGCCCTGCGGTCTGGGGGCGACAGCACCAACCCTGCATAGTCAGATGCTGGCTTGATCCCATCAGGTCTGATGACCCGAGCGGACTCGACCACCTCTTTCAAGACGAGCGATCCGCATTCGGTCAGCGTTTCATTCGCATCCTTCCTGGGGAAGATTGCGCGACGGACCTTGCCAGGCTCAAACAGATCCATGATCTGGCTGGCAGCAGCATTACCTGCGTCGTCGTTGTCCGTGCAGACGACGATGTCGTACCGCATGAACTCATCGAGGTGCTGCTTGACGAACTTGGCTGCCTGGGGAGCACCGTTTGGAACGGAGACCGCAGCAACCTTGCCGCCCATCGCTTGATAGATCGACGGTGCATCCAGCTCTCCCTCACAGATGCACAACAGCTTGTGCTTTGCAGGGTTGGCCAGGTGCATTCCGAAGCCGATCACCTCTTTTGCTGCACCACGCCAGATCGTTTTCCGTTTACCTGTCGCTGGGTCAGCTTCAAGTTCGCGGATCTTTTGGGCGCAGATGGTCCCCGTGCGATCGCGGTATTGAAAGACGATGTGCTCGCCTTTGAAACCGACGCTGTAGGAGTCCAGGGTGCTTTTGTTGAGCCCACGGTGGGGCTCTGTCAGATCGAACTCGATCTCATTCATTGGCCGAACAGGTCTCTCCGGGGCAGTTTTTTTGTTTTTGCCGTACTGCTTTTGGTGGCCACAGACGAAGCAGATTTCATGGTCCGAATAGACCGCCAGGCCATCGCTGCTATCGCAGCCAGGGGCAGGGCAAGGAGCATGTTTGATGAATTTGGAATCACTCATTTCCCTCCAAAGAGCTTGTTGGCCTGCGCAGTGGCCTGCTCCTGGTTTTTGGAGAGAAGTTCAGTGATGGACTTTGCGCTGAACTCACGGGTGACGAACCCATTGCCGCAGATGTTGCATCTGCGACGGCGTTCGTAGAACCCATTGCGCTCGTAACCAGCAGTGATGGTCGAGTCGTTGAGTCCGCAGTTAGGACAGCTGATCATTCCCACTCCAAGCGAACAATGATGTGTGCGTCTTTGACCTTGGCCTTGTAGAAAGCGCTGCCACGCTTGTCGACGACGTTGACGTTGTCGTCAACGAGCACCCCGGCTTTCACCAGGGCGTCGAACACAGAGCCGTCCTTGTTGTCGAGATCGCCACGGGCTGCCCCGTGGTGTTCGATGAAGACGTACTTGGCTTTCTGGAGCGGTGGACCGACCCACCACTCCTGCATCACAGCGACGCAGTCCTTCATCCACAGCTTGTAGTTCCGGGACATGTATGGCCGGGACTGGCCCTGAAAGGAGCGCGGACGCTCCTTCGACATGGGCCTCAGCGGGATGTGCAGCTCACGGCTGTGCATCTTTCTTTTTCCGAGATCGCGCAGCAACTCCCCGAGCAATTGGAACCGTCTTGCTATCGGGTTCTGGCTGAGGGGCCTTGAGCAGCGCGATGATTTCAGCCAGCTGCTGCTGAATGTCATGCAGCTGCTGGTTCTCGAGTCGACTGAAACGCGGTCCATTAGAACGGGAGGTCATCTGACTCTGCAGAGGGGGCTTCGACCGTCGACAGCGGGTCAGCCTTGGCAGCAATCACCTTGGCGTCGGCTTCTTTGGTGGACTCGAATCCGAAGTCACTGGCGGTTGTGTTCTGCACCTTGTCCGGTGCAGCCAGCCAGTCGATCACCTGCGCACCACGCACCTCGAGGCTGATGCCGGCACCGGTCTTGGAGTTCGCTCCCCAGGCATAGATCGTGTAGCTCAGACGCATGGTCGAGCCGTTGCCGATCAGCTTGCTGTGATCCCAGTAGTTTCCGTCCTTGTCGAACACGGTCGGGCCTTCGCTGAATCCACCGCCACGGATTTCAAACTGCTTGAGCTTCATGCGGCAGCTCATGCGCTTGCGTGGTTCTTCCTTGTCTGGCTTGATCGGGCACCAGTGCGCCGATTTCTTGATGTCACCGTGGAGTTCGGTGAATTCATCCTCGACTTCCTGCATCCATGCCTGGTGTTCAGGGTTGGAGTTGTCGAGAACAATCTCGATGCTCCACTCCTTCGGCTTGTCAGCGTCGTAAGCGTCGCGTGCTTCTCCGAGGAGCTTGCACCAGCGCACTTCCACGACGGGCGTGCGCTTCATTGTTTTGGGAGCCATTTGGCATAGGTCGATACGTCTGCGGCGATGCCGCTGGCAGACCTTATCGGGCCCGTAGAGCAAAGACAACCATCAGCTGAATAAGTAAGGGTTACTGCCCAAGGCCATCGGATCAAGGCTGTTAATCACTGGCGGAGCAGGCAGCTGAATCCCTGTCCTGTCCTGCAGTTCGCTGTGCATGACTTCAAGCACAGGTCGTCGATACATTTGACCGAACTCCCAATGCAGCGTCCGATGTAGCCATTCGGCGTTCGCTGGATGCACGGCGAAGCAATCATGCGTCGGCAGCATGGGAATGGATTGTTCCAAAGCCCTGTAAATAATCGTCTGAGCAAAGGCTGCGTCCCACCCGTGGAGCGCGTTAGCTGCGATCGCCTTGTTGGCCTGGTTGTAACTGAGCGGTGATTCGACCGGCTGGTCTTCAACATTCATCGAGACCTTCCTGCCGAACAGGTGCGTATGAACCTGGCGACTGACCGGCTGGCGATCGGCGATGCGCATCGGCCATCCCGATGGCGTCGTCCATTCCATGGGGATCTGCTTGAGCATCAGCTTCTTGCAGCACTGCTTCAGCCATGGCTTGATCGTCATCACTGGATTGATGACAGCCTTCAGCTCCGACCACATGATGCTCGCCAAGTATTTGGAGGGGATCGAAATTTTGTAGATGTAGTCCTGGAGGTCGACGTAGCCGAGGTGTGATTCCAAGGCGTCGACCAGCCCATCACACAGCGACATGTAGCTGCCCCCCATAGGCGCTCTCAGAACGGGACCCTTGACCAAGCCGCGATCAATGCCACGCTCAAGCCAGATCTCAGCCATTGCCCTCTCTCTCTGATCCCCGGTTTGCAGGTGCTTGGTGAGTTCTCCCGTAACGGCTTCTGCAATGACGGTGTAGAGGTCTTGCGGGCTGTCGCCGTAGATGTTGGTGAGTCGACCGACTGTCTCCTCACGCAGTAGCGCTGCCAGGATTCCGCAGCCTGATGTCGTCTGATCCAACCTGATCGGGACACCAGTCTTGCCAGTTGCTTTGGCTTCTCTCAGTCCGTAGCAGAGCTGCAGGAACTCCCAGGGATCCTTCGCTCCCCGCCACAGCTCAGGCTTGGCGAGTGGATCCTCGGCTGCGGCCAGCATCTGATCAAGGTGCTGCTTGCCCCAGTTCAGACGCTCGGTCCAGGTGCAGCGCGACATCCCCCAATGGCCCGCTGCCCCCTTCAACAACCATTCAAACGCTTCGGTGTTGACCGGCAGAGGTTCAGCAAATGACAGCTGCGCACGCTCATAGCCACTCCCTTGCGTGGAGACGGCAGCATTGGCATAGACACGACCGCGCCAGCAGTAGTACCAGCTTTGCCACAGATCCCGATCACCGTTCTCTTCAGAAAACTGCAGGCTGCGTTCGATCTTCAGCCGGCGATGACGATTGCGCTCACGGTCGTTGTGAGCGGCAGCTGCTCTGCGATTGCGGGCCTTCACTTCCTCCGCAGTGGGGTCGCCACTAAGCCGATCGGGAAGTTCAGGGGGATTGCGTTGGCAGGGCCAGAGTCCCTCCCATCCACCCTCCCAGGTGATTCGCTGAGTGGAGACCATCTCACCGCTGCAGCGGAGTCGTTGACGCTGGAGGAAGTTCACGACCTCGACCTGCATGGTCATGTCTGCCGCTTCGTAGTGAGCGAGCGCCCCCTTCTCGCTTGCGTCATAGAGCACGGGCTTGACGATCGGTTCCTCGTTGTCGAGGAGCCCACCACCATGGAGACCCTGCCAGTCCCTGGGTGGAATCAACATCGCCTGATGGCTGGCGGTGTAGACCCTCGGCTTGCAGTTTTTGATGAACTCCTCAGCCTGGAGCGTGGGCACCACCAGCCGGGGAGTGCGATGGCCCTGGCGGATGGTGATCGTGGTTAGCAGCTCTGTTCGGAAGATCCCATCAGCGAGGAACAGCCCCACCTGCAGCCTGGTCTGATCGTTCCACTCGACGACAGGACACTGCATCTTGCGCATGATGTCCTTGCTGGAGATGGTGTGGCGTTTCATGGTGCGCACCAGCCTGCGCATCTCCATCGGCCTGACGCTGTTCAGCTTGATGAGCCTGCATTCACGCTCCACTGCACGGCCCAGGTGCTGGAGGAATGTCGGCAGCCTTTGGCGCTTGCTGATCTGATCGATTGCTGCTGTCAGCGCCACGGCAGCGATGTGTGGAGTGCCGCTGAAATCATTGAAGAACGGCAGGGCGCTGGCGTATGGCCTGGCCTTGCGGTTGTCCAGCAGGAATGCCTGGAATGTTTCTGAGTAGTCCTCTGCCAGGGACTCGAGGCAGATGCTGAACAGCTTCTGTCCGTAATCAAGTGAGCTCTCTTTGCCCTGCTCCCGGAGCCGGCGCTGCTGTGAATCACGAGCATCCCTGGCTCGCTGTTCTGCTTTCTTCTGTCTTGCAAACTGCTGCGCTTCGAGGTCTCTGAGGCTCTCTGGCATTTGCAAACCCCTTGCAAAGGGGTTGGGAGATTTACATCCCCGCAGAATGCCAGTTTGCAGCCTCAGATCACAGTCCCTCAGGTTGATCTACGCTCCCGTATCCCGTTCCACAGTGACAGGGAACAAATGCAGAGTTCAGTCATGACCTGGGATTTGCAGGTTATTTGCAATTGCTTTGCAACCTTTGCAAAACCCTGCAAGCCACTGTGATATTCCGTCAATTGTTGCCTGCAATTCCTTTCAATGCTTCGTGCATTGATTCCAGTGCTTGCGTGTCGTTGTGCGCGTAATGATTGACCGATGCGATGTCAGTCCAGCCGCAGAAATGCTGGACAGTGGGCAGCGGCATCCCGTTGGTGATGGCCCTGGTGGCCATCGTCCCTCGCGTGATGTGACCGGTCACCCTGCCGGGGAGCCGGAGCGCTTTGACTGCATCGCGGAAGTTGTCGCAGTATGTGCGCCAGTGCATGGGGAAGATCTGGTCATCAAGATCCAGTCCCTCGCATCGCCGCCGCAGGATCTCCTTGCACTCGCCAATGATCGGCACGGTGCGCGGCCTGCCGTTTTTGGTTTCGGTGAAAACCATTGAACCGTTGCGCCCTCGGATGTCCCTCGGCGTGAGGTTGATCGTTTCCTGGCATCTGCTGCCATGGGACAGCCTGACCACAAACGCATCCTCCATCAGGGTCCAGGAACACGGGCCGCGGCCAGACCAGCCACCTTCCTTTGCTGGCAGCGACAGGCTGCGAGCAGCACGCATTTTGAAGTAGCTGCGCAGCTGTGTGATCTCATCGTCATCCAGCCAGCGAGCCGGAATCCGCTTTTCTTCCAGCTGCTTTGGCCACATCGGGACATCGGCCAGTCGTCCGTAGGTAATGGCATCCATCCGCATTGACTTGATCACCGACACCTTCCGATTGACGGTTGCGTTGCTGTTGCCACTGCTCAGCAGGTCTTGCCTGAATTCATCCAGCCAGATGGCAGTAATCCGATCGAGCTGAGTGTTCGGTCCGAAGTATTCACGGATCTGCTTCCAGTGGCTGAGCACGTTTTCAGATGTTTTGATGCCCTTCCATCGCCGATCCCAGCTGAGATCAAAGGCCTGCGTCAGGGTCAGCGTTCCTGTTGCCTCTCTGGGTGGCTGCTTGACGCCAGTCCGTTTTGCAACATCCTGATCGACGAGATGCTGCTGTCTGGCGTCATTGATCAGCTGCCAGCCAGCATCCTCGGATTCGACGGTGTTCTGCTTGCGTTTGCCGGTGGCTGGATCAGTCCAGTCAGCCACCCAGACATGGGTGTCGCCCCGTTTCCGGAGCACAACTTTGTCAGCCATCGGTTGACTCCTCTTCGGTTGGCTCCTCTTGGATTGGCACCTGTGAGTACAGGTCGACCTGATCCCGATAGTTGTGCTGCAGCCAGCCGGTAATGGCCCTGGCGGCCAGCAGGCTGAGGTTGTGTCCTGAAAGGACTGCGAGTTTTCCCAGCATTGCTGCTTCCGGATCGGAAACAGTTATCTGCACTTTGGTTCCCATGGTCAGCGCCTCGTGTAGACGCCGTCGTCAGCCTGGAGCCCGCCACCTCGGCGCTTCTTGGCTACTCGTTCCAGGTAGCGGACTGTTTCCCAGTCCCTGCTGTCGATGGCAGCGTTCCAGTCGAGGAACTCGTCGGAGCGGAGCATGTCGGCCATGACATAGCCGCTCTCGTCATTGAATTGCATGGTCAGTCGTGGGTTGTGGGTGTGGTCAGAGCTGTTCGATGCTTCGCATCAGGGCCTGACCCTTGCTGGTCAGCCTGACTCTGTATCTGCGCCCCTCACCAGGGTCGCGGAAAATTTCGACGAGGCCCATCGCTGTTTTGCGATGGCGTGCAAAACCGCTCAGAGAATTAACGGAACGAGACGCAGCCGCGTTACTGAGGCTGTGCCTGATTTCAATATCACTGTATGTGCAGCCTGTGGATCCTGCCTCACGGATTGTGAGCAGGATCTGGAGGTGATGCAGATAGAAAGCGCCCGGATCAAGGGAATTGATAATTTCCAGAGCGTTGGCCAGTCGGCCCATATCCATGATCGTTCGTCCGGGATGAGTCGTGGGAGTTCTGCGGGTGCCCCATAGATGTCCCGCTGCCAACGCATGTTGACATGCTCTGCGCCTGTGACTTGGTCGCGTTCGATACTGGCTTCAAGATGCCAGGTGCTGCAGCGGGTCCGGCCTTGTAAAGAAAGCAACGACCGACAGATGGACTCGTGAACGGTGCTGCTCATGCACATACATGTAACTACAGAAAACGATACCTCGCCCCTGTAGAACTAATCAATCCTGCGGAGTAAAAAAAAGGGGCCAATCAGCCCCCTTGCGTATCATTTGTCACGGTCGTTGTTGTTACCGCGTCAGGCCGAGACCCCCTGCAGCAGCTGTCTTCCCTGCTCGCTGAGTGAGTATTTATACGCCCTAGCACCTTTTACCTTTCTGCGTATCAAAAGCTGCAGAGAAGGCACCCGGAGTTCCTCGGCCCCGGAGTCATAAAATGCAATCACGGTTCTCAGAGCCGGTGTTAGGCGTCCGCTGCAGGACCCTGTCAGCTGTTCCAGCTGGGCCATGGTGCGTTCTTGTTCCGCGCAATGCAGAACACACTCAAGAGCCAGGCCGCTGAGCTGATTCTTGGATGCCTTACGCATGGTGCGAACCACGCGGGCGAATTCACCAAATCCCATCGCGCTCCTCTTCTGCTGCTTCACGCCCCAGTTTTGCGACATGCTCCATGAACTGGCGTTTGCCTTTTTTGGTGCTGGTGTCGATCTCCATCAGTGCGTGGTATCCAGTGCCCTTACGCGGTCGGCCGTTAAGGAAAAGAAAGGCCCCCGCCGCTGCATAAACAGCAGCGACGAGAACCGATGTGATCCAGATACTCACTCAGCCTCCACGGTGGTGGCAGCTTTGGCTTCATTGATGGCCTCAGCTGTTGCTGCTTCGACTTCGAGTCGTTTGATGTCTGCATCCATGGCTGATTTGTGTTCAGCCCTGTATTTCGCAGCCAGGTCGACAAGGGTCATGGTCACAGAGTCGAGAGAGCTCATGGCATGGCCAATCTTCTCGTCTTGATCTGTCCAGTCATCGCCTTCTGAGAAAAAGGAGCGCAGCAGAGCCTTTGTTTCTCCGACGCTTTCGATGTCATCCACCGCTGAGCGGTATTGACGCCAGATTTCTCTGATCGCCTCAGTGTTGCTGTCGCCGCATGTAACGCAGGGCATTGGTTTTGAGTCGTAGGTTGAACGAGGGGTGAGCCCCTCAGTGAGACCCCGCAGGGCCTCAGTGAGAGGTTCAGAGAACCCGAAGGGTTCGATTGGCCCGCAGGGCTAGGAGCCACGCAGCACCGCCAGAGCCTGCCGCGTGCTGGGTTTGCGTTTGGAGGGCAGGAACTGCCCGCCGTTCTCGAGGATGCAGTGAACGAATGATTCGGCCTGCGATCGTTTCAGAATCTCTGTTCCCATGGTGGTCGATTCGCACCGAACCAGGCCGCGACCTTCGATCGACAGCACAGCCATATGACGGCGACCGCAGCCATCAGTCCATGCCAGCGGTTGAGTGATGGAGAATTTCATGCGCTCCACCACCCACAAGTGACCTGCTCACAGTCGCTGGAGATCTTGACCAACACTCCGCAGGACCATGATTCGGCTTTGCTGCCATCCCAACCTTCAGCACCGCCACGCGTGAAGTCTGAGAGGTTGTAGATGTGACCTTTGTATTTGAAGAATCCGGTTTCGGATTCAATGTCATCCATCCAATCGAATTGACTGCGGATGGTGCTCTGATCTGCTTCTGAGAAGTCCCAAAAGCCCAGAATGTCTCTGGGCTGGTTGTTGGTTGTAATGGTCATCAGAAAAATACGGCGTGGGCTTGCGTGGGATAGACCGAGCTGATGTCAGAACCGTTCAGGTCTGATTCCCGGTAGATGTGGACCTGACAGCCCCTCGGGTCTGACTGGTGGTAAAACTTCAGCCCGTAACGCGCTGCGATCTCCTCGCAGCGTTTCA
>Ga0208157_1000177_pt1 | contig 40897 bp, 30 predicted proteins | sample 5_EtaG_FD_184077 | JGI IMG/M metagenome (GOLD analysis project Ga0208157, IMG submission 184077) | Marine viral communities from the Subarctic Pacific Ocean - 5_ETSP_OMZ_AT15132 metaG (SPAdes) (version 2) | ecosystem: Environmental > Aquatic > Marine > Oceanic | place: Pacific Ocean | collected...
CCGTTATTCCATATCTGTCCACTTACTCCCGGATCTGACGTTGGTAAGTTAGACATCATTATAACGCCAGAAACAATGGTTGTTGTTGATCCAGTTCCAGTTCCAATAGTCACGTCAACCTCTCCATCAGCGTTAGTATCACCGTCAAGTTTTAATCCAGTTTCAAGAACACCATCGTAAGCTGCTACTTTAAAATCCATAGACCCAGCTTCTTGCCCGTCTGTAGCGTCAGCAACTGAGGTATGAATTGACCCAAAAGTATGCTGGACTCCTCCGTGGGCATCATTATCACCCTTCCAATTTATAGTCCCTGGAATATCACCATTAGCCCCAACGGCCCCTTTATCTAATACAAAGGAAAAACTACCACCTTGCGTGTTATTACCAGTGTTTTTAATTTCTACCGCAGGCCTTGCGGATGAGCTAGAAGTAAATTGAGAGTCGGCAGTAACAATTATTCCACTGCTAAAAGTCTTGTCACCACTAAACGTTTGTGTACCCGATAAATGAGCAGTGTCAGCGTCTAAATTTGCACTTGGTAAAACACCTGTAACCTCACTTGTTAAGTCAACAGAACTTCCGACTTCTGCGGCTTTTACTATTTTGTTATTTGAATCTAAACCTAAATTACCGCCACTAGCTATAGTGCCAGTAGATATATCTTCCAAATAGACGTCGTTACGAAATTTAGATATTAAATCATATATATTTTGGCCTATCCACTTCATGTTAATTTATTATTACATCTACTAAAGCCGTTGGGTTACAATCCGGAGTAGTATCATTAGCTGTGTTTGTAGTAGCAACGCTAACTGTTAACGAAGTATCCGAAGCTATTGCTGAAACAGTTCTTGTTTCTGAGCTAACTAAAATTTCATCTCCTATAGAAACCTCAGATAAAAACAACGTGTTTACTCCAGTTACAGTTGTTGATGCGGTTGGATCTATCGAGCCAGTTAGCGTAAAAGTTTCGCCATCAGTTAGCTTAATATACAAACCATAAGCTCCAGAAGCATTGTTAAACTTTATATCATCATATATTAAAGTAGCACCTATGGGAAGCTCTACTCCTTTTAGTAAGTAAAACTTTCCGTAGTCTTCACCAGCTACTCGATTTATATATAAATCAACCTTGCACTTACTAACTTTCTGAACATTTGTTAAAGATATCTTAGATACTTTAATGTTCTCTCCTGGAGCTAATAATTCTTGAGTTAATTCACCACTTATATTATGATGTAAAGTGGCCATTTACTATTCGTAAAATATTATGTATTCTAAATCTGTAGATGTAGCGTCAGATGGATCTAAGCCTATATCGTTTCCAGAAGACCCATCAAAAGGAAAGAAACAAAAGTCTCCTCCGTAAAGTCTACCTATCTCTACTGGACTTGCCGCGTCCATTTCTACGGTTACAAACTTAGTACCATCGCCTCGATCGTTTAAGTTTTTGATATAAATTTTACCTCTAGTAATTGTATTTAATCTAGTAGTTGCACCAGCGTCTATTAGTATAACCGGACTTGTACTAGCTAAAGTAACCCTAGTAAGACCTGTTGTTTTGGTCATACCAGTATCGTTACCAGCGTTTGTAAGTGTAGCCGTGTTAGATACTGAAAAATTATTATCAGCGATATCTGAACTAGCAATTGTTATTGCTGCTGTTGTTGTTGCCATATTTATTTATTTATTTATATTGTTAATTACTATGATGCAGTGTGAGTTAATAACGTTTCGCCTACGTGGAATAACGCATACTCTATAGTGTTAGAAGCTATAAAAGCTTGTATTGCTATGTCTGTGTCAGCTCCAGAAGGATCATCCACGGCTGTTGTTTCTGAAACATCGTTAGACCAAGGAATAAACATAAAGTCTCCTGCATACAAACTACCTATTACCTCTGCGCCTATAGATATAGTAACGTAATGTGTTACATCTGTGTTTTTGTTTACAATATATATGTAATTTGAGTTGTCTTTTAACGCGTCGCTTTCTGATACAAGAACAAAGTTAGTACCAATAGGTATTATTGCTCTATGATAGTTCATTTGTTCTAATCCTGTTGAGGTGGTGTCACCTTTGTATAAAGTCATTGATGATGATAAAGAAATCGCTTGACTTAATAGATCAGGACTACTCAACGTGATTGATGCTGTTGTTGTTGCCATTTTTATTTTTATTTATTTGTTAGTTAGTTGTTTTATTTTATGCTTTAGTCCAGTAAGCGTATTCCATTTGAACGACGTCAGCACTATCTGAATGTTGTACATGTAGCTGAACACCTACATTTGCCTCCGCATGGTGAACAGGCATAAACAAGAACTCTCCAGCGCTTAAACGAGAAATTGCCTCGTCAGTAGTAAATTCAACGTCTACTTGTCGCGTTGTAGCTGTTGAACCATCTGTTGTTCCAGTATGCTTAACATAAAGATATGCAATAGCAGTGCTTGCTGGCACTATTACACTAGCGCTACCGGTAGCAGTTGCTATAATAGTAGCTAGATTTGAATTAGGAGCTTTTACCGTTAAAGAATCTATAACTGAAAAATTAAGTGTATCAGAAGTAGCGTCTGTACTAGTTAATGTTAAAGTTGGTATTAATGTAGGCATAGTTTTATTTTTTTATTAATTTTCTTTGTACTGTACCATCGTTATAGATGTAAAGCAGTAATTTATTTTTATTTTCTTTTGTTGGTCGACCTAATAAATCAGTAATCATTATTAGTTCTTTTTTATTCTGCATTCTACTTAACAATGGTCCTGACCAACTACCATCACAGTAATCATACGTTGATTGACATATAGTATCCCAAGCGTTTTCGCAGCAGTAGTCATCCACTGAAATTACCCAAGCATAACACTCATCATTTAAGAAGAATGGGTTACCAGATCCATTTACACACCAATCCGCCGCGTATAAACAACCTAAAGAATCATGCCCGTGATTTACGTTTGCAAGCGGATCATAATTAAAAGCGTTTAAATCCATACATCCAACTATTATTTCTATACAAGAACCATTTTCAGTGTTTGCTAATGTATCATAGTTAAGAGCAGTACTATCAGTACAACCGTAAATATAAGGAATACAAGTAAAGTTTTCTGTGTTCGCCAAAGCGTTATAATTAAGCATAGAGGGATCCGTACAACCATAAATAAAAGGAACACAGCTACTATTGTCAACATTCGCAAGTGGGTTATAATTAAACATTATTGAATCTGTACAACCATACAATATCTCTATACAGCTACCATCATTTGTATTACAAGTATCACAGTAATTAAACATTACTGGATTTATACATCCATATATAGTTGGTATACAATTACCATCATCAGCATTAGCTAGTGGAGCGAAGTTAAACGCTAGAGTGTCCATACACCCATATATAACACCAACACAACTTCCATCATCTGTATTTGCTAATGAATCATAATTTAAAGCTATTGAACTCATACATCCATATATTACAGGTATACAAGTGTCAGGTGTGTTTGCTTGTGGGTTGTAGTTAAAAGCAATGCTAGACATACAACCCGTTACAACGGCTATACAACCACCGTTATCGATGTTAGCTAATGGATCATAATTAAATGCGTGGGTATTAGTACATCCCCAAACAGCGGGGGTATTACAACTACCGTCACTGGTATCAGCTACAAAACCTTGGGTATAATATTCTAAATAAGAAGAGTTAGTGCAACCCAAAACGTAGAAACAATCATGAGCTACGTTTGCTGAGTCATTATAATTTAAAGCTAAGCTGTCCATACAGCCAAATATCTTTTCAACACATAAATCACCACAAAACGTAGGTGAAATGTATTTAAATAAAGGTTGAATAAAAGGTGGTAAAACCTCTTTCATAACAACCCCGTCAGGGTTAGTTAATCTAAAACCACAATGAGCCGCTGTTAAAGAAGCTTGTTGAGTTACATAGAATTTGAACTCAACTGGATGTGGAGAATTTAAGTTTATTAATGTATCAGCAGAAAAACCATCTGCTAAATAATAAGTGCTAACGTTTGTATCTTGTGTTACTTCTAAATAAGATCCAACCCAACCATCTCCAATTAAATCAAACATAGTTAGTGTAAAGTCACAGTTTGATATCAAAGACATTGTGTTAGCTAGTGGATCGTAATTGTACATAGTTGAATCAATACAACCATATACTTTTAAATCTGTGCATGAACCGTCATCTGTATCGGCTAGAGGATTAAACTCTACATACAGCGGATCCATACACCCAGGGACGGGAGGACAGCCATCAGATACAAAAACGTGTATTGAGTCATTTTGAAAATCAGGCACATCACCCCACACTAAGGTATCGTTACACTGTATTAAATAGTAAGATCCATTTAAACCACCCCAAAGAGCTCCAGCGAGACCATCTCCATACGTATCATATATAGTAAAAGTTAACGGCCCTTGCGGTAAGCATAGTAACTCTGTTATAACTGCGTAATCAGGTTGACCACCATAAGCACCACTATTTACACTAGCAATTACATTGCCATTTGGCCCTTTGATATTCCAATATGTTTCGCTTTGGTATTGATCTAGGTTTATAACAAGAGTAGTAGGAACACAATTAAGTGGGCCTTGACTAAATACCGCAAATGGTAATAATAAAAGTAATAGTAATTTATTCATAATTATTTTTTAACACAATTAGGTACTCTTCTACCTCCTTTTGTTTTGTAACCTACTTGTTTGTATGTTTTCCAACACTTTATTGGTGATTTCATTTTAAATGGACCTAATTTTCCTAACATAGATCTAACTGTTTTAGCTTGTTTAGCATGTGTTTTGCTAGCCTTTTCTAATCCTTCGGCTACTTTTTTTAATTTATTTTTCACCGCATTTCTTTTTAGGATTGTTAACTTGTCTCCAGTCTTCTTTTTGAAACCAGTCTCTTAATGTAGAGCCTTTTTTACGAACACCTTTTACGTTTGTTTTAGAAGAACGTTTATATTTTCCAGCCTTGCCAGACGCTTGTTTAGCAGCAACTAAGCGTGCTCTTTCTTTTTTGCTCATGCTGGCAATTTTAGAGGCAGGCAAACACGTTTTACGTGTGCCTCCTCCTTTTTGCTTTTTTATAGGATTGTTCTTCTGAACGTACATTACTTCTTTTTCTTCATTTTCATTTTCATAGCTGAAGCTTTCTTCATCTCCATAGCAGATTTTTTAAGCATCATAGCTGATTCTTTTTTAAGTTTCATTGCAGCTTTTTTCATTTTCATTGCAGAACCTTCTTTTTTAGCTATTTCTTTAACTAAATTAGCTGGTAAATTAGCTTTTTGCTTAGCAGTTACTTTCATTGGAGCTTTTTTCATTTTTGCAGGTGCTTTTTTCATTTTAAGTTTTTTTAGTATGTTTGTATAATTGTTTTCCTAATTTTGTTCCGTTAACACTATCGCTCTTATAATGAGCACGCGCTACGTTTCTACTATCAGATATGTTTTTTGCCGTTTGCATAAACGCAGGACCCTTACCATATTTGTCTTTTAACGCTGATGCTATCAATATTGCTTGAGCAGAGTGACCAGAAGGATACGAGGGAGTATTCATAGACTTCATTTTAACAGCTTTTAAATCTTTATCTAACTCGTATGGTCTTTTTCTATTATGATATTTCTTTAATTCTAATATTACAGGTGCTGATTCTTTTATAAGCTTAGCAGCAATGTTTTTATCATAATCTTTAATGTTATTTTTTTTAGCAGTTTCTTTAAACGAAGCTTCTATATCATCATACTTCTTAACAAACTCTTTGCGCAAAGGTATTTTTTTAAGAGCTTTAATCTCTTGATCTGTATCAAAACCATTATCACTAGGCGGTTTCATTTTTTTGAAACTTGATATGTCAAAATCCTTAAACATTATTTTTTCTTAAAATCACCTCTAGTACAACGTACACCCCAGCCAGAAGCATAAGCGCTAGGCCACACTTTAAATTTCTTTTTTGCTTGAGCTTTACAACTAGCAGATATTTTAGCTAATGCTGGACTAATTTTTTTTAGCATTTTATTTGGATTACCTTTACCCCCATCAGCTTTACTAGCATGTACGGCTTTTCTTTGTGCATCGCTTACGTATCCCATAATTTATTGTTTTAACATTTCCATCTACGTCTTGCTGCGCAGATTCTTTTTTTAGGTGTTTTACTACAATTAATATTGTGCATTTTCATTTGCCCAGCAGATCTAGCGCAATATGATTTTTTACGCTTGCCACCACCTGGTTGTGGTGCTTTTAAATTACCACCAGTTTGTTTGTTATAAGCTTTTCTACCAGCAGCTGTCATACCAGCACCCTCTTTAGCTGTTAGAAAATGTCTACCTTTACCTTTTGTAGTTTTACGTAGTTTAGTTAATGGTGAACCATCGTTTCTTCTACGACCACAACTGGTAACAGGAAAAGGATTACCTCCTTGAACGTATCCTTTTGTTTTCTTAAACATGCTATTTTGTTTTTCGCTTCCAGGCATAATTAAAAGTCGCTCATTAATTGATTACTAATTTCTTCTTGTACTTCTTCTTTTGTTGCTAGCATTTTAAAACTAAGATCAGCTTGAAACCTAGCAACTTCTTCGCCATCTTTAAATATTATAATTGTAGGTACTACAGCTATTTTGTGTTTTGCTTGAGCCTCTGTATCTTTAGCTATATCTATATAGCCAGAGGTTTTAACGTCTTCAAGATCCATAACCCAAGGAACATCATTAGCGCTATTCCAACCAGCATTAAACTGCTCAACTTTTATTTGAGCGTTAACACTATTTGATATTAGTATTAATAAAATAACTAATAGCTTTTTCATTACCTGTTATATAATTTATCTTCTATTTTTTCAATAGATTTTTTAATTTCTTGTACGTCTTTTTGCGTATCCATAATAGTATTACGGATCATTTGATCTTTCATTTGAAATTCCATCCTAGTAACTTCATCTGGTGGAATTATAGGTAATTCCTTTGCCTCAGCTATATCAGCTTGTAACATAAAATACATACTTATCAAAGTTGCCATTGCAAAACCTATACCTATTAATGTCTTTATACTTAACTTAAAAGACGTATCTTCATTTAACTCTTTAGCGGCCATGTTTCTCCTCGTATTTTCTTAGCGCCTCTTTTTGTTTTGTTTTTTCCTCTTCAATCTGCTCTTTGGTAAGACCTAACCCTCGCTTAGCTTTTTCTAAAGAAGTTTCTTTTTTATTTTTTTTCTTATTTTTCTTATTTTTCATTGATGAGTTATATAAACTCGGTCCCTTCATTTTAAATGGTGTTCCCATAATTGTTTTTTTAAAATATTGTGTAATTCATTCCTATTTTGAAATCATACCATTCACGATTCCAATACTTATTGTATTTACCTTCTACAAAATAACCTAGTTGTTTGTTTACTTTTATTCCGTAAATTAATCCACCAGAATAATCGTACCACTGCTCGTCCTCTATATAATTATGATATGAAAACTCACTACCATCATCGTAGTGCCAAGGCATTAAACTTCCCCAAACATGTAACCAAGTATTTTTGTTATATTTATAATAATCAAACCCCATAACTAAAGAGTGTTGAATTACTTTTGCTAATTTGTTTCTTTCTTTTTCAGTGTAGTCAGCTAGCACTTCAGGTATTACAACCGCCTCCCAAACCTCAGCGCTAGTTGCAACAACCTCTCCGCCAGGGTTTACGTAGGTGTTGCTATACACATCTACCTCGTAACCCTCCTGTAACGCTAAATAAGTATAATGTATATTACCATTGTCTAGCATCCATTTAGCCAAAGGATCGTATCCATAAGGTTCAGCAAGACGATGTGTTAGACCAATGTTCCAAGATAGATTTCTACCTTTACGCTGTCTATATCTCTCTGATGCTTCAAAATATTTAATATCTGCAAACCCATCTTCTAAGTATTCAACTTTCAAGGCAAAGAAGTTTACACATAGTTCATCTGGACAACCATCATCAGAACTAAATCTAATGAAATGGTGTTGATCCATATAGTCTACACCTTCTTGTCTTTTATAATCTACTTCAAATAAATATTCAACTCCTCTTACTTTACCTACAGTAGCCGCATCACTGTAATTAGATTCTGTTCCATCGTAAAATGTTTGGGCTTTATTTTCGTAGCCAAATCTAGCAATTTTACGTAGACCTATAGTAAAGTTATAATCATAAGGAGTTGAAATAGTCTTTGTAGATAAACCATTATCTACAGAGAAAATATCAACATCAGAAAGCGACGTACCACCGTTGACAGCAGCATAGAACGTTGAGTATTTCAACATCTTCTTAACATCCTCAATCCCATATGTTTGTGCTACTGTTATATTAGATATAAGTAGTAGTAATATTATTAGTCTTTTCACCATCTTTATATTATCACTTATTTTTTGAATTGTTTACTTTAATTTAAAAAAGAAGTTCTTCCTGTTTAATACCAAATCCTTTTTTCTTTTTTGACTTCTTTTTCTTTTTACTTTTAATAGATTCCTTAATTTTTTCCATCTTTTTATTTTCAAGATCAAGGTTATATTGACTCCAACCTAAAAACATTAAAGATCTTTCCCACGCTGAGTGCTCGTTGTTTAAAGCTTGTCTAACGTTTTGTGTTTTATTGTATAATCTATTTAAAGGTACGTTTGTAAAAGCTTCTACGTAGTTTGTAGCGGCTGACCACTGTGGATTGTCAATGTCAAAAGTTTCCATTTCTTTTATAACTTTTTTGTTATAATTAAGGGTTTTTTCAGCGTTAACAATTTTTCTAAATTTAATACCTAGCACCGGTGATAAATTCAAAGCTTCTAATCCAACAGCGCTTTCGTCTGGGTTATACCTAACATCTCTTTGTCTAGCAAAAGCAATAGCTACATTTTTTAAAGTAGCTACCACACCGCCAATTAAGCCAGAGCCTCTTAATACAGAATCAATACTACCGTTTATTAACCTTTCTTTTTTCTTTAAAAACAAGTTGTTTACATCCTCTTCGTCATCGTCAAACATCATAGCAAACAAAGCCGTTTGTAACGTGTAGAATATAGCGTTTTGAACAGCAAAGTAATATGTTATTCTAGCAGCGTTAGATATATCACTCTGCATTTGAGTAGCATTAGGTTTTGTTATTCTTCTGTTATATATATCTTGAAAAGCTTTTTTACCTAGTCTATTAAACTGAGATGTAACATTTTGGAAATTTAATATAACTTTACCAATAACAGATGCTTGTTGCTTGGAAACCATATCAGGTCTAGCTGACTGTTGAGTAGATTGCGTTATGTCTTGGAAGTCAGTAAAAGCAGCTGCTTCAGCTTCTTTTTTACTCAAACCTTGTTTTATATATTTGTTTATTCTGTTTCTATAATAAGTTGCTCCTCCAGTAGCGATTGCAATATTATCACCGATTTGAGTAGGTAAAAATCCTAACTCTAACAATTTAGATATTAATTTTCTAGTTATATCTTTAGAGTTACGTAGATTAGCGGCTAGTTCAGCGCCGTTAACGTCCGTTTGTATACCACCTCTTCTTTGCTTTAACATGTCAGAGTTAAATATAAACGCCCAATCAGCCCAATATTGTTCTTGATTAGCAAAAGCTTTGGCAGCGGCAAATATATTATTATCAGCAAAATTGATATAGTTCACAATAGACATTTGCTGTAATAAAGCAGACCGCATGTTAAAGAACATAACTGTACCAACAGAACCATTTAAATAGTTCATAAGTTTGTTAACTTGCTCGTTTTGTCCACTAGGTCTGTTTCTACCAGTTTTAATTCTGTAAAGCATATCCTCTAAAGCTGTTCTAACACCTTTACCGTATCCAGCTTCAATTTTATTTAAGTTTTCTTCAGAAAATATAACATTAGCGTTTTCAATAAACTCAGCAAAAAACTGTTGTCTACCAATTCTACCAGTAGCGTCATCCAAATCCATTCTTATATCTCCAGAATTCCAACCCTCAGTTGGTGTTACATAAGTTTCTTGTTTAGATATTATATTTAATGTTTCAGCGTAAGCTTGTAGTTGTGGATCAGACATTACTAACTCTGATAAGTTAGTTTGATCTGTTTCACTTAAACCTGGAATTTTATAACCATGTTTATTCCACAAATATACTCTTATAGCATCTTGAAAAGTAAAATCACCATCTGGAGTTTTCTTTGTAAGCTTTTTTCTAATATCTGGAAACTGTTTGTTTAATTCTTTATAATCATTAGCAACGCTTTGTCTAGCTGTGTCATATTCTCTATTGGCTCTATTTAAAGGTCTAATTAAAGCTTGTTCAAAAAAGTCTCTATGAGCATCACCTTTTCTACCTTTACCTAAAAAGTTATATAACAAACCTACAAAATCCTCGTGTGATGGTGGTATAAAAAATCTAAACTTGCCTTTGCTTTCACCACGTTTTCTACCTTTAATAGCTGAAAATCTTTTTTTAGCTTCAATACCAGTTACATCTTCTAGTATATCATTAAACTGGTCGTTCATGTTTTTAGAAAACATTGTTCTAGCTTGTTGAACTTTAGACTTAACATCAAATTGATCTAACATGTTTTTAACAGCTTGTACGTTTTGTAAGGCATCATCAGCAAAGTAGAAGTCATTAAAACCTTCACCAACTCTATCAGCTATCCAAAGCGCTTTAGCTTCAGACGTAGAATTACCAAGACCAGTAATGTTTTTCAAAGGTATGTTTAAGCCATTAGCTTTTAAGAAATCAAATATAGCTTTAGCAGCTTGTGGTGGTCTAGCTGTTAATACAAACATATTTTCAGGACCAAACTTACCTTGTAACTTTAATGCTTTCTGAAATAATGGTGCTAACTTACCTTTTACAACTTTATTAAAATCTGAAAAGTCAAAAGTATAACCTTGATCTTGTAAGTCTTCATACGTGCTAGCAAACTCCTCGGCGTTTAAAGTTCCAGTGGTTCCATCTGGTCTAGTAAACTTAACTAAAGATTCAGTTGTGGCTAGCGTATCATCAAAATCTAAAACTGTAATACCTCTAGCAGGCTTAGAAGACATTGTTCTATTTTTATTAATAGCTTTAGTTAATTTTTTGTGCTCTTTTATTTGTGTTTTTAAATCAAGCTTGTTCATTGCTTTAGCAAAATCTAAAGTTACTTCTCCAGATAATTGTTTTATTATCAAATCATTTGCTCTAGATACTTCCATACCTTCTACCCCAAAATACTCCGCTATAGTAACGCCTTCAGCAGCTAACTTGTACATGTTTAAATCTATCCCAGCCGCAGCAAGTCTAACTATAGAAGAATAACCATTAGGTAGTTTAAGTTCACCACTAAGAAGTCTTGGTACTATTTTTTCATAATAAACATCAGGCATTTCATTACTCAAACCAGCGTCATCAATCATTTTGTCATGCGGATTTTCAACTGAATCAAGTATAGCTCCTTGCATGTAAGATTTACCTACGACTTTCCAAACATTATCTACATTATTAAACACAGCACCAGCCAACAAAGCTTTACCAATTAAATTTTGAGGATCAGTATGTTCTTCTTTTATTTTTTGATCAAATATTGTTTTTCCATCTTTATTTACAGCGTAAAACGCAAATGGAGCTAAAATTCTAGTTAAAACATTTTGTTGTTTACCAGTATCTAATAACATCTCTTCAAACATCCAAACATCATCTGGAAAATTTTGCAAATGAGCTTCAACAGCTTTAAAGAAATCATATAATTGAACTAACCTAGCGTTGTTTTGGTTTTTAAATTCTTTAGTGTTTATTTTTTTATGGTAATTCTTATTGTATAAAGCTCCTTTTTCTGAATATTTTTTTCTAGCAAGATATTCTTGTTTTGCATCAGTTTTATTGATTAAATTATTAAAGTTATCTTTAGTTTGAAAAAACCCACCTTCTAAACCACCGGTCATAGTTATTCTTATTAAATCTCTAAATTGTGGATGAGATTCTAAAAAAGTATTTATAACTCTAGATCCAGCATCTCTATATGTTTCTATTTCATTAAACATTGCGTCTAAATCTCTAGATCTATAAGGAACTCTTTTACCGGTTTTTGTACTTATTCTATAAAAAGTTTTTTTGACAGACAAAGCAATATCATGTATCTTAGAAAGTGTACCTAAAGGGTGTACATATAAATCTTTAAAATTATCTTCAGTAACCTCAGATAAATTATAAGACTTTTTAGCGTACATAGTTCTAGACTTACCGTCTTTTATTTTGTCTACTCTTTCCTTCGATAAGTTTAAAGCATCTTGTTCTTGTTGTATTGCTTGTCTAGCTGCGTTAACAGCTGTTTGAATTATTTGAGATCGTATTGCTGGGTCAACAGAAGAATTATTAACTCTAGCTTTAGGAATTAAACCAAATATAGCTAAATAATCGCTAGGTTCTATTCTTTGTTTTGCTTGCTCTTTTAAACCTTTACCAGTGCCAGTTGTTTTAAATCTCATTCGCCCACCAGCTTTAAAAAACGCTTTCCCTAAAGCGGTATTAGCAATACCAGTTGGATTACCAGCTTTTGTAGTGCCTTCTGGTATAGAAACTATATGCTCATCTCTTTTTGACAATATATAATCTTGAGCTTTTTTTCTTTGCGGACCATCTAAGTCTTGCTCTTTAATTAAACGTATTGGATCTTTTACACCATACAGTGCGGCAACTTTTTCTAATATAGAATAAAACTTACCAGTTGGTACACGTTTAGATTTTAATTCTTTTGGAGGTGGTAAATCTTTTTCTTTGTGTTTAGCTTTTAATTCTGGAGTTATTTCATCATCACCTTTAGTAAATTTACGGTGTGATGTTATAGCTTTTTTAACATCTAAATATGTATTAATACCCTCAACACCAATATTTACAACATCTTTCCTTATTTCGTTTTGTAGTTCAGGTTCTTTAAAGGTTTCTAAAAGTACTTTTTCTTTTACAACTACAGATTCTTGCTTTTTGCTTGTTGGTTGACTCGGTGCTTTAATATCTTTTGCTTCAGATATATCTACACCCATTTGCTCCGTTCCTCCAATAGCCTTAGCTCTAGTAAATATTTCAGCTTGTCTATTTCTTAAAGTAGCATCTAAAAACGTTGTTACTTCGTTTTCTTTATTATATGTATTAAATAAAGGTGTATTACGACTTATTTTTTTCCCGTCTGGTAATATGACTTGAGGAAATATACCTAGCATTTGCTCGTTAATAGCATCCTTTATCGCTTGCATAGGTATACTACCCTTTGGATCAAACTTTAAAGCTTTGCTAATTACAGGCCAGTTTTTTTCTATTATAGCCTCAACCGCGCCAAACTTATCGTTTTGATTTGGTCGTGGAGATTGTGTTATATCAACCAAAGACTTATTATCTATTTCAAGCTCTAAAAATTCCTTCGCTCTTGGGTTGGCTGGTTTTGAAGCCATAGTGTCACCAACTTTAGGTCCTTTTGTAACATCTATATCTTTTAATAATTTACCCTGTATACCCTCACCAATAGCATCTAACATAGCGCTATTTATTTTTTTAGGATCTTTTACTGTTTTATTAAAATCTTTAATAAAATTCAAAACATCTTGATCAGTATCAAATTTTATTTCTCTTTCTAAATATTTTTGACCAAATCTTCTCCACACATCTCTCAAATCCTGCATGAATCCTTCGTTGATTTCTATCTCATTATTAAGCATAGCGCTACTAACTAGTGTTAGTATTTCTTCTCCTTGACCTTCGTTTTCTTCATAAATAGCTATCCTTTCATTTAAATCACTACCTTTTCTTAACTTTGCGTTTTTAGATTTTAAAGCGCTAAGCAAAGCATTACCAAGAACCATTTGAGCTTCTATATTACCTTGTAATGTAGCAAATATTGCACCGTGAAAAAACTCATGAGCAGCTACATTTAAATCACCATTAGCTTTGTAAGCGGTTTCTTCATTTATAAACAAATCATAACTAGTAACGTTACCAGTATCATCCATAACTGGAGTCATACTACCAAAACGCTGAGATTCACCTTTATTTAGTTTTTCTCTTCCTTGAACTCTTTTTAAGTGTTCTTCCATTTTAACACTATCACCAGACTCCACGTTAAATACTTTACCGGTTTTTTTCTCTACATATGCCGCTAAATCTTTAATATCTTTTAATTGTTTTTTGCCTTGCTTAGCTAATTTCTTATTTAAATTATCTAAGAATATTTGAGTTCTAGCTTTACCAACTTCTTCTTTAATTCTTTTTCTTTCTTTAACTTCTGCTCTAGTATCTGGATCAAATTCAGCATATTGAAATTTATCTAAAATACTTTCTATTTCTGCGTTGATATCATCTAAACGATCTTTGGCACCAACTTTTTTTCTTATACCAGTTCGCTCCGCATCTGCTTTTGCTTTTCTTCTGTCTTTTTCTAACTGTACTAATCTATCTTTTTCAGGACCATCCGGAACAGTAGGATCTATTTGCGAACGTATTATAGCATCTTCTTGAATATCAAATAGTTCTCCAGCTAACATATCGTCACCTTCAATTTTAATATCTAGTCTAGTTAAAGCATCAGCATCTATACCATCTATTTTTTGTAAAAACTCTTTCTGGTCATATTTTACCGCCTTACCGTTTTGAGTTATAGTATATGTTGGTTTATCTTTAAATAATTGTTTTGTTGGACCAGTTACAATAGCACCCGGTGTTTCAGCAAAAGCTTCTAGTATTATATCCGCTGCATTGTATTCTTGTCCAGCGGCTTTTTGACCAAGAAATTCACCAACACCACCACTAACACCTTCAGCAACTGTAGCAACACCTACCCCACCCAGCGCCGCTTTTGTTGTTCCTGATTTTAATGTCTTTCCGCCAACTTTAACGGTTTTACCAAGAGCTCTTGCGGTTTTAATACCTAAAGCACTAGCAATACCACCACCAATCATATCAACAGCCCCTATTGTTAAACCTCTGTTTAATGCTTTACTTCTTATTCTGTTATAATTATCTTTGTTTGATAAAAACTTTGTAGCAGTATCTTTATTATATTTTTCTCCACCAGCTTCTATTTCTTCTCTTAACAACTCAGTAAAAGTTAATCCATTTTCCAAAGCAGTAGATAAACCACCTAACGTACCAGTAATAGCACCAGTTCCTGCACCCACCAAGTTACCTAAACCAGGAACAACAGAACCAGCTGTACCCATAAGTAAAGCCCCAGAACCAGCACCAGCTGCCATCCAAGCTAAAGCATCTGGTGTTTTGCCTTGAACAACATCACCTAAAGAGTCAACTCCACCAGCTGCCATCATAGCCAAAGATTGTACAGCTACTTGCGAAGCTAATAATACTCCTCCATCATCTTGTTTTGCTAATTCAAGTAAACCGTTAAAAAAACCACCACCACTTTCTTCAACGGCTTTAGCAAATTTAGTCATTCTATCATTTTGTGGTAAACTATTTAGTCTTTCTCCAGCTTTAATCATAGCTTCTATAGCTTCTGGCGAGTGATTACCCTTAAATACTTCTAAGTTTTCTTCAAGAACCATACCAGTACTCCAACCAGTATATAGAGCGTCAGCATATTCACCACCTATATTAGCTATAGTAGAAAAGGTAGATTGATCAGGACCAACTAAAGTACCTTCAACAGCCTCTTCAGAAATTACACCAGCGTATCCACCTGGAGTAGTAAGCCTTGCGGTTTTACTTAGCGTATCAACTACATTTCTCCAATCCAAAGAACCACCTTCCGACCCTGAAACCATATTTGACTCCGCTGTCGGGTCCGCAATTGCAGAGTCGTTTTGCTTTTCCACCATACCAGCATTTTTCATATTCTGCATGTATTCGTCAAATGGAATATTATTATTTATAGCATGAGTTTTTAACTCATCTAAAGTAAGGGGTGTACCGTTTAATTCAAACATATTTTATTTTTAAGTAAGTGGGGTTTTTGGAACTTGACTATCTATTCTCATTTCTTCAGGTATTGACTGATCTATTTCGTATATACCTTTTATGTTAGGTGGAAGACCCACATTAAGGATATCTTCTTTGTTTTCTTCCTTTTTCTTTTTTACTACCGGTTCAACATACCCATATTCGCCAATTCTATATCCTTGCTGCCAAATACCCGAGCCCGCTAATATAGATTGATTACTAACAGGTGTCGCTGTAATCTTACCAGTTTCTGTATCTTTAGTTAATTTTTCGTAGGTATTTGTTTTTTCATTAAACCTATAGCTACCACCATTTGGAGGAAATATATTTTTAGCTTTACTTTTTATATCGTTAAGAAGCGTATTAGCGCTTTGGGTGGTTATATATCCACCACCATAAAGTACAGGTATAGTATCTCTACCTTCTTTACCACCACTTAATTTTTTTAACTGCTCATTTTTCTTAGCCCAGTGATTAGTGTGTTTATTTTTAATACCATTAAAAAGTTGATCTTCCATTATTTGTTTAGAATTTTCTAAATTAAAAAATTCATTATCTGGATTTGTTACAGCGTCTATAAAATTAGCCTTTTCACTTTTATCTAAAAATCCAGGTCTTCCTTTTGGATCAGTATCCCAAGCGCTAGGATCAACAGCGTTTATTATTTCTTGATCTAAAGTTTCAGAGGTTCCAAGCATTTCTATTAAATTCTTACCGCTAACATCATCATACATAGCTGCTACAAAATCTCTTTCGTCGTTTGGTAAACTTTTCTTAATTTTTTGTCTTACCGTGTTGTCGTCAAATATTTCTGACTTTTTAGCCTCTATAAGATTTTTTTCTAAACTATCACCAATAGTATAGTTTTTTGGTAAAACCATATCGTTATATTGCTTAGAAGTTACTTCCATAGCTTCATATTTTACACTACCATCTTCGCTTTCGTAAGCAGGTATATGAAACACAACATCGTCATTTTCTGCTCTGCTGGTTTTTTTATATTTTTGACCCATTATATGGTCTATTATATGAGCTTCTTTTCTACCTTTTTCGCTATCTTTATAGTAAGAAGATAATTCACCGTTTTTCTTAGCCTCTGCGTAATCTAAATTTGTTTGCTTGTGGTCTTGGACCCACGTCGAGTGACTTTGTAAACCTCTTAATGCTGACATTCTTTTTGTATCATCTTTTTCGTTAACACCCTCAAGGTATAGTTCTTTTAATTTTTTTACGTCTTCAGTTGTAGAGTTGTATATAGTATCGCCTAAAGCCCCAGCGTTTAACAATACTTTATCAGCTGATTCGTTCCAAGATTTTTCAATAGCTTCTTTTTTAGCTTTTTCTTCTTCTGCTTTTTTAACCGCAGTTTCATACATTTCAGTACCAACCTCTATAACCTTATCTAATCCAGCGTACATACCACCAACATTATCTAGGTTTCTATATGCTTTTCCAGCTCCTCTTATTAAACTTGCGTCACTTGTGTATTTTGCCATGTTTTATTTTTATAAATTTACACTAAATCTTGTGCGGTTATAAGTCCATCATTTAAGGCTTTTTTCTGCCCAATTCCACCCGCTAATTGTGATGCACCGCTAGCAATATCACCAACAGCACTCATTTGTTGTGCTTTTGCATCTGCTCTAGCTTGGTTTGCAGCAGCCAACCTTTCTTGTGACATACCAAGTAAAGTTCCAGTTTTACTCCATTCTAAACCTCTAGCGGTTTCTGCTCCAGCTCTTCTTTGTTCGCTAGCATACACTTCACCTGCTCTTTCTTGAGATTGTAATCTACTAGCTTCACCAGCTTGTAATTGCTGTATTTTAGATTCTTGAGCCCCAATACTAGCGCTAGCTCTTTGTGTAGCTAATTGACCTTGCTGAGCCATTGCTTGTGCTAACCCAGCTATACCACTACCACCGGCAGCACCTTGTAAACCTTGCATAATATTTGCTCTTTGCTGCGCTCCTTGTTGGGCTTCAAATTGAGCTTGTTGTTGATTTACAGTAAGATCTTCATATGTGTTTTCCATATTACGATACTGATTCGTTACGTTGGCAGCAAGATTACTAGTATCTAGATTTTCGTAATCCTCCATACGTTCTTCCATTTGCGCTTTAGCTTGTCTTTGCTCTTCTATTCTTTTTTTACGCCCAGATAAAGACATACCAAGCTTTGCGAGTCCACCTGCTGCCGTTAAACTCCCACCAACAATTGCTGCTGTTGCTATAAATGTCATATCTTATTTATTTTTGTTAATGTATTCTTCATATTCTTCGTAATTTAAAGCTACTATTTCTTTTTCTAACTCATCTAAGTCTCTAGTGTTAGAAGGATTTTTATGTATATTTACAAATATAGAATCTTCATTTGCAAGTATAACTCTTTTAACTCCTGGTGTTGAAACAACATAGCACGGAGCTATATAATCTTCTGTTACGTCTTCGGTTGCAATTGTAACATGTCCAGTTAACAGAAACCAGACATGTAAGTGTTTGTGTATGGCACCAACAACAACAGTATCTTTTACCATATCCATTTGCCTAATGTATACTCCATCAGCAAACGCATGTTTTATTGGAGATATCTTACCATCTCTAACTATACTTTTACCATCGCCTTCAACGCTTACTCCGTCAGCAATGTTTATCATTGCGTTTTCAAGCTCTAGTATTTTTTTCCTAGAATTAACTGATATTTCTTTTTTAGACATAATTTAATTTATAACTAATATAGTCACAGTTTTGCTACTTTTTTTACTTTATTATGCTTCTACAGTTGGTGTTATAAACTTTTCTAAATCAAAATAAAACTTACCATCCCAATTAGGCAGCTCGTAGTTAGAACCAAATCCTTTACCTTGGCTGTTAAAAGCAATGTTACCAGATATTGTAATAGTTTTTCCAGCACCTAGAAAAGTAAGCGTTGCTCCGTTTTCTAATGTTTGTGCGCTATCAAATGTTATTGTTGCTGTATTTACTGATGTAGAATAACCCGCAATGTTAGTTACTTTAGGAGCACCAGTACCATCACCGGTTATACCAATACCACTTACAGTGCTAACATCGTCAGCAATACCATCTCCACTAGCAACGGTTACAGTGGTTAAATTTACCGTGGACTGAGTAGTAGTTGTAGTCGGCGCTGTAAGTTCAACTTTTAAATCAGTAAACTCTAACTCCCAACCAGTTAATTCCTTTATTTTTTCAGGACCATATGCTAAAAATTTTATCGAACCACCTGCTAATGCAGCTGCTTGCTGTTTGTCAAAAACAACATTACCAAGCTGTGTTGTTACTAAAACACCAGAAGTAGCATTACGTGCTATAGTAGGTGGAGATGTTTTAGTTAACCCTTCAATTCTAGCTGTAACAAACTCATTAGCACAAGCTGTGTTTTCAAGCGATGTTACTATGTTTTCATAGTATTTTATTGCGCTATCAGCCGTAACATTTGTCCCTATTGGTATCATGTCTTCGGTTAAACCATCTATATTATTAAGCGGCCAACTAAAATGAGTTGAACTACTAAGATCTTCTCCGTCAAGAAAAATAGGTGCTGAACCAATTGTTCTAGTCACTTCTACAAAAATATCTTCAGAGGTTGGTTGCCTTATAATTTGATATGCTTTAGTATTTCCAGATGTTACTGAAAATTCAAAAGCTGTTTTTAAATTTAACATGGTTGACTTCTTTTTCGATAAACCAGTAATACTAGCATGATCCGATAAGTGTGCTACGCTATTTGGGGATTTTGCAGTTAACTCATACGTTAAATTACGAGTGGCAGAAGAAATTCCACGCAATTGCTTGTGAAGTAATACAGAATCTGAGCCTTTAGAAGAATTTAAATCTATAGTGTTGTCTTCAAGTAAGACTTCTTGGTATTTTGAGTGCTTAGTACCGTTTTCAGCAATTAAAAATATATCATACGTTGTAGCATTATCTTGTGCAGGAAACTCCACAAAAAATTCGTAAGAACCATAAACAGTTACACTTTTTAAACTCGCGTGAGCACTAGTAAAAGATTTAGAATAAAAATTATAATATTTACCATCGCTTCCTCTTTTAATTTCTAAACTAAATACAGATCCATTAGTTGCGCTAATTACAAACCTTTTAGTTTCAGCTCCAAGTATATCAGATTTATCAAAATCAATACCTGTTATTATTTTAGTTTCAAACGTTTTAACACCATCTATGTTATTTTGGTTATCACCACATTTTGGCAAACTTTCATACGCATGATGCTCGACATTAGCCATTAAACTGCCGTCTGGCATTTGATGAAAACCTGAAGGCACTACTTGCTGAGCTTCAATGCCAACAAAATTTTCATAAATAGATTTAGAAACTTCTAGTTCATTTTTTAAACCAAAACATATTGATTCTTTTTGTTTTCTAAGTTTTAAATCAGTAATTTGTCTTAACTCTACCAAACATCCTTCGTATTTTTCATTTTTAACAACATAATCGTTTACTAGCTCTTTTGCTTTTTGTTTTTTAACAGCAATTTCATTAGCTTTAATTTGTTCTTCAGAAAGCTCATAGGTTAAATTTTGCCTTTCCAAATCAACCACCGTTTCAGTCGGACTTATTGGAGCGTTTATAGTTTCTTCTTCTAATATTTCTTCTAAACTTAATTCTGTAGTTCGAATAGTGCTAACAGTTTCAACGTCTACAATAACTTCTTCTGTTGAGGTTAACGAATCTGTTTCGCTTACATAGATTTCTTCATCTTCTACAAATATTTCTTTTGATGGTTCTTCTTTTTTTGTAACTTTTTTAGTATCACGCTCTTTTTTCTCTGCTAATGCTTTTTCTCTTTTTGCTTTAGCTATTGCTGCGTCTTTTTTCGCGGCATACTCTTTACTAGAATAATATGACATATTTTTATTTGTTTATTTATTTACTACTCTCTGTAATTTCAGTTCCAACAGAAAACAATTCGGCGTGAACAGATGAATTATTTACAAATTTAGCATGTAAGTAATATCCTTTTAATCCAGAAGTATTAATTTTTTTATCTTTCATAAACATTAAATAATCACCAGCTTCAGGCGCACACGGACCATCTATAGAATTGTTAAATATAATAGTTATACCGTTTGAATTAATACTTTTAACTCTTCCAATTGAGACAGGAGGACTAAGCGTAAGATCTATATTATTCATAGTATCATTTTGAGCTGCCGGCGATATAAGTATACGATCGTCAACTTGCAATGAAGCGTTAACAGTATCAAGTGGTATAAATATTTCATTTATCCCCGCGCTTAAAGCATAAGAAGTAGTACAAGAAAGGTTTTCCTCACCATTTGGTCCCGCCATATTTATTTGTTTTAGTTGTTAAAGTTTTATATAATTGGTCCTGGACCAGTCCATCCTTCTCTGTGCATGTTTTTGTAATTGTTGTTAAAGTAATCAACTAGTTCTTGTTGAGTTGCAAAAGCTAAACCACTACCATCATCCGCCGAGTATAAGGTTGGATTATTTATATCCGTGCCTTGAATAGCGGTAATATAAGTTTTAGTAACAAAAACAGCAGGACAATATGGTTCTAAATCTGCATTAAGCACTTCTTGTTTATAAGTTACCATCATGTTTGCAAATGTACCATTAAAACCAGGTTGATTACCAGCATCAACATGTGGAGGTTTGGTAGCGCCAGATAATCTAAAATCAAAATTAGAAGATCCACCACTGTACCCATAACTTCTTACCCAACCGCCACTATACCACCAAGGTTGTACTCTGTCAAAGTTGGTTAATGGATATGTATTTGTTGTTGGAGTACCAACGTGAGTACTAGGACTTGTTAATTGTTTTGTATCATATACGGATGCGTAGGTGCTAGTCACTACTTCAGCAGCCTGAAAACCACTACCTCCTGAGCCGGTCCAGTTACCGTCGTATCTTCTTTGCGTGTAATAATCTTTAAAATCAGCTCCTGGTCCAGCAACAAAATTTGGATTAGTTGATGAATAAGATCCAACTGCCTCTTGGTTTAATCTAGTTTTTGTAGGATCAAAATTAAGGAACTCATAAATTGGAGCATGGGTAGATGTTTGTCCAATCTTACCAAAGTCGTTAGAATGTAAACCGTCTAAAACTTCTTGTAAATCTGTGTCGCCAATCGGGAACTCTAGCATCTCTGGACTATAGCTAAAATGGTTTACTAGCAACGTACTGCTTGAATCATAATAACCACCAATACTTGTAGGAGCAAGACTTGATACGTATGTTGTCATTTTTATGTGACCACCATTCTTATAATTAACGTCACCTGCCACATTTGTATTTGGCATTAAATAACGCTCACCACGCGCGCTTGGGACTGGTTGATTACTAATAGGATCCTTAATCATAGCCGTCATGTCAAACGTTACTTTTCGCATATAAAAGAAAGGATCCAAATTATTTGGAAAATTTACAAACGAAGGAATACCAAGCATAAAGTGACTTTGGTACATACCAAAAGCATATTCTTCATTTTGACTAAACACATGACCATCTTCTGGCATTCTTGGATCCCAACCTAATGTAACTGGCACTTTAAACGGTGGGTGTATTGCGGGGATTACTCTACCACAAGCTAGAGGTCCATAGGTACAACTACCATCATCAGTATTAGCATTCGGATCATAATTAGATGCTGTTGGGTCGGTACAACCATTAACAGAACTAGGCTCACAATAGCTATAATCTACGTTGTGATCGGGGAAGTTTGCTTGTGGGTCATAAAACCCAGTTGCCGTAGGATCTGTACAACCACGCCATACACAACAACTATTATTACCGTAAGTTCCTGCTGCAGGTAGATTACCGTTACAATCATGAGTATAAGTAAAGTTGTAATTTATAGCGGTTTCTCCGTTAGGCGCATTTATATTAGTAACTAACGCAGGATCCATACAACCTACTTGTTCAAACAGTACACAACTACCATCATCAATAGTTACACCATCTTGACATGGAGTGTACTGTCCTAAACCGACGGTTGGCAGATTACCACTCTCACAGTCAGAATTAAACATTAATGGGTTACTAGGACATCCAAATACGTCTGGAGTTGTGCATGGGTCCATTTGGATCTTACCAACGACTTGTTGCCAATCAGAAGTGCTTGAATGGTTGTTGTCTGGATTTAAACATTGTGTTTGTAGTGCAAACATATATTCTTGGCCACAATCAAGGGACAGTGTTGTGCTGCCATTGTAACCTGTAGAAGTACTTATTACGCCACCTTGTCTTGAACCTACAACGCTAGTAATACCTGGTTTTAGCACAGTGCTTTTAAACGTAGACCGTTTAAGAGTACCGCTTATCATGCCGTGACTAGCATCAAAGCCTGAGCCAGGAGCCCCAAATGCTGAGGTAAAATCAACTACCTCATAGTCAGCGTCGGTCCAATGGCTACCACCAGGCGGTACAGTGTTAAGATGATAAACCCTAAATCTAAAACCTGGAGTGTTTAGCCAATTTGGCTTTCCACCAAGAGGAAAAGAATCTCCTAAATTTATAAGTACTTGATCATCAAATGATACTTCAAACCAAAATGAAACTTCACTAAGACTTAGAGATTGAATATCCATACTATTTGCATCAACTATTGGGCAACCAACACAGTTACCACTTTGAGTACTAGGCCCACACGTGTTACCGCTAAGAGTTAAACCACCGTCATAATTAAAATACTGTGACTCACCACAATACAAACAACTACCATCATCAATAGTATTTGTAATATCGTACGTGCAGCCAAGAGCATCAGTACAACCAAAAGGAGAGTAAGTACAGTTAGTTGTATCGTTAAAATCTGTTGGGCAAGGTTGTAAAGTAGTTATATTTAAATCAGGGCTAATAGCACTTAACTGCGTAAAATAACTTTGGTAATCACTATTTGAAGCATCATCTTGCATGTTGTTTACGACACTCCAACAAGCTCTAGAGTGACATAGTGTTTCTTGTGATTGCGTAGCGTTACAAGAGTTTATGTTAACAGGAAACCCATTATTATCTTTAGCCCAAGCGTTATTATTATTTAAATTCGACAGAAAATCTGGATCAAATGGTATTGGAAATGGATACCTGAAATAGTCAGAATTAATATCTGAACAGTTACTATAAATACAACTACCATCATCATTAGTTGCATTAGCGTTATAATTAGTTAAAATAGTATTAGAAAAATCATAATTATTAGTATCTGTACAACCATCTTGCGTTACTTGACAATCACAATCAACTCCTAAACCTAAATCTATACATGATGTTCCTAATAAACCACCTGTTCCGTCACAGTTAAAAGCAGAATCATAATTAAAGGCTCCACTATTTGTACAGCCATAATTACAATATACACAACAATCATTATCTGTACCATTAAAAACGCCACAAGGTACATCAGCAAATTCGTTATAATTAGTGGCGTTAGGATCTGTACAGCCTGAAATAAAACAACCACCATTATCTGTATTGGCAAGAGGGTTGTAATTATCTGCATCGGGGTCTGTACAACCATGGAAAACCTCCACACAACTACCATCATCTATTACAGCCGCATCATAATAATTAAACGCGGCCACCGTACCATCCATAAAGTTGTATCCAAGATCTCCAGCTGACGTACAATCTACAACCTCACCATTACCGTTTTCATTGGAACCGTTACAAGTACAACCTTGTACTATTTCATTAACCGGCGAAGTCATAACAGTACCTAAGCCTTGATTTGCAAAATTTCTAGGATCATAATCGCTAACTGTACTGTCGTCTGATACGTTTAAGTTTATGCCTTGAATATAATTAAACCATTTATCTTCTTTGTTAACAAATGGTAGTAAAGCACCTTTATCTTGTTCTGTATTTAAGCTTTGAACAAACCAACCTTTCTTCTCGTTTAGTTCAAAAATATTATTATAGTTATCTAAACTTACAGTATTCTCTACACCCTGTGATTTTAATTGCCTAATAAGCTTTTGTTTAGACTCTACAAAAGCTTGGGTGCCCTCGTAGTTTATTGTTTCAAAAGATTTAATACTTCCTGAAGCTTGATTAAATATAAAATCAACAGTAGATGCAATGGTTGTATTATAAAACGTATTCTGAGCAAGCACACCAGTTTCATCATGATGCCTATATAAACCACCTTGTTTAAATGTAAAGTAGTTATTAGCGCATGCTATTCCATTTTCAGGAACAAATGATTTAAAACTAACCCAACCCTTAACGTTTTCTTGAAAAGAAACCGTAATTGGCGCTGCTTTTGCTGGAGTGGAAGGTTGTAGATCTTGTGCCATAATTATATTTTAGTGTTTCAATGTAATGTTATATTCGCCTTTTCTATCGTCGTAACTACCAACCAGCTTGTTGTATAACTTTAAATTATCTCTAAACCAATATTTCATACCGTAATCAGATATTACGGTTAAGCCATCTTTAGATAATCTCATTACGGTTCCTCTAACTTTATCTGTAAAATAAGCTCTATAAGATTCAGAAGCAAATGATTCTGGATTTGTAGATATACCGTACTCGCCAGAGAAAGGAATTGTTTGTCCTAAAACTCTGTCTGTAGCCGTTAACTGAGGGTTTCCATCAGCATTAAATACAGCATCTTTATTTGCTAATATTTTTAAAATTTTATCCTCACAAAGTGTGACTAAGTCAGAGTTTCTAGAATGTAGTTTTTGAATGCTTCCATAAATAGGATTTATGTCTTTTGTTATTTTTTCTGCAGCTATAAATTGATTTAAATTATTAACTCCAGAGTTTGAGTTGTAAATACCAGAATAAATCAATCCGTATTTTCGATGTTCTTCCCCATAAGTCTCTTCTAGTGTTGTTGATGCTTTAGCACCGTTTGTAGTAAATGGCTTGTTAAATGTATCACCTATTCTATTTGACTCAACGCCGTTGTTAAAAGAAAAACAATTATACCAACCTAAACCAACGCTTGCGGTTGGCGTTAAACGAAGCACATTTACTTTTCCAGTTGGAGATCCGCTGTAAGCGCTTCCAGAAATAATATTAGCAGTAGTATAACTACCGTCATCTCTAACAAATTTAGCGCCATGAGTAATTAATTCAGAAACATCAGAACTAGTAATAGAGTCAGACAACACAATTTGATCGTTACCAAATTGATCGTTTTTCCAGCCTACTACAAATATTCCTTCGGTAAATTCCACAGGAGAACGATGATTATATTCAGGCTCTATAGTAGAGCCAATAGGAATAAACATATGTCTATTTTTAATGCTTAATGGTAGCGTAGGGATGTTACCACTAGCTTCATAATATAAATTTAAATCTAAATCTTCTTTTGGTTCTGTTTCAAATATAGCTGGAAGCAAAGATATTTTATTTTTTGTTTCAGTTGTAAACTCAGTTAAAAATAGCATGTCAATAGAGGTTTGCTCCGCGGCTGTGTTAAAGGTTGAATTGTTTCCAATTGGAAAATCTTGAGCACCAGCAGGGCTTTGAGGATCTAATTCATATTTTATTCTATAAGTAAGTCTACGATTCCAAGATCTAGACATTGTTTTTGTTTGTTCAATATGAAGATCACTCCAAAGCGGTTCTGTAACCAAAATATTAGAATCTTTAGGAGAGTGTGGCGTTCTTCTACCCATGTAATTGTACAATCTATATTTAGTTACACCTAATATTCTATATACGGTCTCGTTTCCTTTAATTTTAAACTGTTGATTTGGAGCGAGTCTAGAAACAACTTCTGCTTGATCAGAAGTATTAGGTTCAGATGGATCCCCAACTTTCCAATTAAGATTGTAGTTAGTTACTCTACCACTAGGACCATGCGGTTCAAGTTGAGAATATGATAAATCAAGATATTGATCACCAGAATTTTCATGGTTTGCTTTCATGCGAAATATTCCTTTACTTAAGCCATTACCTTGATTAATCCAAACTGATGGGTTTGAAAGTTCTCCAAACCAAGTATCTATAAAGTGTTTATAAACAACCGCGCTAGTTCTATCACAAGAATCCGTCGTAATACCTGATCGCTGAAATTGCGTTTTTGAGTCAAGATAATTATCACTAGAAAGTGGTTGTTGACCTGCAAAAGGAGCTCCATCAATAAACCAATTATCTGTTACAGAATTAGTACCAAACTTTAACTTATTTTTCCAATCATTTTCTGTCATGTAAGTGTGAGATGGTGTTCCTGATGGGAATGTGTAAAAGGAATTGGTATTTAACGTACTTTGAGATGGTTGAAGTTTAAATATATCTACTGAAGATATTATAGCAAAGTTATTAATTGTTTCTGTTGTTGATATTAAATTATCTAAAACTGTTTGGTCGCGATGTATTTTAACAAAAAATCTACCATCAAACTCTGGTTTGTTTTCTATAGTTTTTTTCCAAAAATGAACATGTATCTCATCTTCTTTAAGAGTACCATCGGTAAAATCACCATCTTGAGACAATATTGGGGAGGCTAACTTTATGTCATAAAACAACGAGCTATCCTCGTCTATAACATCTACGACGCGGTATTTAGTGGAAAATTCAGGTGATTGATTAGGTAGTTCTCTAGAAAAACCAACCCAAAGTTCATCTAAACCTCTTGGGTTTGCGTTAACTTCTTCAAGTATTTTACGTGGGTTTGTTAATCCCATTGCGTAGTTGCTCAAAGCAAAACTACCCGCAACTACACCTGTTGCGTTATAATCACCTGACCAATGATTTTTTTTAATTGTAAAGTTTAATCTTCCCGGCGTAGGCGCGTTTGCACCGCCGTCAGGTAAATTACAATTTCCTGAAGGTAGTGATCCACCGAACAAAAGACAAGAATGACGAATTCTAGAATCATCAGTATTTGTTCTAAGTACTTTAGTGTATACTGTTTTTATTTGATCTGGTGCTTCATTTTCTATAGCTACTATTTTATACCTAGCATCTTCAAGTATTAAACCAGCATTTTCTCCTTGACCTTTTTTTAATATTAAATAAGTGTCTTCATCAACTTTATTTCTGTCAACAGAAGGAAACGCTAACCAAACGTTCTTGTCCTCTCCGTCCTCGTAAACTCTACCTAAAGCTAAATTGTAATATTCGTTTGAAGTTTCTTTAATATAAAATTTATAATAATCCGCCCAATCAGGAGAATTTTTTAATTCTAACGCTATAAAATTACTTTGTTTAGCTCTTGATTTTGGAACACTTAAAGACCCAGAGCTTGGCGATATAACTGGTGTTTCTCTTCCATACTTATCCCCCCAAACAACTCCAACCTCATAATTTCTAAGAGATTTTATTGATTTTTTACCAAGAACTTGCTCTGATATAAACAAGCGACTCTCTCCTCTTGCTCGTAAACTAATATCAATTTGAGGGACAATAACATCGTCACTTCCAGCGCTTGTAAGATTATAACCTTGAGTATAATTACCATATACAACTCTATTACCAGTTACTTCTTGTGCTAATGCTTTTCTTGGAACGTTATCCCAAGATCGTAAAGATTGATTAGAAGGCAAAGTTGCAAAAATATTTTCTGTTTTAACTTTGTAAGAACCACTTGTTGCAAACCTGTAGTTTTCTAATATTTGATCAGACACACTAACAGTACCATTAGAATTCCAAGCGTTTTCTTCAATATATGAAAAATCTTTAGGAGTAATAGTATCTATTATGTATATGTTTGGATCTGTATCATTTTTATATAACAAATCAATTTGCTTAACATCTGCTGGCATGTCAGAGCTTACAAAATCTTTTAAAGTTATACTTTTAATATTATTTACCATCGCTTTATTGTATGCTTCTATAGGATGATATTGAAAACTTCCAGGATTAAATATTACATCTGTAAAAGGACCGATGGAAGAATATTCGTTGTCTAAATACTTGTATCTATAAGAAAACCTTGGAAGTTTTCTTTCAAATATTTTTTTATCGGTATTTTCTACAATAGAATACCAGGTTACATTGCTCGAAATTAAGTTTGCATTATTTTTAACATTTAGTATTTCTACACGATATATTTGGCCTGTAGCACCATCAGCCCAGGTATCGCTAGGCGTAATCATTCTTATATTTGTGACAGCTGCTCTTAACTCATACTCCCCGCTTGAAAGCTCGCTACTATCTGTAGAAAACCTTAAAATATCGTTTAATTGATAATCAACTGGATTTGAAATACTAGACACAAAAACAATTTCTGTATTTTTACCGTTTTCTGAACCTTGAAATTCATTAGGTTGTGATCTGCCACTAAAAACAGTTGCTGCGACAGCACTGTCAATACCTTCACCTTCTTCTATTTCAACAACTATATTTTTGTTTGGAGATTTTTTAACAACAGTAACGTGTTCTTCTCTAGCAGGAACATATCCATCTACAGTTTGAACAAAAGGGTTTACGATTTCAGTGTGAAAAGGTTGAGAACTATCTGTTCCTTGTTTACTTCTATTAATATTTATTTTTTTAGGCTCACTGTTACCATCTGTCCAAAATAATAAATTATCAACAATGTTTGTTGCTGTAACTAACTTATCGATATTAAAATTTAAAACTCTATTAGGATTAAAGAACATTAACGCTAAGTCTTCACTGGAAAAAGGTGTGGTTGTAACTAGACTGTCTTCAACTTTAATTACAGTTTCTTGAACGTTTGCAAGGGAAATAGTTACATTATTGAAGCTACCATTAGGACCAGGTCTAGCGTATATAATATTTGAAGTACAAGTATTGTTAGCACTATCCCATTCAGAAATTATAATTTCACCTGGAATAGGAGGGTCGTATTGGGGTGGAAAAGTGCCAAAAACATAACCTCCGGGTTCTGCTAACGTTAACTCATGTATACACATAGGCACGGCGGACTGATGCTGGTCATCTTGAGCAGGAAAAGCGTAAGACCAATTAATTCTCTGTCCGGGATTTGCCGAAGCAAGTAAAAGATTTTGGGCAACACCAAAGTTATTTATACCAGACAAACTAGGTGATTGAGTAGTTTGTAATCTTTTAACCTCCAACGAATGGTTTGGAAAACTTGTTAATAACGTGGCGTTTGGACCGGGTAAATCAGAAATAGTTGCATCATAAGGGTAAGTATTGAGATATGATTGGCTAGCATTTGGGCCAGGCGCTATGTTTTGTGTTGAAGAAAATCTATACCAATACTTAGTTCCAAATGCCGGATGTGATGTTGTTACAATTCCAGTTGGACCACTTATTTCGCTTGATTGTACAAGCTGAGTGCCATTAAAAAATCCAATTTGAGCATCTGCTTGATTAGTGTTGTTAATTGGAGTGTCCATTATATCGCCAGGATTACCTTGTGCTGGAAACGATTGATCAAACATGCTGTTAGTATTAATATAATACGTACCGTCTACTGGATCATAATCTAAAGGTAAAAAAATTTCTCCGGTATATTCCCAGTTTCCAGCGCCAAAAGTTTGCCGTCTTGTTCCAAAAGATACATTGTTGTAATAAGCATAAGGAGAATATCCTGTAGTAGAGTCCATTTCAGGACTAACACTAACGCTTGTATTGCTATATTCAACAATACTTTCAACCGTGTCAGTATCAATTATACTCCCAGAACTATCTAAAGAAGCTACCATCCATCCTGGTTGTAGTAAACTAGCTAAAGATTCACTTCTAACATTTAAATACTCTGAATTGCCACTACCACCTTCACTCTGTATAACAAAACCCCATACGTCAGAAAAAACAGGTTTACATTCGGCTGTTGGTTTTGGGAGTTCTATTGAATCAGCTGAAGGTGAAGTTTGTCCAATTTTAGCCTCCATTACAAGGTCTCTAATAAGATAAGTTTTGCCTTGGTACACTCTAGCTTGCCAATTTCCTAAAATATCTACCATACTTTGAGCGGAGGTATTAGAAAAAGAAGAGCTGCTTAATCCAGAAATAAACCAATATAAACTATCATTTTTTTCATCAGAAATAGAACCAACAGTAGACGCCGTTGAGTTATCTATATAAGCAACTTGATTTTTTACACCTCCATTTTTGTCAGTACAACCAAAATTATTAGGTAATATATTTTGAATAGTACCAACGTCAGAACCTTCTGATGTCGATACCTGCACATTCATTGCGTCTCTATATTCTCCGTCTGGAATAAGTCTCTCGTCGAGATCCTTATTCATTTTACCACTGGTAAAATTATGCTTGATTTCTGGCATGTACTAGTGTTTTATTTGTTTCGATTTACCTCTTAAAATTTGAGTGATTTCTTCTAACTTAATATTTGACAACCGTAATTTAGCGGTTCTTATAGCGGCGAATCTTTCTTTTTTAAATCTATTGACTTGATATTCTGGAACATTAGACATACCAGCCAGTATAGCGTGAGAGATCCACTTATACATTGCTTCTTCAGCAAACTTATGGACTTGCATCTCGTTGGTATTACCAAGGCTATCACTTATATAATCTAATATCACAGTTTTTCCACTAACATTAGAGCTAAAATGAATTTTTCCTAATACTTGGTCTATATAAAAAGAACCATTTACTTGAGCGTGTTGAGGATCTAATCCATATCTTTCACTGTGCATTGGCCAATAAGTATCGTCTTCATAATCATCATTATTATTTTCAGATGGAGTTGTAGACTTATAACTAGACCAAGCCGTAGAGTCTAATGGGTCTACAGAGATAAAAGTAACCTCAGTCGCACTTACAGCCGATGTATTATCTGGGATTTTATCAACAATAATAGTTGTTCCAGAAACACTTAACACTTTAGTTCCGCTAGGAAAATTATCATGAACAACTAGCATTCCTATTTCTATATCTGAATACGAAGCTGTACCCGTTATTTTGTAATCAAAAGTAGCAGCATCACCTATGCCCCAAGACAAGTTATCAATTACATACGAAGATTCTTCAGAGTATACTACGCTATCTTGGAAATTTTTTGATAAAAGTAAACTTGTCGCCAAGTTACCTGTATCTTCAATAGTACCATCTGGTCTAAGTATACCGGGTGTAAAAGCATTACCAAGTGAATCTATCATTGTTATTGTAGTTACACCGTTATCATTGCTTACTGATCCAACTCGAACGATTCCTACAATATATGGACCGCTAATAATCATGCCAGTTTCAATATTTTTATACTCATCGTCTAAAGTTACGCTTGATGATTCGGAAACTAAGTCACCAATAACAACAAAAGAGTTTGATATAATATCCCCATCAGCATCCTGTAACAAAGGTGTTGGGTTAGATGTTTTGCTTGTAGGGTACAACAAGTGCTTTACTCCAGCTGAATCTACCCAACTAATTTTAGTATAATTAACATAATCTGGAGGAAGCGTCATTTTAAGTGTAGCGGGAACCGTAATTTCCTGTGCTTTAAAAGATTTAAATGTATCAAAGGATAATTCTGCCAAAGCTCTTTGGGCGTGAAAAGCAACATCTAATCTTTTTGCTTTTGGTATAATTTTATTTTCACCAACATAAACAATCATAAATTGTTTTATTATATTGTCCAAAGAAACAAACTGATAGTTTCCGTGATCGTTTCCTGAGTAATAACCTGTTTGTAAATGATTTAAATATGCCATTTATTTATTGTTTTTCTTGTTGAATTTGTAGTGACTCTAAACCTTGACCTCCTTTTGCAACGTCATCTCTCTTCATTCCAAGTCCAGCAAACTTTAATATTTTATAAACTAATTCAGTTTCTTCTGACGCGTGGAGCTCAAAATGCGTAGTTTTTGTGGGATCAGAATTGTATAAGGCTTTTTCTTTTAAAACAAAATAACCCCAAGAAACTTTTGTTGGTATTCTAAAATAAAAAATAGCTGTAGGGGTAGATGATGGGCTAGAAGTAATTGCATTGCCACTAATATTTGCTATTGGTCTATTTATAGTGGGTTGAGTTAAAGGCCCGCCACTTAGAGCGTTTCTAAAATCTTGCGTTGATAAAATATCACAAGCAACGCCAGTTCCCATTTCTATTCTAGAAACTCTATAAACATGATTTGGAAGAATTATAGCTGCGCCAGATGTTTCATAATCTGAGATGTCAGAAGCATTATCAAACGTTTCAAATATTTGTATTTTTTCTTCTAATATATCATCTATGTCTCCATGCGTAGTGTTATTACCTGCGTCTCTACGCGCTTGGTTTAAATCATAGAAATATTGTTCAAATATTTCCATTTGAGCTTGGTTGGCATATAGATTATATTCTTGAGGCGTTATATAACCTCTTTGCTCTTTGTTGGCTAAAATTAAAACTCTCTGATATACCGTATCTATATTTACCATAATTTCTTTTTATTTATTATAAGGAAATAATCTATTTAAGCTTTCTTGTCTTTGACCACAATTGCAGGGTTTTTTAGTTACCTTACTTACTGTGTCTACAACTTTTTTTATTCCAGTTGCTTTTGTAATTTTAGCCACTGTGTCACCTAAACCTCTTGATTTTTTATTTTCCATATAATTTAATTTTTTGTAGTTTGCAATCGCCCCGTAGAGCGACTGCATCTACAGTTAGATTAATTTAATCTTTTTTCAATATTGGAGTAAATCTCCATACCTTCGTCAGTTTTAAACCAAGCGGCTAAAGCTGAATAAGGATGTTCGTCAAACGGAACGTTCATTAGTTTTCTATCATTAGAACCCCATGAAAAAGTTCTTTGATCAGAAGATAATTTAATTATCCCCATTTCAGTTGCTTTAATACCAAAGTTTCTAAGCGAAACGTTATCATCGTTAACTAATTCTAAGAATAATTCAGGATTTCTCTTAGCGTACAATAGTAAATCTCTTTTAAGCTCCTTAGAACTCATGTTAGAAACACCAGATCCAACTTCAACACGCATAACAGCTTCCACCATGTCAATGTCTAGGTTTTGAGCCGCGTTCAATGCTTCGATTTCTAATTCTAGTATGTCTATTTCGCTAATAGCATTGTCTACTGGTTTCCACTCGTAATATATAGTGTTAGCTTCTGGGTGATATAAAGAAAGAAGTTTTTGTAATATTGTTTTTTCTTTTGGAACGTGTAATGCTCCATTTCTAAAAATAATGTGAGACAGTCTTTGATCACCTTTCATTTCATCAACAAAACAAGTTTGTTGGTTTTCACAGTACTTTAATTCTCTTTCGTACCCTTTACTTTCATCAAACCAATATATATTAGCAGATCTAATCATTTGAGATAAAGGTTTTTTTCTTCCTTTGATATAGTAAACCCTATCTTTTATTTCCCAACCATCTTCTGCTTTTTTATAAGTTGGTTCTTTTCTTTTTGTTTGTTTTTCGATTGATGGAGCTTCAACTACTGAAGTTTCTACTACCATTTCTTTTTTTGTTTTTTGTTTTTTTGTCATAATATAATATATAATAAAATTAATAAAATAAAGGGGTTGGGGAATTACCCCCAACCTCTCTAATATAAATAGTGCTTACTTCATTAACATAAAGTTATTAGCACCTTGAGTAATTAAACATCTTTCAGATAAGAAATGCATTTGCATTGCATCTAAAGCAGATGTAGCAGCTCCAACAGAACCAGTAACCCAAGTTTTTAATCTTCTGTCATCAGTTTGAGAAGCTCTATATCTAACATGTAAGAAAGGACGTTTCATGTTCTTACCTAACATTTCATCATAAACTGAAGAAACACCAGCTGGAACAATAACTCCTCTAATAGCAGCGCTACCAGCAGCAGCGTTAATACCACCTCTTGTAGCTTTGTCATTTAAATATCTCATATCAGATTTGTAGAAATCGTAAGATCCACGTCTGAAACCAGAGAAACCTAAGTTTAACGCCATATCCTCTGAGTTGTCAAATACTCCGTAAGAAGTACCACCAGCTCCGTAAGAATTCATAGAAGCTAACATGTCATCCATTGCTAACGAAGTAGCTCTGTTTACAAACATCATGTTTTCTTCAATAGCACCTTGAGCGTCAAACTCAGCTAAGATAGCGTCAAATTCAGCTAAATCAGTAGCGGCGTTAACACCAGTAACACCTGAAGTAACATTACCTCTATCAGTAATAGCATCAAATAATCCTTGTGTACCAACGCCTGAATCAGCATCAGCCCCTAAACTAGCATCAACAACAGTTGAGTTAGAACCTTTAACACTTTCTAGCATAGCCATCTCTAAATAATCAGTAAAACGAGCTCTAGTATCAGCTTCAGCTTTTAAGTACCATAAGTAACCTCCAGCACCTTCTTCAGTAGAAACCTCTACCCATCCAATTCTAGACGCATCAGAACCTGATACTTCGTAGTAATCTTTCATAATAATTGGTTTATTAGAAAAAGATTTAAAGCTTGGTTGGTTAGCTTCGTGTGAATCAGCAGATGTTAATGGATTTGCTGTATCAACCGCGCTATATGATTTACCTTTTGCATATTCAGAACCTACAACTAATAAAGTTGAAGCCCCAGCTCCTGTAGCGTGACCAGTTAAATCAGCTTTGTCAAACGGTTCAACTTGTATAACAGCCGTATCAACGTCAGTAGCTAAACACATTGTAGTTATACCAGCACTTGATATAAGTACTAAATCGTTAGCTCTAACACCGTGATTAGCTAAAGTAAAACCACTAGTATTACCATCTATATCAGCTGTAACCTCAAAAGTACCATTTGTAGATCCTGCTGTTGCTACTGTACCTTTTACTGAGATGTGTAATCTTGCTTGTTCAGACCAAACAACCTGATCGGATGTCATAGCCTCTTCAGCTCCTACTTGTGAAAGAAATCCTGAAATTGTTCTTTTACCGAAAACTTCAGCTTCTTTTTCCATAAGATCTGGTAAATATTGTTGAGCCCACGTTACATCTGTAGAGCCCGTAAAATCTAAATAATTTGTAGCTAGCGTTTGCTTTTGTGTAGTAGGCACGCTATTCAAATTAGTTCCTGCAGTAATTGCCATTTTTTTATTGTTTTAAATTGTTATTTGTTTTTGTTTTTAATCTTAAACTTAAAATCATTAGCATCTTCGCCTAACACTCTTACCTTAATGCCTCCTGCTTCAATTTTTCCATGACTTTGTCTTGGATTCATATTAACATTTTTGGCTTTAGCAACACTATTTTTCATAGCGTCCGCTTTTCCTTGTTCATAAAAGTGTTTTGCAACAGCATCCGCATTCATTGCTGTGTATAGAGACTTATGATAACCCTTAGCGTCTGTTAAAGCAGAATTTTTATCCAAAAACTTTTTGGTGAAATTGCTTATATCGCTCTGAGTGTTTTTAACCTCTTCAGCATTGTTTACATTAAACCTGTATTTTTTATCACCGACGTTATATTCAAAACCTTTGAACTTGTCGTTGAAAACTTGTTCAGTTTTCTGCGTAAAAATGTCAGAGTTCTTTTTAACTGTTTTTTGAGTTGCTTCTGACTCCTTGTTGTATCTATTAAAGAAATCAACCGCTTTTTGTTGCTCATTAGTGAGTTTCGATCCAGCTTTGATTTCATTATAGTATTTGGACTTTTGCCCGTCCAGATGGGCTCTAGCGCTGGCAACTTGCTCTTTTAGCGCTAATTTTTTTCTTCGTATATCTCTATCTTCGTCTATTTCTTCGTCGTAAGAGAATGAATCTTCCATAAGGAAGTTAATTTCTTCGTTGTTTAAATGAGGTTTTGTTTGTTTGTAGTATTCATATAATAGATTTTGATCGTCTAATTTTGAATAATCTTGATTAAGCTTTACGTAGTCATTTAAATCTCCTCCAGTCTCTTCCATAAAGTCCATTAACTTTTGGATATTTTCTGGTAATGGTTTTCCAGTAGCTTCAGCTTCAGCCACAGCTTCTTCAATTTGTTCTTCTACTTCAGCAACTTCTTCAGCTTCTTCTTTAGTAATTTCTTCTAATACTGGAGCCTCTTGTGTTTCAGCTTCCGGTTGTACTTCTTCTTGTTCTTGTGGGGCGTCGGCATCTTCAGACTCTGCAACCACTCCGCTGTCGTCAGTTGAACTTGCTTCAACTTCTGTATTTTCTTTTGGTTCTTCATTTTCTTCCGGTGTTGGTGGTTTACTTAAATCTACCTTTATAACACTGTCGTCACCTGCAGATTCAAATTTACTTTCATCAACTTGTTCAGTTGTTTCTTGTGTAGTCTCTTCGACTACTTGTTCATCTTTTTCTTCCATAATATAATATAATAATAATTAATAAATTTTAACTAGGGTCAAACGAACCTAAATCAAATCCTCCACCTAGTATATCATTACCTGCAGACTCAAAGTTTTTAGGTGGTTTTCCACTATTTCTTTGCTCAATCATTTCTGATTGTTGTGTAGCTTGTATCTTTGTTCTTTCGTCTTTTCTATCTTCTTTTTCTTTTTCTCTTTCTTTCATTCCATCAACTTCAATTCCTTTTAGCTGCATGTTGTATTGGAACTCTAGAGCCATTAGCTCTTTCTTGTGCTGAACTTCTTGCATCATTTTTTGAGCATCCATTTGAGCCTCCATTTGCATTAACTCAGCTTTACTAGCGTTTATCGCTTGATTTTTTTGTATGTCAGCTTGTGCAGCAGCTTGAGAAGATTGTTGGTTTAATTCAGCTTGTTGCTGCATGTTTTGTTGTTGGATAGCTTGGTCTTTGTCTTGCTTTTTCTTTCTACGTATTTTAAGTAGTTGATTAGCTAGTTTTATATTGCGTATTTCTCTAAGATCAATAGCATCTTCTAGCTCTATACTTTGCTGCTGTAAAGCCATTTGAATATTGTTCTCTAAAATAGCTTGCTCTTCTTCATCTGGTTTTAATTCTAAAAATATTCCAAAATCATAAAGATGTAGTTCTGACATTTCTTTTAGTGTAGCTACGTTATGAACTCCTATAGCTTGAATAAACGCATCTTTAGTTGGAGAATATTCTATAATATCAGATATTCTTAGCGAAAGACACTCTGCCGTTTCGGCTGTTAAAAATAAACCAGCTTGTAATATATGTCTAGTCGCTGTGTTAGAATTTGCTGCCGCTAGTTTTTGAACGCCTACTAAAGCGTTTTTATCTGGCGTACTACCGTCTCTAGCTTCGTTAAGTCCGGTTACGTCTCTTATCATCTGTAAATAATAGTTATACGTACCAATTAGCGCTTGCATTTTATTTCCACCAGAACCTGATGTGATTTCCTGAATAGGTACTTTACCTGGATTCATATCACCATCACTAGTAAATGATCTACCAATAACACTACCAGTTTGGAAGAACATGTTTAAAGCTTCTTGTGGGTTGTAGTTAGTTCCATTACCTAAATCAATTTCAGCTAAACCATCAGCATCTAAATAAACTCCATCTGGTGTCATTCTAGACATTACTTGTTGTAGTTTCAAATGTGTAAGCTGTATCATATCAGCAAAACCAGTAATACGTTTTACTAGTGAATCTATCTTACCATTGTACATACGTGGAGCAACAATAGCATAACTCATTTTAACCTTAGTAAAATCACTTTTTGGACGCATCATGTTTTTAGACATTTCCCATCTAAGTAATTTATCGGTACCAAGAATCATAGCACCATCATATAAGCACTCTATAGATCTTTGCATTTTACTAAAACCACCCTCCATGTTTTCTGGCGGGTTAAACGAATCATCTTTAGGTATAATTTTATCAGCACCAGTTCCAGTTTCTTTTATTTTATAAACCTCGTTCATATAAGTTTTATAGTTAAAATATAAAACTTGAATAGTGTTATTGTCTTCTTTATCGTAGTTGTGTATTGAATTATAATTAGATCTATTATAAGATTTATTCTTCATTATATCTTCAAGATCACTTTCTGATAAATGTGGAAACTCTTTAGCTAATTCGTTTACCGGTATAGTTTTTACTTCACCAACATAATATATATCTTCAAAATATGGAGAATCAGTATATGAATAAACTAAATTAGCAGGATCAACGTAATCAATAGTAACACCTTCAGAAGTATTAAATGATGTTTTAACAGCTCCAATACCAAGCACTGTTAAATCATAATAAAACCTTTTCTTTGTTAACTCATAATTATTACCTTCAAACAAAACACTTAAAGCTTGTTCTTCTGCTAACTCTACAGCTTGTTTATACGAAAGTTGCATGTGTATTCCTAGTTCTTCTTCTGATTCTGGTAATGTTTTTTGATCAGTCTCGTATAGATTTACATTAAAGTTTTCCATTGCTGCTTGGTTAAACTCTTTAGTTTGCATATCTCTTATTATAGACTCCATGTACTCTGTTCTTTTTTCAACACCATTTGGTGATTGTGAAAAAGCTTTTATGTCATAAGTTCGTTCAGCTATACCATTAACAACTATATCTACAAATTTAGAAATAATAGGAACAGGTGTCCAGTCTAAATTTAAATAGGACAAATCGCCATTAATTGACAACTCATCCTTATATTTCTGTATAGATTGTTCGCCTCGCGCGTACAACCTTAAATTATGAAAATTATTATGATTAGATCTATATCTATTCATATTTCTATCATCGTTGAACCACTCTTGTTCTATTGCTTTACCTACTCTTAAACCGTAATCATAACTTAGCTTTTCAGCATCGCTTACGGTTTGACTTGGAAAATAACTTTTAATGCCAGACTCTGCCATATTTATTATTTGATTATTTGTGAATTATTACCAGTATTACTATACTTGGAAATGTTTATATTTAGTTTAGGTTTTTCAACCTTTGCGTTCGGTGCATATAAATGTCTATTATTTGCCATAATAGCTAAACCAGAACTTATAGATGCATCAAACTTTGTTCTTTTATTTATATCGAATTTACTCCAATCGTTTAACAAAGCATTAAAGTAAAGATCTCCAAATGTTCCATCTTGCTTCATACCAACATGATCTTGTATGTACATTTCAATTGCAGCAGCATGAGCTTGTTTTATATCTTCGCTAGAGTTTGGTATACCACCTACTTCTTTTTCCGCTACAGATAATTTGTTCCATATTTTATCAGGTCTATTCATACTAAAACCTCTGTATCCTCTTCTTCTTAAATAGTATAACAATCTAGGTTTATTGTTCTCTGCGAGTATTGGCATACCATAAAACACTAGTGCCATTAGAACATCTTCAAAGAATATTTCAGCTGTAGGTGGTCTTGATAAGTATTCTAAAAAAAAGCTATTCGCAGGAGCGTCCTCCATACTAAACCTGGTTAAGCCGTGTAATGCTCCTTTAGATCCTTCTCCATCTACAGTCCCTGATATATCATAAGAGTCACAACCAAATGCTCCCATGTGTTCATTACCAGGGTATTTTATACCGTTTTTAAGTATCACTCTATTCTGCAATTGCTGAGGTGGAACCCAGCTAACTTTAAATCTACCTTTTGGATCTGGGTAGAATATTACTTGTGAATCTTTTATTCCGTTAACCCATTGAAAATTACCTGTTGTAACCCCTAAGGTTCTAGACATCTCTTCGTTATAATCTATTTGCTCGTATATTTTTACTAGATTAAATATACTATTTTTTGTTTCATCTCTAAACGCGTGCTCTGTAGTTCTTGGAAACTGGCGGTAAAATTCGTTTAATCCATCTTGATCATCTTTTAAACCATCAACTTCGTTTTGCCAATTATCTATTACACCTACATCTATTAGTTCACCGTCTGGTGCGAGTCTATCGATATCAGGAGTAGTAAAGACTGGAATTCCATACTCGTCAATAAATCCTTCGTAGTTCCATTCCATTGGGATAAAAAGAGAGTATAGTCCAGACTTTGTCTGACCATTTCTATTTCTTTTCGTGACATCTGACGAGTTGTATAGTTTTTTAAAGTTTTCTCCACCTTTGTCTAATGCATTTGAAGTTGAGCCCATCATACATTTACCTATAATTCTACTACCTAATCGTAAACATGTTTTTGTAACCCTCCAGTTATTTAAAATATTATCAGGTCTTTCCCATTTACCACTTTCATCGTGTACTAGTAACGCTAATTTTTCACCATCATAGCTATTATCACC
>Ga0208157_1000178_pt1 | contig 40774 bp, 61 predicted proteins | sample 5_EtaG_FD_184077 | JGI IMG/M metagenome (GOLD analysis project Ga0208157, IMG submission 184077) | Marine viral communities from the Subarctic Pacific Ocean - 5_ETSP_OMZ_AT15132 metaG (SPAdes) (version 2) | ecosystem: Environmental > Aquatic > Marine > Oceanic | place: Pacific Ocean | collected...
TTGTCCCAGTCTTTAATTTTTGTAAGTGTTTGTCCGAGTTTCATTAGTCTTCCTCTATAAGTGTACCATAAGATCTACGTATTTCACGTAAGTCTTCAAAGTTTTTTTGTTTTGTGCCACCGTCATACGGCCAAGCATATCCTTGGGTAATCATTTCTTCGTTAAGCGATAGATCCCCATCACCAATATAAAGCCAGCCAAGAAGGCGTCCATACTTTCCGACTCCACCTTCAAGTTCAGTCCGAATAACGAGATCATCGTCACCGTTAATAGCACCTTCCAATTTTCCCTTAAGCCAGTCAGTAGCGTCGATACCAAGTGCTTTCTCCTCCAAATTACGAGTTCTTTTCTCTGGTGTGTCAACTCCAGCTATTCTAACACGTTCTTTCTTATATAATTCAAATCCTAAGTCTATTGTAACATCAATTGTGTCACCGTCAAGGACTTTATTGATCTCCGTTACTCGGAAGTTGTAACAACTCTTCCGACTCGGTGGAACCATTGCTCCCATCTTTTATACCTATAAGTGTTTTATTTATGTAGCTGCTTCTTCTATTGGTCGTATATCAAATTTACGTGGTCTTGGAAATAACACACCAGTTGTCGGTCTTTTCTTATATGTTTGCTCTCTATTAAAATTCTGTGCATTCCAATATGCTTGTTTACATGGGGTTCCAGCATGATCTAAAAAACAAGTACCACCATTTGCTGCTGTTACTCCTGATTGTACTTTTAAATTTGCATCATTATTTGGTTGTTGTCCAGGATCAATAAGAGTTCCTGATGCAGTTGGTACGTTAGACCACGTTGTGGTTGCTACTGACATTGCAGTTGCTTTTGCCTCTGACACAATAGCTGCTTTTGCCTGATCGGGTGTTGGATATACTCCGTTAATTGTGTAATGTTTTTCTATATAACATGCTAATTTTCCTCCTACAGTTGGTAAAGCACAACTTGTTCCTCCAAAAAGACCCCATTTGTATCCATCAGTAAAAGTTGGATTATTAAGATCACCGCACGTAAATGTTATAGTACCTCTACCTATAACATCAACACCAGGACCTCTGGAAGTGTAATTATCCAGAGCTGGACATCCCTCACTATTCATACCAGCAGCAACATTGATAGATTTTGCAAGTCCACCAGGTCCATATGGTCTAAGGGGATAATATGTAGTTGTATTATCTAATCCTCTTATCATTCCCATACCATCATTCTGTTCACCAGATGCAGGAAAGATCATTGTATATTTGTAATAATTACCACTACTCATCGTGATGTAAGTTCCGTTATATTCTGGATCTGTTGTTTTACAATAAACAGCTCCTCCATTACCAACACCATTTACAATGTGTATTCCAGCATCCCAACATTGTTCTAACGCAGTAAAATAAGTTGCCTGAGATGAAGCAAATGGAATACACCAGTTCCAAGTACTATCAATTGGATCTAAAACTTGGAATGGTATAAGATGTCGAATGACAAATGGAGTAAGGTCTGATCCCCAACCACTACCAGGTCTATTTGCAGTTCCATGTGTAGGGTCTGTGACAGCAGAGACATCATCCACTTTTACGTAAGTATTTTTGCTTTGAGTGGGATGATGCCATTCAATTATTAAAACAGTTGGATTTGGAAATCCTGTTTCTGCATTATTAGATTTTGATTGGTGCCATGATTTAATCGAATTCAAACAAGATGTGATACCATTTCCATGAAGATGACATGCTCTTAACGATGATCTCTTTGCAAATCCTCCTTGTAATCCACCAGAAGCACTTAATGTTCCAGCAACATGATCACTCATTATATTATTTGTACTTACTTGATTATTTGAAGCACCAGAAAGACCAGGCCAGTCCATAGCTATCATTCTACTTCCACCTACATCTGGATCTTGAAAATCTGGATGGTTTGTATGATAATTTGTATATGCACCCACACCATCACCACCCTCTAATACAACAATATCAACATATTTTCCAGTATATGTTGTATAATATGATGAAGCACTACCATATGTTCCACCATCACTCGCAGGTTGTGGTCCAAAATGTCTTATCTGATCTCTTTCTCCTTGAGCAGTTCCATAATAATAATGATTACCAACATTATGTCCTGTAAATCCATTGATTGTTCTATCAGGAGTAGGATCTGGTATGTGATCTGTATCAAGATAGTGCTGATAAGATAACATATCCGTTCCGTTATAATTTGACCAAGCAGTTGTACCACCTATTGATTTACTACTTTGTGTAAAAGTTGATGGTAAAGAAGGATATGTAACAGATGGTGGAGTTTCTTCAAAAAATTGTGCACTTAATACTGAAGAATGACTTTTAATCGTATCAAGGTAGTCGTCTTCTACATTTAAAACTACCATATTTGTGATACTCGTTACTCTATCAAACAAGTCAACTTCGACATTACTTGTAACATCATTAATAAAAGTTGTTTCATCTGTTCCATCTTTTAATAAAACATCAGTAATAATTTTTGCCATTATGATTCTAATGCGAGTGATGTAAGTGTGACAGTGATTGTATTACTACCACTAGTTGCTCTCTTATTAACTACCTTTGCATATATTTGATTCGCAGGTGTGCCATCATTATTCCAACCAAGAACAGCAGGTGTCATTAAGAATGTGGATGCACCACTTGTGGTTGTACTTACTTCTGTAAGAACACCAGAACCAGGTGTTGGATCTGTTCCTTCTGATCTACTTGCATCATTTGATCTTGAAGTTGAGTCAGTATATAAAATTACATATGCAGGTGCACTGATTGCAACCTTTAAAAGTGAAATTGTTTTACCAGGTGTTGGTATTGTTATGTTTGCAGATGCTGCTTGTGCAATTGATCCAGTGCTCGCACTTGTTGTTGTTCTAGATGCTGTTCCACTTGCAGCCCAACTTAAATTTCCAGAACCATCTGTTTTTAAGAACTGACCATTTACAATATTATTAGGTAACGTTAATGTATAACTTGCTGCAGCACTATGTGGTGGTCCTTTTAAAATTATTCCATGTGAATTTTGTTCACAATTTAATACTAATTCACCAGATCCATGAGTTGCATTTCCTTTAAATATAACTCTACCATTTCCATTAGGATCAAATTCTATGTCACCATCAGATACAGATACAATATCCTTCCCATTTACATCCAGGTTTCCTCCCAATTGCGGAGAGGTGTCATCAACAACATTAGAGATGCCACTACCACCTCCTCCACCACCAAGACCTATACCATACCCAACAATATTAGATGTAGATATACCTGTGATATTTGAACCAATACCACTGAATGAAGTTGCAGATACAGTTCCCGTTACCGTTACTCCCGTATTAGTGGTTGCAAATTTCTCATTACCATTAAAAAATAATTTTACCTCATTATTAACATTAGCTTCAAGATATCTCTCACTATCATCTGCTCTTTTAAGTAATATTTTATCACCACGAATTCTAAGATCACCAGCACTATTTTTCAGGTAGGTGTGAGCACCTCCATGCCATATCTCAAAATCTTTATTACTTCCAAATTCTAATCGAGTATTATCAAATAAAATTAAATCACTTGTAGAATGATCCCATCTTGCATTAGTATTTGCACCTTTAAACTGCACATCTTCATTAAATGTGGATACACCTGCAACACTTAAAGTCTGAGCAGATACGAATGCTGTTGATGCAGCACCACCACCAGAAGCAGTAACAGTTACAATACCTGCATGAATCGCAGTGACATCTAAGTTTGTAGAAAAATTAATTGTACCTGCTGTACCAACATTTGATCCGTCATGTTGAACTACAACACCAGATCCTGATCCAGTAACACCAGTCAAAGCAGATCCATCAAGTGATGGTAATGCACCTGTTAATTGTGCAGATGGTAAACTTGTTAAATTAGCACCAGAACCACTGAATGAAGTTGCAGATGTAACCCCTGCTATCACAACACCAGCTTGGTTTGTTTCCAATCTAAGTTGATTATTAAATGCTAATTCAACTCCTGCATCGGCAATAGATAATACCCCATATTCAGTTCCTGCAGCATTATAGAAACCAACAAATGACCCTCCAAGAGAAACGATACCATTAGGTCCTGAGTGTCTAATATCAAATGGAGCACTATCAGAAGAAGCGGAGATAGTATGATTACCACCAAATCTTGTTGTTCCATTAAGATTTACATCAGCTGCAAAAGTTGATATTCCAGATACATTTAAAGTATCTAATTCTGTATGCCCATCTACATCCAAACTTTCATTCGCATCAATATTACCAGCAAAGACTGATGCCCCTGTGAATGTAGAAACACCTGCAACATTTAATGTTTGAGCATTTATAAATGCTGTGGTAATACCAGATCCACCTCCACCTCCACCACCAGAAGCGTCAGCACCTTCCCATTTACCAGAAGTAGAGTTATATTTTAAGAACTTATCATTTACTTTTGCTGTAGATAAATCTACATCATCCATATCTTGAATGCGTACAGCACCACCACCACCGAATGTAGCAAGTTGTTTCTGTATTCTGTTTATGAATAACCTATATTGTTCTTGAAACTCATCAAGAGTTACATACTTCTTATCAAGTGGTGTGAGTGGATCTGAATTATCCACATTAGGTGGTTCGTTATAACTCTCTGATAGAGTTTGTAATTGCTTTTCATTTATACTATCAAACTTCTCTTCTAAACTTCTTATATTTTGATAAACATTACCATTCAGAATATTTTGTAATTCTTCTATTACCTCATCTTTCAATCCACGTATATGTAAATTATTCTGTCTCTTATCAAGTATTGTAATCTCTGTATTGAGTGTGAGATGAGCTGCTCTAAGTTCATCTATCTTATTATCAAAGTCTTCCTTTATACCTTCTATCTTTACGTTTAAGTTATCGACTAACTCTGAATATTCTTCTTTAAACTCTACAAAATTTACACTATTATCTGCATTATCTACAACTTTGGACAATGAGTTATCAATAGAATTGGTAACACCCTCTAATTCTTTCTTTAATTCTTCTACTTTATCAAACTGCTGTTTTATATTATTAAGGTTTCCATTAATATTCTCAGAGATTTTTGGGTTATCTACCTTCTTCCCAAATAATTCACTCGGTTTCTTTAATGCCACTTTTTTTATATTATAAGGTAAGTACTGTTATATTTATTTATTTGGAAAAAAATCATCGTATCTTAATATGTAGTATATCACAATTGACACAGAAATCAATAGCAGTAAAACCATAATGTTTACACTATGAACTACTTCCATTATGCAATCATTAACATAGCTTTTCTTAACTCTCTTGAATGATCCAATTCATCCTGTGCAATCTCTGCGATTTTTGTATCTTCTGGATGATATGCACTATACTTTACATAAGTTTCATATGCATGTTTCTCTATCTTCATGTTAATGTCATAAGCGTCCACAGGATTGAGAAGATAATACCCAACCATAATCCAATAATAAAGTAAAACAAGATGTTTGGCAAAGAAGCGGTCAACCCAATACTTGTTACCTTCTCTAAGCTCCATTTCTTCCAGATGTTCAGTTTCATTAAGTGCCTGGTAAAAGTGTTCTTTCATTAAGTATACATGATCTTCTCCACGGAGTCCTAAAGATTCACGAAAATGTAACACACTAATGAAAGAAAAATATGGTGCTCTTGCAATAACTTCTAATACCCAGAATCTTTGGAAGTCCCTACCCCTATAAAGAAAATCTAAAATATAAATTGTGGTATCTAAAACCAATGTATTGAATTTCTTCATATCTGTTTTGTATCTATAAGTATATATACTTATAATGTTATCTTAACATACTTGTCCTATTTGTAAACCGTAATCACATTCAGGTGGTACTATCAGGACAAATCCGATACCCATATTGAATACTCTTTTCATTTCTTGTAATGATATATTACCCTTTGTCATAATCTTCAAAAAGATATCAGGGTGAGTCCATGTATTCCAATCAATATATGGTTTCAATCCATTTGGTAAAACTCTAGTTATATTCTCTACTAATCCACCACCCGTAATATGAGCCATACCAAGTATGGGTATCTCATCAAGTAACATCTGTATGTGTTTTGCATAGATGATAGTTGGTGTTGATAACTCTGGATCGTGCATACCGATATCATTTATCAATGTATATCCATTGCTATGAACTCCACTACTGGGTATACCAATAATTTTATCCCCCCGTGTGATCTTACTACCATCAATTATTTTATTTTTCTCAACGATACCCGTACAGAAACCTGCAAGATCAACTTCTTGAGATGATGTATGTTCAGCAGTTTCTCCACCTAATAATTCACAACCAGCTATCTCACAACCCTTGACGATTCCTTCCATAAGAAGATCAACTTTATAATCTACACGAGGAGTAGATATGTAATCTAAAAAATATAAAGGTTTTGCACCACAACAGATCACATCATTGACACACATAGCAACAAGGTCAATACCAATAGTGCTATAGTCTGCTAGTTTTATTTTAGTGCCGACACCATCAGCACCAGAAACTAGAACAGGTTGCTCATATCCACGAGGAATCTCAAACATACCACTGAATCCACCAATGCTTGGTGCCTTTAATTTTAATCTTTCAACAAAAGCATTACCTGCTTCAATATTCACATTATATTTCATTAGTCACGCTGTCGCCAATCATCTGATCTTTCTTGATGAAACCAGTCTACGATTTCATCAGGTGAACCAAAACCCCTACGGTGATTACTTGAATCGGGGTCTCCAATATTCAAGTTATTCAAAAAAGAATCGTTCGGATTTGCTGATAGTCTTCTTGCCTGTTGCAACATCCCTCTTGCAGAAGTATTTGCTTTTGACAATTTCTGTGCCCATATCATATCATCTATGCCAACTTCTGTTCCTGCTGCTATAGATTTACATATACCTTCTAAACGAAGACGATATTGTGTTGATAACATATACTAATGAGTAATATTAATATTATCTATATGTAAGCAAAAGACGGGATAAAAATTATTGCCATTGTTATGATTCCAAGAATAATTATGGACGATCTAATTGGTAAATCTTTCATTTGATCTCCGTAATTTTGTCCAAACAAAAAGGATGCTCGTGTAGATACGGAACATCCTCTCTTGCGTGTTTTACTGCTTCAAAAGCGTCTTCGGCATATTCGCCTATTTCGTGATACTCATTTAGTTGGTCGTGCCAACCAAGTGTGTAATGGGACATGATAGTTTCAACTCCAGTACAATAATATTTATTATACTGAGTAAGTATTTCTACGCAACTATATGAGGGCTCACTAACATTCCTTGTTTAAGTCCTCTGCCATTCCACCACCTATTTCTGCACCTTGATTACCTGAGAACATTGTCACCCAACCAGCAGCAACCCAACCAACAATAGGAATACTAGCAACACTAGGGGCAACAGAAGCACCAACACTGGAACCAACCAATCTTCCTGTTTGCTCTGCTCCTCCGATTGCTTTGATACATGCTTCGGATCTTGAATTTCCTTCTGCAACGTGGATTGGTTTTGTGTGAACTGCACCGTCCATCGTGTACTCTTCAGAGATTTTCTGAGTGTTGTTAGCCAATCCCAGAAACCCACCTTTGGTTTTTATATCCCGTTCCACATGCATCACCTTTGGATCGTTTGCACGATAAGAAATTCTATATCCTTCTTTTGTTACTTCTGCATTGTATGATGTATAAGGTCCTACGGGTACATTAATACTTGGCAGTTGACTCTCACGATTCATAAGACTGCCAATCATACCAACATGAGATAGACCGATTGCTCCACCGAGTCCAATAACAAATAGTCTACCCCACTTCACATTCTTTTGTTCACTCATTTAGTTTCGGGTGTAATTTTCACGGGTGCTTGCTCAATACGAATAGTCTGTGCAGGTGCAGTTTGAGATGCTGCTGCAATTAACTTCTCCATATCTCCTTTGCTTACACCACCACTAGATCCACCACCTTGTGCTCCTCTTTTTGAAGTTGTGACACCAAATGTAGCGAGAACTCCTGTGAAGACCGAAGCTATGAAAGTTGGATCTAAATCCTGTTTTGGAATTTTAAGGGCAGAGGGTAACTCCACATATGCTAATGTCAAAATTGCACCACTCCACACTAAAATACCTAAACGCACAAAAGTTGAAAGAATCATCATCTGCTCTTCTTTGTCTTCAGATGCTTCTTTCAACTTACTAAAGAGACCCTTTTTCTTAGGATCTTCTTTTAGCACTTCTTTTTCTTTTTTATCGTCTGCCATTAGATTAATGCATATAATCTATATAGCGCAGTTTTATTTAAAAGTTAGGTACACCAAATCCTGCATCAGGAGCAATCTGAGTTGATGATTCTGTAGAAGGTGTAGATGGTAGTTGTAATGCACCACCAAGTGCTCCAGCACCAAGTCCAGCTGGTAGAACTGATTCTAAGACCTTGCCCTTGACATTTTCGATAATTGCATCCTTCCGTACATATACGTACCCAATAGTACCCACGACGGTGAGAGATACAACACCACTAGCAATAGCGATTCCATTGACAATTTTCTGTAACATGATTTTAATTAATACAAATTATATATCATACTCGCTTCCTTCTCCAATATATGCCATTGAGATTATATCTTCATTCAAATCTTTATGATTTGCCATAATCCATTCATCAAACTCTTGACGTATTGAATCACCATTCATTACATCTTCAAAATTACCACGGGCACAAAGTTCACACATTCTGTCTATTGACCAGTAATATGTTTCATTTACCGTTTTTTTCAAAGTTGCCATAATCTTTACGCATATATCTGCCGAGTATGTTGCTATTATAGTACTTTGGCGTCCCGTCGTCAAGCGACTCCATTAACACATTGTTAATAAACAATTGTTTTGTTTCTTCGTAGTTTACTTTTCCAAGGGTGGTGTGGAGACTGAGGATTTCTCTTCTGAAAGAATCCTTACCATCTCTTCTAATATCTGATTTAAGATCGTCAGAACTTCCGTAGTACTTCTTCCAGTCTGATTCACTTGTAACTCTTCTCTTTGCTCCCCTTGGTTTTCTCTTCTGCACGAAATACTTTCTTCCGATGTAGGTCCTTCCATTCTTGGTGTTGGTGATGCGATAGACGAACCCATAGTAGTCACCGATATCATCAGAGGTAAAAGGATTGCCTTCATAAATCCAAGGGTTTTCATAGTCAATTTCCATCCTATAAGAATTATCTTTCTTATATAGTTGTTTCCTCGTCAACTAAAACTTTATGTGCAGTTCCATGACCATCGTAGTTATCACTATCATAGAAACCACCTTTACTTCCAAAATATAAGGTTAACATAACAAAAGGAAACGCAGAGATTACTAATATGTTTCCTAACATTATAACTTAAATCCGCTAAAGGTATCCTTCTTCACATCTTGTTTAATACCACCGACAATGTAAGACTCAACCTCTGTCTCCTGTGGTGCAACCTGTAAACCCTTTGAACTAATCCAATGCTCAGTCCAAGGTAATGGATTGTTTTTTGCAGGTACATCATAAATTGGTTTGATTCCAATTGCTCTAATTCGACGATTTGCTACCCATTCAACATATTGCTGTAGTAGTTTATCGTTCAATCCAATCATAGTTCCGTCTTTGAAAAGATACTCTGCCCATCTCTTTTCTTCATCAACAGTATTCTTAAATGCTTGAATCAACCACTGCTCTTCCTCCTTTACAATATCAACCATCTCTGGGTCATCACCCTTTCTCCAATAATTTAATATGTTTTGAGTCACTGCTAAGTGTTGATTTTCATCTCTTGCAATAAGAGATATAATCTTAGCTGACCCTTCCATAAGTTTAAGTTCACCAAAGGCAAAACTACAAGCAAAACTAACATAGAAACGAATACCTTCCAGTATGTTTACATTTGCTACCGCACGATAAAGTTTACGTTTAAGTTCTTTTCTTTCTATTTTTGCAGAGATATGATCTCTTAGGTCACTTCTCCACCAATTACCTGTATCATACTTGTGTGCTTCATTTACAAAGTCATCATATGAACCAGTAACATTAGCAGCACGTTCAAGAATACGATCATCGGTAAGGATGGTATCGAACACTTCACTTGGATCTGGATATACATTTTTCATAATGTATGTGTATGAACGTGAATGAATCATTTCCATAAACTGCCATACATTCATACATGCTTCTAACTCAGGTAGTGAACAATATGGTGCGAATGCCATACCAGGTGCACGACCTTGAACTGAGTCAAGCATAACCTGATACTTTAAATTAGAAGTAAAGATGTGCTTTTGTTCTGGTCTTAGTGATTGATAATCACCACGATCTTTTTGTAGAGACACCTCTTCTGGTCTCCAAAAATATCCTAACTGAGACTTTGTTAAGTTCTCAAATGAAGGGTACTTATAAGAATCATATCTTTGAACACCTAATGGTGCACCAAAAAACATTGGTTGTTTTTTAGTATCAACTTGTTCCGTATTGAATACGGTCATTGAATCGACTTTCACATGTCTCTCCATAGAACTTGTTTTAAATTGCACAGCTTTCACAAACTTCCTCCTGATCCGAGGACATTATATCCTCGATTAATGTGTCTAATTGGTTTTCTTGGGTATCACTTTCGACTTCATCTGTTTTAACATCATATGTATTTTGATAATAAGATGTCTTCCAACCGTACTTATATGTAGTTAAAAGATCTTGTGCCATCACACTTGTCGGAACTTCAGAACCTTCATAGTGTTGTGGGTTATAAGACCAGTTACCAGATATACCTTGATCAAAGAATTTTTGCATCACGGAAACAATATTTATGTATCCTTCATTGCTCTTCATGTCCCAAAGTAATGTGTAATTATTTTTGAGAGAATTGTATGAAGGGACAATTTGTTTTAGTGGTCCTTTCTTTGATTTTTTAATAGACAAGTATCCTCTTGGTGGTTCAATACCATTGGTGGCATTGCTTACAACTGAGGATGATTCTGAAGGCATTTGAGCAGATAATGTGCTATTTCTAATACCATACTGCTTGACTTCTTCCCTGAGTGATTCCCAATCGTGGTTTAATACATTAGGAACAATCTCATCAATATCTTTTTTATAAGTATCAATTGGTAATATACCGTGAGAATATTTAGTAGAATTAGAATATTCACATGCACCCTTCTCTTTTGCAAGGTTTACACTGGATTTTATTAGGTAATATTGGAAGGATTCTGTTAAGTCATGTACAATTTTCCATGCCTCTGGATCTCCATATTTAACACCCTGCTTTGCAAGATAATGTGCTAGACCAATATAACCGATTCCAAGGGAACGTCGTGCCCTTGTAGCGATTTCTGCTGCCTTGACGGGGTAACGTTGAAAATCAATGAGTTCATCAAGACTCCTAACACTAAGATCGCAAAGAGTTTCAAGATCTTGAACATCCCTAATTTTCCCAATGTTAATAGCACTAAGAATGCACAAAGCAATTTCACCATTTTCGTCATCAATATGTTGTACTGGTTTTGTAGGTAGAGTTATCTCCTGACATAGATTACTCATTTCAATTTTATCTGTAAAAGATGAATGAGAATTACAATGATCTATGTTCATTATATAAATTCTACCAGTTTCTGCTCTCTCTTTCAAGAGATTAAGAATTAATTCTTGTGCCTTTACTGTTTTTCTTGGAACATCACTCTGTTCGTACTCTTCATATAACTCATCAAAGTCATCAGTTCCAAAAGCATCATATAAACCTGGCACATCATGAGGTGAGAACAGACTAATATTTCTATCCTCAATGAATCTAGCATAGAATAACTTACTTAACTGAATGCTATAATCTAATTTTCTAACTCTGTTGTCTTCTGTTCCTTTATTATTCTTGAGAACAATTATATCTTCTATTTCTTGGTGCCAGATGGGGAAGTGGACAGTCGCTGATCCACCTCTAATGCCATTTTGAGTGCAACATCTGACAGTGCTTTCAAACTTTTTGAGGAACGGTACAACACCTGTGTGTTGAACTTCTCCACCTCTGATTTTAGCGTTGATCCCACGGATTCTCCCTGCGTTAATACCGATTCCAGCCCTTTGTGCGACATAACGACCAATGGCCATATCACTACTAAAAATACTATCCAAGGTGTCGTCAATATCAACCAGAACGCAAGACGCAAACTGCCGAAGGGGTGTTCTGACTCCTCCCATGATTGGTGTCGGGATGTTGATCTTATGTTTGGAAATGGCATCGTAATACTTTTTGACGTAATCTAATCTAGTTTCTTTCGGATATTTTGAAAAAATGGATGCTGCTATCAGCAAATACATGAACTGAGGAGTTTCATGAACAGAACCTGTACTTCTATCCTGTACAAGATATTTATCCACTACCTGACGAAGACCTGCATATGTGAATAGATAATCCCTATCGTGGTCTATGAAAGACTCTAACTTAGAGAATTCATCATCATCATACAATTCAGTTAACTCAGGGTCATATACACCCCTCTCAATCATATCTATGACATGTTGATGTACTTTTGGAACTTCATACATACGTCCGTAAATACTTTTACGAATTGAGAATAATAATAGTCTAGCAGCAACAAATTGATAATTAGGATGTTCTAAATCAATTAAATCACTTGCAGAACGAATTAAAATTTCTTGGATTTCACCAGTAGAAATACCATCATAGAATTGTATGCCAGATTGTATTTCAACTTGACTTGCAGAAACACCTGCTAATCCCTCACATGCCTGTTCTACCATAACATGCATCTTCTCAAGATTTAAGGGTTCAATATGACCTTTTCTTTTTTTAACTTTAATTCCGTTACTCATACCTTTTTCCAGTTGTTAAATTTTACTTTTGCTTCTAAACCCGAATACGTATTCGATTCTAATAATGACATAATATTATGTCCTGCAAGTGCCATATCATTAATGTCCTTCTCAATTACTTGACTTGGCCAGATAATGACTTGCTCTCCTCTATCAATTGTTTTTGATATTCTGTTGACGATTTCTCTGTTACGAGGTTCGTTATCAAAAACCCAAATATGACTGCCCCAACCAAACGACCCAATATCAAGATCGGAACCGCACATAGCAACCGAGTTCTCCACGAACGTTGAGTCGAATGGTCCTTCGGTGATGTAGATTGGTTTTGTTTCATCTATTTTATCAAGTCCATAAATTTTAGGGGCATCTTCATTAAGCATCACAGTAATGTATTTAACAGAATTAGGACCTAGACTTCTGCCTTGGAAACCAATTAAGTTTTTATCTGCATCATGCAATGGTATTATAACACGACTTTCATCCCTATGGATAGTGTCAAAGGTTTGTTTGTGTGTATTTGTCCACTTTTGAAACTCCTTAGTAAAGTAAAATTTACTCGGATCTATTTTTCTCTTTTCAAGATATTTGGTGGCAATAGGATTCTCTGATGCTCGTGGAAGATCTAAACTCTTCTTGAACACAGGTTTCTTAAATTCAAACTTTGGTTGATCAACTACAAAATTCCCAATACCAGAGATGGAACTATGTCCTTCTTTGAACTTCTCCATAACATATTGTTTATGAAGAGTTACATCAATCTGTTTGAGAAAATTATTAAATGATGAACTGGCACCACAATTGTGGCACTTAAAATTAGTATTGGTTTTAACCTGATATAGATATCCTCTTGCCTTATTCTTGTGTTTTTGTGAGTCACCACAGATTGGACAACGAAAATTATATAGATTTGCCTTCACTTTTTTGAATTTCTCCAACCGTGAAGACACCAAGCTTATATACTTGGAATCAATTATATCCATATGGATATTGTTACTGTGTTTGTATTATACTCGTTTGTGAAGGTGTTGTCAATCCTCTCATAAATCTCTGTCCAATAGGTGATACTACGAAACTTACTATAGTAAGAGCACCAAAAATTGACCACATCTTTTTCTCCATCATACGCAGACGTTGATCAACTAAACGTATATCTCTCTCACACCCTTTCTTTATTTCTGTTGTTGTGCGTTCTAAATCCTTATGTAAAGAATCTATTTTTTCAAATAGAACCGCATCAATGCGATCTTGCTTATCTAACTTCTCATTATGAACTGCTAAGAGTTCACCCATCTTGATAGAGTTTTCCTGTAGTGCCTCTACAACTTTCTCAACTCTTTCTAATATTGCTGAATTAACGTTATTATTTTCCATTCTTTTGCATCCACATTCTACGAGAACCATGTCCTCCGTAAATGTATTTCTTCTTTTTCTTTCTTACAGGTGGTTCATCACCTGCTTCTACTGTACCTGCAATTTGACCTGTTCCGACTGCATTTGTAGGTGCACCAGTTACCGCTTGCTCACGGAGAGTTCTTACAATATTAATGATCTTATCTATGTCCATTAGATTGATTGTAATTCATCTATACAGGTTTTATCCTCTGGTATACCATGAATGTGACTTTTTGGATATTCGGGTATCCTTCTTAAAAAGATTAAGAAACTTTTGATTGCTGGCCATAGATCCTCTTCTAGATTATAAAAGAGTAAGGGAACAGCAGCTTCACCAAACACATTAAACAACACCGTTAAGTGGTTTAATATTAAATGTGTTTTTAAAACACCCGTATTTTTGTATCTTTTTAATAAACGTTTTACATACTTTATTCGTTTCAAGTCATCCTCAAACTCTTCTTTTGTAAGAGCATGAGGATTGTCATAAAATTTTATAGCAAAAAGCATGTAATTATTTTCATTCAATTCATCAAATCTCATATTATAAAAATGTGATTAGTTAATTATCCTTCAGTATAGTATCCAATACCACCTGTAGAAATTCCAGACATAGCAACTAGAGTTTCTGTTTTTACTCTGTAATTACCATGAGTATCTATGTAGGTTGTAACACCGACCCATCCAGAACCAGTCTTAAACTGTTTTTGTGCTGATGGTGCTTGTGCAGCTGTTGAATCTGAGTTCTGTGCAACTGCATTAGATATACCAAATACAAGTGAATCAGACTCAAATGCTGATGCTTGGTTTCTATACCTATCACCCTGCAAGTCTTGTGTACACCAGATTGGCATCTGTGATACTGTAAATGCAGTTGTAATACCAGCAGTTGCTAAGTTGAAATTAGCATTAGTATTTGGATTTACTAAAGAAGCTGTACTTGCAATACTACATGACGTAGCAGATGCAATTGATGTGATTACTGCGTCACCAAAATATGTTGCAGCAACACCTGGACCTCGGACACCTATTCGGAGAACATCACCTACCTGTGCTGAACCAGTCGCACCCCACGCTGTGCCACTACCTGTCACAGTTTTATTTGCATAGTCGATGGAGGTAATCTTACCCGCCGAAGTCACATTATCGTTGTTTCCCCAAAGAGACATCGTTTTCTTCCATTAAAATTTATACTAATATTTATAAGATGGATCAATTAGCGGGACTGAATTGCCTTTTCGACTTGTTCTAAGAGTTTATCATCCATGTCAGTTTTTGTCATCTTAACTGCTTTCTTTAAGATAACTATACATAGATCTATTAATTTTTCTCCTAATTCTGCATCATCGGGAATCTTTGATACAGCATCGGAAACAATTTTTGATGCGAATGGAAGTAAAAATGATAACATAGTATTATCGTGTAACTACACTATATATCAGTCGTATATCTTCTTTCCGTCCTTTATGCGACCAACACCTTTTTTATCGTAGAATTTGACACCCTTTTTCTTTGTGTCCATGTAGAGTTTCTCCGATTTTTTCTGCTGCTCTCTTCTTCTTTCCTTCGCATCCCTAATACGTTGTTGCATTTGTGGGAATGTTGTTTGTTCTTTTATTTTCTCTTTACCTTGGCAATGTGCCTTTTGACTAAATCCCTTTGGATTATTACAGTCAATTGATTTCTTATACTTATCACTCCACCCTTCATCAATAGATGGAATGTCATGTTTTTTCTTACTACCTATTTTTTTCTTTAGTTTTTCAAAGTCGTTGGCAGTGTATTCGACTTTTTCATTCATCTTCTTAGTCTTCTTTTTCATCGAGTTGATGTACTTTCGATAGACTGCTGCTTCAGAGGTTTTACCCATTTCTCTTGCCCGTTGCTCCATAGCAACTGCCGCTTGAATTTTATGAGCATGCGATCTTGATGAATTACGAATCTTTGAGACAGATGCTTTAGCTTTATCCACGTTCTTAAAACCAAGTCCGTGAATAGTTCCTTTAGGATTTTCATCTGTATACAAGTCAGAATGTTTCTTAGAATTAGCAGGTTGCCCTTTCTTTCTAGGAATACGAGGATTACTCTCCTCTGTTGTTACCTTTTTCTCAGGAAGTTTTTTATGTTTAGTAGATGCAAAATCTTTTACATCTTTCTTCTTCATTGAAGCAGCTGCTTTAGCAGTCTCAGGAGTAGTTGGTGACAACTCTCCTTTCTGAATAGCACGAACTATTCCAAAAAACTTTTGCTGTTTCTTAGAAACTGCTGGCATTTTAAGTACCTAAACCACCTTTACGCACAGCCTGGACATTCACATAATCCTGTGTGCTCTTGTAACCTGACTTCTTTGCTTTAGCATCTAATGCCTTGCTTCTTGCCTGTTGTTCCTTTTTCTTTGCAACCATCTTAGTGATTCTACCAGTGCCCTCATCAGACTTAGCACCTTTTACTTTCTTAGGTTGATTAGCACCCATACGTTGGTTGCCATATTTCTTGGCTACAAACTGAAATGCCTTATCATCCTTTGCAGTTCCACCTTTAGTTACAGGTTTACCTGTTTTAGTATCGGTGCCTTTTTCTTTCTCAAAACGATTGAGTTCGTTTAAATTAGAGTTTTTTTTTAATATGTCGTTAATAAGATCCTTTTCACTTATATAATTTTCTGGTTTTACATTGATGTTAGCAACATTACCTAACTCCTCACCCATATTTTTTTTGACACCACGTTTTGCCTGATGCACCTTTTGTCTTTCTGCCTGTGCTTTAAATTTGTCAGTATACATACCAGTTTTAGGTGCAGCATTTGCGTTTCTTCTTGCTTCAACTGCTCTATCACCCATAACCTTTTTATTCATACCAGACTTGTATAATCCACCACCTTTGATTGGTTTTGCATCCTTTCTTAGTTTGTCATCTATTTTTGCTTCAACCATTTCACCTTCTGGTTCATGAGACATATTTAATCCCATTGCACGAAGTTGAGTTTTCTTCAGTCTCATTGCAGTTTCAAGTTCTCTTGGATCACCAATAGACTTGATAGTTGTAGGAATTGCACCACCAGCATTAAATGTTATATCACCTGCTTCACCAGATTGTTCCTCTGGTCCGCAAGATCCACCTTCACCCTCAGTTAATTTCTTCTCAGGTTTATAGGAGGAGGTAATATCAGAACCTGCACCTGCACGAACTGCTTGTAATTTCTTCATAAGCACCTGCTTTTTAAGCATTGCCTGTTTCTTTTCTTTAGATGCTATCTGAGGATCTGGTTTTTTCTCAGGTGCTGGTGCTGGTGCTGGTTTTGCCATTGATGCACCAGTTCCTGCTGCACTACCATACATTTCCTTTACATCGTCAGGGAAAACTTTAATAAGTTTTTTGTTATTTACACCCTCACCACTAATTTTTTTGTCTTCTTGTCCTTTCTTCTCTATGAGTTCAGCAAAACTATTCCTCCAAGAATACTCTTCTTTTGCGATTGCTTTACCAATTGCCTTACGACGGTTTGCAAGATACTTATCAGTTTTATCTTTTTTACCATCATTATTGATGTCACCATCTTCCTTACCAACTGGATCAAGACCTTGTTTTGCCCTTGCAGTTTGCTTACCCTTATATTTTTCTGACTTAGTAGGTGATCCATACTCTGTCATTTCAACTGATGCAATGTTAGGATTACTGCGAAGTTCACTAATTTTTGCACGAGTTGCCATTCTAACATAGGAATTATTAGACTTCTTATCTGTGACTCTTACCTTATATGACTTCTCTTCTTCGTTTATATCTTCAGAACTAGGTGTTGTATCTTCATGCTCTATTACATTACCATCAGCATCTTTCTGGTGATGCTCAACAAATACCTTGTATAATGCTGAAGCAGCAGCATCAGATACTGACTTGCCTACATTAGATTTATAATCTTCACCCATAAGCATTTGCTTTGCTCTTGACTTAATCGCTGGAGGTGCAGGAGATTTAGCAAGTTGTGACATATACATCTTACTGACAGCAGCAGGATCTAACTTTCCACCACTCTTTTGAGCAAGTGATTGCTTTGTTTTATATCTTACGTCATATGCAAGTTGTCTTGCCTGTTTCTCAATTTTTTCCTTTGCTCCTGTTGGAGCAGCAGCCACTGGTTTGTCCATCAATTTATTCTTTTGATTTTTTCCTATATTTATTTAGGAAATGTTTTCCGTAGGAACTTCCCTTAACCATAGTCTCAGTGTATTTACGAAGTGAATCAGTGCCAACTAATCGTTGATCTGCAGGTACACCAGATATATCTGTGAATGGTTTATATGTTTCTTTCTTCGATTCTGTCACATCTTTTATCCAAGATTTAAACATAAAATTGTCCTCTGTCACACAAATTAAATGATTTGCACCACGACGAATAATACGTCCAATCAATCCAGTATTTAAATTTTCAACTAATTGTCCTATCTGATATACCCTTTGATCAATATAATTCTCACGTAAGTTTTCCCAATCAAACTTAGGTGCAATCTCCCATAGATTCCAACCCTCTTTGATATTCATTGCTTTTCTTATACTTTTATATAATTCTTCTGCTGCTTTTTTCTCCATAGAAGATGGAATACCTTTCATAAAAGATTTAAGATCTCCCTCTGCTGCTGCTTTTCTCTGCTTTGATGCAGACATTCCTGATACATCGTCAGCATCGGGGTCACGATCACCTGCTGATATAACTTCTACTTTATCAAAGTTATATAATTTTCCGTTGTAAGTATTGACTAACTTATCAAATTCTTTCTGACGATCTGCACCACCAACAACTCTTACACCTGCATACCCATCATTATGTGCCTTCTTTAATACATCAAAGATAGTTCTGTTTGCAGGGTCATTAACAATCTTTTCACTATGCTTCGGGAACATCTGTCTCATCACACCAACTTTACTATCAGCATCTAATGGATTCTTCTTTGCATCATGTGATCTTGATGGCACGATAATATAATCATCTTCATCAGATGACTTTGCAACTTGATTCAATAATTTTTCGTGACCAGTAGTTGGTGGGTTAAATCTACCAAACGCAACAGTAAGTGTTCCCTTTGTTTTCTCTACTTCTGGTGGTGCTTCTGGTAATTTTGCAACTGGTTCCTGTGCAGGTTGTTGTGCACCTGCTGGTGTCATACCAGATAAACTCTTTTCTTTCTCTGTGGACGGTGGATCTTGTTTCCCTACTTTCTGTCTTTTATTATAAAACTTAAGTTGACCTTTCTCTGTCTTTGCTACAAACTCTCCCTTTTTATCATACCATCCTCCATGACCATCCCCAGTTAATCCCATACGGGTTGCCTGTTGAACAGCTGTTGATTCTAAAAATTGGAAAAAAGATTTCATCTGGATAATTTTAAAGTTATCTCTTTTTCGTTATGAATAAGGTAACTAAGAGTATTTTTTCTCATAGTTTCATACCTATTTATTATCTTTTTAGATTTAATTTTTTTTATCTGATTTTCAAACTTCATAAAGCAATGATATAAGAACTCACGATATCTCTTACCTTTATTCTTTTCGTTTGATTCAAATGAATCTAAAAGATCTTCGATTGGGATGTTCTGTTTCATTAGTATAATTTTGCGTAAGGTCCAAATCTTCTACCTGCTTTCTCTGCAAGATAGATCATATCTGTAAGAAATTTATTTCTATTTTTGTCAGTGAGTGACAATAAATTATATAACCAAGTCACTTGCATTAATTTACTTTGAGCTGTTTGAGGTTGACTTGTATCACTAAAAGTCTTAGATATATTTATGATCGCTTCCTCTGGTGTCACTCGACCAATATCAACTCCTTTTCTTTGTAAAAACTTTATTTTATCAAGGTAATCTTTTTGCTGTGTTTCATCAAACTCCTCTTGATTTTTTGGATAGTCTTGATGTCTTCTCTTCCAATTCCTAATACCATAAAATTCAACAAGATCATCTACATATTCACCAGTTGCTTTTCCTAATCTAGCAGAACTACTACCTTTATCTTTTGGTTCATACTTTAAATTATCAAATTTACTGTTGTCATTTGCCTTTACCTGTATTTCATACTTAGCATTATTAGCAGTATCTTCAAGTTCTATCATAGTTTCTTGAGTCTCTAACGAAAACACACCAGCAGTTGTATTTAATTTTAATTTTCTTTTACCCCTTTCTGCCTGTTTTTCTGTAACAACACCAGGTCCAAACTTACATTTACTACTTTTATATTCCATCTCTATTGCTTCAATTTTAGTAAAAAAATCTTCTGTGACGTTTACAACTTTCCAATCAGCAATATTTTTTTTATTTGCTACTTTCTTTAAAGATATTCCCATGATCTGTTTTTTCAAAAATAGTTCTCGAAATATGTCGTTAAATTGAGTTAAGTTTGCTTCAACAGCACCTTTTCTTTTAGATCGGGTAGGACCTTTCATCGCTTCCATAATTGTCTTGCGATGTTTTTTTTCATCCATTATCAACCATACGTCAGCAGGGTCCCAATTATCCTTTCTCGCAATTTTAAATTCATTCTTTACATAATCACTTACCCATTCCATAAAAGTTCCAGTGCTTTTGTTCTGAGATTTATACCAATTAGATGTATATCCCTTTGTAGCACCACGAGTAAACACAGTAAATTTTGGTTTTCCTATTTCAAGTAACAGTCTTGCGTTTTGTTTATAAAAGTTTGGAACCCATCCACCCTCATCTAAAACTAATTGTGCTTCCGCAGTAGTCTTAACTTTACCTTTACTTGCCTCTCTATAAATTTTTAATATCTCATTATATGTAATATTATCTTCTAAAATATCTTCAGCACTTCTAAAAACTTTATTATCTTGTATAGCTCGTTTAAAAATCCATGCAGAAGCTAACTCCTGCATAGCAGTCATGGTAGTGGCATCTACTTTAGGTGCTCGAAGTACCTTAGCCATATTTTAAATTACTTTTTGAAGTATTTATTTATTACTTCAATCTGATCATGGTACTTAGCAATTATATTAAGTTCAGTTTCGATTGCTTCTGTAATATCAGAATGCTCACCAATACCTGCAGGGTTAGTTAAATAAACTTCCACATTAGCAACGTGTTTCTGAATGTCACCTTGTGCGTGTGCTAAAAGTGCTCTGATTAATTGATCCCTCATAGGTCTCCTTCTTTACGGTTTTCTGATTGGTAGACATTAAATTCTCCACCAGGATATCTCTTCTTTAATTTATCTACATTCCCTGCTACCACTTCTTCAATTGAGACATCTAATGCTTTACATGCTTGCATTACATACCACATAACGTCACCCAACTCAATAATAAGATGCTTTCGATTATGCTCGTCCCAAGGTTTACCTTGGAAAACCATCTTCTTAACGATCTCCATAAATTCACCACCTTCAGCACTAATACCAACAGCAGCAGTAAGAAGCCTGTGAATATTGGCACCCTTTCCGTCAAGAACAGTAAGACTTTCAATAAAAGATTTATAATCCTTACTGGAATCGGATGTGACACCATCCACGAATATAGCGTACTTATCAAAGTCAATTTTTTTAGTCATTAGTAATCTTTAGTATTTTTGCGATCATTAAGTTTTTCAATAATAAGAATCATAAAATCATCAAATGCATCAGGTTTAAGTGGAGAATCTGCTACACCCAAACTCAGTTTAACAAAAGATTCAATTTCTTCAAGAGTCATATCACCACCTTGCATGATATAACGATCATAAAGTTCTATTTTGGTTCTTTTAGATTGAGTCATTTAAAACTTAAATTCTGCGAATGATTTTTTAGGTTTCTGTTTGAACTCATTATACTCCTTCTCCTGTCCACTGTCAAGAATATCGTCTTGTGCTTTTTGTTCACAGTCATATAATCTCATCTTGGCACGATCTACTCCAACCACAAACCTTTTATACATTGTAGGGTCATTATATCTATTCTTCAATTGTTTTACCATAATTTGATTTAAACCCTCCAATTCTTCGGTAGATATAAGTGCAAACATAAGATCAGCAGTGGCGGGAAGACCAAATGATTCAGAGGTATCGGTAAGATCAACATCACTACTAGCAAACCCACTACGAGTGGTTTGAGTAGCGGATACAATTGGAACATTTGCTTCAACCGCAAGACCACGGAGTTCTTCTGCAATTGCTTTAATATACGAGTAAGAATTGACATTTCCTATTTTAGAATAACGACTTGAAGCACAAATGTTTAAGTAATCTATGAATATTATATCAGGTTTAAATGATTTCTTCAATGACAATTCATTCAATAAAGATTTGAAATGACCAGAATGTGCAGATGCTGTTGGGTATTCTTTAATAATCAAAGTGCCTTGAGTTTTCTTTGATATGCTATTTACCTTCTTATCAAACATTGGTTTAGGTAAATCAGTAATACTCTGTATTGATACATTCAAAAGATTCGCATCAATACGTTCCGCAATTTTTTCTTCTGCCATCTCAAGAGTAATGTATAAAACATTTTTTCCATCTAAAAGAACTGAACTAGCATGATGACACATAAAAAGAGATTTACCAACACCAGTACCTGCAAGCGCAATATTAAGCGTTTTATTTGGGAGACCTCCCTTTGTAATTTTGTTAAAGTATTCAAGGTCGAATTGAATCCTACTTTCTTTTCTGTGATATGATTCGTATCTTTCTTCATAGTCCTCTAAGTAATCGTGTCCTACATGATTATCAAACGATACTGCTAGTGCATCTGATAGAATAGATGGTATTGCATCTTTATTCTTTTTACTTTCATCACCATCTGCAAGTTGTATTGATTCCATAAGTGCAAGATAAATTGCACGATCACGACACCACTTCTCAGTAGTATCCATTAACCACTGGTAGTCTACTGGTGTATTAGTTAGAAACCCATTTAGTTCATGAATTTCTTTTACTTCTGTTTCAGTTAAATCTGTGCGATTATCAACTTCAATATTTAATGCTTCAATGGTAATTGTTGTACCATACTTAACAATAAAATCAGAGATTTGTTCGTACACGACTCTCTCTGATTTACTTTCAAAATATTCTTTACTAATGAATGGAATAACTTTACGAGAATACTCTTCGTTAAATATTAAATTTTGAAGAATAGTAGTCTCAATCCGTTCCATAAGAAAAATGCTTTTGTGCTATTGTGTCAAGTTCTTTCATTATATCATCAGTAAAGTATTCTGTTGGATTCTTTAATATCTCTTTACCATATATTTTCTTGCCATTCATTTCATATCTACCAGCGACATTCTTCCACATACCACCTAGTTCTCCTAACTCAAGAAGACCATAGTATCTGTCTAGACCTCTCTCATCGTAGTAGAGTCTTATTTCGACTTGTTTGTTTTCTCTGCTGAGTCTTGATTTAGCCGTCTTAGCTTTAATAATGTTTCCAACAATTTCTGTCTTATCCTTTTCCTTTTTTTTGCTGAGATAAATGATTGTAGACGAGGCATATTTGAGGCCACTGCCTCCTCCCATTTCTTTAGTTGGGACATAAGATCCGATAACATCGTAAGTATGATTTGTGACTATAAGGGGAATATTTGCTTGACCAAGTTTCAAGGTAAGCATACGGAATGCACCTTTTACAAGTTGTGATTTGGTCATGTCACGAACCTGTTTATCATCTAATGCATCTCTAATTTCCTTTTCTGTAGAGAGCATACCTAAAGAATCCAACACAAACATACAGGGTTTGCGATCTTCTTCATCTGTTTTAAGGTATATATCTACTGCCTTAAGTGTTTTAGTTCGGAACTCTTCTATTGTAACGACATTGACAACAACAAGTCTGTTTTGATCAATTCCACGAGATGTAAGTAATCCCTTGGTGATTGCAGCTTCAGTATCAAAATAGAGGCAATACCCATCAGGATTAGTGTCCAGAAAGTTCTTGACAATAGCAAGGGAAAAATAAGTTTTACCAGTACTAGTTTCACCAGCAATGGCAGTAATCTTATTAGAAGATACGCCGCCATAAATGGAACCGCTAACAACTGCATTAAAGATATAACTTCCTGTATCAATGAATCTTTCTGTTTCATCTATATCTGCTGCGATTTGTGTGTACTCATCACCAATCTCTTTAACTATTTCTTTGAGAAAATCCATTATTTTTCTATTTTATGATAAACTTCAACGTATGATTCACACCTTGGGCATGATAAGTTTGTAACTATATCATACTCCATATCTTCGTAATCGTCAAGGTCATGATCTCCACCCCAGATCAATTCTTCATTACAATGCCAACAATTCATTCAATAATATCCTCCAATTTAAATAAAGAAATAAATTCAATTTCATTATTATCCCATACTTTATGATTCTCTTGCCTATCAACGATAGCAACAACACGATTCACAATGTAACCTGCATCACGCAAAACATTTACTGCTTTGATCGCACTACTGCCAGTTGTAGTTACATCTTCCAATACTGTAACGATAGATCCCTTTGGTGGTTTATGACCTTCAATAACTTCTTTTGTTCCATATCCTTTTGGATTTTTTCTAACAATCAAAGCATCAATGTGTTTACCAGAATAGTATGCTTTCTGTGCGATGCCACATACAAGAGGATCAGCTCCAAGTGTTAATCCACCAACTGCTACAGATTCATTTTCAACATGCTCTATCATCAAATGAGAACATAATGCATTTCCTTCACATGATAAAGTAACAGGTTTACAGTTAATGTAATGTTCTGACTCCTTACCTGATGATAAAGTAAATTTACCTTTCTTGTATGCTCTTTCTTTTAAAAGATGTAATAATGTTTTTCTATGATTTTCCATTAGATTCCTAATAATTTACGTTGTCTTTCAAAATAACCTTTTAATATCCATGAACTACTATTCATTTTATCGTCACCACCAATTCCAAATTCAAACTGAACTCTTGGATCACCCTCATATTTATCAGTCTCTGGTGTATTAGATTTACCTCTATCTCCACCATTACAGAAAACAACTTTCTCAGATATCTCTAAGCATTTTGCAATTGCACCACAGGCAGAACCTTTGTCATCATCAGGGACAGTTATAACTGCATCAACCATATTAAGATGACGAATAATTTCCGCACGTTCAACCCAGGATTGAAAGTATTGACCTTTCTTATTAGTCAACCATTCCTCTGTATTAATACCAACAACTAAGTAGTCTGAAAAATCTTTAGCTCTTGTGAAGTATGATATATGTCCACTATGAATTGGATCAAATCCACCAGTGACTAAACTCAATTTTTTAAAAAACATTATGCTACATAACCATATTTTTCACGAAGTATTTTTTTATAAGGTTTACCATCTTCAACCAAACCTTTAACTAGTCTTAGTTTACGAGTCAATTCTGTATCAACATCTGATACAGATTCAATGATGATTTCTAGTTCATCTAAATCAATAGGTAAGTCCATTAGGTAAAAAATAATTCTAGGTTTACAGTTTTTTCGACGTTCCAACCAATCGCATCAAGAATTGCTTTGAGTGGTTCAACAAAACTCTTTTCAAATTGTAGATCATAATCTATGTACTTGTCAAGTCCAATTTCAGTAGGAAAGTCTTGGATAAAGGAAATAACATTCTCTTGTATAATGTTTGGTTTTTTCAAGTATATGAACTTAACCTTTTCACCATTACCAATAAGTGAATATTTATTATCCAACTTCTTCTGCTTGACATAATGATTGAATAATAATGCACCACGAATATGTATTGGAGTTCCCTTTGCATATATTGTAGAATGTGCTTTATACTTCTGCACATTTGATGCTGTGCGAGGAAAGGCAATATCTTCTGGTGGAAGTGATTTAAACTTTGTGCGACAATCATCAATGAAATGTATTACATCTTCTTCTGTTCCATTCATCATTAATTTAAGTCCGTCCTTAATCATGCTACGACAAGGTGCAGGAGTTGATGACTTGACTGCCTCAATACCCATCATCTTAAGTTTAGGTTCTTCATATCGAACACCTTCACTGTCCCATACGTTTAGAATATATCTTTTCTTTGCTGTCCATATACCACGATCTGCGATGTTCTCTCTTTTCATGAACATCTTTTGGTCGTATGCATTTACGTACGAGGCCAACGTTTCATAAGAACTCGTAATATATTTTTCAAATTCCATCTCACAGATCTTATTAAGGAACGAACAAACGCTCGCACCATCCTTCTCTCGATCTTTGTATATGACCTCCACCAAAGGACCAAGATTAAGGTAGATGGAATCAGTATCTGAGGCAATAACATAATCAGTATTCTCCGTTTTTAGTATTTTATTAAGGTAAGCATTCATTTTGTTTTCTATCCAACGAATAGAAACCTGTCCCGACAAAGTAATTGCTTCTGCGTTTGCTAGTTTATAATACCTGAAGTACTGATTGCCGATAGCACCATAAGCAGAATTAAGAGATATCTTTTTCGCCATTTGGATGTTGTTGCATCTCGCAATCTCTTTCTCAAGATCTTTCGTCGGAGTCTTTTCATATGCTTTCTTTGCTTTGATCATTCTCTTTTTGAAGATGACCCTTTCATTATACATCTTCTCCATAAGTTCTGGAAGGAACCCACGGACATCTTTACGGAACATTGCACCATTCGCACAGATCGCATTGTCCTTATACATCTCAAAGGTCAAGTCTTCATTAAGAATTTTATCAACGGTAACTGATGGGTGCTTTGTTTCAAGTAATGTTTCTGGGGAAATATTATACTGCATAATTAAATGCGGATACAGACTATTCAAGTCGAATGAAACCACCCAATCATATTTACCAGGTATTGGTTCTTTTACATATGCACCTGCATACTTCTCGACTTTATCAGATCTTTCTTTTGGTGGAATAACAATATCTCTTCTCTTCAAATAATTGTAGATGATTGTGTCCCACATTCTTACCTGATAGAACACATCTTCATAGTTGACCTTTGCATCATATGCCATCGTCAAGGCAAGTTCAATCAACTTCATCTTGTCTTCCAAACGGTCAACAAGTTCAACGTCAATGATGTTATATTCTACAAACTTCTGCCAACCATTTGTATAGAAGTCTTTAAATGTATCAAACTCTGAGTGATCTAGTTTCTTTTGTCCAAGTTCTACACTTGCAATGTAATCCAAACGATATGACTCTTGTGCCTTATATGTAAACTTCTTATATAAGTCAAGATAATCTAACTGAGATACACCACCAATATCATATGAAATATGTCTACGACCCATAATTTGAGTTTCACACTCAGTCACCAAACCCCAAGGTGACATTCTCTTCATTAGCTTGCCACCAAGAACTCTTTCAAGTCTACGACAAACATATGGGATATCATATAATTTACTATTCCAACCTGTAATAACTTCTGGAGTATTACCCTCAATCATCCACCAGTTGATAAACGAACTTAAGAGTTCGTGCTCTGTTCTAAATGCTTTATAAGTAACATTCTTTTGTTTATTATTGAAGTCCCCAAGACCCCAAGTAAGAATTTGTTTTGTTGTATAATCTTGAATTGATATTAAAAGAATCTCTTCTGCAGCAGATTCTACATCAGGGAAACCATGCTCTGACTTCACCTCAATATCAAGTGTGACCAGTTTTATCTTTTCAATATCAAACTTAACTTCATTCTCTGAATACTTGTCAGAGATGTATTGGTATATAAATCTTTCATTCCCATAAACCTCAAAGTTCTCAACCTCCGAATATTTTTTTATGAACTCACGACAATCTCTTACACCGCCAGGTTTGATCGGTTCAACCGATTTACCAGTCAGAGTTTTGTATTTGCTTTTTCTTTTAGAGTTGACAAAAAGGGTCGGAGAAAACTTCTCACGGGTTGCAAAGTGTTTACCATCTTCATAACCACGAATTAAGAAATTGTCCCCAACCATTTGAACGTTGGTGTAAAATCTCATTCTTTAATTAGATTCAAATATTGTTCCAGTAATGTTGGTGTTGGAAGTGCTAATGTAAGTATCTTATCAGATCCCATCATAAAAGTATCATCTCGTGTGAGATCCATCATAAATGGTTCAAGGACTGTTTTACCAGACTCTGTATTTACTACAAATGGTTTAACAAGTTTACAATCGGGTTCACCAATATCTGCACTTGCAACTTCATCTACTTGACTGATAATATAATGATTATTAATCAGTGCTAGAACTCTCACTTCCATTTACTTTTTCCGAATACATTTCTTTGATACTATCTAGTGGCTCAACCATTGTAACCACATGATGTTTTGGTACTAATATTTCCTTATCAGCAGTCAATAATATCCAAGGGGATAAAGTAACTTGAACTGATCTATCCTCTTCACTCTCTGCAAGAAATTGTTTTTCAGCAGATACTCGATGTGGATTAGAAAATAAAAATCCTACTGGTTTCCCATCATCAACCAGTTCTTTTATTTCCGCAATTACATGTTCTTTATCTTGTAATATTGCTAATTTAACAGACATAATAAAGTATTAATTGAAAGGTAGATTCCTATCGCCGCTAATCCTGAACCTACCAAAGGGGATCACCGCAGTCAGTATTTCTCTGACAGATATATTATAGCATAAAAAAAGGGATCGTCAAGATCCCTAAGTTCCATCTCGAACTCATCTATATTTAGAGATAATCTTTCCGAGCATGATGCTCTGGAACTATCTTACTCAATTTAATCGAAAGCATTCCATCTTCAAATTTTACATTGTCTACTTTTGTATCATCTGAGAGTGTCCAAGATCTTGTGAATGCACGTTGTGCTAATCCCCTATGAGCATAGTTCTCAGGTTCTTGCTTTTCCTCTCTATCTGCTTTTACGATAAGTTTACCATATTCGGTATATACTTTTACATCTTTTTTCTTAAATCCTGCCAATGCAATCTCAAGTCTTGATTCATGATTGCTAACACTAATTAGATTATATGGTGGATAGTTAGATGAATAATCGTCATTAAAAAATCGGTCAAGGTAATCGTCCATACCTATACCGTTTCTGTTAATTATTTTCATCAACTCTGGTAAGTTTGCAGAGTGATATCTTTGTAGTGCTGTCATAATAGTTCTCCTATAAAGCGAGTATAAAATGTGAACCCTTTCGGCATTCAATACTAATTATATCTTAAACCATTTGCAAATGATGAGGAGAACCGATTAATCCATAGTCGGGTTTCCTCCCAATTCTTTACGTTGTACGTTTTACCACACCTTTCTTGTACTGCTTTTGCTAAAGGATAATCATTCTGACCCTCTTCCATCATATCACCAAAGAAATGTATTTCATCATTAAAACTAAAATATTTTATGATTTGACTTTTATCACTATCAGATATATCAAGTCCAGTCTGTCCTCCTATCTGCACATTTAAATTAGGAAACTGATTTTTAATTCGATCTGCAATTGTAATTCTTTCAGCAGTATTTCTATCCCATTTCACATACTCATCTCTACCTTTCATATTATCTTCACCTCTACCAAGAATACTAAAATTTATCCCACCAGGTCGGTGTTCAATATGATTACCTGTTCTTATTGGAAATGTACTATGATCTAATTCATCATTAAGAAAAGAAATTAGTTCATCAGATGGTTTCCAGTCAGATCTATAAACACTATTATTACCATCATAGATATCTGAGCCAGAACAGTTAAATACTCTCTTACATCTATTGTAGATATCTAATCCAACCTGCTCAACAGTTTTATCTCTATCACTTCCAGTTACAAGATAGACATCAAACTTACAACAAAATATAAGAAACTCTGCAAAAAATGCCGAGTCAATTTGTTTACGACTTGGTGTTAGTGTTCCGTCTACATCAAAAATAAAAACTTTCATTCCCAATATTCATCTAATATGTCTAAAGAACGGTCAAGATACTTGTTAGCACCGACACATTCCCATTCACCTATTTCTCCTATCCTGCATTTATATTCTAATTCGTTCTTAAGTTGCATGAGTTTAGCAGTCATAGCAACTTTGTTAAGTCTACCATTCATGTTGACCTCTTAAAATTTGACTGTAAGATATTAAAAAGTAGGTTATTCCTCTTCAACCTTTTTCTTCTTACTACCTATATTATACTTTGTTTCTAGTATCCAGTCACCTTTGTCTTTATATGCTAATACTTTAATTTGATTTAAAGGAGCAATATCTCTAATGGTATCTACATTAACAATGTTAATTAAACCCCAATCAGCAAGAAGCTGAGCAATACGATTCCTACGCTGAACATCATTAATAGTAAGGTTAGCGTGTTTGCCATCAAGGGCAAATAATTCTTTGAAGTGGACAAGATAATACCTTCCTTGCTTATGTAAAATATGACAAGATTGATATATTTTCTTCTCCTTTCGGGATGCTACCCCGATTCGTGTCAAGGTCTCTCGGACTTTTAAAAAATCATCAGGTTCACCTAGAACCACTTCTACCATTTTATCAGGCGCCCATTTCACTTCTGGGACTTGCACCACGCTCATTTTGTTCCTCCAGTTTCAAATTTCGATTTAATGAAAGCAAGTTGCTGTTTAGTTAAAACTGTTAATGCTTGCTTTGCTTTTTCGTTACTATAGTCATAGTAACGTTTTACATAATCAATATCTTTAATTGTATCTTTACGGAGCCAAGGAGAGAATCTCTTCTTAGTTCTGAGGATATTTATAAAAAAGTCGTATTGCATTTTCTTTGGCAAAAAAGAATTCAGATTCATCTCATTTGCAAACATAATTGCATCAAGATGACCAGACATACAACGGTTAATTATATAAGGAGGATAGTCCTTTTCTACTGAGGGATCTTCATCAATTAGATTCTTCTTTGTGTAATTTATAGAGTTTAACCAATCTTTAAGATCCATCAGATACATTATCAAAATAAGTAGAGCAGGAGCATACAAGATTACGATCACCGTAAACATTATCAATTCTTGATACTGCTGGCCAGAACTTGTGATTCTGACTCACAGGATATGCTGCCTGTTCTCTGGTATAATTATACACCCATTCGTCAGAACTGACAACCCTTGCAGTATGTGGTGCATTTTTCAAGATATCTTTATCAGTATAGATCTCTCTTTTTATTATCTCCATTGCCTTGACGAACCTCTTTAACTCATCAAGTGATTCACTTTCAGTTGGTTCTACCATCATAGTATTTGTAACTGGCCAAGATAAGGTGGGTGCATGAAAACCATAATCCATTAATCTTTTTGCCACATCTTCTGCAGTAACGGGTAGAGTGCGACAATCAAAAATACATTCGTGTGCAACACGACCATTCTCTGCTTTATACAAGACTTTAAAATGTGGATCAATCTGATTTGCTAACCAATTAGCAGACAACAAGGATATCTCACTTGCCTTTCTCAATCCTTCCCCACCCATCATTCTAATATACATCCAACTGATTGGTAATATACTTGCACTACCAAATTCAGATGCAGATACTTTCTGATCCATAAATGGTGTGAGATGAGATGCAACACCGATAGGTCCTACACCAGGACCTCCACCACCATGAGGAATACAAAATGTCTTATGTAAGTTTAGATGACATACATCTGCACCATATTCACAAGGTTTTGCTAGACCAACTTGTGCATTTAAATTAGCACCATCAAGATATACCTGTCCACCATTATCATGTATGATCCTACAAATATCTTTAATTGTTGGTTCAAATACACCGTGAGTTGATGGGTATGTAACCATAATCGCAGCAAGTTCAGAGGCATTCGTAGTTGCTTTTTTCTCTAAGTCTGCTATATCAATATTTCCATCTTCATCACAATCAACAGGAACTATCTTCATACCTGCCATCACTGCTGATGCAGGATTAGTTCCGTGTGCACTTGTAGGAATTAAGCATACCTTCCTATTGTAATCACCACGACTTCTATGGTATTCTTGTATTGCAAGAAGACCTGCATACTCACCCTGAGATCCTGCATTTGGTTGTAATGATATATCAGCAAATCCTGTTATGTCACATAACCATTCTTTCAAATCAGATATAATCCTTTGATATCCAACAGTTTGATCTTCTGATACAAACGGATGCATATTTGCAAATTCATTCCAACTTACAGGAATAAGTTCTGATGCTGCATTTAATTTCATAGTACAACTACCAAGTGGTATCATACCATTTACAAGTGAGAAATCTTTAGAAACTAACTCATAAATATATCTCATCATATTAGTTTCACTCTGATACTTAGTAAATACTTCTTGAGTTAACCAAGGTTTTTTCCTTAGAGGAATACTCATCCACTCATATTTCTTAACAATATCAGTTACTTCAAAAGGAAAATTAGGATATTGTGAGTGCACAATCAATGCTATTTCCTCTATAGTTGTACATTCATCTAATGATAAAATAGTCCAACCATCTTCATATCTGACATTAAAATCATCTAATGTTTTTTTACCTTTAAATCTAACAGTATCAAATCCTTCAGATTCATCAACTTCAATATCGCACCATTTCAATGCTAATAATAACACTTGTCTATATCGGAGTACTCTATTTGCTATTCTTTTCAGACCTTCCGCACCGTGGTAAGCAGCGTAAAAACCTGCCATATTTGCGAGGAGTGCTTGAGCAGTGCATATATTGGACGTTGCTTTGTCTCGTCTTATGTGTTGTTCCCTTGTTTGTAATGCTAGCCGTAGTGCTTTATTACCTTGGGAGTCTAGAGACTGCCCTACAATACGTCCAGGAATCTTACGTTTATGTTTATCAGTGGTTGCAAAGAATGCTGCATGAGGTCCTCCAAAACCCATAGGAACTCCAAATCTCTGCATACTACCAACAGCAATATCAAATCCCATCTCTCCTACAGGTTTCATTAGAACTTGACATAAAGGATCTACAATTGCAATCTTCATACACTTATAGACTTCAGCACATCTCAACAACCCATCAGGATGACGCAACTTGCCTTGATTGTTTGGCATCTGCACAATAATTCCAAATGATAATGATATATCACCTAAGTCTGGAGTGTCATCTAAATTAACTAATTTGATTTCAATACCTAATGGTTGTGCTCTTGTTTTTAATACTTCAAGAGTTTGTGGGAATATTTGACTATCAACTAAAATAATTTTCCTATTAGACTGACTGTATGCAAGTATCATTGCCTCTGCCGCTGCAGTACCTTCATCTAGCAACGATGCATTTGCAACTGGTAATCCAGTAAGTTCTGTAATCAGTGTTTGATAATTAAACAATGCTTCTAGTCTACCCTGTGATATCTCTGCCTGATATGGAGTATAAGAAGTGTACCAAGACGGATTCTCAAATACATTTCTGAGTATTACTGATGGTGTAATTGTTCCATAATATCCTTGACCTATTAATGTTCTTTTCATAACATTATGTTCTGATATTTCTTTTAACTCTTCAAGTGCCTGTTGTTCACTACAGGGTTGTGGTAAATTATCATCACCACGAAGTAGTATTGAATCGGGTACAACTTGTCTTACCAATTCGTCTAATGAAGAAAGACCCAAATCTTTTAACATCTGAGCCTGTTCCTCTTCGGTAATACCGATATGTCTTTGAATGAATTCTGTCATGTAGTTAGTAATTCTTCTATTGGTGTTACTGGATTTATATTATAGTTAGTTATTAATAATTCTTGCTTTACATTATCATCAGTTCCTTTATCCCCACGATGCACCATTGAATATCTAAGATTCCAAAAATTTAATTCATACTCAGCATATAATTGCATCAAACGATGATTAACATTATAAGTAATCATAAAATTATGTTTACATTTATAAACTTCATATGCAAAAAAATTATGATCAAATGACTTATGCATCTCACGATTTTTACCATATAAAAAATCTTTAATGTCATATGGAGGATCAAGGAATACAAATGTATTATCAGATCCTTCTTCATTCATAACCTTTGAATAATCAAGGTTAGTAATTTTCCAATGTTGAATTAACTTTGAAAACTCTTTGAGTTTCTTAGCACCAACTAATGAGAAGTTTGAATTAGATGCCTGTGGAGAAAATGTGCTATTCTCTGTCAATCCAGAATAACTACATTTATTCATAACAAAAAATGCAACTGCCTTTTCAAAGTCATCATAAGTATCAATTTCTTCTTTGTACTTATTGAATAATTCCTTTGCTTTTGCAGTTACTTTATCTTTATCTCCTTCATCTAGAGTATTCTGTTTTTCTTCAAGAACTCTCTCTGATAATTCTTCACCACGATCTCTTAATTGTACCCAAAAATTATACAAAGGAACATACAAATCATTTATCCAAACTGGTATATCAGGATTTGATTTTGTAATATCAATAGCAATTGAACCACCACCTATAAATGGTTCACGATACTCTGATATAGTTTTTGGATACCACTGGGATAAAGTTTTGATTGCTTTTGATTTACCACCAGGATATCTTAATGGAGTTTTAAGTGCTTTAATTGACATTAGATAATGGCATCATTCCGTATGGATTAGTTTTTCTTTCTAAGAATTCAAGTTCAATTTTAATCTCCATCATTTCAGTAAGATCTCCAACTTTTTCAGACATCTGACGATATCCATTACCAACATAAATTTGACCTGCCATTACTGCAATAGTTGCAGCACCCCAAAAGATATAATACCTACTTGATTTCACTTGATGCTTTAATTTTGTAAAAGATTTAGTCATGATTATATAATCAGTTTTTTAGTAGGTTTTGATATTTTATGAAACATTGTATTATATTGTTCCACAATATCTGATTGAGGATTTGAAATATAAACAATATATTTTTTTGTTATTTCTATTTTCCCCTTTTCATGTAAAGGAGACCAAGGAGCAAATGCGATTTGTCCTTGTTGAGGTGATGGGACAGCAACGATTGGATCTAAAATCGTAATTGAATTTTCATCTTCCTCAATAATGTCGGCTACTACATCTTCACCAGACCACATACGGATTAATTTTACAGTCATTTAAATTCACACTCCACCATGATTTCTGTTAACGCCGCCAAAAGATTAATCTCTTGATCTGCGACGAACGCAATCTGGAATTGATATTTTGCAATAATAAGGACAGCAGCAGGTATACTACTATTGACCAAGGAATCATATAAGCTATCGTAAATACGACGCAATAAAACAGAAGTTTCATTGTCCATGTTGGAAACAACCCACTTACGAACTTCTGGAAAGTTTTTACTTTTAAGGTTCTTAACAAGATCATTTACAGCAACATCAGAAAAGGCAGCTAATATGCCACTATCTATTTTACCACTAATTGAGTATCTTTGCAACTCATTTAACACTCTCCTCCAATCAGGAAAATGTTTATTAATTAGTTCTGCTAAAACTTTCTTATCTGCTTCTATCTTTTCTTCATCTAAAATAAAGTTTAATCTTTTGAAGAATTCGGCAGCAATAGTCGGCTTGTCTCTTTTATTAATAGAAAAGTCAACCACACTGCACCGACTATGGAGTGGTTCGATAATCTTGTTCTTGTAATTACAGGTAAAGATGAACCTACAGTTTCTGGAGAACTCCTCAATAGACGCTCTAAGGAGGAGTTGTACATCGGAAGTGGTATTGTCTGCTTCGTCAATGATAATGACTTTATGTTTCGAGTCACTCGTAAGAGAGACTGTAGATGCGAAGTTCTTTGCGTTGTTCCGAACAGTGTCAAGAAAACGTCCTTCATCCGATCCATTAATGACATAATAATCTGCTCCTAGTTGATGGCACAATGCTTTTGCTACTGTAGTCTTACCAATACCTGGTGGACCTGACAATAACATATTTGGTATCTCACCCTTCTTTACAAAATCTTGAAAGGTTTTTTTAATCCTTTCTGGTAAGATACAATCATCAATTGTTTTGGGTCTATATTTTTCGACCCATATAAAATCACTCATAAGTCATTCCAATGACGGATTACTCCGCTAATAATAAAACAGTTAGTAACGAGATAAGAAAAGAAAATAATAGAACGTACGAAAACAATATGGTTATCGTATCGTTTAGTCTTTTCATCAGAGAAACTACCCAAGGCATACTTCCACACTCTCCATAATTTTGTCATTATAAAAAACCTTTTGATTTACTCTTTGGTTTATCAACCACTTCAATTAATGATTGTGTGAACTCTCGGTTATTCCACCAATATTCTTGAACCTGATGCCAAGATTCTACCACAAAAGATTTATTTTTACAAATAATCTTATAGTGATGTCTGTCATATGGTTTACTACTTGTCTGTTCAAAGAATAAAGGGTCATCTTTTTCAATTAATTTTACCATCTCTTTCGTCTAGAATTTCATTAATAAGTTCCTTTAATTCTTTTCTAAATGCATCTGAAAATAAATTTATAGTTCTCCTTTCCATAGGAGGAATTGCTGCACGTTGTTCTTCGATACTTTTGCCATTGCCTTTACTAGTCCCATATGACATTCCTTGAGTATTAATCGTCATGATCATCCCACGGATCTACTAAATCTTTATTTGCAAAAAATCCTTTGTATACACCGTAACCTGCTAACAAAATAGTTATCACTGCGATTGAAATCCCAAAAGTATAATCAGGATTAAATGTAAAGTGTGGTATCAATGTTTCATTGCATCTAGCAATTTTATCTGGATCATTCCAAGTACCAGGTAATGTATACACTGGTGGACACGCTAAAAAAATCATTCCTCTGATCTCCATTGTTTTCTCATTTTAACATAAATTTCATTTTTTGCAACTATATCTCTAACTTTCTTAAATACTTGTGCAGACTTAGCATAATCACAAGTAGCATGATCTGGTTCTTGGGGTCTTACATTGCCTTCATCATCATATTTCTTTCCTGTGTGATGATTAGCATATCGTCTTGATCGGGTAAATCCCATCTCTAAAAACTTACGACACATATCCATACCGATGAAATCTTTTTCATCACGGTAGTCAAGATACATTGCAAAAATTTTATTAGAAGATTTTACTGCTTCATCAGGAGTTTTGAATCTCCAATAATTGCATATATCGTTAGTATAAGGGCGTACCAATAGTACTCCTTGTTCTCCCCTTCCAATACGATAAAGTTTGCGATTTTCTTCATCTGAAAAATCAAGGGTTTTGTAATCGAGTTCATAATCAAATTCTTTCATAATGATCTGTCGCAAGTCCATCTTCGGACTTCCATTGCTTTGAATTGGTTTCTTAAATATTCTACTGCTGCTTTTGGATCATTGTTACTGCTACAAGTAAAAATGTCACATTTTGCAATACCTTTTTCTGGCCATGTATGCATACTAAGATGACTCTCTGCAAGTAATACATAACCAGTCACACCTTGAGGTTCAAACTTATGAATCTCTGTTTTGATAATTTTACATCCTGCTGCATTTGCTGCGTTTATTAAACTATCTTTTATATAAGTTTCATCATCCAAAAGATCTGATGGGCACTCTTTTAAATCAAATAAAACGTGTTTCATTAATAAGTTTTAGGGTGAGTATTAATATCACCATTATCTATAGTAGCATGATCAACGTGATCAATATGTTCAATATGACCGTGATCAATATTAATGTGTGCCCCAGTTTCTAAAATGGTTGCAATTCTTTCAAGTGCATCTGCGATGCGATCTGCTGATGTGTTCATAATTTAGGATATCCAATTTGGTTTACGAGATGGATTGCGGAGGTAATTTGCTGCAACCCAAGGTTTAGATGCAATGTATCTTTTGTAAGCAGTGAAGATATCAATGCTTTTATCAAGTTTAAATTCATCAGGTCCTGCAAAGGCAAATTTCTTTACATCTCTGTGAATAGATAAGTCTTGTTTTGTTTTATCAAAGAAGACTTGTCTTGCTTCTTGTATTGTAGCAGAACATGAATGTATTTTTCCATACCTTTTAAAGTATTCATAACATAATGCAACACCGTGTGCGATTAACCATGCAGTCTTATTAATATCCTCTGCTGCCCATACTGTACAGGGATGTCCACGGAAAGCACCTTTCTTGGTGTTGTAAGGTGATCCGTCTTTCTTATGGAGCAATTCATCACCCCAATTGTAATACCACTTAGAATAGACTACAGCCAACATTTGACAAGTCTCTAATGGCATTTTGACTACATGTTTGTCAGGTAGAACCTCTGCTGATTTATAAGGGCAAGGTTCAGTCACGAATACATTCATAATAAAAATGGAAATAAGTTTCCTTACTTCCATTATAACATTGGTTTTACTTTTTGCAAATTATTTTATAATTTCTTCCAAATCATATTCCCAGTCTTCAATTACAATATTAGCAAATAATCTATCACTAAGTATATCCAATTGTTCCTCTGCTTTTTTTCTATCTTCTGCATCAAAAGTTAATTCAATCAGTTTATTAAGCCTTAACCTATCTACTTTAATATCAGGTGCAACTCTATTAACATTTGCTCTGACCGCATTTCCTGCAGCATCAGATACAGACTCTCTTAGTCTGATATAAACTGTTGCTTTAAACTTCATTTTTTTTCTGTTCTTTCATATACTCTTCCCTACCATCTTTGGTAAACACCTTTTTCTCATAATCAAAGTAAGGATGAGGTTTAGCATTTTCAAAAGGTTTCTTAGATGCATTCTTTATGACAATAAATCTATCAGCAGCAAATGTTCCTGCTAATTGCACCTCAATTTCATCCTGATCACTCCAGTTGATAGTACCATCCTTTTTGGTGTGAAGCATTGCTTCTTGTATTTGGTCAATAATTTCTTGTGTTAATTTCATGATAATGAATCAATAACTTCTGGTAAAATACGATACTCCTCTCGTTGTATCCTTTCTGTTAGTTCCTCTATAGTATCAGTTTCAAATATTGGAACTTCTGCTTGCTTAATTATTTCTCCTCCATCTAATTCTTCATTTACATAATGAACTGTACATCCTGTTATTTTATCTCCACTTTTTATTGCCTGTTCTACAGCATGCAATCCTTTATACTTTGGTAGTAATGATGGATGTACATTAATAATAGGACAAGGAAATTTAGATGGATTTTCTAATACTCTCATATAACCTGCTAGTATTATAAGATCAACCTGATATACCTCAAAGAGTTTTATCATATCATCTTCATTTTTATGTGGAATTCTTACATGAGGTATCCCATATTTTGTTGCTCTTTTAACAGCACCACATTTTTTTGTATTGTGTATCATTAACACAACTTCATGATGATTACATAATTGATTTGTAACTATATTTTGAAAATTGGTTCCATTTCCAGAACACATAACTCCAAGTCTTTTTCTCATTTGTCATGTATTCCAAATTGTGTTAAATCGTAATGCATTTTTGTAATACCCTCATGTTCTTCTTTAATAGGTTGTCCTATCTTTTCTAGAATATCACCAGGTATTTTCTTCTTAGTAATGTCATAAGGTATGGGTGCATTTGATACACATACTCTAACACATTCCCATTCCTCCTCAGTAAGGGAATAATTAGTCACTTCTTAAAAACTCCTAGTTTTGTTAGAAGGTAGACTGTTAACACAGTCCAAAATACAACTTCCAATCCAATGTTATTCATTATCCAAATGTTGAATCTGGTTCTAACGCAATATAATATTTTAAATCATATTGTGTATTTGTAAACTTGGATAATAACTTACTTGATACAACAACATTGTATGCACCAGGTATAATCTTAATATTTTCTACTTTAAAGTTAAACTCAAACTCTTTATCTGTTTCACCAACAACAACTGCATACTCGTTAGATGTATCATTCTTCTTGTCTCTTACAACTAACTTAACAACACCTGCTTCACCAATCGCAGATAAATCAGGTAATTGATATACTGCAGCTGCTTTAAGTAGTTTATCTAGTGAAGAACTCTCTAATTGAAAACACACATCTTCAGTAGGAAGTGTAATCTCTTTCTCAGGTGGTGCGATAATTACCTGTGGATCTGCGTAGAAATATTTTACTCTTCTCTTTCCTTCTTTGATTGTAATATATGAATCTGGACTAAAATCTAAATCAGGATCTGAGTGTAATCCAAGACCGTTAAGAAATTGATTAAGATCATAGATTGCAACATCACGAGGAAATTCTTCTGTAATATTTGCTTCTGCAAGAATATTCTTAGCAACAGATATTGTTCTCAATTTATTGCCTTCTTTAACAAGGATTGAATTGTTAATACCTGCAAAGTTTTTAAGAACAGTCAGTGTGCTGTCAGATAATTTCATAGTTCTTTCTTTTAAATTCATTATGTGTTAAGGCATTTGATCAAAGTTGCCAGAAGGCATTGATGGTTCGCCATAGTGTCCATCAAAATGTAATAGTAGCATAGCATAGTGTATGACTTTTAGCAAGTCTGTTTTATTTCTACCATCTTTACTTCCATATCTACTTCCATATTTCAATATGTTAGCTTGACAGAAATGTGATGCAATATCCCTTGCTGCCATTAGATCAATCGTTTGTA
>Ga0208157_1000179_pt1 | contig 40644 bp, 49 predicted proteins | sample 5_EtaG_FD_184077 | JGI IMG/M metagenome (GOLD analysis project Ga0208157, IMG submission 184077) | Marine viral communities from the Subarctic Pacific Ocean - 5_ETSP_OMZ_AT15132 metaG (SPAdes) (version 2) | ecosystem: Environmental > Aquatic > Marine > Oceanic | place: Pacific Ocean | collected...
TAACAAAGTTTATGATTGATCAAGGTATTCCTGCAGAACCCTGTGTAATGAAGCCAGATACCACAACTGTATTTAGCTTTCCTATTGAGTCACCCAAAGGTGCAGTCACTCGTAATGATATGACGGCTATTGATCAGCTTGAGATGTGGTTAGAATATCAAAGACATTTCTGTGAGCATAAACCATCTGTTACTATAACAGTACGTGATGCAGAGTGGATGGAAGTTGGTGCGTTTGTCTATAAATATTTTGATGAAATGTCAGGTGTGTCATTTTTACCACACTCTGATCATACTTATCAACAAGCACCATATCAGGATTGCACTAAACAAGAATATCAGGCATTATCAAAACAGCTTCCAGAGAAGATTGACTGGTCATTACTGTCTAGTTATGAGGAAGAAGATAATACAGTAGCAATGCAGACACTCGCCTGTTCAGGTGATGTTTGTGAGATAGTAGACATAACATAAGGAGATTGGCATGATATTACCAACTGATAGTAAGGAAAGAAAAGCGATACCTGTGTATACAGGATTTATCAAATACTTTCCTAGAGCTATTGCACAAGTAGCAAAGATATCATATACAGGTGGACTACAACATGGACAAACACCAGAGACTTTATTCTGGGATCGTACAAAGTCTAAGGATGAGTTGGATGCATTGATGAGACACTTACTAGATGAAGACTGGGCGCAAGTAGCATGGAGAGCTATGGCTAATTTAGAGAAACAATTAGAGAAGGAGAGCAAATGAAAATAACTGTAGAAGATAAAGATTATGAAATAGATGAGAAAGATGAAGACATCATGGGTGTTGTACGTACTCTGTCTACTGGTAGTAACTCACTGAATATACTAAGTCACATATCACAATGTGTACAGGCAATACAGAATACAAAGACAGATGAACTTAAAGGAAAACTTAAATCAAAGGAGACATAAATGAAACGTATGTTGACACGAAAAGAAAGAGGTCTTGGAAAATATGATGCCCCACTGAAGGTTCAATTTCAGCGAGGCTATGAAGACTTTAAAAGAGGTAGGGTAAACAACCCTTTCCATATGGACACTATGCAATTTAGGGAGTGGAATAGGGGCTTTAATAAAGCGTTTAGTGAAAATTTAAAGAGAGTTACTAAGCATGAACAAGTTAGAGAAAGAGGCAGAGAAATGGTTGAAGGAGAAATATAAAATGACAAACTTTAATTCATATCAAATATCATCAGCTAAGTCAGCAATATACGATGACAAGTATAAGATATCATATCCTGCATTGGGATTAGCAGGAGAGGCAGGAGAGGTAGCAAATAAAGTAAAGAAGTTAATGAGGGATGGTGTGGCTAACATGCCACCCACTTGGCGTGATGACATAGCCAGTGAGATAGGTGATGTGTTATGGTACTGTGCTGCACTTGCAACTGATCTCAATCTATCACTTGGTACGATTGCAGGTTTGAATCAGGCAAAGCTTCGTGATAGGATGGACAACAACACCATAGGTGGAAGTGGTGATAAGAGATAAAAAAATGGGGGCTTAGTTGCCCCCTTATTTATTTTATTAGTAGTTTACCCTACCTATTGTAAATTCTTCTTTTTGATTCTTTAATTAACCACTCAAGATCTGTTTCTTTTGAAGTATCTACCTCTCGTCTATGTTCCTCCTCAAAGTCTTGTTGTACTATATCTTTTATTCTAGGAGGAATCTTTCTGTATTGTTGAGACAGTATAAAAATATTCTTTTTTGTATTTTTATATTTTAAGGCTATTTTATTATTTTTAGAAACCTTTGTCATTGCATCTCTATGTTTTGCAACTTGATTAAGAATATCTTCTTGTATAATAGAAAATCTCCATCTTTTATACGGATTTGCCTTTTTATATTCCTCTGTTTTACTTCTATATTCTGGAATTAAAACGTCTCTTTCTCGTGAGTAAGTGTTTAATATTATTGAAGGCAGTAAGTTATTTATATACTCATTTACTGTAGTTTGAACAGATACTAACTGACTTTTTTGACCAAGTGTATAAGGTGGTATGCCTACTTCAAGTAAATATTTTTCAACAAAATTTTCTTGTTCTTCTAGTGTTGATCCTAGAAATAATTTTGCACCTACATTTCCTCTATCTACTGGCCCTAAACGATCTGTGTCAGTATAACCCTTTCCCATAACAATCTTGTCTGGGTAATTTCTTTCATCACTGGGGCTGTCTAACATTCCTTTACTTCTATATGGCCTTAAAAAGTACTCTTTAAATGTTTCACCAGCATTTAGTCCTGATATATCTTGTCTAGTTTCTTTTTTTGTTTGAGTTCTCCAATTAAAGTATCTTTGTGCATCAAATCCTTGGTTCATAAAATTAAAGAATCCACTTGTATAACTTCCTACCCATGATCCAAAAATTCTGGCAAATGCATTTCCATCATCTAAATTTACACCCTCTAATCTATCTAACAAGTCATCTACAATGTCTCTAGCAGCACCTGCTCTAAATAAAGTACCAGTAATGGTTTGCATAAACTTTTTTCTATCAAATTTCTTTGCAGCATATTCACCCCCACCTTCATATATGTCTGCCATAACATTTCCTAAATAAATTAATGGTACAACATTTGTTCCAACTAAAGAAATATCCATAGATCCTTTACCAAAAGTTTTTTCCAAAACATCGGATTCTATTTTTGTGGGATCTACTGATGAGAGAACACCTGCTTGTCTAGCTCCAAACGCAGTACCCACAATGGTTAACCCAATTATATGATTTGCTATTCGTTGTCTATTTTTTTCACTTACTACATCATATTTAGGTTTACCTTTTGGAAGAAAAACTTTATTAGTTAAAAACTGGAAAAGAGGAATAAATCCACCACCCAGATTTTGAGAAAGTAATTCTAAATTAGTAAATAAATATCTTGGAAACGGAATAAATGCTGTACCAAGATTTCGTGTAAGAAAGTTAGTAAATCTTCTAAAAATAGGAAGGTCAGGTGCTGCACCGTAAGTATTACGTAGAGCTTTATGCACTGCTGAATCAATTAAGTTCACAAAACTAGGTTGACCTTTTGGAACTAAGGCTGGACTATCATCTATAAAATCTGGTATAGAATATTTTTTTCCATTTACTGGTTTACCACGAATGACATCTAAAAAATCTAAACCATAGTGTCTTTTTACTAATCGTTCCATTTCAGCAATAACAACTCCTTGACGTATCCACTGTTCTTGAGTTCTATTAAATATATTTATACCGTTGACAAAGTCTTCATAAGGACTTATGATAGTATCAAATACGCCTCCTTTTCCTCTTCCTTTAGCAGTTAAAATTTCATTTAAGTTATCAGTTAAACGTGAGAACTCCTTTAAAAATTTTGGTCTGTCTAGTAATAATTTTGTAAAGTCCATTCCTAGATCTGGTCTACTATAAATATAACCAATATGTTTAAAAGCTAATCCGTAGTTATCTCTTGCAACACCCTTTGCCCCTATAGCCTTATCCCGTATAGCTGCAAAAGGATTATATGCTTTACCTGCTTCTTTTAAACCTTTTTCTGCATACATAAGAATAGCTGATTCAATTACATTATGTAATCCCTCTATCGGGTTTCTAATCAACATTGACTGATAGTTTCTAGCTGCTGTAAATATGTTAGATACTAATGCACCTCGTCTTACACCTTCAACACGTTGAGCCGCGTGAAAAAATCTGTTTGCATAGGCTGCTACTTCTTTGTTTTCTTTTGCTATATCTTTTTTTGTTTTACTTGTTGATCTAACTCCTGCCTCTTTTATTGCTCTAAATTTTTGTAGAACTCTACCTGCATCTGATGCACTTCCAATACTCATTAAAATATAGTCATCTAAACTTAAATTATACTTTGTCATTATATCTCTAAGTTTAGTGTTGTGTTTTATTCCCTCTTCAGTTAAATCACCTTTAATTAAGAGTTCAAATATACTATCTATATTAGGTTTGTTTTTTTGAAATGATTTTGGAAATGATACTTTTAATTCTGATATCACTGCTGTCATAGCTGTTAATTTATCTGGTTCTAAGATTGGAATTAATAAAGGATTCTCGCTATCTAATAAATCTAGATCATCTAAATTAACACCATCATTATCTAACCACTCTTGTTTTTCTTTAAGTAATTTTTTTCCTTCTTCTCTTATTTTTTTTGGGTCCACAACAAGATTACCATCTTCGTTTCTTTTACTTATATCTCGTACTCTTTTACCATCTTTAAACTCAAACTCTAAAATTAACTCTTCCATTACTTCTGGATTTTTACTAGCAGTTAGTTGTGCAGCCCTTAATCTTTCAGCACGAACATTTTTTTCATTTCCAAGATATAATCCTAAATAGTTTTTTTCTATTTTATTTAATTTAATTGTTGTCTGAGCATCTAAAACATCATCAACTGTTTTAATTTCTGTATTTAATATTGTTGAAAAAATACCATTTATATCTTCTATTTGTTCTGTTAATTTTTTTAATTCTTTAGGGTTTTTAAGTATTCTTTCTGCTTGCTTAGTTTGATTGGCAGCTACACGATACGCCCCCATAGCTTTTGTTGATGCTTGTAACGGAATTGTAGCAGGAGATACAGCTAAAAATTCAAAGAAAGAACCCATTTGTTTTGATACTTGATCTGCAATCTCTGCATTTGAATTTCCAGAGTCCATGTACAGTCGTTCATCAAAAGGATTAATAACTCTTCTAGATTCCACATTTTGAATTGAATTAATAATACTACTCGTAATACCTAGCCCTTCTTCACTATTATCTAAGATAGCCTCTACTCCATCGGTAAAAGCACTGGTTCCCCAACCTACATCATCTCCTAGATTAATAAGAAAATTTGCTCCTCCCGGCATGTATTCTAACCATGCATTGAGTGCTGCAGATTCTTCTGATTTCATTGAAGGACCAACAACATTTTCTACATAATCATATCTAGACATGCCTAGTTCTTTTGCATTACTTTCCCATTGAGCTTCTCGTTTATCTCTATTATCCTCAAATTTTTCTCGCCTAGATCTGTCATCTTCTTGAAGAGCATCTTCTAACCAAGGGTCTGAATTTACATTAACTTTATTTGGGTTCGTTTCTAGTTGTTCCCTTAAATCTTGTATGTGTTTTGGAGCAGGTACAAGAGGATTATTATTATAATAACTTAAGTCTTCTTGAGTTATAGCTCTACCGTTATCTAAAGTAAAGATTTGATCATATTTTGCATCATTATTACCCGTTTCAATAGAAATTTCTTCTTTTGTTTCTTCTTCATTTTTGTTAGTATTGTCTAATAAAAACGAAGAAAATTTATTTATATCTGGGTCATTTAACTCTATAAATTCAGCCATTTATAATTACTCTTTAAAGCCTAAAAGTGTTGGTGGACCAAAAGAGCCAAATAAATAATATTTTACTACTTGAGTGCCATCATCTAATTGCTCGTAAAAGGGAACAATATCGTTTGCTTTAAATTTATTTTTATCCCTTAAAAGAGCTTCTTTGTTTGCATAATAATCTGTAGCCTTTTCTGCAGATGCTGGTAACCTAAAAGACATGCTACCCTCACCTAGTCTTGCATTTTTTATTGCCGTATTATACGTATCTATATCCATATCACTAGGATTGTCGGGTAAATTAGTCTGTCTTTTAAAGCTGTCAATAACATTATTTAGATGTTCGGCTCGTATTTGGGTTGCTTGTGTTCTTAAAGATTCAACTCCAGCCCAAAATTGTGTATTACTTCTATCTATCCATCCTTGTTGTTTGGGCATAGTGTTATCACGATCATGTTTTTTTGTTAAAAGATCCGCAGCCATATTAAATAGATAGGCTGCATTTGCAGAATTTCCGTCTCTTAGTCTTCCTATAATAACTCCACTTTGATCTCTTTCTACTTGATTATAATTTTCAAACAAAGAAGTAGTAGTGTCTTGTATAAGTGCACTTATTGATTGTTTAGATGATAAAAATTGTCCATCACTTTCTTTTTCTTTAGTGAGTGCTAGAATTTTCTTTGCTTGATTATTATATTGTTCTTTCTTTTGTGGGTCTGTTTCTCTTAAAGCTAAACTGTTTAACCTTATATACTCACCTTCAAAAGTAGATGCAGTTTTTGAATCTGTTTTTGGTATTCTTTTAAATCTACCTGAAAATGTATTTAAATCTAAATCTTTTGGATCAACATTTAAATCGCTTATGTCCATCATGGTATTTGGATCATATCCATTTGCAACATAATTTTTTGCTTGTTCAATCGCAAGATTTAAACCTAATATTCCTTTTGATGTAATAACACTCATTTTATCAGGCTTAAAATATAAACTTGCCTCTTTTATTTTATCATTGAGTTCTTTGTCTTGATCTCTTTTTGCTTTATCCTCTATTTGTTTTTCTGCTCTAGTTTGTTTTATATCAAACATTTTTTTATCTTGGTCAAATTGATAATCTAACAAGCTAAAAGACTCTTTTTGTTTTCTGTCTGCTATACGATTTTGTTCTGCAATATCAGCACCACGTTGTGCAGAATATCCAAGTGTATCTAATATAAATCCCATTTAAACGCTCCTTCCCATAAGTCCACCAGTAGGAACCTGTGGCTCTTCTATAATAGGCTCTACCATATCCTCATTTATGTTACGTTCTAAACTATCATCTAGCATTCTGTCAGTTTCATTTTCTTGGTCTGCAACTTTTTTCATCGCTAGTGCTAATTTTGTAGGTTTAATTACATTTGGATCTAGTTTTTCATCTATACCCATATCATACTTTATACCTGCTTGATCTGCAAGAAGTGCAATAGACTCCATAAGTACAGGAAGAACCAAGATACCAACATCTATACTGTGCTTTCCCTGCATCGTTCCACTCGTTTGTATGGAGTTGGCTATTGTTGTAACAGGTATTCCTAATTCTAATACATCAAATAAAGAATCTTGAAAGTTTTCATTTTCAAGTTTAGATCCATAAAATTGCATTGCTTCGTCAACAGTAGAATACTGAGGAGGTTGTTGCCAAGGTCTTGCACCTAACTCATGGGTTAACCCCATTCCTGCTATTGGTCCATCAAAATTAGGTTGTTCCATTATTCTAGTCCTTGTCTTGCTTTTCTAAGTTTATTTACTAAACTACTTACTGTTTCTTCTGGAGATAATTTTGTTTTACGTGGTTCTTCTACCTCATCGCGTGACAATAATCCAAACTTTTTTCTACTAGGTTTTTTAATTTCTTCTTTTGGCATCTGTAGATTTTTATATGCTGCTATTGCTTCTGTTCCATACATTTATATTATCCTCTGTTAAATAGGCCCGGAAGGAACCCTGTTCCACCAACAAACATTTCAGTTATCATATTACCAAAACCTTTTGCTCTATTATTATATCGTGCTTGTTCTGAAGCTAACTCTGAAAGATCCATTTCAATATTACCTGCAAGTTGAATTTGTGATAACTCATTTATTCTTTCTTGTTCATTCTCTACACTTGTCCAAGCAAATTCCATGCTATCAGAATAATATTGCCACAGATCGTTGTAAGCCTGAGTAGACATTCCTAATAGGTTTGTTGCATTAATTTCATTTGCTCTATTTATAGCAACAGTATCTGCTGTAGCAATTTGTCTACGCCACTGTGCATTATTTTGATCTATAACTAATCTATTTTGTGCATTAAATTGGTCACGTTGGTTTTTAAGATTTGCTTGAAACTCTGCCATTGCATTTGTCTGACCTGCATTAAACTGAGCTTGGGCATTAGACTGTGAAGCGTTAAACTGAGAAGTGGTATTTGCAAGTGATGCAAAGAATTGATCTGTTTGATTTTGACTTGTAGCATTAAACTGTCTAGCAGCATTTTCAGCAGCTTGATCAGTAAATAGCGATTGTATTCTTGACTGAGCTTTAAACATTTCAGTTTGCTGTTGACTAGATAAGTTTGCCATATCCATTTGCATAAAGCTTTGAGCATTCATAACTGCAGCTTGCTGTCTATTAGAGAGGTTTGCCATATCTAACTGCGATAATGCAGCAGCTTCTGCCATTACCATTGCCTGACTATTATTTAAGTTTTGTAGATTAACAGTGTTTGCTACACGACTATTCTCTAATGCAACTTGTTGATCTGCAGTAAAGTTCATATTAGCTATGTCACCTATACGTGCAGAGTTTTGTACTCTTGCTTGAAATGCTTGATCAAATTCCATACCCATAAATGTGGCACGTTGTTGTGCTGCAAGCATAGCACGTTGTTGACGGTTTGACAAGTTCTGTGCTTCAAATTGTGCAATAATAGATGCATCGGCCTGTGCTATTGGTAGTGCAGATTCCATAGCTCCCTGTATAAGAGCCTGTGCTGCCATGCTTGATGCACCTAAACCTCTGTTAGCCATCTGTGTAGTGACGTTACGCATTGCCCCTGCTGCCCATGCAGGTGTATTACCACCTTCAAAGGCTGCCATCAATCCTTCTAACTGTCCTTGTACGGTAGCTTTGTTCGTTGGTGTGGCCTCTGCAGCTTGCACCTGTTCAGTAAAATTAGCTGCTGTCTGAGCATTAGCTGCTCCACTTACAAGTTCGCCTGTCTCAATCTTACGTTGTGTTGGATTACTCATAAGAATGCCTGTACCCTGTACAGCATTTAAGTTGCTTACACCTGTATTAACAGTTGTCTGTGCAGCAACTACTGCTCTAGGATCTACGGCTCCTTGTGCTGCAGTAAGAGTGTCTGTGGCTATGCCAACCTCAGTGGCTGCAGTACCTGCAGTCATTGTTGTAGCTGGTGTTGCTGCTTGTCCTGTGGCCTGTGCAGTTGTAGCTGTTGTAGCTGTTGGTGCAATAGTTCCTGATACTTGTCCAAGTGTAGTGTCTACAGCTTGATTTTGATTAAAAGCAGTTCCTACTGGTTGTACAGTTGTACCATATGGTAAAGCAGGAGTAAAAGCCCTATTACTTATGGCCTCTGCTATAGTACCACCCTGATACCCAGTTGACTGAGGCACTGGCCCCTGTGTGTAGTCTACTGGTGATGTGGGTGCTGTTGCTTGTGGGTTGGCTGCTTGTCCTATAGTTTGTTCTCTGCCTTGATTAGGTAATCCGGGGTTAGCCATCATTGGTGAGTTGGCTGCTTGTCCAAATTTCTCTGCAGTAAGATTGGGTACATAGTCCATAGGTAGAACTGTTGCTGCTGCTGGAGCCATCTGTAATCCACCAGATTGATCCATATTTCGTCTGTTAGCAGCAAAATCTTCATAAGACATTTCACCCGGAAGTACCTCTCTTCCCATAAAACCTTCTGCTCTTTGTCGTCTTGCACTTTCAACAGCAGCTTGGTACTCTGCTCTGTAATCTTTTTCTACAACACCACCATTAGCATAGCCTTTTACATAGCCACCCATCATCATCTCTCTAGCTTTTTCAGAGTACACATCCATCATCTCTTTTTTGTCAGGATTCTCATTTAGGAATCTATCAAACTCCTTCATGTCTCCTGAGTATCCCATAGTCTTAGCCATGCGATTCAATGCGTCTGGTTTAAATCCCTGAAATTGTAACATTCTTTTATCCTTAATCCTTAGATGCTATACGCTCTACGTGAGTTCGTATTGCTTTTATGTTCTCATCTATTCGTGCTAAAGCTACAGCTTGACTTTGTACAGCTAGTTCTAGCTTCTCTGTTCGTGTCTCTAGTCGTATAATATTACTGGCGTTAGCTTCAATGCTAGATTGCATCTGTGATACAGTCCACACGATTGCGGCTGCTTGTAGTACAAGTGCTACTATAAGTGTTACAGGTACAGATTTACTAAGATGCCAACTGTTGTTTTGTTCTGCAGTCATTTTAACTTCTATCCTGTTTGTTATCTAAATTAAATGAAAAAGATATTCTTTCTTCATCTTTGTTCATATTAGGTCTTACTGAGTGCATTAACCAACTAGGAAATAAATATAGTATACCCTCTACTGCTGGCATCCACCAAAATAAAGATGTATAATGATTATTTGGTCTACTTAATTCTGACTGCTGTAATATCTGATAAGCTGGGTTATGAAATTCAATTTCACCACAATTTTCAGGAGTCTTAACATAATAAACGCCTGATACTTTTGCATTAGGATGACAATGTAATTGGTTATAGTCTTTATATGAATTTATATTGCACCAGATATTATAAAGTTCTACTTCACCGTAACCAATTTGTTTTGAGTAAAAATTCCCATATGCAGTAATATGTTTCATAAGTTCTTTTAATTCTGCATTGCTTTTATCTAAATTTTCAGAATGAAATCCACCTCTGTTAGAAATATTAACACCATCTTGTTTTTCTTGAATACCATAACAGTATTTTTCTAACTCTTTATTATCTAATGGTAGTTGTTCTCTGTAAATACCAATTTTAAATAGATCATGTATTGCCATTTTTTACTTCCTTGCCCAGTTTTTACCAGACTCGTTCCAAAAATAATCAAAACCATCTGTGTTATCTTCAGACCAACCGTCTGCAGGATAAGCTGTAGGAGCTTCCCACTTACAAGTGGTTTCATTTAATACCCAAGAAGCAAACGGAGTAGGATGAATAAAAGCATCTAAATCTGCTCTATACTCAGCACCAACACAGGCATAATTTTTACGCATATTATGATTGTACGATGTTTGTTTCCAAGTACCACCTAATAAATTATGACAATATAAAGCACCTACTGCTTCAGATTCGTTATTAGATTCATCAAGGCAATCACTATTGTCAATAACAACTACTCTTAGTACTATATTACTTTCATTTATCTCTGCAAAATGTGCCATATAATTTCCTACTGGTACTCATATCGTATTATTACAATACCAGATCCACCATTAAATGTACCATTACTCAAACGAGGGCCACCGCCACCACCACCTGTGTTTGCTGTACCTGATGAACCACCATTTGCACCACCACCTCTTTCGTCAGAACCATCGCCTCCTCCACCGTTTCCACCTTCACCGCCACCGTTTGTGGTATCTTCACCACAACCGCCACCGCCACCTGCGTAGTATGTTCCGTTTAACCACTGTGCGCCAACACCGCCGTCACCACCTTCTGTTGAAGTTCCGTTAGCTCCTGCAGCACCTTTACCGCCACCGCCTCCAGCACTACCATCTGGGCCGCCATTACCACCGTCATTACCTTGTCCTGAAATACCTTCACCACCAGTATAGCCTCCTGAAGAACCTCCACCAGAACCACCATTACCAGCTTGACGATTATCCCATTCAGAACCGTGTCCTCCACCAGTAGAAGTTACTCCAAAAATAGAAGAGTTGCTACCCTGCGTTCCTACGGAGCTAGTACCAGCACCACCACCACCAACTACAACAGAATATGTTGTGGCAGATTTTGATTGTCCTGTAGCAGTAATCATACCACCAGCACCACCACCACCTGAGTTGTCATCTCCTGAACCACCACCACCTGCAACGATTACGTAGTCAAGATGGTTTGATGCAGCATTACCTTGAGTTGTTATTTCAAATGTTCCAGCACCAGTAAATGCATGGTATTTATAATTACCTGATGTAGTTACTGTGCCACCAGTAGCAGCATAAAAAGTAACTGCTGATTTACCAAATCCATCAGACATTGAAATAGCACCAGAAGTATCGTCAAATAAGTCACGTAAATCAGAATTGCCCATATTGATTGTGGCAGTAGCTGAATTACCAAGTTCTACGTTTACTTGCTGTAAAGAAATTGAATTACCTGCTGATGGTAATGCCATGTTTTATTTTCCTTTCAATACTTCAATCTCAGCTTTTAATTCTTTAATTGCTTCAATCAAATAACCAGTGATATTGCCGTAGTTTACACTCAGTGTACCCATCTCGTCGTCTGCGGTGAGTACAAGTTCTGGAGCAATCTTTTGTAGTTCTTGTGCGATGACACCTGATGAATCTTTACCTGTTGCATCACGCACATAATGTACGCCTCTCATCTCGCTTACTTTGGATAAAGCATCTGGGATTGTAGTTATGTTAGATTTTAGTCGTTCATCAGAGAACGCAGTAACATCATTATTAAACGTAGCCGCACCTGCCGCAGACATATCTAAGGTCAGGGCTGTGATTGTTGAGCCACCATCGTTACCTTTAAAAATCAAGTCTTTATCAGAAACTGTACTCTGAATAACAAAATTACTAGAACTATTACCAAAATAAGCTATACTCGTACCATCATCTAAGATATTGATATTACCACCACCTGCATCAATGTTTATCTCTCCAGCGACATCAAGGGTAAGATTGCCAGAACTTAAACCAATAGTAGTGCCATCAATGTTGAAGTTGTCTATGTCTATGCCAGCGTCTGCGGTGATTTTTCCGTTAAACGTAGCCGCACCAGCGTCTGACATATCAAGGGTGAGGGCTGTTATTTGAGATCCGCCATCGTTGCCTTGAAAAAGCATATCTTTGTCAGATTGTGTTGACTTTAGCACCATACTACCTGACGATGCGTAAATATTACCGTAAGTAGTTCCACTATCCGCAAATCCAGTAGAACCAGCATCTGCTGAATCTAAAATAACCTGCCCTGCTGCATCAAGTGTCATATGACCAGAAGACAGCGCAATCGTAGTGCCATCTATGTTGAAGTTATCAATGTCTATCCCTGCGTCTGCGGTGATTTTGCCTGAGGGTTCAAAAGTTCCTGTAACTGTTACACCACCTGAGGCAGTAGCTAGTTTTGCCGCGTTGTCGTGGTAAAGAGTAACTGCACCATTTTCTACAAATGTTGCCATAGTTTCTGAGGCAGAACTCATAAGATTAATGTCATCTGATTTAATAGAAAGCGCACCTGCTACAGTGTTATTAATAAAAGCATTAGACCCATCATAAAAAATTTGTAAATCTGCTCCTGCACCTAGTTGAACTTTTGCACTATCTGCAAAAGTAGCGTTTCCAGCATGAGCCGTAGTAGATGCAAAATCTACAGCACCATCAATGTCAACAACGTCTAGGTTAGTTGTACCGTCTACATCTACGTTACCTGAAATATCAAGAGATGCTGCAGCAATTTCACCTGAGAACGTAGAGTTATCATCTGCTGTTATTGCTCCTACGTGTAAGGGTACATAATCATTTATAGTTACGTTACCTGCAGTAGTTCCTGCTTCTGTGTTAGCTGCAATGGTTGCAAACTCATCTGCAGACTCATCCCAGATAAAACCTCTGTTTGCAGTGTTACTACTTGAACCATCACCACGTGTAATAATGAAACCTTGATCATACGCAGTGCCAGTATAACCTTGTCCGTACTTAACAAGTGGGTCTTCAACAGTTAAATTAGTTGTAGCAACTGTAGTAGTTGTACCGTTGACAGTAAAATCACCTGTTACTGTAACATTGTCTCCAAAAGTAACTTCAGATGTACCGTGTCCTATAGTAATAGCTGTACCAGATATACCTGTACCAATAGATACAGACTCACTGCTGTTAGCAGTATCAATTATAAGATAAGCATCTGACCCTTGTTTAATTGTAAGGGCTGTAGCTGAGTTATCTGACACAGCCACATTAATATCTGTACCGTCAGCACTAATAGAATCTAATGCAATATCACCTACATTTGTAATATTATAATCACCAAAGCTAGTGTGTCCACCAAAAGTTTTATTTGTAAATGTATCTGTAGTTGCTCTACCTACAATAGTATCTGTAGAAGCAGGTAATGTTAATGTCACGTTACCAGAATAAGCAGAGTGTGCCGCTGACTGTAATGCTGTATAGTGAGCATTAGATGACTCACAATAAAATTTAATATTAGATACTGAACCACCATTTTTAAGATCTATTGTTCCAGAATCAATACCAACATTACCGTCAATCATAACAACTCCTGAACCTTTTGGAGTTAAATTAAGATTAATATTTGTATCACTTCCAGTAGAGGATATAGTAGGTCCACTACCTGTTGCAGCATTAGTAACATCAAATTGATTTACTGCTGAACTTGTTGTCTGAAATATTATTTGTTCATTACCATTTTCATCAGCAATAAAGTGTGCGTCATCAATAAGAATGTTGTGTGAGTTTGTATCTAAGTTAGCACCTAGTTGAGGAGAAGTATCTTCTACTATGTTTGATATACCAGAACTTGTTGCAAGACCAGAAACAACTGCACTTCTTGTAATTTTCTTTAAGCCACCACCAGATGTGTCTACAGCTAAAAATACATCGTCATTTGCAACAGTGCTTATTTCAGATAAATCACCTACTGCTATTGGATTAAAGTTTGTACCGTCAGCAACTAAAATATGTCCTGATGTATTAGTACCCATAACTAAGTCATCACCTGTTATAGTTAGATCACCTGTTACAACAACGTCACCGCTAAATGTAGCTTTACCAGCAAGAGCCATATCAATGTCTAGTGCAGTGATTGCACTGGAGCCGTCAGTTCCTTTAATAGCAAAGTTTTTATCTGCTGTACTTACTGTTAGCTCTACATCTGTAGAGTTATTAGCTATGTCAAGTATAGATGTTCCAGCAGATTTAATAGTTATATTATTGCCAGCAGCATCAAGAATAATATCTCCTGACGAATCTAATGTAATGTCTGTTCCATCATTAGTAATAGTATCTAGTGCAATGCCTCCTACGTTAGTAATGTCAGCATCATTAAAGGATGTAGCACCAAATGTGTTAGCTGCAGCAGTAGAAGTAATACCTGCACCTGCAGTATATAAACCTCCTGTAGCTAATGTACTAGCCATGTCTACTGCACCATCAATGTCAACAGCGTCAAGATTAGCTGTACCGTCTACATCTAGATCTGTACCAACGTACAACTTTTTAGCTATACTTGCCCCACCTTCAGTTCGTAAAGCTCCTGTATCACCTGTAGCATCACTTGAATCTGTAGTATCTGTTATGTCAACTACACCTGCAACTGTAAGGGTTGATGCCATGTCTACTGCACCATCAATGTCTACAACATCTAAGTTTGTAGTACCATCAACGTCTATGGCTCCTGATATGTCTAATGAAGCTGCGGCTATCTCACCACTAACATCTACTGCACCATTTATATCTATAGTTGTAGCGTTTATCTCAATCTCTGTGTCAGATACTAAGTCAAGTACACCATCTGCAGATTGATGTATGTATGTACCACTGTCACCAAATTGTAATTGTCTAGTGCTGTTTAACAATATACCTGTGTCAGCAACGTGTGTTAAGGTAACATCATTATCAACACCCATACCTAGTATAGCTGCATCACTATCTAATTTTAAATCATTACTAACCAGTACGGCTGTAGAAGCATTAATGTCTACTGTAGCTTCACCATCTATCCTAAGAACACCATTAGAGCTTTGTTGTATAAAACTAGCAGTATCACCAAACTGTATTTTTTCTGTAGATGCTACAAGTATGTCATCAGAAAACTCAAAGTAATCTTCATCTTCCATCCATTTTAATACACCATCATTTGTTTCACCATCAAAAGTGATAGTAATATCTGTTCCTGTACTGCCTGTACCAAAGGTAAGAGTATGACCTAATAACTTCGTTATTGGTCCACCCTCTGCAGCAGTACCGTCATGTGTATGTCCTGAACTTGCAGCAAAAGCAGCTAGAAGCTGATCAAACTCATCGTTAGTATCTGCTGCAACGATGGTATCTCCATCTGAATAGTCTGATTGTCTTGTGTACGTAGCACCCATTATCTTCTAGCCCCTAATTGAAATTCCATTTGAAATCCTTTTAATGAATATGGACCTGTTGAATTAGATCCATCTTCTACTCTTAATGCTACAGCAAACCCAGAACCTTCTACTGATTTTCTTACAATAGGTTGTGATGGACCACCGTAAGTAGCATTACCATAAACTGATACTGCACCGTATGTACCTGCAACGTCTGTTGTGTCTAGTGGATACGCTGCTGGTCTTGATGAATCTTTTGCTTCGTAATCATACCTTACAAACATGTCTGCGTCAATAGTTGATTCAGGTGCGTAGTTAATATTTACCCTTTGCATATGTTTTCTTATACCCGGATCTCCAAAGGTTAAGTCTGGGCTACGGTACTTAGCGTCTACTAGTGTACCATTAAAAGTGTTTCCTTGATCTTGCCTGTATACATATCCATCAAAACTTCCATGTATAGGTATAACATTGCCTAATTCTACAACACTGTCTGTACAAGCAGGTTTAATACCTTTTATCTGTGAAAATTCAAAAGACTGTCCTCTTAATACACATATTACACCTGTAGTAGTTTTTTCTGCACCAACAGCTTTAGAAAAAAATATTCTGTATTGTGTTTTGTCTGGAATAACTAATGAAGTAAAGTTTCCAGAATCACTTAATTGTTCTTTAAATAAAGGCTGTACAGGAGAACTAATTGTACCAAGTTCAACGTCACCAATTCTTGCAGTACCAGCAATAGTACGTAACCCGTCTGGTCCTAAGAATATTAAGTCACCAGCAAATTCCTGTATTGTATCACCATTTACACACCCAATGTTTCTTGTAACGGGTACAATAGCAAAGTTAGAACTTGTTGTGCCTGACAGTTTAAATATTCTATTTTCACAGAAGATAAATAAATCTTCACGGAAAACTTTTAGTCCTACGATTGTGTCATCTACTTTAATACTACCTGCACCACTAGCTGTAGCAAAGTTATCCTCATCAAATGGAACACTAAATACTAACTCTTGTGGTGTACTAGACATTCCTGAATAGAACATATGGCTCTTAAATGCAGCTACGTGTTTAGCACCTGTAACTGCTGTAGTTACTTCTCCACCACCTGCAGATGATACATCTGTTGCAGATAGGGATGTGTTAAATATAGTTGGTGCATTTGCCTGATCTACTACAATAAATTTATCGTTGCCATCAAAGTTAAATCTTTCAAACTTATACTTTGCAGCACTTGTTCTACCTGTATCTCTTTCTGTCCAACTTTCAGATATAACAACATTAGCTTCGTGGACTGCTGCTGTAGTGCTACTTGTAGCTCTTGTTACCCCAGTAAAAGTTGTAGCTGTTACTCCTGTATATGTAAATATTTCTGAGTCTATATACAAAGTACCACTAGAACTAAAAGATGTAGTGCTTTTTGCATTGATAGTTCCTGACCCTGACATTGTAGCACTAGAAGTTATTTTTTGTGACAGTGTTGTACTAGCAGAACTAAATATCTTTTCTCCTCTAGCAGCAACTATGTAGTCGTGAAATAATGCTGTCATTAACATTGGCTCACTACTAAGTGCTGTTTCAGGAACTTGTTGTATTATATAAGGTTTGTATCCATTAATTCGTCTGTAGCCACCCTCAACATCTGGCTCAAAGTTAGTTAACTCTAGTGCCTGTCCGGGTTCCATAATAAATGTAGACTTGTTTAAAACTAAACCGCCTTCACAGTTAAACGAAAACGGTTGGACTTGTGATTGATCAGGCATATTTAAATAGACCTAAAAGTTGAAGTAGGACTTCCTATATGATTTCTAGTTATATAAGTAGACCTTAAATAGTCATATTTATTTATTAGAAGAGTTTGCATATTTTTTATGCCTTGCTCAAATCTAGTAAAGTTAATTGCATATTGCTGTGTTTCACCACGATACTGATATATAAATGCAGTTGCACCATCTACAATAACGGCTGCAAATCTATCAGGTATAGTAGTTGTATCTCCATGTGCATCCATATCAGTAGGAAATGTAAAGTAATCATACTTTATAGTGTATGCTTTTTCTGGGCAAGGATACAATATATAATTGTTATCTAGTGTTCTTACTACATGTGTTGGCGCACTACCATTGTCAAACTGTGCTACCTGTACACCGCTAGCATGTGTAGCCGCAGTAGTAGATTGTGTTCCACGTGTAACACCTGTTAAGTCATTTCCACTTACACCTGTATAAGATATAATCTCACTACCTATATAAGCACTACCTGCAGAATCAAAGTCTGTGGTAGATGTAAGTGTTAGTGTAGTTACAGAACTAGAGTGTGATCCATTTAATGTTGTGGTTACAATTTCATCTTCGTGAGTAACATGATTCTCAATATACTCTTTGTAGTTCATACTATTTAATTTACCGCCACTTGTACCTAAGTCAGAATCTTTGACGATACGAAATGTATCATAGTCAGCTAACTTAGCTGTTGTTGGTAAACTATATTTAAATGTACCTGCAACAAGTGTTTCTGAGTCTGTTGCATGATTAAATGGATAATTAAATTCTCTTTGGTTTATGTATCTAACAGATTCATTAATAGCTGTTTTAGCTTGAGTTTGAATACCTCTAGACGAAGAAAAGGTTGAACTTGTTAATTCAACTTCGTTTAATCGTGCAAGTACTTTATTAGTTAAGGTTAAATAGGATTCTGCCATAGATACAATCTTTCATAAAAATCTTGTTAGGGGGCCAAGTTAGACCCAGCCCCCAGTTAGTATATTTATGCTAATGTGTCTCTATCAACTTCATTAGCTGATGTACTTCCTTGTTCAGAAACGTCCATCAATAGAGCGTAAACTCTAAGTTTACCTGCTGAGAAGGTAGCACCGTCACCTGCAAAAGTCAGGTCTAGTGTGTCTGCTGAAGACAAAACAACTTCTGCTGAAGGTGTAACGCTTGGAGCATATGCCAAGTCTGATGCACCATCAATGTCAAATGCTGTAACATATTCGTCAACGTCTGCTGCACCCAATGTTATAGTTGCATTTGTACCTGTGTTCATTGTTGCAGATTCTACAACTTGAACACCTGCGTGAAGTATATGAGTATTCGCTGGTAGTGTAATACATTGTACTACATCTGCTGACGAACAATCAATAGCTTGTGCAGTCAAGTCAATTATTAATTCAACTTGATAAGGCATACGTCCTCTGTTGGAGTTACCTGTTGCAGGAAGTAAAAGTGATGTTATAGTAGCCATTTTTTAATCTCCCTCTAAGCTGCGTTATATACGGCATTAACAAGAGCTTCTGGACGAAGGATCTTTCTGCCATACAAATGCATACCACGAACAATGTCAGAGAAACTGTCAGGGTCACGATATGTCTCAGTCTTATTGATCTGCTCTGCAGTAGCAACAGCAGAATCGTGTCCAGCTACAATTACACCATAGTTAGTAAGTTGGTTTGCAGAACCTGAAGTTCCCGGACCTGTTCCTACTGATGGTAAATTGCTTGAACTATACACTCTGAAACCACCCAAGTTATTAATAACTAGGCCGTTTCGTATACTTCCTGATTCTCCAAAGTCTGCGTTATGTAAGCGTGAGTCTTCGTCACGAAGCATTTCCATAAACACAGGATCTACAACTAGCCAACGACCATTGGTGTCAACTTGCTGTTGATCAAGTAGTCTAGCCATACGAGATATCACCATGATTGGTGACGCTGTAGCTGTTGGCAAGGATGTTGCACCCGGCATACGTGGAGTCAGAGGAATTGAGTGATTTCCTGCTGAACTGGTAGTGATGTTACCAAAATCACCTTTAGTTAGTTTCATGCTGGAAAGAAGTTCATCTGTTCCTGCAGTTGAAACTGCCACAGAACCATTTACAGTTGCGTTAACTGTGTCTGGTGATCCGTGAATGGATGATTGTTTGTAACCTGATAGGTAACCAAGTACGTCTTGGTCAAACTGGTCAGCCAATCTATAAGCTGCTCTATCAGAAGCAAGGCTCATAAAGTTTACGTGGCTATGTGCGTCTTCAATATCATCAATCTTAAAAGCATAGTAATTAGATTTATCTATTGTCAACGAGAAATCTTCATCGTCAAGATCTTGTGGTAGAATTGTTGTACCACGTGTGTAGGCCTTAACTGTGATTTCTGGTTCTTTTATTATTTTAACGGTATCGCCCATGTTAGCAATTTCACCAAAGTAATCGTTATTGGTGACTGCTTCTACAACAGATGACTTGCGGAAAGCAAGTTGCACCTGTTTGCTGTAGATTACTGGACTAAAATTACCGTTAGGCAGGTTTCCATAACCTGCTGCGGAACTAAATGCCATTTTATAATCTCCTATTTATAGCATATTTCACAGATGCAAATCAATCAAATGTACTCACGGGGCTGATTTACGTAGGGTGTATCTCTTACAAGGTTGCGCTACTATGTATTTGATAGGCCATGTTTATCAGGTAATCTTAAAGTCTTTTCTTGTTTTGCGATTTAGTTAGTGTAGTAGGTAACCAGTTAAACTGGGGCTACTAAAGAGTATGACTATAGTTATATCTATTTTTTTCTATTTGTCAATCTCTTTTAACGAGCATTTCCAGATACATCGTAATCAAAACGTCCTGAACGGATAGCTTCCATTATAGCATCTGCGTTTCGCTCATACTCTTGTGCCGTCATTTTAGACACTTGAGATTCCTTAAAGCCACCACTACTTCTGTCAGTTTCTGGAGTATTACGTGTCTGTTTACTATTTACAGAACGTGCAGCTTCTTTATTGGTTGATGACTTTTTAGGTGTGATGTTTTTATCTATCTTGTAAAGGTCTATTGCCCTTGCTGCAGATCTAGCATCTTCATCATTTTCATATAGAGCTTCTTGAACCCACTTAGGTTGTTCTGTTGCCCAGTTATGAAAGTCATCACTGTCTCTTATTTCACCAAAGTCAGGGTGGAGTTTCATTAACTCTACTTCTGCTTTTTCTTTATTAGCAGTCTCACGCATTGCATCTATTTCTTTTACACGATCTTCTAAATCTTTAGACTGTTCTCGTGCTTTTTTAATTGCAATGGTTTCTACGATTGCTGCTACATCAGGATATTGCTCTGCCCATGCATCTATATCGTCATCTGACTTTGGTAATTTAATTTCTTGTTTAGTGCTTTTATCAAGTTGTTTACGAAGGTCATTAATTTGTTTTTCTAAGGATGTTTTTGTTTCTTGAGAATGTCTACGTAGGTCTCCATATCGTTTCTTAAATGTTTTTTCTTCTGCACTATCTGGTTCAGCTTCTTCGGCTTCTACCTTTTCTTCTTCACCCTCACCTTTATTTTCTTTTATAAGGGCTTCTAGTTCTTCCTCTTCAGCTTTACGCTTTTCATCATTTGAGTATTTACGTGTTGCAAATGCAACTTTAACTTCTGCTTTTGGCTCTTCAGCCATTACTGTTTCGTTCATGTTATTTCCTAACTGGGGCCACCGTAGCCTATGTTGGTAGGGGGATGAGTAGCCAGCAAATAAGCTAGTTTATCGTGTAGCTAAACCACGTTTTCTAGGCATTGCAGTTGGTGCAGGTCTTGATGCTATCATCATTCCTACATCTTCCATCTCTGGACCTAGTAATTTTTCTAAAACCATAGATTCTGCAGTACCATTTAAACCACGCAATGTGGCTTTCTCTTCATCTTGTAAGCCATCATATCGTGACATTAAAGTTGATTTATATTCTTGAAGTGTATCTTCTTCCATGTTATTCTCCAAATGCCATTTTAATTTTACCTACTCCATAACAGAGTGGCTCAAATATAGAACGATATATACGACCTAAAGTGTTTCGTTTAGTACCCTTTAACTCTGCACGTAAATCTGCAGTACGTCTTCGTGTACCATGTTCTAATATTTTACGGATAAATTTGTTATTCTTAGTATATGCTAAATGTACTAACGGAAGGAACAATGTATGATAACCTACTTCGTGTGCTTTTGTCAAGTGTTTATTTGAATAGTTTAACCAAATTGCCTGACGATAAGAACCAAATCCATAAGAAGCATTCATAGCTGTACAAATAATTTTTGAATCTTCTTTTTCGTCACTATTATCTTGCTCACTTTTTGTACCATGTCCACTTGTAACACCTTTACCTTTTGAGTATTTTACAGGTTCACCTTTAGCATCTGTTTTATTAGACCAATTACCGTTTTTAAATTCTACTTCTACTTTATTACCAAACGTGCTACGAGTATATGCTTTACCTGATGAGTCTTTGTACACTGTTTTGCCATCTGCTTTTGCAGCTTTGTTACTATCAGCAGATTTTCTAACAACACCAGCAAGACCATCTACACCAGAAATTTTACCTATTACATTTTTTTCTGCATCAGTTCCTGTGTATCCTGTTTGTATATTGTCTCTATCATCTGCTGCAATAGCAGAGTCTGCAGGAACTTCTCTTCCTGATGATAGTATGTATACTGGTGGGGCTTTACCTGTAGCTGCTGCAAATTTAATATCATTGTTAAGTTGCGCTCTACCAAAACTGTCTCCAGTATTATTACCTACTGAAATATCGTATACTCTATCTCCACCATATGTTTTATTGCCTCTAGCCGTTAAAGGAACTCCAGATACTAGATTTCCTTTATCACGGGCATCTCTGTAGTCTACTGTTGTAGGTCTTGCAGCTACGGCTGGTGCAGATGGTGCAGATAAACCTGACGCTAGTGGTTCATTTATACGTCCCATTTGATCTGCAGTTTTACTCGTAGTTCCTATAACGTCTGCACCACGAAGTGGTATACTAGATGGATCAAGTTTAGGTGTAGTCATTTGTCCGAAAGTGCTTTCTCTACGTCTTTGTTGGTCTTGAATAGCTGCGCCCATACCAGCATCATCTGCAGGAGTAGGTATTAATTTGTTTGTAGTCGGTAATGATCCAACAAACTCACCTGCTGCAGATGGTGCAGAAACATCTGTTTGAGATGGAAAAGGTGTTCGTGTTGAGGGAATTTGACTTGGTCCTCTTGGATCTCTGTAAGTAGCCGCATCTCTTAGTTCTTCAGGATCGTCATACTCTAAAATAGGGTCTGTATCTCCAAACGAAGGAACATCTCTAACACCACTATCTGTTCTTCGTAACGCTGAAAATTCTTCTTGTCCAACAGATGGAACACGAGTACCTGTTCCATAAAGGTTGCTGCTAGTATAATCTGCTGCTGGATACAGTTTAACATCAGGCCCATAAATAGAAGCTGCAGCGTCCGTTACTATTTCATCACGACTACCACCAGAAACAGGAGGAAAAATATCTCTTCTATAAACATTCTGTCTGCCACTAGTACCAGCCACATTAGCTCCCATTTTTGTACCTACAGGTTGTGTTCCAATTATTGGAAAAGGTGTAGTTGAAGGTGGAATTTGACTTGGTCCTCTTGGGTCTGCTGTTGGAATAAGATTCATTTGATTACCAGCATCTAAAAAACCTTGAACATCTCTTGCTGGCGTAATTGGCATTAAGTTAGATAAACCAACCTGTTGTTGGTTAGATAAATTTGTCATATTTACTTGTGACTGGGAAGCACTTGGTAAAGATTCACGAGCATCTTGTAATTTTTTATTATAGGCTATTGATTCTGCTGCAGTCATGTCAGCTAAACCACTTTCTTCGCCTACTCTTTGCTGATCTGCTGTGCTAAATCTTGGGTCTCTCATACGATATCTACTAGGATCTTCGTTTAACATTCTTATTGTTTGGCCTTGAATACCTTCTCTTGCTTGAGCAAGTCCTACGTCACTTCCTTTAACATCGTCTCTAAAAGCAGTATCTACATACAGGTTAGCTCTATTTGCATCTTTTTGGCTCATTCCACCACCACCACCTGCAGGTGTTACATCTACTTGTGGTAAAGAATCTACAAACTCATTTGCAGGTGCTACAGCCTGTGCGTCAGTTCCTTGTGACTGCTCTAACTGTCTATAAAAATTTGTTGGTCCTCTACCTTGTACATCATTAATACGACTCATTCTATCAAACTCAGGTTGTCGTCTTCTTCTATCTGCTATATAATCTGTAACTCTAGAATCTAATCCATCTGGACCTCTAGTTATTTGTCCTTTGTTTGCTGTAAAGTCTGCCTGTAAACTATTAGGATTCGCACCACCACTTAAGGCATTTAATACGTTTTGTACAAGTGGTTTATCTTTTAAGTTAATACCTAAAAACTCACTCAAAGCATCTACACCTTTATTAGCATACTTTACAAGATTTCCTGCAATTCCATATCCATAATTATCTTTTAATGCCGCTATATCTGCTCTAACTTGTGCAGCATTTGCAGGATCTATTAAACCATTTTCTAATCTTCTTTCTAATTCTGCTGTTAATTTATTTGCACTAATAGATTTTCCAGATTCATACAATGCAGATACGGCTGGACCACCAACTAAAAAAGCAATACCACTTGCTGCTTTTGCAGATATACTGTTTTGTCTTTTTGTTTCTTCTGCTAATTGAGCATTTGTTGCGGTACTCATATCTAACTGATAACTACCATCGTAACGATTTCCAAACCTGTCTCTAGCACCTTCCTCTTCTTGTGGCAGCGGTGGACTTGCTTCTACAACTTCTTGTACTGGGCTAATAGGTTCACCTGTTATAGGTGTATATTCTGAGTACCCTTCAGGAATAGGGTATATTGGTTTACCCCCAATAAATGCAACTAAAATATTTTTACCATCTGCATTTCTATATTCTTTAAAAGAAATATTTGCATCACCCATTACTTTTTTAAAGTCTATTGGTTGTGAAATTGGAGGAGTATATGTAGGTCCAAGTTGTCTAACACTTGCAGATGGGTCACCACCATTAGCCATAGTTACATAACCACCTTCAGCCATTTCAACTTCTTTACCATCTTCCGCAACAACAATTAAATCTGCCATACTAAAAGGCATTTCTTCTGGTAATGTAGCTTCATCTGAGTTTCCCATTTGACCCATAGCTTCCATTTTACGTAATCCCATTTTGGCTTCATCTCGTAGTGCCATCATTTTATCTAACCCATGATAGCGTACAACGTCTGCTGGCATAACAAATTCACCCTCACTAAGTTTAGCAGGGATGTCATCTCTTACTTCTTCACGAGTGCTTCCTACAGGAACTTCATTACCTGATTCTGCATCTATCATGCCGCCTTCTTGATTAAGACCACCTTCTTCAAAAAGTTTCATTTGTTTATTCATTGTAACTGCTCCACCTTTATTCATTCTATATCGTACTTCACTAGGAAGTATTGTTCCATCTGTTGCATTAAGAGGTTTTGGTGCATCCGCTTTTTTTATATAAGTAACACCTTTTGCAAAAACTCTATCTCCTACAACAGTAGCAACATCTGCGCCTTTAACTGCTTGTCCTGTTGACATATCAACAAATAAATGTCCACTTGCTGGATTAAAACCAATTTCTACTACTGTATCATCAATTTCTTCTAGTACATTTCTTGTGCTATTATAATTACCATCTACAGACATAGCAGGAAATTTACTTTTTGCTTCTGGAACATCTAATTTTTTAATGTTAGCAGCAATACCTTGCCTACCTTTTTGGCTTACATTAAATGTAACATTTTCTACTGTCGCAAAACCCTTGTAAGAAAGTGCTTTACCATTATAATTATTTTTATGTAATGTTTGTAATTTATCTAAGCCTTTAGGCATATCAGGTATAGTAGAGTTTAAATTTAATCTAACACCTACTTTAGTTCCTTCTGTTAATGGTGCGTTAATTAATTTATTAGCCTCTTTACTACCTGCTGTAGCTTTGTTAACTTTCTTTAGTATCTGTTTTGTATTTAGCGGAGTATAATTTTTTAACAATTTTCCTGACTGAAATAGTTCACTAGACCCAATTTCAAGAGGTTTTACATTACGAAACTTTTTAGTAGCAGTACGTAATGCTTTACCAGCTAAGTCACCAACGACAGGAACTACACCTAATGCTCCTGCTGCAGTTTCAATACCTGCTCCTAAATAGTCTTTTTCTCTAAAAGCATCAGAAGCTCGTTTAATTGCTGCAGTTTCTCCTGCAATAGGTAGGGATTCTGCAGCTAACTCTCCATAGTCTAGTTTTTTTAGAAAGTCTGCTGTTTTTCCCATTAATCCTTTTGTGGGAGTTCCACCTTTATTAAGTTCTATTTCAGAAAAATATTGTATAAACTCTTTTTTAGTAGGGTTTTTATCTTCAAGAAATTTGCTAATACGTTTTGAAGTTTCTCTACCTGCTAAAGGTTCTTCTGCGGTTTTATATTTAAATAATAAATCTTCAACTTCAAACATTGGCATTTCTTTACCATCTTTGAATTTTATTACATAGTGTTCTTTTCCGTCATATTCTTTAGAATTTATTTCATATTTTTTTCCAAAAACATTTTCTTTATTAGTATATTTATTTTCTTTGTCAGCCATTGGCTATTACACTATCCCTTAGTCTTTGTATATTACGTAACATATGAACAGCACCTTGCGCTCTATGTATTGTAATCATATCGTCTGTTTGTTCCATCAAACGATGTTGTTGTTTAACAAGCTCTTCTAAATAACTATTGAAGTGGGTCCACTGCTTGGGGTTGTTGACCAGCCCCTTGAGCTTGCTGAATATTTCCTTGTCCATTTCCACTAAATCCTTGTTCCTGTGGTAATGGTACTTGGCCTGTGCCTATTGTACCACCACCTGCACCTGATGGGTCCATTGGGTTTGCACCTGCTGGTGCTGCACCTTGTTCTGGAGTTGGAGCAGGTTGTTGGAACTGCTTCATTAACTCAGCTTGTATAGCTGCTTCATCCATATTGTTTGTTACTTTATCAGGGTCAAGGTCAAGAGACTTAGCAATCTCTCTAATAATATATTGAAACTTAGCAAAGGGTGCAAGTGCTGGGCTGGAAGATACCTGCATAAATTGCATAAGTCTTTGGCTACGTACTTCATTTGCCATTAGGCTTTCTGTACCACGTGCCTTTACTTCTAAGTCACCACGTATAGCTGGATCAAAGTCAAACTGCATGTTAAATCTAAACAGTCCTTCACCCAGTGGTCGTAGTAAGTAGTCATCTACATTCTTAATTACATTTTTAATACCACCTGCAGCAGCACCCATTAACATAGAAATACCTGATGCAGTTCTACCTACACCAGATACACCTGTCTGTCCATGAGCAAATGATGGCATCCCTGTACTTTCATCTGCGAGTACACGTGCCTTATCAAATAGCTGCAAGTTTTCTCCTGCTACATTTGGAAACTTTGTACCAAACACAGCCTGTCCGGGTGCGCCACCCTGTCGTCTAAATACTTTGCCGGGATATACGGATAAGTCTTGGCCCGGAACTAAGTTTGTTTCATCTACTTCTATAAGTAAGTTACCACTCAGTACTGCATTATCTACAGCCATACGCATAAACCCATTCATAAGTGTTTGGGTATCGTCCATGTTTTCTGCAATACCTATACCAAAGAAAGAGTATGGGTTTAGTTCATAGGGCGCAGCCATGTAAGGAATGGTAGCAGGTTTAAATGGATTAAGTACCATACGCAAAAGTTTACCATTACAAATCCATATATTTGCCTGTAGTTCGTCAACTCCGTCAAGCTCTTCAGGTATTTCAATACCCTGCTCCACCAACATAGCATAATCACACATACCCCAATACTCAAGGACTTCATAGCGTTCTACTCCATATTCAGGTGCATAGTCAGATAAATCGTCTTCCCATGATTCTTTTGTATAATTTGTGCCTTGCATAATTGCATCATCAATTACTGAAGCTCTAAAGTAAGGACGTTTCTTTAATCCAATTAACTGTGAACGAGACATCTTATGACGTTCAATTACATACTGTGCTTCATCTATGTTGTTTGCATCTGGATCTGGATAAAAGTTCCAAACAGATACATGAGATACTTGTGGTACAGTCTTAATTCTTGGTGAGTATTCACCTTCTTCATCCCAGTTAGGGTATTCTTTATCTACAGCAAATGGACCTTTCATTATTCCTGTGCCAAATAATGCCATCTCAAATGCTGTACTACGTAAATGTTTATTAGCACTAGACTCTTCTAGTTGGTCTTGTATTTTCTTTTGCATTGCCTTTGCAGCAATCATAGCTGGACTAAAAGTTACAGCCGTAGGAGTTTTACCCACACCTGCTCTTACACCCTCAATATCGTCTAATTTATCTCCTAATGGTCCTAAACTTTCTGATAATGTTCGTGCTGTAGCTCCTGCAGGTACATCTTTACCATCTCCCATAAATCCATAAGGACTTACAGGTTCATCTAATTCTGAGTTTCTAAGTTGCTCTGGTTCTTTTGGATCAAAGTGTACATCACCTACAACTCCTTCAGGTAATACTGTTGGTTCTACAGTAAGCGGAAATTTATTACTTGCAAATAATACATCTACAATTTGTCCGTAGGCTGCAAGTGTTTTTGTTTTTGTTACTTTGATAAAAACTCTAGACTTTTCTGCTTCAGTAAACTGAACATCAGATCCATAGATACCTCTATAGTTACGATAGGATCTTAACCATCTATCTTCATCTTGCTGTCTGTAGTCATCAGCACGTTTATATCTATCCATGACAAAGGGTATAATACCACTAATATTAGCATCATCTACTCCTGAGTCTTCAGAGTCTTCTAATACTACTTGTTCGTCATCTGTAAATTCTTGATCTTCTGCCATTTATAATACCTTTAATATCCAAAAGTTTTGTCTGCCATTGGCATACTAGATTGGGGTCTTCCGTGTGGATCATAGTCAAATATACTAAACCTTGGTCTTGACATAATACCATATCTTAGTGCATCATACAAGTGGTCTTCACTATGAGTATCAATATCTTCTGGATTCTTTTTATCCAATGGTATAGCTGGTAATTGTGAAACTATATTTGTACAGTTATTAAAGAAAACAAGCCTTGGTTCTTCTGTAAACTCATCAACTTGTAAGCGTCTATGTATTTCGTTTTTACCTGCTACCCTTGATCCTTTACTTCTATCTGAAGGTCTCCAACGACAACCTCTACTTACCATCTGCTCTGCAAGACTAGGCCCAGTATCCCCTCTTTTGTGCCAAAGAGAACTATCCAGAACCCCATATCTAATAGTACCATCACCTGCTTCTAACTCCAGTATTTTATCTGCTAAATCTGTAGCTAGTACTTTACCTACATACAGTTCTCTGTAAACAATTAACTGTTCATTAGGGGCGCAAGCAAACCATACTACTCCAGATTTACTTCCATATCCATAGTCACAGGCTCTAAATCTTACCCAGTTACTTGGTATATCAAATGGTTCAATAACATGTAAGTCTCTATTAAACTCTGTAAAGGCTGCGCCTTCTTTAATATCCCAATCACCATCTAGTAGCTGTCGTCTTTGCTGTTCTGGTAGTGACAAAAGCATTGCTTCATAGTCACCTGCTTCTGCTAAGTATGGATTATCTTTTAGTCGTGCTGGTATAAATCTACGTTTAAATAAAGATATACCTGCTTTTTCGTGTCCTGCTGGATACTTTAATGCTTCTCCAGTTTCTATGTCTGTAGCTTCAAAAGCCTTGTTTGGTATCGCAGGGTCAATAAACATTTTTTTAACCCAGTGATGTCCTCTACCTCCGGGGTTTGTAGTTGCCCTCATAAAGATAGGTAAGTCGGGTGCAGTAGACCGTAGACGAGACCGCATGTAATCCCATGCATATGGTGTGGCCCATTGAGTTAATTCGTCAAAGCCTATCCAGCTAAATGCCAGACCCTGATAACGCAAGACATCGTCTTCTCTATCAAGATACGACATCCACAACCTTGCGCCAGATGGCGCGGTCCACTGCATCTTTCTTTCAGACCATTTGATTCCGGGCCATATCTTGGGGTACATCTCTTGTGATTTGAATATAAGTTCACGTAACTCTTCCGTTGTGTGTCGTAGTAGTAGACCACTAAACGCAGGATGCCCCATATACCTCAGAGGGTCTGCAAGCATTGCATAGGATTTACCACCACCAGCACTGCCACCATATAATACTTCTCGTTCACTTGCCGCTAGAAAGTCTGTTTGTGGACCATCGTTTGGTTTGAAGATTACATTGTTATCTTCTTCCATACGTTTAATAGTAGTATTTCTTGTTACTTCTACTATTTTAGATGGCTGCTGCTTCTTTGGCTCCGATACGACTTTCTTCAATTTCTTTCGCCTTGGCGATTGCCTTTTCCGCATAGTCTGCCCATTGGCGTAAGCTTCTAACTTTGTGTTTTCTACTTCTTTCATTATCCAACCGTTTTCTTAAACCTACGTGAGATATAGATCTACCAGTATTTGTTGTCAACCAGTTCGCTACTTCACGATATGAGTACTGTTTTAAATACTTTTTTGCTTTGTCTAGTTTGTCTAATTGGTCGGGTATGGGTATTAATATTTTATTATCGTTTGTGTCTAGCTCATAACCAAAAGGAATTGTTCTAGATATTCTAGGTACTTTTACCCATTCATTGTCTTCTTGTAGATCTATAGGTTGTGGTAGCTTCCATTTACCTAAACTTCTATTCGTCATCTTCTACAACTTTAGGTGGCATTAACATAACTCCACCCTTTGCTTCTACTTGTAATTTTTCTGTTTTTACTAAACCCGTACGATCTAGTAGTTCTTTTGCCGCAATCATTTTATCTTTAATACCTAGTTCTGTAGGATCATACAGACCACCAACCATAGCCATTGCAGCTTTTGGTGCGTTACGTGCCATAAAACTTTGTGTAGAATCTAGTATTTCTTCTTTTAAACTATTAACAACGTCTGTTGTGCTATATGTATCTGAATACCCAGCTAGTTTTTTTGCAGTTAAAACATCACCACCTGCTTCATCAAACAAAACAGCTAAAAACTTTTGTTGTTTTTCAGTTAACTCACGTGCCATTATTTTTTCTTCCTGCTAGGTACTTTGGAACCTCTGGCTTTTTCTTTTGCTTTCTTTGAAAGATCTTTAAAATGAACCACAACTTTAGAACCCTTAGTATGTGTTTTACCTGTATGTAAGGAGCCATCAGACATCTTATGAGTCTCTCCATTATATTTTCTACCATCCTTATAATAGTGTTGTACACCTTTTGCCATATTATTTTCCTTTCTCTGCAAATGCAGATCCTGTTAGTATTGCCCCAAATGCTAAATGAAATAAACCACCACCCATTAAAGTAAATGGACTATGTTGTCCTGTTAGTTTTTTCATTAATTCCATTTGTATCATTGGCTCTGTTGTTGAGTTTATTATTTCCATAAAGTCAGATATATCTGGCCTATTCAGTCCGTACCATATAGGACAAAACATAAAGTCATAAAAACATATCAGAAGGTAAAGTATTAATGCTGTCCATCTCCATGTCATTGTAGACTTTTGTTGAGGTGTTAACTCCTTTTGCATTTAAAGACACGGTGGAGTACACATTAATTTACTAGTTCCATAAAACATAACAATTATAAATACTGCAAGAGCTAACCCTATCCATATCCATTTATTTTTCATTGTTATTCTCCTGCCATTTCTAATGCTGTTTCTAATGTCTCATTGTTTCTGCGTGACCATCCTTTACCAAAGGTAGAAAAAGTAGATAGTCCTTCGTAAAACTTTTGTCGTGCTTGATGCATATTTACAATAATATCATGGGGTTTATGTTTAGCTACATCTCTGAGCGTGTTAGGGCCAATACCACCATCAACAGTAGAGCCAACGATAAGCTGTAACGCTTTTGCTGCCCTGCCCATGCCACTATTAACGCCCCAATCAAAAACAGACCAATCCACTCCACTAGGTAAATCATCACATTTTCCTCTATCCCAATAGTTAGTTTTATATATTGGAGATACTTCTGTTTTTGTTAAAGCTCTCATCTCAGCTTCAGTAGCATTACGTTTGATGTACTTTTCATATACAGCTTTTGTAACGCCTAAGTTTGTCATACCACCCGGATCGTCAGGATGATTTACAAAACCACCTTCGTGATGTAAAAGCATTGATAAACATTTAGAAAAGTTTTCTGCACTCATTTCTTAGCAATGCCTTTGCTCTTTTCATAGCTACGTAAACCGCCCAATCCTAGCATACCCATAAGAACAGTCATAAGACTACCCATATCAAATGCAGGTAGTGGTGGTAATGTAGCTCCAAACATTGTAGCAAAGAATAAAATACAAGGCTGTAAAATAAAGTGGTATAGTAAAGCAATTCCACAAATCCAACCAACAAAAGGTCTCCATCCACCAATAAATAAGGAACCAGACTTTGCCTCTTCCTGATTAACAGCAATCTGAGACATAGCTAGTTCTTGAGCATGGCGTTCTGCCATAGTACTTATCTCGTGAGCTAAAGCGTTTTTTTGATCTTTGTCTTCTATGAACTTGTCAAGAAGTCCTGAAACAGGAGATATAAGTTGAGCTAACATTATTTTTTCTTCTTAGCCATGCCACCGTACATCATCTTTGCTGTAGGTTTTTTCTTAGCCATACCGCCACCCATCATTTTCTTTCCATAGGAACCAGCTTTGCCGTGATCTTTTTTGGGCATTCCTCCACCCATCATTTTTTTCTTTGCCATACCGCCAGCTTTCATGTAGCCCATTTTATTGCGTACAGCAGCAGGTAACTTTTTAAGTCCTTTTTGATTAGCAGAAGCTTTCTTCTTCATTCCCGGCATATTCTTCCCCTTTCAATATCATAACGAGAAACACCAATATCTTTGAGTTCTCTATCTGTCATATTTCTTAACTTCCAGTAATTTGCTCTTTGTTCTTGCAACTTAACTGCTTTATTCCATAATCTTTTAAACATATCTTTCTCCTTTTATGTTTAAGTCATAAACACTGACTTATATAATAGGAGTTATATCATATCTAGTTATAACATAAAACAGCTAAGTTTGCAAGCCCGTTATGCATTTTTACTTCTTTTTGCAATCACAAAAACCGCACCATCCAAATAGGTGTAGTACAATCCCTGCAACAATGAGTCCAGCAAGTCCTGAACTTCCTAGATTTTCAACTAGGTCAATAATATTTCCAACAGCGTTACCAAGAAAAATTAAGTTGCTTGGTCCTACAAGTACTGATGCTACTATTGATAGTGTAATAAGAGCAATGCCCATTTCTGTTATACTTGCGATTGACGATTTCATTTTATCCATTGTCTATCCTTTCTAATTAAGTATCTATTTTGTCTTTCACATCCCAGTACACACACTTTTTAGCACGTGCAATATGACTAGGAAACTTTTGTCTTAAATAGGGTAATCCTATATCTTCCATTCCTTGATAACATGCAGCTTCCGTTTTAAATATTGGTCCACCGTATGTTGCACAATCTGTAGTTACATACATAGAACACATGAGTACTATTGGGGTCCACATTATTTTTTCTTTGTGGAATATCCACCCTTAAACATTCCTGTTTTACGCATGTCATTGGTTCCTTTTTTTGTTACCATTCCACCTTTAGCTTGATAAGAGAAACCTTCCCGTGACTCAAATTTTCTGCCTTTGTTTCCCGGTCCTCTACGCATTAGAAAATTTAATACCCTTCTACCAAAACTGTCTGCATCTTCCTTTGGTCTTTTTCTAGGTAACGGACCAACATTTTTTTCTATTGAACTTTTACGTAATCTATTTAACTCTGCTTTAATTTCAGATTTCATCGCTTTGTCAGAAATACCTTTTAAAATTTTATCTGACATATCTTCTATGGATTTATTTGCCATTGTTTAATTCCTTTTATCTAAACAAACCTGACTTACGCATGTCATTTACCATACCACCTTTGTTCATGTTTGCTGGTCGTTTCTTTGGTTTATTCTTTGGTTTATTCTTTGGTTTATTTATATTTGCTTCTTTTAGAGCTTTATTTATGGCTGCTTTCATACTTTTTGCTCTTTTTTCTTTTAATATACCTTTTGTTCTCTTACGTAATTCATCCATTGTCATGTCGTCTGGACCACTAAATATTTGACTAGGATCAGCAAACATAGCACTAAGTGCATTTTTATATTCTGGACCAAAGTTTTTAGCTACTGGTACAGCACCAAGTCCTACAGCAAAACCTTTAACTCTATTCTCCCCAGTTATTTTAGCATCTTTAGTCATACGTTTTGTTATTTTTTCACCACGTGTATCTTTAAAACTTAGTTCTCTTCCTGACGGTTTATCTCCGCGTCCTAAAACTAACTTTTTATATTTCATTGGAATCCAACTACTACCAGAAATTTTACCTGCAATAAAGTCTTCTGCTTTAGAGATAAGTTTTTTTCCTACTTTTTTTGGACCCATTTTTATTAGTTCGTTAGCTATAGCCATACTCATTTTAGTATTCCTTTACCATTTAACTTTATCTGCCCAGTAAGCTGCACTCAACTTACCTTTAGCTATATTCTTACCATGTCTAGCTTTAAAACTTTTACGTTTAGCTTTCATACGGGCAGACTCACCTGCTTTAGGTTTACCTGCTGTGCTTGCGCCTTGTTCTCCAAAGCGTATCATTTTAATTGTACTACCTTCTTTGGCAAGAACTACGTGAGATTTAGTTGGATGTTTAGGTGTTCGTTTAGGTTTGTTGTACCCTGAAAAGGTTTCACCTCTATACGTTATACTCATCTAGTTACCTGCCAGTGGATTATCTATTGCACGTTGTATCTTTTTATCTAGCACTGTTTCTAAGTTATCTAGCTTTTGATCTAGCTTAGACATTTTAGAATCCATGCGTTCTTCAAATGCACTGATTGTAGATTCAAACCGTAGTTCAAATGTATTAATAACACCTCGTACATCCTCTATGTTCTGACGATTACGAACGTCCTGCTTTTCTAAACGTGACTCTTGTTTCTCTATGTTAGCATTTATTTTATCTGACTTGACTTCAATAGCATTGTTTAGTTCTGCTGTATCTTGGTTAAGATCCATTCGTAAGTCATGTAGATCTGTTTGTAGTTGGGCAGAGATTGCTTTAACAGAGTTGATCTGCTCTCGTATAACTGCTCCAGTTGCAGCGTCTACTTCTTTGAGTGCTTTAAACTCTGCACCTATAATACCTAACTCAGCTTCTACCATGTTCATATGATTATCTATATGAGATAGATCAGGTGATACAAAGTTAGCTATCTTTTCTTCCATAGATAAATATCTTTGATAGGCTTCAAAGCCACCCCAGAGTCCTCCTATAATTGTACCACAAAGCGGAATGATTAGCAAGAGCTTAGAGCCACCTACTTTTATACCTTTGTATTCTACTTCAGCCATTATACTTTCCTATACCGTTTGGTCTTTTTAGCTACACCCTGTGGCTGTCTGCTAAACTGTTTACCTTTTTTAGTATCTTCTCGTTTTTTACGTGTGGTTGCAGCATACTCACTACTAGACAAAGATTTAATTGCACTAGTAGGTAAGTAGCGTTCACCTGTCTTGCTTGATGGCTTACCACTTTTAGTACGCCACTTTTGTTTAGTCCACGATTTAAGACTTTTCTGACTTGGTTTTAAGGCCACTATCTGTACCCACCACCTGCGGCTTTATACTTTTTAGCAAGAAGTTGGGCTTTACGGGCAGACCATTGACCTGCCCTTCCACCTTTACTCCCAGCTTTCACACTATTAAAAAGTCTCTTACGCATAGTAGGTTTTGTATAGTTACCTGCTTTATTAACAACCATACTTAGCTATTACTCAAATGGAGTTGCTAATGTAGCGTCACCAAGTAAATATGCAGCACAGTGCCAACGAGTAGCTGACTGAGCAGTTAATGTTATCATACCGCCAGAGAGCCAACCTTGCTCTATTGATCCCAAATCAATAGTATCATCGTTACTTTGATCTGGTATGAAAGTATTAGTGTCACCAGCAGTTGCTGGGTCAGACAAGATAGCAAAACCAGAATACAAATCTGCTGTTGCCCCTGTATTAATTTTTCCTGCTCCTGAGAAAGTTGTGCCAACAATAAATTTATATTGCTCACCACTTGCTGCTGCAGTTAACTCAGGAAGAGTTACAACAATTCCTGCTGCTCTAGCAAAAATAAATGTAGAGCCTGATTGTTCTGTTGTTACAGTGTAAGTAGCATCTGTAATAGTTACAACTCCGTCACCTAAAGTTACGGGTGTTTTGTACTTTTCAATTCCTTGTACAAGTGAAAGTTTTGTCATAGTATTTTCCTTTTATTTATATTGCAAATCAATTAATGCATTCATATTTACGTGGGATTTTCCTGTTAACATAAAAGACGCAAAGTTATTATCTTTTATTTCTGCATCAGGTACGACCCCACTTGTAAAGAAACCTTGAATGTCTGGCAACATCTTTTGTGCTGAAAAGAACTCTTTGGTATCTCCTAGTACCTGCATTACAATGAGTGTCTTTAACTGATTTGCAGAATCGTATCTGCCTTTGTCACCCATCTTCTTAACGATCTTACTACCTGCTTTTTCTTTAGCTTCTTTTTTCTGTGCTTTAGTTTTAGGTTTAGTAACTTTCTTCTTTACTACTTTAGCTGCAGGTTTTTCTTTTGTTTCTTCTTTCTTAGGTTCAGGTTTAGTCTCTTTTTCTGTAGACTCTTCCTTTACTTCTTCTTCTTTTTGGGTCTCTGTTTCTGACTTTGACTCAGGTTCTTGTTTTACTGTTTCTTTCTGTGGCTCTGGATCAGAAGTAGTTTCTTCTGGTTCAGGCTCTGATACTGCTGCCACCTCTACAACTTCTACTTCCATCTCTGTTTCTACATCTACTGCAGTTACTGGAGATTCTACTTCAATGTCAGGCATATCAAACTCTACTTTGATTTCTGGCATTTCTAAATCCATCTCAAAATCCATGTCTAACTCTAGTTCTACGGATTCGTATGAATCTTTGTTTGTGTCTCCCCCATCTATTGGTTCAAAGTCTAAGTTACCGTCTGGTTGTTCTACTGGTATGTTATTATCAAAGATGTCTTTTACTATTTCTATCTCTGTTTCACTAGCACCGTCATTATGTAAGACATATTGTTCTACTGTTGTTATTGACTGCAATACAATCTGACTCACTACGTTATACAACACATTGATCGTCACATCGTCAAACATTGGCCCTACAGCCAAGTTGATATCTCTGCCCCCTATTTCAACAATGAGAGAAGTAAGAGAGTCAGCAAAGTCAAAACCACCAGTGTACTCTGCATATCCGCTTGCTGTACCTGCTGCTGATAGTATGTCTGTTCCTGCAAAAGAAGTGGTGTTTCCATTTTTACCTGTAATATGCATGTAGATACTATCACTAGCATCTTGCTTATCTACTTTTATGGTATAGGTTGTCTTTCCACCTTTTGTTATATTTAGACTGGATATATTTATTGTTTGTTTAAAAGTAGTACCCATGTTAGGTACACCCATTGTGGATGTTGAGTTACCACTTCCAGTTATCATGGCACATTTATCTGTACCTAAACTACCACACGAATTGCCACTGGGCATACTTGCTGGTCCTTGGCCTCCCCAATCACTGTCCATATCACCTTGTTTGCTAGATGATACATAAGTAGAGTCAGAGGATAGTAAGTCACCTGAGTCTTCATTTGTTACCGTATCTGTAGTTGTTACAGTTGTTGTTACGGTGGTTGTTAAAGTTCCTTGTCCATCGTTTTGAGTCGTTACATCTACAGTCTCTACTATTGTTTCTAGTACTGTAGGATCACAAAGACCCACTGTTCCTGATGGGCATACCTCTTCAGCTTTAGATGAGAAGGAGCATAAGGATAGTACCAATAGGCTTAAACCACATATGCTTGTTACCTTCATCGTTGGCCCTCTTTTCTTCTTTAGCTTTTCGTTTAGCGTCTCTTTCTTGCTTTGCCTGTATAAGTTTAGCTTTTGCTTTTTTATTTGCTGCTGCTAACGCTACGGCATTTTGTCTTACTTCTTCTTTTAATCTTATCTCTGACTCATCAGGCATAACATCTAAATTGTTTTCCCATGCAGTCTTGGCTTCGTTCCCTATCTTACCCATGAAGGGGCAGGGCGTTCCTGACATCCACATTGCATCAAAGACACGGTGGTCTCTGCAGAGGGTGGACACTGCAGCTACCTTCATTCCCATACCATAGAGAGAACGTGCAAGCTTTATTCGCTCACAGTTCTCATCTGTAATTGTTATACCTGTAGCGACACCTAATACTTGCGTTTGTATACTAGCTGCTGCGCCTGACTTACAGATATCTGAGTTATTTACTACCACTGAGGGTGCAGAGGCCGTTGGTGGGGCTTTATCTGTCACCACAGTGCTAGATACAGTGTTACTGTCTGCTGCATAGGCCATACTACAAGCTGTTACAAGTAGTGTTACCAGTATGTAGGACAGTATACGGGGCATTTACCCTACTACTGCGTTATACGCTAATATTGCAATTACAATAGCTGCAATGATTAGTAATTTATTTTCTTTAATTGTATCCCATATGTATTTCATTGAATTACTCCTTTAAACTGTACGTCTTTTGGTTGCATTTTTAGTGCGTGGAAAAGAACGGTTACGTTTGCTTGCTACAACTCTAAGATTGCTGGGCCTATTGTCCATAGCATTCCCATTTTTGTGATCTACATCTCTGTTGTCACCTTTTCTAACTAAACCTTTACGTTGCATTGCTCGTCTTGCGGCATTTCGCTTGACTCGTTTAGCTATCTGCTCTGGTCTTGACTTGTAGTTGGTATTCTCTTTTACATAATTACGTTTTGGTTTGCCTACTGCACCCCCAACATTCATTTTCTTTGTTTTCTTTTTAGGTTTTACAGCCATTACTACTTTCCGTAATTAGGATCACTGTGACTTTGCTCTGTCCAGCCTTCTGCTCTCATTGCATCCTCTACGTGCTTTAACGTAAAAGACCTACCATAGTGATTCTGTACGGCTTCACGTACGTAGAAGACATCACTGTGAGGTATATGTAAATTTTCTAGTGAACCACGTAATAAATGTTTATAAAACTCTTCTAAAACATTGTCTGTGTATAGTTTTACAGATTTTTTAACTTTTGTCAACACTTATTTCCATTTATAGTACGTATATAACTAAATAAATACCATTTAAATGTTCATTTAAGTGCTACATTAATAGTGTATTATAGTTTTATTGTATAATCATTTAAATGAATCACTTTAAGTGAGTGGCGTTTAGTTTAGTTATATGTAGTTTTACATATTTAGAGGGGCATGTCAAGTGCTTATTTACTATGTTACAGAATGTTACAGTAAAGTGATCATATTGGTGTATATATGTCACAGATTGTAACAATTCGTTACCTAGAGTGTAGGGGGTTCTGTGAGTATTTAAAGTGGTTAACAGTCAAAATACCTGATCTGTGGGCATATATGTATATATATACGCACACCGGGGGGGTGTCCCATGCCCGTGTGACATTTATGCAACACCTGCGACCGATTTTGGGCAAGTGCTTGGTCTGGTGGAATAAAATAAAATGTTTTAATCCACCTTACATATTAAATATTCATACTACGTTGATCATATATGAATAGAGCAAGTGTTACTTAATCAGTTGCCAGCTAATGATTATTATAAATGGGTGTGATATGTGAATATCGGGTGTGTTGTTCAAATGATGCATATATTGTTCAAAACACTATACCCCCAACTTTCCCGATATCGGGAGAATTGAAACTAAAATAATTTACTAAAAATGCTTTTTTGCTATTGAGTAATTATAAAAAATAATTATAATCGGTTTTAAGACAAATGAAACACTAACAGATAAGGATAAAATAAAATGTCTAATACAGTATATAAAATAATAAAAGATAAAGCAGGGTATTACCATATTACCTATGATAATTGCACTGTAAGTTTCTTTCACTGCTTAGAAGATGCCGAAAAAGAACTATACAAAATATTAAAGGAAAAGAATCTGCTGATAGTAGGGGAAATTAAATATAGTTGATAGTTCATAGCTCACTATTTCTTAGTGAGTTATTTAATACCAACTAACTAAAACAATCAAACTTATCTATGAAAGGATAAACAAATGACATTATCTAACCAACAAATAACCAAAAGATTCAAAGCTCTTGCAACTTATCATAACGCTAATGAAAAGGATCTTGATGCTGTTCAACTTAAACAACATGAAAGATTTGATAGGGCTATTGATTCAACTGGTGCAATCTTTCAAATGGGTGAAGCAATAGACCAATTAATTGCAAATGAGAATAACGGCCTCGGCCAACGTGCAATAGATACACAAGAATTGAAAAGAAAGAATATCAAAAAAGAGACAAAACAAACGCTTGGCTTGAGTGATGATACTCTTGAAAAAGCTTCTCAACGAATGAGTGAAGCGCATAGGTTATTTGTATATCATAAAGAGATTAAAGAATGGTTGAATACTTGTGATAATCCACCATCAAGTTGTACAAACATATTTAAAAATATGGTTTCGGAGGGCGTTAATCCTTGGCCTGTAGCAGATAAAAAAGAAAAGACAGTTGATGATATTGCAAACGCAATTAATAAACTTCTAGAAAAAACTAAGTTTAGTTTAAAGAATGTTGTTATGTGTCAAACAAATATTGAGTTAAAGCCAGAAATATTTGAAGCACTAACAGTTGAAGCCAAGGCCAAAAGCAAAGCAATATATCACAATCCAACAACTGTGAAACTTTCACGCGATGGCAAGCAATCAAACAATTATAATAAGGTTGTTGCCTATGCTTCATAAAATTTTAAATATAATTATTGTTATTGAAATTATTATTCTTGTAATTTTGCTAGCAATCCCACTAGGCATATTCATAGCAACATAAACTCTCCCGATATCGGGAAACATTAAAGGCTTTCATTAATTTGAGAGCCTTTTTTTATTTGTTTAATTTTTTTATTTTTTTTTTATTATGAC
>Ga0208157_1000181_pt1 | contig 40408 bp, 61 predicted proteins | sample 5_EtaG_FD_184077 | JGI IMG/M metagenome (GOLD analysis project Ga0208157, IMG submission 184077) | Marine viral communities from the Subarctic Pacific Ocean - 5_ETSP_OMZ_AT15132 metaG (SPAdes) (version 2) | ecosystem: Environmental > Aquatic > Marine > Oceanic | place: Pacific Ocean | collected...
CTATGTACTTACATCCTGAAAAAGGGTTGAACGAAGAAGTAATACTCCATGAAGCTACCCACAAAGGGACAGTAGCTAAAGTAAACATCTATGAAAACCAAGACCCAACTAATGAGGGCTTGACTAACAAAGAAGTCGAATCCTTGGACAAACTAAAAAGTCTAATGGAAAAAGCTGAAGCACGGTATAAAGCTAAGGATAAAGCGGGCACCTTAACAGACACTGACAGAAACTTGTTTAATGCCGGTGCATTCAATGACTTAAATGAATTCATAGCTTACGCAAGAACTAACGAAGCCATGCAACAGTTCCTTAACGGGGAGCCCAGTAGGGATGGTAAGACCACATTGTTTGGTGAATTCGTAGAGCTGTTGCGCCAACTGTTTAACATACCCTCTTCCCAAAAAGCAGCCTTTATGGAACTCATTAAGGCAAGTGATGCTTTGTTTGTACCCGAAACAGCTGCCAATGCTGGACAAGTATTAGCTGCCAAAAAAATTAGTGACAAGAAAGAGTTCCGTGTCAAAAAAATAGTAGAAGCTATTCGCGATAATATTGGTGGGGCGCGAGGCACCTTGTCCAATATGGGTAAGTTGATGATGGAAACTAGGGATGGTGAACAGGCTATCAAAAGTTTACGGGAAGCGCTTGGTCGTATGAGTGATTCGGCAGTTGTAGCCATATCCAAAGTGCTTACTACAACTGATATTACTCGGTGGGTGAATGGTAAATTTGACGCAGTAAGAATAAACAAAGTTATTCAAGAGTTTAACAAACAACGTAACATTGCAATGGGTTTAATTCACAAACGAATTCAACCTTGGGTAGAGTTTACTAAGAATTTTCCTGCGCAAGCCAAAACTCTCGCGGATATAATGCATAGGTCTACTATATTAAATTTAGATATGGCCGAACATGCCACTGTTGAAGAAGCCATTGCTAATGATGAAGTATTGAATGGGAAGCCCAGTGTAGAAAATCCTGATACACGGGTAGGAGGGTTGTATGAAGCAGCCGAAAACCCCGACTTATCAGATAGTCAACGAGCACAAATAGATGATGAAATAACACAACGAATTGCTGATATTGAAGCCATGTACAGGTTGTGGGACGAAGTGGGTCAAGTAGACAATGGGAAAGCCCATGAAATATATGTTATGGCTAGAGATGCCTATAAAGAAACTTTTCTTAAATACCAAGAATTATTAATTGAGCATATCAACAACACAACGCAAGACCTAGCACTCCAAGACAAACTCATCAACATGATTACTTTGCAATACCAAAATGCTAAACAATTAAAAGTATATTTCCCTCTTATGCGTTATGGAAATTTTTGGATTAGGGTGGGTAAGGGTCCAGAAATGGAATTTTATATGCGGGAAACTGCTGCCGAAAGAGATGAGCTTCTAAATCAAATTGTAGGGGATAGAGACAAAGATGAGTTGATAGGTTCTGGAGAAATAAACATTGGTAACAAATTGCAAGACGGTCAAAAAGAATTGATGGGCAGCACTGAAGAGTTAAAAGAATTATTTGACTTGCTTGACACTGTGGGCAACTCTCCCCAAGACCGAGCCCAATTAAAAGATAGCATATATCAGTTGTATCTAAGGACATTGCCGCCAGGTGCATTACGCCGCAAATTTTTAAACAGGCAAGGTTATACCGGATACAGTGAAGATGCCCTACGTAACTTTATAAGTTCGCAGTCTAGTTCTGCTAACCAACTAGCACGGTTTGAATTTATTGCTCCACTTGAAGTTGCCATCGAAGGGGCAAAAGCCAGTGTGGATAGCATGACTCCTAGTGAAGGTAAGCTAAAGTATGAAGCTCTTTTTAATGAATTGTCTTCTAGGGCTAGAGCAGAAATCAACCCTGTTATACCTGAAGGTTTTGACTTTGGTAAACTCGCCGGTCTGGGTAACCAAGTGGCGTTTGTGTACATGTTGACCTCCCCCAAGTCTGCTCTTATCCAATTTACCCAAGTACCCATAGTGGGCATACCCACGTTAGTAGCTAGAGGGTACGGTAAGAAAAATGTAATGCGAGTTCTAGGGGGTTACTTAGCTGTTATAAATCGCTTTGGTAAAGACAGCCCATTGGTTGGTAAAGGTATGTTTGATGATGACGTATCTATCGTTAGTTCCAAATATATCGAAGACCACCCTAACAAAGATCAATTAAAAGCTGGATTTGAAAGAGCCAGAGATTTAGGCATTCTTAATTTAACTTACAGTGCTGATATAAGTGCTCGAAAAAAATCAGACAGTGATCAGTTCGACAACCTAGGTAAAAAAAGTTGGCGTGGTTTTGTAGACATGATGGGGTTTCTTTTCCACCATAGTGAACGGTTGTCCCGTGAGATAATGTTTATGTCTGCATTGGAACTAGAGTTAGACAGACTCGCACAAACCAACCCTAACCTGAGTCCAGAAGCTGCTCTCAGTGCTGCCACAGAAAAAGCTGTAGAAATTACTTACGAAACTTTATTTAACTATACGTTGTATGAAAAGCCCCCAGTAATGAAACACCCTGTAGGTAAAATAGCTACTCAGTTTTTAACGTACCCGTTACAAATGACTTCGTTTTTAGTTCGTAATTTCTTTGGCACAATATGGCCCACTATTCCCAAGGAAGAAAAGAAAGCTGCTGCCACAAAACTTTTTGGCACCATAGGAATGACTACTTTGTTTGCGGGTTTAGTAGGTGTGCCTGGGTATACAGCCATGATGGGGATGGCCGAAGGGATACGGGAAGCTCTGAGGCCCGACATGGACGATGAAGATGCTGATATATGGTATGACGAGAACGATGAAGGTAATCCGCTAGGCAAAAGGAATTTAGACTTGTGGTTTAGAGAATGGTGGATACCCACCATGTTTGGTCCTAATAGTGACTTGGCTAGTGTGCTTGGGTTGTCACCAGAAACTGCACAAGGGGTAGCAAGAGGGGTAGAAATGGGCCCCTTATCTGCACTAACAGATTGGAATGTCGGCTCCTCCGTAACGCTAGATCATTTGTGGTTCCAAGATAGAGTGCCCTCAGATGATATGAAAGGAGCTTTTACACAATTTTTATTTGATACTTTTGGTGGTCCTTTAGGGGCTATGGGAGCACAAATAGCGGATGGTATACAGGATGTTAACGAGGGCAATTTTGATAGGGGCTTAGAAAAGTTTGCCCCTGCATTTTTCCGTGGACCCATGAAAGCTTTTCGAGTATCTCAAGAAGGCAGTGTAACATCCGGGCAACGTGCGCCTATCCTAGATGCAGAGTGGTACACCACGGGTAAGTTGCTTGGGCAAGCCTTAAATTTCCAACCTACTACAGAGGCTGAAATACAAAAAGCTAATTTTCTAGCCAAACGAATGACAATTGAAATACAACGGGAACGAACTAAAGTACTCAACGAAGTTAATTTAGCTTTCGCCAAAGACATGGAGAATTCAACTGCTCGTACACGAGCTAACATTGAGGAAGCTCTAGATGCGGTAGAGGAATACAACTACCGCAATGCGTTCTACCCCATATCTGGGAACAGTGTAAACCAATCTATAACAGGACGAGCAACTACTAGGGCCGAAGGGGATCAAGGCTTAGTTGTACCTCAAACGCAGTTAGCTCCGTTCGCTTCTGATTTAGTTAGGCGCAGTAGAGTTAATTAAACTCTCCAGAAACGTATACCCCTAATGTTGTCTTCGATAACTACTTTAGTAATTATTTTAAATTTAAGTCTTTTAGTTGTTTTCATTATTTCTTGTTTTGCTAAAGATGGATTTAAACACGGAACAAATATAGAGTAGCCACGCTTAAATGCCTTCCAATTTACCTCGTAATTAACTTGCTCTACTACCATCACTTTCCTCTGTGTCTGAAACAGCTACCGTAAACTGCTCAATGTCGAAGTTAAAATCAGGATGGGAAGCATCGAATATAAGTGCGTGAACTCCTGGGGAAACAACTTTCATACCTTTGGACATTCTTTTTACAGACGTGCCTAAGAAAATACCTTGTTGCTTAAGCTTGGCTAAAGTGTCTTTATAGTTAACCTGTAAGTCTACGCAATCATTTTTAAAAGGTTTAGCAGTAATAAATAATCTTTTAGTGTCAGGTTCAAAACGATTAATCAATGAGCCTCTAGGGTCTTTGGTTGGCAGCAACGGCATGTGGGTACGTTTATCAGCAGCGTCCTCTACAACTAAAGTGTTATCAATGTGACGCAAAACAAAATCTCCAACCACTTGCACGGCGTTGAACGTAGGAGGCGTGGTATCATTGCGAAGCTCATGCAACATGCTAGTAGCCCAAGCGTAAAGCCGATTCATATCCCAATCTATAAGACCTAACCGTCTAGCAATCAAGCCGCCCGCTATGTTGCAAGAAAGTATGGCTGACCAAAAACGTTCTCGCTGGGTAAGTTTTAACTCAGTATCAATCTTCCTCTGAATTGCCAACAGCCCTTTAACTATGTCATCAAGGTTTTCTATTAGGTGTTGCGCATAAATCGGCCCCGCGTGACCGTAATTATTTAAAAGTTGATGGTCGAATAACTCTTTAGCAATATCAGTAGGGATAATTTCAGAGGGTGTGTAATCTATCTTGTACTCCAGCAACCGCATTATCTCACCATCAGCGTCCGTTTTATAAGATGCAAGTTTTTCATAAAAGGAAGAATTAGAACTACACAAAGACATATTCGACCAGTGAGTATAGTTGGCTCGCAGTTCATTAGTTTGTGATTTTACTCGGTGTTTACCGCGTCCTTGAGACATACTGTACGCCAGAACAGAAAAATCTTTTGCGGGAGTGTTAGTCATCTCATCTACTGTAAAACATAAGTTATTCATCATGCCAAGCTGCATAAGTTTAGCATTAAGAGTGTCAGCAAAATTAGCACTCAGGGCTTTAGGATGGCCCATAACACTGTTTACCATGTACAGTATTGTAGATTTTCCGGTACCCGAACTAGGGTGGATTAAATTAAGTATCGCTCCGCTCTGCCCTACAAACTTAAACAGAGGAGAACCAAAGGCTGTCAACGCAGCAAACGCATGGGGCTCTAACCCTGGCCTACCATAGAGATTAAAAACTTCTTTCCACTTTTCTAAAGTACCCTTGGGCACCATATGTTTTGCTATATCTTCGGTAAGTGCAGCGGGTGGGCTATGGTACTCCCCATCCGCAGAGTATTCCTTATCTCCTACAATAAATTTGCTGTCACCATCTGCCCAACCAAACTGTGTTCTCATCTTCTCTGCCCTCTCCTCATCTTGCCGTTCTGTAATTGAAAGAATTATGTACAAATGTAAAAGATCAAATTTCTTACTGCCTGAAATTAAAACTCCATAGGAAGCTAAAGCTTTACGCAATTCTGCCTTTTCGGAAACGTGTACGTTAGGAATGTTAAATTCTTTTACCCCGTCTTTAGGTAAATGAAGCCTGAACACTACGACATCCCCTAAATTTGGATCTTCCATACGCTTAACCACGTACAAATCATTTTTGTAAACTAATGTAGGCTCCGCATCAGAATCTTCAACGCCATCACTATGGTATATACCGTTGGCCTTGCCTCGGAAAAAAGGAAACGGGTAGCTTGGTGGGGTAAATAAAAGAGGGGGCCCCGCCGAACCGTTGCTCAGTGGGTCTTTTATAAAATCATCGGTAGAAGCAGCGGCAACCCCCTTGCCTAATTTAATTGGACCAGTAATCAACCCTTGATGAGGACAACCTTCACAGCCACCAGGGTTGTTCCGTTCAAATTGCTCACACCCATGTGGCCCTTCCGAGTTTTTAGCTTTTGCATCAGCCGAAGCAAAAGAATATTCAGGGTGTCGCTCAGACATTTTTATAATGGCACTTTCTCGGTCATCGCATTTATTAGCTACGGACAAGGCATCGAACCACCTAGGTTCAACAAGGGTTTCTTGGTTAAGGTAGCAATCTAACAGTTGTGCACACCCATCGCCCTTAGCACTACGTTGCATTATCTTCGTAAACTTAGTTGTAGTGTTGCCGTTATTTGCAGTAGCTAGGTACTCCCCTAATTTAGAAACTCTTTTAAGAGGACTCTCCTTTACACCAAGTAAAGCAGCAAATTCCCCAAGGGGTAATTGTTTAGCTTCAAGGGGTTCTCCCAGTGGTTGTACTAACGCAGGTTGTTCCCCTTTAAAATTGTAAGTACCAGGTATACGCAAAATGCGTGCAACCTCAAAGACAGCGTTGTCTACGTAAAACTTATGAGTTACACAGAGTTCACGTAGCCTCTCAGCAACAGGCTCCCATTGTTCTCGGCTCACTTCTTCAGTCAACGCCCAATAAACGTGAAGCCCCCTGCCTGAATCTACAACGATAGGAAGGGGTAAACCAATTAGAGTGCAAAAAGCTTTGAGGGCTCTAGCTGCGGTAGGTTGGTCAAGGTATCCATCAGGTATTCCAGTAGTAAGATTAGGCTTGGCTTTCTCTTCCCCGCAATCAATATCTAACCAAAAAGATTTAACAGCACGTACATTGTCTTTTTTACGGTTCGTTTCGGTGGCATATTTGCTCACTGCAAAAAACACATTTCTTTTTTCTGTTACATATTGCGCTGTAAGAGCATCAACTTCTTTTCGAGTAGCTACAAGCTGTTGCCTAACGTCATCTTTACCTTCTACCTTCTTGATACCTAAAATACAAAACCAACCTTCATCAGGTTGAACAGTATTTAAAAGATCAAATTCAGTCATTTACTTTTTTTAGGGGGACTGCTCCCCCCAAGTTACCTCGATTCATTTTTATACTTTTATGTATTAGGCTTAAAGGAGTCTAAATATTCTTGGACTTTATCCGACACTGTATGATGAGGTTCACAAACACCCTCAAACCAGTTGTATAAAGTTTGCCTACTAACACCCAAATGGATAGACACTTGCGCTATAGGCAGATCATGCTTTATGCACAACTTGCCTAAGCGAACACCAAGAGATCTTTTGTTAGCTTTCTTATTTAGTTCTATGAGCCGTATGCTGTACCCGTAGCTCATAGATTACTCATCTGCCCACGCAGAGAGGACATCAGCAATTTCATCTTTGGGCGGCGCTGCCTCTTTCTTAACTTCCTTCTTAACAGGCTCTGCAATAGGGTCTGCGACCACTGGCTCTTTTTTAGGAGCAGGAATAATGTCGTCAGTAGGGAAAAGTTCAGTGGCAGAAGGCTCATTAGACCCCGTTAGTTCTGCACTTTGGAACCCATCTTCTACTACCTCAAACGGAGAACGCTCTTGCATTGGTACGTACTTAATTACTTGTACCGCACGTAAACGTAACGAGACACCCCCACCAGTGGATTTGTCACTAGGTCCGTAAGGGTAGAGGGTTACACTTAAATTGACTGTGCTACCTGTAGTCAATAAAAAATCAACAGGGAGTGGGGTGTTTTGTGAATCAAACTGTTTAGGGGGTGTAGTCAGCTCGCTGTTGTACGCCCCTTTCAAACTAGCTTTACCTATGAAAAGGCCATCTTCATCTTGGTTAAAAGGCAATTCCAACGTGTCTGCCCATTTAGGTGTGCGTCTATCTGAATCTGCAAACGCTTTGCTCATAACTTGATACAACTCTTTAGCCTGGGCATCACTAGCCTTAAACTGTAAAGCATAACTTGCTTGGTCAGCTAACGGGTCACAAGGGACACTTTTCCCTGCTGTAGTATCGTATCTATACGTTCTATTTATTCTCGGATAAAGCGCAGATACGTTTTTAATTACATGGTAAATAGGGTCGGACATTATTTTCTCCTGTAAAAATTAACTAAAAGTAAACCCCTGCGTTTCAGCAAAGGGAGATTGTTCAGCTACACTGTAGGCTACAACCTGGGTGTAACGTTTTATATCAGGAAGATCTTGGGCGGTCTTAACCAACTGCCATTCTTCCTCGCTTACATTGCGTAAAGGTGTAAATAAAAGTTCTATGGCATTGGAGTTAGGGCTGTAACAAACTTTAGTCACAACATTGTCTGGGTGTTCTCCATTAGACCGTAAGTAAGAAAGGTAACTTTCAAAAGGATGCACATTGCCTTTGCCCTTCCCAAACAAAGACTTAGCCGGTACATTAAATTGATAAACATCCCCAGAGGTATCCCCTTCTATGAGGACGGCAAGGCGGCGCATATACCGGCACGCTCTGCTAGACCCCGCACCAGAACCTTTAATATTGTTTTCGCAATCTGCACAGTTTGGGTGTTGTGGGTCAGGAGTTTCTTTTTCTGGCTTGTCTCCCATGTTTGACCAACATTTAGGTGAAGCGGCAGGTTTACTAGCGTCATATTTATCTTTGTAAAAAATACGAGACACGCTTGGTAAGGACCAAGTTACAATAATGTTAACGCTGCTATGGAAAGGTTCCCCCTTCTTCTCGCCGTTAACGACACGCACAAAAGTACCGTTAGTATTAGTCTGAAGCCTCCTCTTAGTAACTCGGGGAGACTCTGCATCGTTGGGGAACGGACTATTTAGCATTGGGTTTTCTAACTTGGATAGTATATGCCTTATCGGAGTTAAGACCCGCCGGTAAACTCTCGGGGTTTTCTTCTAAAAATTCTTGCATAGCTTTACTGTTAATCCGCTTCTCCAGTACATGCGCAGCGCCTTTGTCTACAATAAAGTCATACATAGCTGCCCAATCGCTAGTCCAATATTTAGTCCTAACAGTACGGTAAAAAGTACCAAACTCAGTTACAACAGAAGTAGCGTTATGCTCTTTGCAATGATCCAAAAGTAAATCGGACATCATTTTAAATTGCTCTTTAAGAGAGGCAATCTCTTCTTTGTGTGCAGCTTCCTTCTCGCGTATGGCTTCTCGGATTTTTATGTAGACTTTGACTAACTCGTCTGGAGTAGGTTTGGTAGGTTCATTCATCGGTATATCCCGTTGAGTTTTTAAAAAAGGGAAGTAAGGATAACACTGTGTTTGACAAAGTCAAGCCTACTCGCTTATTTCTTTCCTATAAAGATCTATAATTTTGTGGTGGTTTAAAATATTGCCCTGGAGCATCTTATACAGCCTTGCTTCTACAGGACTTCCTTGGATGTGCACCACACTCATCCGGTTGTTTTGCCCTGGTCTATTGATCCTAGCATTAGCCTGTAAGTAAGTTTCAACACTGGTTACTGGGGCGTACCACACCACTGTATTAGCCGCAGTAAGAGTAAGACCATGCGAAGCTGCTTGGGGTTGGATGAGGAGTACTTTTAAAGTATCTTTGGATTGAAACTCAGAAACAATTTCGCTCCTACGATTAACTGAAACCTTCCCGTTAATGACCTCGCATGGGATCTTTTGTTTGACAAGAAACTGCTCCAAAAGTTCGATGGTGTGGGTAAACGGGACAAAAACTAATACCTTATGAGAGGACTCTTCTATTACCTCTAAGATAACCTTAAGCCGTGCACTCACATCAAACTCTAAGACTTGCCCATCATCCGTGTACACCGCCCCGCCAGACAACTGCAAAAGTTTATTCAGTTGAGTAGCAGCATTGACCGCGCTGACTTCCTCCCCCGCAGCGGATAACATCATGTCTTTCTTAAGTTTTTTATAGTACTTGACCTGTTGTGCAGACAGGGGCGCTTCTCGCTCCATGTAAGTAACATCTGGCAAATCTAAACATTGGTCCCGCTCAAATCTAATCGCCGGTTGCAACGCTTTATGCACCGTCTGTTGAGCATCGGGCTTAGGGGCCCATTTATACTGCGTAACCTTGTACATAACCTCATCCCTGAACCTACCGAAATAGTTAGGTATGTTAGTAGGGTTGACTAGTTTGGCTAACCCGAACGCATCCACCGGAGACTGCGCGGCAGGAGTACCCGTAAGCATCCATAGCCAAGGAGTTTTAGCCACAATATCCCTGAGTATTTTCCATCGGTTGGTTTGCACATTTTTGTAAGCATTGGCTTCATCAACAACAATTAAATCAAAACCACCAGCTAAAACTTCCTCTTTAATTACCCTAAGCCCATCAAAGTTAATGATGACAAACTCAGAACCCGCAGCTAAAATCTTTTTTCTTCGCTCTGCGGTGCCGTGCGCTACGGAACAACTACGATGCATAGCAAACTTAAACAAATCTTCTTGCCACGCTGATTTCATAATCGACAAAGGGCATAGAACTAATACTCTTTTTATATCACCGCGCTTCATCAAGTAATCTGCCGCCCATATAACAGAAGCTGTTTTGCCGGTACCTTGTTCGTTAAAACAAAAAGCCTTTTTGTTCAAGGTTAAAAAGGAAGAGGTTATTTCCTGGTGCTTAAAAGGGGTAAGCTTGCCAGACCACTGGTAGTCACGGTTGATGGGGGAAGGGACATTCTGTACTTTTAATTGGCTCAAAGCTTGTGCTTCACGCAACCCCCAATGTATAAGCACGTTATAGATATCGCCATCCCTGGAAATCACTTTGCTTTTTTTAATCGCTTCCGTAACCACATGTGGTGTACGAGTGCGTAACATTAAAGCTTTATTCTCTATCAATTCCAATTAACTGCCCTCTTGTTTTATTCTTTTCAGTTCATGTAACCCACGCACGTAGTAATCTTTATAGTTGCCTACCCACTTATTGGTGCCAAAATGGTCACAAGTATGGGCAATATCCGCGTATACTTTTATATTAGCAGCCCTAAGTTTGTCACATATCTGTATGTCCTCCCCAATCAACCCTCCATTAATAATTTGTGTATTACATACCATGCGGTGATTGTCTCCATAAGCCGGGCTCGAATCCCTAAGAACTTGAATAGCGTGTTTTGACAACTTTAAAAACCCAGTGCCTATAGCCTCTACTTCTAAAAGTTTTAAAGCTATATTGTAATTGTGTGGTTCAATGTCAGTGGGTCTAATGTTGTAACCCTCTTCGAAAGTTTTGTTACGCACGGGGATACCAACAACATCCACATCATGGGAAAGAACCGCAAAAAAAGCTTCTGAAGTAAATCCCTGGTCGGAATCAATAAAAACTATAGCGTCAACCCCCTGTTCATAAGCACAGGTAAACAAACTGTTCCTTGCTATGTGAATCAAAGAATCATACATCCAATACTGAAGAAATAACTCGTATCCGTTTTCTTGCGCTAACCTAAATATTTCAGCTATGCCGACAGAAAAATCACAACACACTCTGCCATCGTAAGCCGGTACTGCAATCAATATTTTCTTTGTTAGTCCCAATTACTTACCCTTTTATTTGTAGTATATCCAGTGGGTAACACGGCCTGTGAACGATGGTCGGTGTTGTAGTAATAACTTTTGCCCACGTTGCAATCCCTACACAAAACTTGTAAGTTGCTAAAGTACAAAGCAATGTCAGGGCGTTTAATTTTTGGTTGTATGTGATCCCCTTGAATGACAACTCCGTCTGTCTTGTAATTTCTTCCACATACACTGCAAGCAGCCCCGTATACTTCAAACAATTCACTGCGTAATATTCGCCATCTTTCGTTGTAGTAGCTATTCATTGAGGGGTCTTTAATGTTATGTGAGGATAAAACCAAAGAAGTTCTGCGTCTTAACTCCTTTAACACTTCCATGTAATGAGCCCCGTTTGCAACGCGCCACCTCACTTCTTTAAAAATATTCCACTGCCAAGCAAAAATTGAAGTGCCAACCAAAGAGTTATAATTTTTTAAATCAGAACCAGCTACTACAGAAAAATCGTTGAGTAGTATTTGCATGTGCGTGGGGAAGTTGTGCCGTACCGAGCGTAAGCTATGCAACATATCTTTCGAAAAAATGTTCCATTCAAACGGGTCATACCGATAAGGGTACAAAGAAGTAATAATGCAATAAGGATCTAAAGGGGCGCTACTAAATAAATTAATATCTTTTTTGTTACTCATTCTTATGTCCTGTTATGCTCACATTCAATGACGGGGCAGTACGCACAGAGGGGTCCGGTCTTTGCATTCCAGACTCCTGATTCTTCTGCACCCGCCAAGCGTTCAAGCTCTGGTTCAAAAGTCGCAAAGTACGAATCGCGCATATCACTAACGTGTTCTTTACGTATTAATTCATTGCAAACCACAAAAGCTAATGCCGATTTAATCTTTTTAACATGAGGGTAGTGCGTAAAAATAGCAGCAGCCACCGCGTCCAATTGTTTAGTATCAGCATACCGAGTATTTTTCCCAGTTTTATAATCAATGGAAAAAGCAGTATCACCCTGCAAAATAACTAAGTCTGCCACACCACGCCACCACACATTATCAGCAAAAAACTTTGTAGGTTCATAGCCTTCATCACTTTTAGCTACCCCCAGTTTAACTTCGCACAGCTTTTCTCCTGGGATAGAAACTAAAGTATTCAAAACATTAGTAAGGAAAGAAAACCGCTGCGGGATGGGAGTAGCAGATGCAATAAAATCTTCGGCAGCTTTGTGCACTTCTTCCCCATAGATACTTGCTCTACTGCCTTTGTCTTTAACATCGCGCTTAACTTTCAAGTGGTAATACTTTTTAGGGCACTGTTCGAAAGTTTTAAGGCTGCTGTAAGACCAAGCATTCATTCCACAACTCGTTTTGACAACTCACCATCAACTAACACTTTTACACGGGCAGAAAAAACTGAATCAACTTTACCAGGGGAACCTTTAATAAACTTTACAGGGGAGTTCATAAACGTGTGAGGAGAAACAGCAGCATACACTCGCCAATTTGTATTACGACCCCCGCACCGCCGAGAAATAATAAAAGGGCCGAGCATTAAGTTAGACCCTAACCACACCTCTAAATCAGTTACGTCACCCTCAGAAAAAGCAAAAATATGAGCGGCTATAGCACCATATTTCTTTTGGAAATCGCGTTGTGTTTCCGTACCCCCTGCCCCTAATACATACATGAGTCTTTTGTAATGCGTAGGGTGAAGGACTACCCTTATTGTTTCACGCGGATCTGCTAAAACCGTTTCATCTACCCTGAGATTAAAACTGTTTACATGGCCTATGTGATTAGTCACCGCACGTACACGATGGTCAGACATTACAATAACCCCATCTTAACTAACTCTTTACGGTTCTTTTCGTGAGCTGCTTTAATCTCTTTCTTATTTTGTCCTTCATACGGGACAGCCAGCTTTGCTTGGAGAAGGAACTTCGTAATCCATCCCTTTGACGTTTTGATATCTCCCAACCAGCGACCAAACTTTCCCCTTTTTTTCGTTCTAAGGATGTATGTTTCTCCAACCTTACATTCCTTCTTGACGCATTCTTTTGCGAGTAACCCATGTAATTTCTCCTCCTTATTTCGAGTGCGAGATTCGGGTGCGTCAATTCCAAACAAACGAATATTAACGCCCCTACCATCGTCACCCCTAAGAGTGACACCAAAGCCCAAGTCGATGTCAACACGTAACCCATCACCGTCAGTAACAGATCGAATAGTACAACTGTATTCATAGAGCATGTTCCTCTCCTTTTTTGTGTATGACTGTCTCACGCAGTATTGCTTTCTCAAAGTAATGACATTCAAGGCAATACCAACCCACTCGTAAACGTGTTTCCATATTCAGCACTTGCTCAGAAGTAGCCTTGCACCTTGGGCAAGTGTTAGTACGCAAATCATCCGTCATCAGTGTCTTCCGGTTCATCCTCTAATACGATGACAATCCTCTCCAAAAGTTTAATAAACTTATCAACGTGCTTGTCAGTTGTGTCGTGGTCATCAAGCTCAATAGTTATTTTCATCAGTGTACCGTCCCCGAAGAAGGGCCGTCAGCCATCAACCAAACGTAAGAAACTGTGTCATGTAACATCAACTTAAATAATTCTTGATCCATCTCCAGTTCTTTCATCAACATACAAGAGGCGTGCATGTAAGCGGCGCTCAAGGCCATCACTTCTTCCGGTTCTCGGTCAGTGACCGAAGCCATACGCGGAGTTAATTCTTCCTCTAATATGTCTAAAACTTTTTTGTTTAAAGAGGTGGGCATTGTTTTTTTCATAAATAATTCCTGGTTGTTTTTACATCTTTAGGTGAATACTTTATTCCCTTCTACCCACACTCGCCATAGCTAACTCCAAAACCACCCTCACAATCTAACGGCAATTCAGGAGCCCAACTGGGCCGTACTTTCATAATCTCTTCAATACGTTTCATGCCTACCTCCACTTCCTGCTCAGGCACAAGACAAGCAATCGCATCATGCACTGTCATCACAACTTTATATTCCTTTGAAACATTAACTAATTGCTCCCCAATAACAATACGCGCAACTGCTTGGCAAATATTCTCGACAACTTTACCTCCGTAGATACGGGTTGGGACTCTGGATTTACCCCGCAAAGTGTCGTATAAAAACTCCCCGCGCCCCGTGTCAGGGTTAATTTCACTGCGTAAATTGGGGTACCGTAAATACAAATTATTAGGTAAGCGAATTCCTTTTTGCCCCTCTACCACAAGCAGCTCAGGACAGCCCAACGGCATTTGAGTATTAGAAATAATAGCGGCTAACGCATCCCCAGACCTGTGCCAAAATTCCCTAATGGCGGGGAAAGAAGTGCGGTACGTTTGAATTATGTGTTGGCAATCACCCTGGGACAAAGCAACACCCATAGATTGTAATTGAGCTTGGAAGCGAACCGCTCCCATCCCATAGCCACACCCAAGCACGGTTTGTTTACCCACGAATCGTTCTTCTTTAGTAACGTCCTCTGTTGACTTGTTGTAGATAGCAGAAGCCATTATCTTGTAGACATCAGCCCCGCTATCAAAATCACCCACTAAATTTATTTGGTTAGCCAACCAAGCCAGTACCCTAGCCTCTATCTGAGATAAGTCACAATCTATAAACCTGTAGCCCTCTGGAGCTAACAGCGCCTTCTTGAGTAACGATCCCCTGGGTAAGTTCTGCATATTTATCTTGCCGTCACCACCCCATCGCCCTGTGTGAGCAGCATAATATTTAAGAGGTACCGGAAGTAGCCCACGCTCTGCAATATCGATAAAACGTTGAGTGCGTTTCTCTTCTAATGTGGACTTGACCCCAAGCCGAGCAGACACCAGGTTCTGAACCTCAATATTGTTGTGGTCCTGCAATAACTTAAGCCCCTCGTCAGTTTTGGCAAAAGCATATGTTTCCTTGCCAGTGGTTGGGCTAATCTTTTTGGGGGGTGTTACGCCGTAACTTTCCAAAAGAGCCGCAAACTTAGGGTTGCTCATTAACTCTTTTTGATCATGCTCTATCCTCAACATCAAAGACTTTTTATGATCAGCGATTTCAGTAAGATGGTTGTCGAGCAATTGTTTATCAAGTTGTATAGCGGGCTCCGTAAACATACGCATGGTCAAGTCTATGAGTTGAAGCTCTATAACAGGGAATCCTTTGGCGAGAATTAAAAATAATTGGTAAGTAAGTTCTGTGTCGTTAATGCAATACGACCCATAAGCAGCAAGATCCTCTGCCGAAAAGTCTATCCGAGTCTTGTTGATCGCTTCCAAAACTTCTTTACCCTTGGTGCCCAAACCGTAATGGGTTGTGAGCGCAGCAAGACTACCCCCCACCTCACCAGTATGAAGAGCCCGCGCCATTGATAAAGTATCTACAATCTTCCTGGGACGAATATCAAAATGCCAATTGAGTATCGCCATGTCGAACATAGCATTGTGAGCTACGCCTATGGCGTTAGCCCAATCAAACTTGTCCAAAAACTTTTGTGTGTTTTGTTTTGTCCCAGAGAACCACTCGGTTGGCCCATCATCTACTTTCACACTGACACCGATAACCTCAAACTGCTCGTGTCTTATGTACTCTTCAGTAGTGCAACGCCTCGCACCGAGCCCGTAATCAGTGCTGTAGTATGTTTCAAAATCCAAAGTAATAACCTGCATTAACTATGCTCCTGAGTTGTATCTACACACCAAGCAATCAACTCGGGTAGGTTATCCTCATTGACTACAAGCGCAGATCCACCCGCTGTTTGAATCGCAGCAAGTTCTCTTTTCTGCAAGGCCGTGGGTACATTCTTACCCGCCTTACACTCAATGCCCAAAAACTTCCCGCATAAACAACAAACAATGTCAGGCACACCGCTGCGCCCGTATCCATAAGTCGCGGGAAAAAAGTAGTAAGCGCCATATGTTTTAAGGATGCTTACCACCTTATTTTTTACTTTCTTTTCTGGAGTTAATGCCACACCCAAGCATAGCATATGATTAGACTTTGTCCAATTCACTGGTTAGAAAGTCGTCATGAAATCAAACACAACCCAAAGCATAATCGCCACTACAGCTACATGTAACAACAACATACCAAGCAACCCGACTCTCCATTTTTTTGGAGTAGGAGAGCCGTAAATTTTACTTTCTTTGCTCATATCAATACTCACATCTCTTTTGGCAGCTACTCTTCGCGCCGCTTGCATAGTTTTAATTTGGGCTAGTGTCATCATTGCTCCCCTTTTTGTTTTCTACAATAAGATACTTAGCGTCACTCGGCCAGTTCTCCACTACGTTTTGCCAATGTTCTACTTGCTGTAGCATTTGAACAATGTTCGCTTGGACTTGCTCTTTAGTTAGTTTTATTTCACTCATATCCTTATCCCATATTTGTTTGCAAATTTTTTAATCATCTCTGCCGTAAGAGTTTGAACTACACCGACTTCATCTAACACCAACAGTTCTGCATGGTTAGTTATACCTTTCATTTGAACCATGAAATTTTTGCCTTCGTAAAATCCCTCCAAAGTATTATCCTGGTTAAGTTCTCTCATTAGAGCCAGCGCCTTATAAAAGCTTAATTTCATCATCGTCCTCTTCAGCAAGAATGTCCTGCCATCGTTGTTGATCTTTGCCAATAGCTTCTATTGCAGCTTCTTGTGCCTCCCTGGCAGCATTTGTTAACACTTTACGCATCTCAGTGGTATAACTTGGGAAGCTCTGATAATGCATCAAAGTCTCTTCAGAAATACGCAGGGTGATTTGAACCATAGCTTTCTTACTCATTGAAACCCCCTTCTGCTATTACCTCGTAAACTTTCTCAGCTATATCATCAATGTCCATTGGGCTGTAACTATCCATCAAAGAATTTCCATCCCCATCCAAAACATCTTCTACACTGATAGCAACACTGCCATTACCCATTATGCCTACGTCAGGTTCCGGTGGACCGCTATCTACCTCCACTGACAACCTTGCCCCTTTAAACTCAATGGTATAACTCATTCCAAACTCCCAATTTTTACACTATGATTATCAAAAGCTATGTCAATATCGTCAACTTCTCGCACTTCGGTAAGCACCGAGCCTACCTTGCCGCGTTCAACATCTTTGGCGAAAGCTTCCTTAGCTTCCTTCTCAGCTTCCAAAAAATTGTCATTTTTTACTGTGTAATATCCGACCTTCACTTGTCTAACTTTTAAATGAAAACTCATGTTTTGCCCTCTAAATTCTTAAAGACCTCCAGAACAATTGCTTTAGCCCCCGCATAATCCTTATCTAAATATTTGCGCATCGCGGAACTCCACTTTTTCTGAGCAGCCTGGTGAATATCATCGCGCATCGGGTATGCTGCAATAGCACTCATGGCATCGCGCAACAATTTTGAAGCTACGTCTGATTCACTTTTTGCCATTTAACTCAATCTCCTCAATTTTTTTGGATCTAATTTTTAGCTGGTTTTGTATCTGTTTGGGCATCGCCTCCATTCTCTCATCAAAGTAACCACTAGCGGTGAGCACTCCAACATCGCCATCCTCGCGCAAACTAATACTTGCCCACCCGCCGGGAAACATAGCGTCTTTAATATACAAATCGGGTGAACTACTTTGACCGAGAGGCCCAAGCTCCACCCCCTCCTCATCTCTAACCATCACCACGGCAACACCCTGCAATACTTGCATTAAAGAGTTGTCTAAAGTTAAAGCTTCGTAGGTCCAACCATCCGTTTCTTCAGCATTAAGTTTGTCAGCTAACTCGACTGCCACATCAATAGGCATACGCTTGCCGTCTATGCTGCCATCATTTTTTGTATCCATAGTATTCCTCCAAGAAATTAAGAGCCCGTAGCGTGGGCCAGCCGCCTGAAACGCACAATCGGAGGACTCATCTCAAGGGATGCGCCACTATTTGCGCTGACAGGTGCGGGTGTTTGAGGGCGAATAACTTCCCAACTCACCGCCCGCTGGAGCTGCACTTGAAAAAAAGACAAAGGCAAGTGCACTAACTACAAATATTCTGCCAACGATTCCACCTTGCGTTTCAAGGCAGCTTGCGACCAGTCAAACCCGCTTTTCTTATCGCCGCTGATAGCTTCACAACACGACGACGTTAGGCAATACGATTCGACCTCGTCATATTCATCCTCCGAATTGTGAATAAAAAGAACTTCACCGCTCACAGCAAAAGTTAACTCCGCGTCATCCTCAATAGGACATCCGCGCTCTCCAAACCAATTTCGTACCTCTTCTTCTGTCATAATTGCCCCTCGCAATTTCAATTCATCCAACCATCATCATAAACAGCTTCGAGCCCCTCATTTTTGAGGTATTCCAAAACAGGCTTGACGGCCCGCTGTGCAGATACATTACCTTGCACAAAATTACAGTGAACTATCGGTAGGTATTCAATGGTGCGTGCTCGCTTTCGCAGGAAAGGAACTTGAATGCACTTGCCACCACAACAACTCCCCTCATCTAGTTCCCCCTGAGCTTTCCAGGTTTCAAGCCAGAGCGCTTGAGCCTTATCAATTATGGGTTTCACCTTATCAAGATCCGCTTGCTGATAAGCATTAATGTCGCGTCCAAACGTGTTTACAATTTTCATAATTACCCCTTAAAAGTTATCAAGCCGTCTAATTTGTTGATGAATTTGTCTGAGGTACGGCTTTACAATGGCTCTTTCATCAAGCCACGATTGCATCGCCGCATCCACTTCAACCCCTTTAGGCAAACCTCCATACGTATACTTCACCCCGTTTACTTCCACAAAAGACCAATAATCAATGCCATCATCGCAACTTGAGCAGAATGCCCAAGTGATATCGCACTGGCGATTTTTTACCCCTTCACTGTCGGTTACCTCATGCCAAGCCGATATGAGAAAAGAATCAGTCTCAATTTGATGCTCCCCGCCCGCCATGTATTCAGTAGCGAAAGCAGGGACACGCGGGCTTTTAAAATCGTACCAATCAAGGACCGGAGGCCCTTTGTAGACCAATTTGTCCTTCTCCCTTCTGTCGCGGATCTCAATCTCGTAACCCTTTGACAGGCAATAAACGAGCACTTCATTGACTATATTCATTAATCCTCCTCGGTTAGGTATGAATGCTCAGTAATATCTATTACTTTATTAATTGGTAGCCAACTCGCTACCCAAAAATCCAACCCAGACATCTCAAATTTTTGTAAAATATCTAAATCCCTCAAAATAAATCTCAACTCATAGAAATCTTTGTGAGATATACCGACCTCGACTGAAATCCACGGCCCGGCATTATCTCTGGGGCTGCAATAATGATTCTCACTGGCCTGAACCGACAATTCCACACCATTAGATAAAGTAATAAGTCCAACCTTATTGGCAGATTTTAAGTGTTCTTGTAATTCCGATAGTGTCATTGTTTTATCCTCCGAGTAAAAAAATTATTAATGTTAGGCCCGCGAGTAATCCCAATACCTTCAAATCAAAAACCCGCTTCGATTCATCGGCCCATTTAAACTGGTTGTAGGGATCATGCTTATTAAAAATGCGCCTGTAAGCGTGCTTCTCGCTCATAGTGTTGGGCTCCCATCGACTAACACTTGCACGTCATCCAAAGGAATGGCACGAGTCTCGGCCATTTTCTGTTTCAAAAATATTAGCTCCTGTGGAGAAGGCATATACCATTTAACCTTGGCCCATTTACACAAACTGGACCAGGAAATATAAAATTTTTCCCCATTTTGTAGCACTTGAAATTCAATCATCGCCTTACCCCTTCCGATTTATTGAAACCAAACAATTAACATGGCATAACGCACTCAAAGAATGCGCTATGCGCTATCAATCATCACCGCAACAATTTGCCCTGCCGATTTTTCAAATCTAGAGATTCCTTTTCGGCTAAAAGTTTATAAAATATAAACGACACAGAACTTAACCAGTTACTAGTCTCACTAGTGCCTGGTTTATAGAGCTGAGATAAGGCGCATTGCACCTTGTAGGAATGGCTCGCTTGACCTTCTGAATAGTCGGAATAATGCCAGTAAAGCGCCGCCATTAGATCAAACTCGGATGCCTCATAAATTCCATGGGACCAGTCGACCTCAACGTCAACGGCGCCCGCGTACAGCTCGCAGAGTTCTAATACTTCGAAACCCATTTTCCACCAATTATCATTTGGAGATTCAATCATTTCCGCTATGGTTGAAAGCTTGCTTTCTATTTCTGTTTGTTTATTCATAATTAACCCCTGGCAATTATATTGTTATTGAGAAAATTTGATTTTCTGGAGCCGTGCACCATAATAAAAATATGGCTCGAGCCGTCGCATTTCATGCAATCGCGACATTCTAAACCGTGACTATCTGCCAAGCATTCCCGCTCAAATGGGAGCGCTTGCGATTTATCGGTAACGATACGAAATGAGCCATTACCGGCCGCGTGCGCTTGCTTTGTTTGCTTCTCAGTATCGGTCGATACCTGGCAGAACTGGAGCACGCGCTGATCAAAATTTTTGTGTTTCAATTGGTGAGTGTATCCAGTGTATGCAATCGCCGTATCAGTGAGATTTTTAAGCACTGAAAAAGGAAGCGCAGCAGGATCTCCATAAGCGCCTAATCGGACTTTGCGTGCTGCTATGCGCTGATCATGATCAGCTGCAGAATAGACAGGATATTTTCCCGACTTCCACGCCTTATATACTACCGTTGGACCTTGACCGATATTGACGTAGCACGCGCCGCCTAGGCTATGGCGATGAGGACAATTCCCACAAATGGCAGTATCCAATTTGCGCTTGCTTGCTTCCAATGGCGCGAGATCCGAGCGCATAATGTGGAGTTGCATAATATCGCCGGTTTTCAGATTCATACTCTTAAAAATCAAAATGGCGACAATGGGCGAGCCGTCAAGGATCGACGGCCCGCGATATATTTCTATTCCATTGTATTTATTGGGTTTCATCATGGGAGCCCCTAATCGTTAAAATCTAGAGGTGAATAACTATCTCTAGATATATCTGCTATATCGTCCAGAGGGCCATCCGCAAGTGAGACGAGATCGCCGGCGAACTGATAACCCCAATCGCTAGCAAAGTTATTGTTAATATCTATTTCTAATTGATCCATTGTGATTCCCGTGTAAGTTAAAAGTTTATTTTGTGTCACGTTTTCTATTATCCAGATATGTATCACATTGTAAAGCTTTAAAGTAATTTAATTTGTTTACAAGAGAAGAAAAGTTTACGCGCTTTCTAACATTGCAAAGCTTAGGAATTACCGAGCCTGGAGAGAAAAAAATAATGTAATGTTATAAAGTAAAGTTTTTTAAGATATATATAATACTCGTGAGCTTTTTTTATTGCTTCGAGCCCGAGCCTTGCTAGACATTAAAACCTAGATATACCATTTTTAATTGCTAACATTATTACAATATTACAGCCCAATAGGCGCAAGCTTTGTAAGCTTTCTATAATGTAAACTTTTTGAGCCATTGTTTACAACGCACGATTAGTGTATACCGGTGCCCCGTATGTATCACAATGTAATACAACCGGGCCCCGGTCCCCTGGTATTACTTGGATGATATTCCTAGCGACACAATCAACTCAGCTTGTAAGATCTCCCGTAATATCGCCATGGATAGTTTAGAGCTCGATTTTATAGGGCCCCCAAATTTGTGGTATACGGGATTAACAGAGCCCACCATATGGGCACCCCACCGAATCAGCAGCAAAAGTACCAATACCCTTATAATTACTAATCTGCACATTAGATATTCTATTTTTGAAAAACTTACCCCACCCCCTTTGTTTTTTCGACTTCCTCTACAGACCCCACCCCCCTGTTCCACGTGAAACACCTCCTTTGGAGTCCCAAAACTTGCACCCACCCACCGAATCACATACACTTCGCAAAACCAGTACTGCTAGGTACTTGCGCGATGGCTGTTGTAAAAATAGAACCTACTAAGGAACACCCCGTCCCTTATGATTTAAGTGACGAAACGCCTTCGACTGTGTTGGATGAGGTAGCCGTGTCGGCTAACACAGCTGAAACCCAGGTTTCACTAGGGGCACCATTAGAAGTGTCGGCAAAAGATGAGGCCCGCGAGAAGGCTCTCTTAGACGCTGTAGCGAAAGATCGCAAAATTTCCAATTTAAAAACCCCCACCACCGCTTATGCTGCTGCATCGTTCCTCAGAGCGTATGGTTCGCAATTAGGACTAGACGCAGCAAGTGCACGTACTGCGATTACTAACAAGTTAATGGAAATAGCCGACTGTGGTGATACCCGGTTTGAACTTAAGGCATTGGAATTATTAGGGAAACACAGCGATATTGGATTGTTTACAGAGCGCAGTGAGATAACTATTAACTACAAGAGTCCAGAAGACTTGGAAAATGCGATTAAAGAGCGGGTTAAACGGCTACTTAACGCAGATGTGGTGGACGTTGTGCCATTAAATGCAGATCTGGATGAGGAGCTAGGAGTTTTTACAGAGCCCGAAAAGCCTGAGTTAATAGAAGAACTTGAGGTTGATGCTGGTGAGTAGTCCCTTGGAAGACATAGCTCTCAAGGATATACCGACCATACTACCTATGTTGTCTCTGCCAGAGCAGGAAAAGCTGTTGGCAGAGCTAGAGCACTTGGAAGAACTTAAGAAACGTACCTTGATCCAAGATAGGTTTATGAAATTTGTAGAGGCAATGTGGCCTACGTTTATTGCTGGTAGGCATCATAGCAGGATGGCATCGGCCTTTGAGCGCGTAGCCCGTGGGGAATGTAAAAGATTAATCATCAACATGCCCCCGCGTCATACCAAGAGTGAGTTCGCTTCATACCTGTTACCGGCTTGGTTTCTGGGCAAGTATCCGCATAAAAAAGTTATTCAGACCTCGCATACCGCAGAGCTGGCGGTAGGGTTTGGTCGTAAGGTTAGAAACTTAGTCGATAAACAGACGTACACTGAAGTTTTCCCTGGTTTAGGTTTACAAAGTGATTCAAAGGCAGCGGGACGCTGGAACACCAGTAAGGGCGGGGATTACTTTGCGATTGGTGTGGGCGGTGCGGTAACTGGTAAGGGCGCAGACTTGTTGATTATTGATGACCCGCACTCAGAACAAGAAGCCGCTTTAGCTGAGAACAGCCCTGAAATATACGACAAGACTTACGAGTGGTACACATCCGGTCCCCGGCAAAGACTCCAGCCTGGTGGGGCTATTGTTATTGTAATGACCCGCTGGTCCCAACGAGATCTTACCGCACAAGTCTTAAAATCTTCCGCACAACGCGGAGGAGAAGAATGGGAAGTCATTGAATTTCCTGCACTTATGCCCAGTGGGAATCCTCTGTGGCCTGAGTTTTGGCCCCCAGAAGAACTGGCTGCTCTTAAGGAAGAACTGCCTAATTCCAAGTGGATGGCGCAGTACCAGCAGAACCCTACGTCAGAAGAATCGGCTATTGTAAAAAGAGAGTGGTGGAAGATCTGGGAAGAAGATGAGCCTCCGCAATGCAATTTTGTATTGATGTCCTGGGATACGGCGTTTGAAAAAACTCAACGTGCTGACTATTCGGCGCTGACAACGTGGGGAGTGTTCTACCAAGATGATGACGCAGGAGCACCACAAGCTAACATTATCTTACTTAATGCTTATCGTGAACGAATGGAGTTTCCTAGACTTAAGCAAGTAGCTATTGAAGAGTACAAAGAATGGGAGCCAGACTCTATTATCATTGAGAAAAAAGCATCCGGTGCGCCGCTCATTTATGAGATGCGGGCAATGGGAGTCCCGGTGCAAGAGTTTACTCCGACTAAGGGGAATGACAAAATAGCTAGGTTAAACGCTGTTTCTGACCTATTTGCTTCTGGAATGGTGTGGGCTCCTAACACACATTGGGCTGAAGAAGTAATGGATGAGGTTGCAAGCTTTCCAGCAGGGGAGCATGATGACTACGTAGACTCTACTTCTATGGCACTTATGCGGTTTAGAAGAGGTGGGTTTGTCAGGCTACCATCAGATGAAGAGGAAGACGCCCCATACTATAGACGGCGAAGAGGGGGTTTTTATTAGTGGATACCCCAGAGCTTTCGGAAAGGCAGACAATGGTAGCTGCCCGTTTGGCTATTTGTTCGGGTTGTCCCCAACTGGTTAAAAGTTTACAGATATGTAAGGAGTGTGGCTGTTTTATGCCCGCTAAAGTCTGGTTACTCGATTCGTGGTGCCCGCTGTGTAAGTGGGGCCAAGAAGAACTTAAAGAGGAAGAATAATGGCAATTGAACGAAGCTTATATGGTATGCCCGAAGGGGAGCAAACACCTTCCTTGGAACCCAGCCTAGAGATAGAAATAGTAGATCCTGAAATGGTTACTCTTGACGATGGGAGTGTAGAGATAACACTAGTCCCTGACATGGAAGACTCAGACATCGCCAACGCACCGTTTGATGCAAATCTTGCAGATTACTTAGATGATGGGCAGTTGAACCAGCTGTCGAGTGAGTTAGTGCAAGCAGTGGATGGGGACGTAGGTTCCCGCCGTGATTGGGCTGAGACTTTCGTTAAAGGGTTGGAAGTACTGGGGTTTAGTTATGAGGACAGGACTGAACCTTGGGAAAATGCCTGTGGTGTGTATAGCACAGTACTGGCAGAAGCGGCGATAAGATTCCAAGCAGAGGCCATGAGTGAGACATTCCCAGCGGCTGGCCCTGTAAAAACGCAGATACTCGGTGAGATGACGCGAGAAAAAGAAGATGCAGCTCTGCGCGTTAAGACTGATATGAACTATGAGCTGACTGATGTGATGGTGGAGTACAGGCCAGAGCATGAACGCATGTTATACAGCCTGGGACTAGCGGGGTCGGCGTTTAAAAAGATTTACTTTGATCCTAATTTGGATAGACAGACTGCAATCTACATCCCAGCGGAAGATATGATCGTCCCTTACGGCGCATCTAACCTAGAATCAGCCGAGCGTGTCACTCATGTGATGCGTAAGACTAAGAACGAGATGATAAAACTGCAAGATGCAGGGTTTTATCGGGAAGTAGACCTTGGTGATCCGGTATCTTTTACTACAGACATCGAAGAAGCCAAGGCTGAACAGTCTGGAATCTCTCTTTCTGCGGATGATCGCTACGCCGTGTATGAAATTCACGCGGATATTGTGATTGACGAGGTAGATGGGGCAGATAAACAGGGCGATGACCTACAACTCGCCAAGCCTTACGTCATTACCATTGAAAAAGGCACGGGAACAGTGCTGGCAATACGCCGAAACTGGAACCCTGACGACCCATTGATGCTAAAACGCCAGCATTTCGTCCATTATGTGTACGTTCCAGGGTTTGGTTTCTACGGATTGGGCCTAATTCACATTATTGGCGGCTATGCACGGGCGGGAACGTCACTTATTCGCCAATTAGTGGACGCAGGTACGCTATCTAACCTACCAGGTGGCCTTAAATCCCGTGGAATGCGGGTAACTACGGGCGATACTCCCATCGGGCCGGGTGAATTCCGTGATGTGGACGTGCCTAGCGGGTCAATCCGCGAGAATATCCTCCCATTACCGTATAAAGAGCCAAGTCAGACGTTATTGGCCTTATTAGACAAGATAACCGAAGAAGGCCGCAGATTAGGGGCTATTTCGGACATGAATATCTCCGATATGAGTGCCAATGCACCTGTCGGAACCACATTAGCTCTGTTGGAGCGTACCTTAAAGCCAATGGCTGCGGTTCAATCCCGTGTCCACTACGCCATGAAGCAGGAGTTTAAACTGCTCAGAGCAATTATGGCTGAGTACGCCCCAGTAGAATATGGTTACGAGCCTGACCGTGGTACCCCTCGCGCCCGCCAAGCCGACTATGCCACGGTGGAAGTAATTCCTGTCAGCGACCCCAACAGTAGTACGATGGCACAGCGCGTTGTGCAATACCAAACCGTACTACAGATGGCACAGGCTACCCCTCAAATCTATGACCTACCCCAACTGCATAGGCAGATGATTGAGGTCTTAGGGATTAAGAACGCAGACAAGCTTGTACCCACTGACGATGATATGGTTCCTGTTGACCCAGTAAGCGAAAACATGGACGCTTTGACAGGATCTCCGATCAAAGCTTTTATGTACCAAGACCACCAAGCGCATATTTCTGCCCATCAAGCCTTTATGCAAGACCCAATGATTGCACAGACCATTGGTCAAAATCCGTTAGCTAATCAAATTATGGGTGAACTGCAAGCCCATATTGCAGAGCACACAGCCTTTTTGTATAGGCGACAGATAGAAGAAAGGATAGGTGCTCCGTTGCCGCCGGTTAATGAAGAACTAACGGAAGAGATAGAAGTACAGTTAGCTCAATTACAAGCCACCGCAGCTATACAACTTACTCAAGCACATCAGCAGCAACAGGCTCAACAACAAGCAGAGCAACAAGCGCAAGATCCGATAATGCAAATGAAACAAGCTGAGTTGGCATTGAAAGGTGATGAGCAAGAACGTAAGGCTCTGAAGGACGCCGCTGATGTTGCGTTGGACCAAGAGCGTTTAGCACTTGACACAAAGAAAGCAGAGACAACGGCAATTATTGAAGCTAGTCGCATAGCTGCTCAAAACCAACAAGCTGAAGCTAAAAACGACTTAGAGGAAGCTAAAGCTATAATTGATTTAACTAAAGCTAAAGGTGAAGAAAAACGAACTAGAGCAGAAGCGCATCGTGATGCGTCTGAAGCCTACCGCGATGACCGAGAGGATAGATAATGGCTAAAACTGTCTTTGAAGTATTGGTAGAAAAACTGACTGACCAGAAACGGTCTAGCGAAGACTTTATAAAAAGCGGCGCAGCTAAAGATTACGCCGATTATAAAGAAGTGTGTGGTGTGCTTCGGGGTCTGGACACCGCATTACGAGAAGTAAATGACCTCTCGCGTATACACATGGAAAACCAAGATGACTGAAATGACAGCCTTAGAAATCAAACGTAGAGATAAGCTGCAAGAGGAAGAAGTAGCGCAAGAGAAGTTAGATGCCCTTATCCCCAAGCCTGTGGGATACAGAGTACTTATTGCGTTGCCTAACGTAGAAGACACTTTTGCTGGTGGTATAGCAAAAGCAGCCAAGACACTCCATGAAGAGTACATCCTGTCTACGATAGGGTTGGTACTGGACATGGGAGAGCAAGCGTATGCGGATAAAGACCGATTTCCCACTGGTCCCTGGTGTAAACAAGGTGACTACGTAATGTTTCGGGCCAATACTGGCACGCGCTTTAAAGTCGGCAAACAAGAGTATCGTCTGATGAATGATGATTCTATTGAAGCTGTCGTTGATGACCCGAGTGTAATATCTCGCGCAAACTAAGGAGTAACTTATGCCTATCCAGAAAGTAGAATATGAATTTCCTGATCCCGACAAAATAGAAGCTGCTGCTGAAATAGAAGTCGAGGCCCCTGAACAAACAACGGATATAGAGGTGGAAGGCGCGGTTGGAAGGGAAGAAATAAAATCACCGCCCCAAGAGAAAAAACCTGAAGTAGAAATTGAAGTAATAGATGACACGCCTGAAAAAGATAAAGGCAAGGTTCCTTCTACTAACTTTAAAGAAGTAGATGACGAAGAGTTAGAAAGCTATTCTAAATCCGTAAAGAAACGAATTGGGCAACTAAACAAAGCTACCCATGACGAACGGCGGGCTAAAGAGGCTGCGGAAAGACAACTGGCAGAACTTACGAGAATATCTAAGCCACTGTTTGAAGAGAATAAACAACTTAAAAGTCGAGTAGACCGAAGCCAAGAAGCCATGCTTAAGCAAGCTAAGGCATCGGTTGAAGCAGAAATGCTTGCTGCCAAAAGGCAATACAAAGATGCCTACGAGTCGGGTGATGCAGATGCTATTGTAGCGGCACAAGAAGCTATTACGACTGCTAAGATTAGAGATGACAAAGTTACTAATTTTAAACGACAACCTTTACAAACCCCTGAAAATGATATAAAAGTACCGCAAAACAATGTTGAGCCCGCACAACCAGCTAAAGATCCACGGGCGCAAGATTGGGCTGAAAAAAATACTTGGTTTGGTTCGGACGATGAAATGACAGCGTTCGCTTTAGGTTTAGATTCCAAACTCAAGAAAAACGGGATAGACCCGCGAAGTGAAGAATACTACGAGAAAATTAATTCTCGTATGCGAGAAGTTTTTCCAGATAACTTTGATGCGGAGGTTGAAGAAGCCCCTGCGCAACGCAAGCAAAGCAATGTGGTTGCACCCGCTACGCGGAGCACGAAACCTAACAAGGTTACATTATCGCAAACACAAGTACACCTAGCTAAACGGTTAGGGGTACCAGTTGAAGAATACGCCAAAAAGGCTGCTGAATTAATTAGGGAGCAAAGGTAATGGAAACAAGACTAGACAGAGAATTAGATACTAACGAAAAGAAAGCCCATAAACCGGCATGGAAGAGGCCAGAGCTTTTACCTGACCCTACCCCGCAAGAAGGCTATACTTTTCATTGGGTTCGCGTTTCTACTAATGGTCAACCTGACCCTACCAATGTTTCTTCTAAGCTACGAGAAGGCTGGGAGCCGTGCAAAGCCTCAGACCACCCAGAGATTCATCTGGTGAGTATTGAGAATGATCGCTTTAAAGACAATATTGTCATGGGCGGTTTAATGCTTTGTAAAGCCCCAAAAGAGCTTGTTGAGGAACGCAGTGCTTATTATCAAGAAACTAATGAAGCGCAGATACGTTCCGTAGACAATAATTTAATGCGAGAGTCTGACCCTAGAATGCCAATGTTCAATGAACGGTCTACTAAGGTTACTTTCGGTAAAGGATAATTAGGAGATATTCTAATGGCTACAACAGCAACCCCTTATGGGTTAAAGCCTTTGAATGAAATCGGGGGACTTCCGTATGCGGGAGCAACTCGAAAGCTTCCTATTACTTCTGGCTACAATACTAACCTGTTCTATGGTGCAGTCGTTACGATTGCTACTAACGGTACTATTGAGCTAGTAACTACCAACGGGGATAATTCAACACCTTTCCCTGCTGGTACAATAGGCGTATTCATGGGCTGTTCCTACACAGACGCAACGTTGGGTTTTGTTAACCGTCAAATGTGGCCCGCTAACACAGTGGCTGATGATGCGTTGGCATTCATCGTAGATGACCCCAACACTTTGTTCCAAGCTCAAGCTGCGGGTATTATTACGCAAACTGACTTAGGGCAAAATACGCATTTTAACGCGGTACAATCGACTTCTACAGGTAGCACTGCTACAGGTAACTCGAACACTGCGTTAGATGCAACAACCGCTACTACTGCTGGTTTTGCTTTCCGAATCGTTGACTTTGTTGACGCACCGGGAAGTACAGTTGGTGATGCGTTTACTGATGTGATCGTAAAGTTCAACCCCGGAGCACATTCTTACACTAACCAGACAGGTATATAAGGAGACTTGAGATATGGCTATTTCACGAGCGCAACTCCTCAAGGAACTCCTTCCGGGTTTAAATGCCCTGTTTGGCCTTGAGTATGCAAGATATGGTGAAGAAACTAAGGAAATCTTTGAGACAGAGACTTCTGACCGTTCCTTCGAAGAAGAGGTGAAGTTATCAGGCTTTGGTGCTGCCCCCGTTAAAAACGAAGGCGCGGCAATTGCTTATGACAACGCCCAGGAAACTTACACAGCGCGTTACGTCAATGAAACGATTGCTATGGGATTCTCAATAACTGAAGAAGCTATTGAAGATAACCTGTACGATTCGCTTTCTGCACGTTATACAAAGGCACTAGCTAGAGCGATGGCTTACACCAAGCAGGTTAAAGGTGCGACTATCCTCAACACTGGTTTTGCTGGTGGCCCTACTTATGGGGACGGCCAGACTTTGTTTTCAACAGCGCATCCACTAGTTTCTGGTGGAACTAACGCAAATACTCCAGCTACTGGCGTTGACTTAAACGAGACTTCTTTGGAAGCAGCGGTTATTTCAATAGCAGGTTGGACTGATGAGCGTGGTCTGTTGATTGCTGCTAAACCTCGTAAGCTTGTAATTCCTCCTGCGTTGCAATTTGTTGCTACACGCTTGATGGACTCTGAGCTTCGGGTTAGCACGGCTGACAATGACATCAACGCCATGCGTAATAACGGTACAGTTCCAGAGGGTTTTACAGTTAATAACTATCTGACTGACGGTAATGCGTGGTTCTTGATGACTGACGTGCCAAATGGTTTGAAGCACTTTATCCGTACCCCAATGTCTACATCTATGGATGCTGACTTTGATACTGGTAATAGCCGCTATAAAGCCCGTGAGAGATATAGCTTCGGCGTATCTGACCCACTGGGTGTATACGGCTCGCCGGGTGCTACATAGACCACCCCTTAAAATCATAATAAGAAGTATGAATGATTTTGACCCCGCCTTGTGCGGGGTTTTTTATTGGGGTACACTTTCTCCACTATCGGGACTAACCCGTATATCTGACAGCGCCCGACTGACTTCATGCAGACAGATATACCTCAACTCGCATGAGAGGAATTTATAATGGCTAGAACTACTTTTTCTGGGCCTGTCCGGTCACTCAACGGTTTTGTTTCCGCTGGGCCGGGAGCAGCACAAGAAATCACTGCTGACAACACTACGTTAGCTCTTTCTATTTTCCCTACTCCTACAGTAGACGCTAGTAATAATCCTACTGGGGCTATTACTCCGGGTAATGCTGGGGTTATTAATGTCTATGCTTCAACTAATGGAACAGGGGCAGGACAACTTACACTCCCTGCGGTATTGGATACTGTGCCTTCAAGCACTACTCCTCCTACCGACCCAACTGCTCCTGACCAACAGAACCAACTAGGTGCTCAGATTGTTGTTATTAGTGGGTTTGACCTTTCTAATGATCTGGTCATTAAACCTTCTGGAGCTGATGTGTTTACTGGATATGCAATGTCCGTAGATTCAGCAGGACTTACTAAAACATTCCTAGCTACACCGGGTGATACTACATTCACTTGGAATGGCGGTACTACTGGTGGTGACGTAGATAGCATTATCAAGTGTACTATTGTTGCTGCGAACACGTGGTACGTAGAAGCGGTATGTTTTGGTGCTGGTGGCGGTGCTGGTGCTACTCCGTTTAGTGCTTAATACTAACTTTGAGGAGTGAACTATTATGGCTGATGCACTTACAAGCCAAGTAATACAGGATGGTGGGCGCACTGCCATCCTTAAATTCACCAATGTCAGTGATGGGTCGGGACAAGCTGAAGCAGCACTTATAGATGTGTCTACTCTTTCTGCCGATCCTGTCACTAAGCAAGCGTGTACTGGAGTTACCTTACAAAAGATTACCTTTTCTAACATTGGAATGGGTGTAGAACTTTTGTGGGATGCTACTACTAACGTACCCCTTTTGAACCTCCCTCAAGATTGGGAAGATACCATTGATTTTTCAGACTTTGGTATCCCTAATAACAGTGGGGCGGGTAGTACTGGGGATATATTAGTGACTACGGTAGGAGCTACCGCAGGAGATACGTACTTACTAGTGATTACGGTGACTAAATCGTATGCCAGCGCCTAAGAAAAAGGGGACTATGAAAGGCCACACTATTAAAGGTGGTCATAAGCGCCCGACTAAATCTGGTGCAGGTATGACCAAGAAGGGTGTGGCTAAATACCGTAAGGACAACCCTGGCTCTAAACTTAAAACAGCCGTTACTGGTAAAGTGAAGAAGGGCAGCAAGGACGCAAAGCGGCGTAAGTCGTTCTGTGCGCGTTCTGCTGGGCAGATGAAACAATTTCCAAAAGCAGCTAAGAACCCTAATTCTAGGCTGCGTCAAGCTAGAAAACGGTGGAAGTGTTAATGCCAAGTAAGACTAAGAAACAAGCTAAATTTATGGCGGCAGTAGCTAACAGCCCTAAGTTTGCTAAGAAAGCGGGAGTCCCACAAAGTGTGGGTAAAGAGTTTGCTAAAGCAGACAAAGGTAAAAAATTTAAGGAGGGCGGTATGCCTAGTAGAAAACATGACAAAAAGGTTATTCGTAACCTGGATGACGAAATCTATCGGATTGCTCCTAAAGAACGTATGGGTGGGGCTGAAGGTAGAGATGCTCGTCAAGAACGTTTACGCTTAAATAAAGAAAAACGTTTTGAAAAGAATAGGTTAGACGGTATGGCTGCTGGTGGTAAAGTTAAAAAGCAGGGGTACAATGATCGTTTAGATGAGTCTATGGGCGCTAGGAACGGCAAAAAGTCCCAGAGCATGGCTTCTCGTAGAAACGAAAGCAAAGGTATGGAAAAGTCTATGGGTAAAGGCGCGTACTCAGGCGCTTCTACTATGATGGCTAAAGGCGGTAAGGTAGGCAGTGCTTCAAGCCGCGCCGATGGCATTGCGCGTAAAGGCCATACCCGTGGAAGAATAGTTTAACTAGTTGATACTTAAGGAGATATATTATGGTTGGCTTATTTGGCAGACCTGATCCGGGCGAAACAGCAACCCCTAAAGCAAAACCTAAAGCAGAGCCTAAGAAAGCTGCTCCTAAAAAGACGGTAAAGAAAAAAACTAAGTGAGGTGGCTTGCATGATGAAGTGTCGAGGCATGGGTGTAATGAGCCCAGACAAGATGCCGAAAAAAAGCAGGAAACTTAAAAAAGGTGGGTGGATTCAAAAAGCCATAAAGAAACCTGGTGCGTTGCGTAAGCAATTAGGGGTTAAGGCAGGGGAGAAAATACCTGCTAAAAAACTAAATGCGGCTGCTAAAGAACCAGGAAAACTGGGGCAACGTGCACGTTTAGCTAAAACTTTAAGGGGTATGGCGTAGATGATGAAGTGTCGGGGTATGGGTAGGATTAAGCCCATTGCTTTAAAAAAAGGCGGTTCTACTAAAGATGCTTGCTATCACAAAGTAAAAGCTCAATACAAAGTGTTTCCGTCTGCTTATGCGTCAGGTGCTATAGCTAAGTGTAGGAAGAAGAAAGCTAGTGGCCGTTCGTAAAACTAAAAAAGGAGCCGCGTTAAAACGTTGGTTCAAAGAAGATTGGAAAGACGTAAAAACGGGCAAAGCTTGTGGTCGAAAGAAAGGAGATAAACGTGGAACGCCTTATTGTAGACCTACTAAAAAGGTGTCGAGTAAAACACCTAAAACGTCAAAGGAAATGACAGCAGCAGAAAAAAAGTCCCGTATAGCGCAAAAGAAACGTTTAGGACAACCGGCAGGTAAACCAAGAAGAGTAGAGTCTTTACGTAGAAAAAAGGTGGTTAAGAAAAAGAAATGATTAACCAACAAGAGAAAACTGGAATAGTTACAGAGATTAGAGATTGGTCTAAACACGTATTAGAGCCACGTAACTCCGAGTTCAATGATATACCTGCGTGTCCTTACGCAAAAACAGCGTGGGAAGACAACAAAGTTGAAGTGGTTTTTAAGGAAGATAAATCTTATGGGTTACTTTCTAATACTTTAAAAAACTGGAATGAAGACAAGGACTTAGTGATAATAGTAGATACTGATTTTATAAAAAGAGAAGACAGATTTCATAAATACCATGACATAATTAACAAACGTATTTCTGAAAACTTGTACAAAGACAAAGACTTATGGGTTATGGGATTCCACCCTGACGATGACGAACAAGAGTTGCTAGATAGTGAAGATTTTGAACCAGAGACAGACATTGAATATGCACTGGTTTTTGTACAGCGGCTTTCTAAGTTAGAGCAAGCGGCTGAAAAGCTAAGGTCTGTGGGGTATTACGAGCAATATTTTAAAGAGTATGATGTAGAACCAATGTATAAACTACGTAATAAATTCTATAGGAGATTACAAGATGGCAGGTGCTAAAAAGAAAGGTCCAGTTAAGAAACGTAAGATGCGCGGTGGTGGTATGGCAACTACTAAGAAAATGCGTGGTGGTGGTATGGCTAAAAAGAAAGGCCCAGTTAAGAAAATGCGGGGCGGTGGTATGGCTATGCCAAAAAAGATGCGCGGTGGTGGTATGGCTAAAAAGAAAGGCCCAGTTAAGAGAAGAGGGCGCTAACACATGGCTACGTCTGGCACTACAGCATTTACAATGGACTTCACAGAAGTTGCTGAAGAAGCCTTTGAACGTGCTGGGCGTGAGCTTCATTCAGGATATGATTTAAAAACTGCTAGACGCTCTATGAACCTGCTCACTATAGAGTGGGCTAATCGTGGTGTAAATATGTGGACGATTGACGAGGGGTTTGTAAATCTTGGTCAAGGCACTGCTACTTACAACCTTCCTGCGGATACTATTGATTTACTTGAACAAGTTATCCGTACTAATGAAGGTAGCACTACTCTACAGACTGACTTAAATCTTTCTCGAATTAGTGTAGATAATTACGCTTCTATTCCCAACAAACTTACGCAAGGCCGACCTATTCAGTGTTGGATAGACAGACTACGTGATCAACCTACCATTACGGTGTGGCCTATCCCTGACCAAGGTACAGTGGGAGCACCTTACTATATAGTTAGGTATTGGCGATTGCGGCGCATACAAGACGCGGGTGCTGGAGTGCAGACTCCTGATATGCCATTTAGGTTTTTGCCAGCGTTGGTGGCAGGTTTAGCTTATTACATTGCTACTAAACTGCCTGAAGGCATGACTAGGTTAGAAATGTTAAAAGCGCAATATGATGAACAATATACATTGGCAGCGGGAGAAGACAGAGAAAAAGCTTCTGAAATGCTTATCCCTCGCCTATATGGGCCTAGATAGCTATGAGTGAGAGGTTTGCGTCAGGGCAAAATGCGTTAGCAGAGTGTGATGTATGTGGTTTTCAGTACAGGTTACGGCAGTTAAAACCACTTGTTATAAAAGCAGTGGTTACGGGCATTAAAGCTTGTCCTGAATGTTGGAATCCTGACCAGCCACAGTTAATGTTAGGAACGTTTCCTGTGAATGACCCACAGGCAATACGTGACCCAAGACCCGATTTTACAGGTTATGCTGAAAGTCGAGCGCGATTACAACCAGCAGACCCTATTTTTGCTTTTGGGCATGTTGGAGAAGTGTCTATAGTACTTACCACTACTTTAACAGTTACAGTGGCTACAGGCACAAACGTATATGGGACAGGTAATAAGTTTTATATAGATGGCGTGGTAAGCCCTACATTAACTTTGTTTGAAGGGAACACTTATAAATTTGATCAGTCAGATGGTACAAATGGCCCACACCCGTTGAGATTTTCAATAACTCCAAATGGAACGTGGGGTGGGGGGGTAGAATATACTACCGGAGTCACAACGAATGGAGCACCGGGTAATCCGGGTGCTTATACACAAATAGTAGTAGCAGCAGGAGCACCTACGTTACACTATTATTGCACTGCTCACAGCGGTATGGGTGGGCAAGCAAACACACCAACTTGATGAGGTGAAACAATGGGTAAGATTAAAGTTAAAAAGATGCCGGGTGTTAAAGAGTACAACCCTGGTACAAAAGTTAACTCACCAGAACAGTCTTCTGGGCCAGTTAAAACTAGCGGAATAAAAATACGCGGTGTTGGTGCAGCAACTAAGGGCATTATAGCTCGTGGGCCTATGGCGTAGGGAGTGTTAGGTGAATTACACCGAGCTTAAAACCAATATACAGGATATCTGTGAGCAAACGTTTACAGACGATCAGTTGGCTATGTTTACCCAACAAGCAGAGCAAACTATTTTTGCGTCCGTAGATTTACCTGCCATGCGTAAAAATCAAACAGGTAACATGAGCCTTAACAATAAGTACCTGACGATGCCTTCTAATATACTGTATGTGTATTCTTTAGCTGTTATAGATGGAGCTGGAACCTACCATTACCTGCTTAACAAGGACGTTAGTTTTATGCGGGAAGCTTACCCTTTACCTACAGCAACAGGTTTGCCTGTACATTACGGTATATTTGGACAGACTACTTTTATCCTGGGGCCAACACCGGATGCGGCGTATCAGTCAGAAATACATTATGCTGAGTACCCGGATTCTATTGTGACGGCAGGAACTACGTGGTTAGGAACGGAATTTGATTCTGCACTGCTTAATGGGGCTTTGGTGCAAGCTATACGGTTCCAGAAAGGAGAAGGCGATATGATAGCGCTATATGAGAAACTATACGCACAAGCTATGCTATTGCTACGTAACCTGGGTGCAGGTAGGTTAGAGACAGACACATATCGTTCAGGAGTAGTAAGAGTAGCTCCTCAATAGGATAATTTATGATTGGTACAAAAGGCGGCGCAAAGATAGGAATAGCAACAGCGACTATGGTTTCGGGCCGGGGGTTCACCCCTGAAGAACTTGCAGAGCAAGCCGTGAACGAAGTGATATCTATAGGCAGTAACTCACACCCTGTTATACAGGCGCAAGCAGAAGCATTTAGAGAAGATATTAGAGGCGTAATGACCAATTATTTACGTCAGGCTGTAGCTTCTCATAATACGACATTAACCAACCGTTTTACGGATGCTGGGCATCCTGAACTCGTCAAACTATTAGAGGTCTGATATGGCAATTACAATCTCAACTGCAATGCCCACATCGTTTAAAGTTGAACTGATGAAGGGTTTACATAACTTCACCGCAGGGAGCACTACGTTTAAGCTGGCGCTTCTAACAGCTACTGCCTCTGGTAGTGGTACATACGGTGCAGCTACTACCAACTACAGTGATGTTACTGGCAACAGTGATGAGCTGTCGGGTACAGGATACAGTGCGGGGGGTAAGCTTCTTACTTCTGTCACGCCTACAGCCGATGGTACAACAGCGATTACTAATTTTAGTGCAGTAACGTGGACTTCCTCTTCGTTTACAACGTGTGGAGGGTTGATTTACGACACGACTGATTCTAACTCTGCGTGTGCGGTGTTGAGTTTTGGTGGGGATCAAACAGTAAGTACGGGTGATTTCCAAATCCAATTCCCTGCTGCTGCGGCTGCTACTGCGATTATTCGTATAGCGTAATAGGCCACTGCCATGAGTGGATGGGGTCAACGACCTTGGGGTCACAATAGGTGGGGTGGTCAAGCCTCTACTCTTGTAGACCTCGGTGCAACTTGGGGTGCGCGTGGTTGGGGTACAGGCGCGTGGGGTGCTAATGGCATTTCCGTAGTCGGTACAGGGGCTGTCGGTACTGTCTCTGTAAACTATACCGCCAACGTTACTCCTACGGGAGTAGAAGGTACAGGCGCAGTAGGGACAGTAGTACTGAACTACACCGGGTTGGTTAGACCCACAGGCGTTGAAGGCACAGGCTCTATAGGTAGTGTATCCATTGTACCAAGCTTCAGCTTAACTGGGGTACAAGGGATAGGCGAAGTAAACGGTGTTAGTACTAACACTAGCGAAAATATTGTACTTAACGGTATAAGCGGAACCGGATCAGTAGGTACAGTCACCTTCAGTATTGGTAGCGTATTTACTATTCCTAACGGGGTAGCAGGTACTGGCGCTGTCGGTACAGTAACCCCAGCTTACGATTGGTCGTACACGGTTACAGGAGTAGAAGGTACTGGAGCTGTTGAAGCAGTTACGCCTCTGGTAATAGTTACTCCTACTGGAGTAGGCGCAGTTGGGGCTGTTGGTACAGTTACAGTAAGTTTGAATAGCGTTGCATACCCCAACGGGGTTGTAGGTACAGGAGCCATAGGCACTGTTTCAATTAAAGGTTGGAGTTCGATAGACGTTACACAGACACCAAATTGGATTAATATTAGTTCACCTCAAACCCCTAACTGGGTGGATATAGATACTGACAAAGCGGCATAGGACTTAATTATGGCAACTTATGTAAACAATTTACGACTAAAAGAAATTACTACGGGAGATGAGGATGGTACGTGGGGAACCAGTACCAATACGAACCTGGAACTCATTACCGATGCGTTAGGGTACGGCACTAAACAATTTGCGGCTGACTCTAATGAAACGTTCACTATCCCTGATGCTACAGCCGATGGCGCACGAGCCTTGTATTTGAAGTTTACTTCGGCTGTTTCTCTCACTGGTACACGAACTGCCACACTTGGCCCTAATACGGTAAGTAAGATGTGGATGATTGAGAACGCTACCACTGGTGGGCAATCAATCGCTATTAAGCAGGGTTCAGGTGCAGAAGTCACGATAGGGACTGGAGAAAAAGTATTTGTATACACTGATGGTGCAGGTACGGGTGCAGCGGTATTTAATGCTAATCCTACTGAAGCAGGGGCAGGAACAGTTAGTTCTGTAGATGTCTCTGGGGGTTCAACAGGGTTAAGTTATAGCGGTGGCCCAATAACCTCGTCAGGCACAATCACTATGGCGGGAACTTTGGCAGTAGCCAATGGTGGTACGGGGCTTACTAGTTTAGTCAATGCAGATATAGCTTCGGCAACGACTGTAGACCTTACTAGCGCAACGGGTAATGTAGCAGTAATTACAGGAACAACTACTACGACTGCATTTACCATGACTAAAGGCCAGCAGATGGTACTCATAGCTGCCGCCGCATGGCCCATGACCTTTAACGCCACTACGTGCAACATTAATGGTGGTGCTAGTTATACCTGTGCCGCAGGGGATAGGATTTATATAACTAAAGATGACGATGATGTTATCCGGGTTTCAGTAACAAAACAGGATGGAACCTCAGTTGTAACTGGAGGCCAACCTGATCCTACGCTTACTGGGGTAAGTATGCCTACTATTACATCCGGTCAGTTTATTGTGGCAACCGCAGGAAGTATTACCCTTACTTTACCTTCTGGCCCATCGGCTGGTGACTTTGTTATCGTGAAGGATGGTACAGGTGCAGCGGCAACTACTAGTTTTACAGTGGCGCGTAACGGGAGCAATATAGCTAGTTCAGCTACTGATTTGACCTTTGACAAGAACTTCGCTGAAATAACAATGACCTACATAAACGGAAGCATTGGTTGGAGCGTATAAATGACTAATTTAGCCGATCTGCTGCCAGCAGGTGGCGGTCAAAACAACACAGACTTTGTAGCTGACGGAAACATCTCTTCGGGTGCGCCTGTCATTCTCACTGCTGCGGGGAAGGCTGCGGAAGTTAGTGAAACTGCTTTTTCCAACGGGTCACCAACAGCTTTTTCAACCACAGCCAGTTTAGACGGCTACCCTGCTGCAACGTATGATCCTAACGCTGATAGGATTGTTGTGATTTATCGAGATGCAGACGATGGGTATGTGGGAAAAGCAGTGGTAGGTCAAATAAGCGGTAACAGCGTGACCTATGGTACACCTAGCACTTTTTCTGGCAGTAATAGAATATACAACAATATGGTCTGCGCTTATTACCCAGCATTTCAAAAGATAGCGATTGTATACGCAGATATAGACAACAGCAGTTACATAAGTGGATTAACAGCAACAGTTGATCCTTCCGACAACAGTATTACTTTTGGAACAGTACAAGTTGGAATACTCGACACAGGAAATTGGGGTGGGCCAAAGAACCGACCTAGTTTGTCTTACGATACCGCAAACAATAAATTTTTATTGGCTTATATGAATACTGCGGGAAACGCTAGAGGTGTGATAATTGATGGTACAACCTTTGCAAACTGGGGGACTCCAGCAGATATAGACTCTGGGACAGGGTGGGAATATGTAACAGCTACGTTTGATTCCAATGTAGGTAAATGGGTTATAGCAGCAGCAGATGCGGGTAGTAATTTAGGTTATCTTTGGTTTGGTTCTGAATTAGCTTTTCCAACCAACGCTTTCAGCGCGGCCAACCAAACTCAATTTTTAGCGTCACAACCAAAGTATATTAGTTTGGAATACATATCTTCCTTACAAAAATCAATTTTAGTTTACCAAGATGAAGGTAATTCTGATTACGGAACTTGTAATATTGTTGACTCAAGCGCAGGGTCTAGCTTTACAGTTGGAACAGCCACAACTTTTGCAACAACCGGAACGATTGATTATACAGGAGTTAATTATACTACTGGGGTTAAAGCACTCATAACCTATGAAGACGGTGGCAATTCAAACAAGGGAACTGCAAAAGAAGCGACTATAAATGCGTCAGGTAATTCTGTAACTTTTTCTTCTGCTTCAGTTTGGTCTACTTCAAGCGTAGATGTACTTTACCCTGTTTACGATCCTGACACCTCACAAGTTTATGTAAACTTCCTAGATGGAAACAATTCTGGAAAAGGGTCTGGAATACTTTTAACGCCAGCATCAACCAACCTAACCTCAACCAACCTC
>Ga0208157_1000187_pt1 | contig 39575 bp, 37 predicted proteins | sample 5_EtaG_FD_184077 | JGI IMG/M metagenome (GOLD analysis project Ga0208157, IMG submission 184077) | Marine viral communities from the Subarctic Pacific Ocean - 5_ETSP_OMZ_AT15132 metaG (SPAdes) (version 2) | ecosystem: Environmental > Aquatic > Marine > Oceanic | place: Pacific Ocean | collected...
AATTGACGAAGACTTATACAAGGTTCATATTAGTGCCGATGTATTTGAAAAAATAGTAAAAGAATTTAGTGTGGAAAATGCCGCTAAGTATATCAAAGACGGAGAGGTATTCGCATACGACATTATGGTTACAAAAGAAAAACTAAAAAGAGTGAATAAAAAGCTCAAGGAGATTGATTGATAGAATCAAAAATAAAGGTTCCATTTAGGAAACTAAAACACATACATCACATTAGTGATATCCAAATAAGAAATTTAAAACGACACAAAGAATACGAACAAGTATTTAACAAACTATATGAGGAAGTAAAAAAGAATCCAAAGAATGCTATCTCGTATATTGGTGGAGATATAGCACACTCTAAAACAGAGATGTCACCAGAGTTAGTGGACCAATTATCAAGGTTGTTCAAGAACTTAGCAGACATATGTCCATTAGTCATTATAGCAGGTAATCACGATGCCAATCTAAATAATCGTAATCGTATGGATGTTTTGACACCAATCGTGGAAAATTTAAATCACCCAAATCTACACTATCTAAAACGAACAGGTGTGTATAGATGTGCCGATACTAATTTAGTTGTGTGGGATGTTTGGGATAAAGAATCAGATTATATCAAAGCAAAAGATGTCAAACAAGACGGAAAAAATGTAGTATTGTATCACGGAACCGTAGATAGAAGTGAAACTGATTTAGGTTTCAAACTACCAAGTAAAGTCAAAATGAAAATGTTTAAAGATTATGACTTAGCACTATTGGGTGATATTCATAAAAGACAATTCATCAACAAAGAAGAAACTATCGCATATTGTGGTTCATTGATTCAACAGAATCACGGAGAAGATATCGGTAAAGGTTATTTACTATGGGATATGGAAACTCTTAAATCTAAATACATTGAGATACCAAATGACTTTGGATACTACACAATCAACATTGACAATGGTAAATTACCAGACCTATCAGATTTACCTAAGAAACCAAGAGTTCGTATTAGAGTAAGTAATACAAAACCTGCTCAATTGAAAAGAGTAATGACTCAAATACAAAAAGTAGCAAAAATACAAGAGTCAGTTGTAACAAGAGTTGACGGACTATCAAAAGATAAAATTCGTGATAACAAAATTAACATTGGTAATGTGAATAATGTAGGTTATCAATTTAGTTTGATTGAAGAATATCTAAATAATAATTATGCGGTTGATGAAGATACTATGATTAAGATTAACAAAATCTTAACAGACTTAAATTCTAAGATAGCATCAGAAGACATCATTAGAAATATCAATTGGAAATTAAAGAAATTTGAATTCTCAAATATGTTTAGTTACGGGGAGGACAATGTTGTTGACTTTACTAAACTAAATGGTATCGTAGGTTTATTCGCACCAAACGCATCAGGTAAATCAGCATTATTAGACGCATTAGCATTTTGTTTATTTGATATATCAACACGAGCAGTTCGTGCAAACAATATAATTAACAAAGCAAAAACCAATATGCATTGTAAATTAAACTTTGAGATTGACGGAACAAATTACTTTATTGAAAAGAAAGGTAAGAAGAATCTTCGTAGTGGACACGTTAAAGTAGATATTGATTTCTGGATGGTTGATGAAAATGGAGATACCACAAGTTTAAATGGAGACCAAAGAAGAACCACACAATTAAACATTAGAAAAGTAGTAGGGGATTTTGAGGACTTTGTATTAACATCAATGTCAAGTCAAAATGATTCTACGGTGTTTATCAATAAAACTCAAAAAGAAAGAAAAGAGTTATTATCTCAGTTTATGGGATTGAAGATATTTGATAGATTGTGGGTTCAAGCGTCAGAAGATATTAAAGATGTAAATGCTTTGTTGAATGACTTCAAGAAATCTGACTATGATTCAGAGTTGGCACAAATCACTAACGAACTCATCATATTAGAATCTAAGGAAAAAACTTTAAAAAGTCAAGAAGAAAATATCAAATCTGAAATAAAAGAATATCAAGAAAAGATAGAAAAAGAAACTAAAAATCTCAAACCAGTAGACCAATCCATTAGAGATATAGAAGTTCTAAAAGATGAAAGAAACAAAATAGAAGATTTACTACAAAAAGTTTCTCACGATAAAGACGGAACATTAACAGAACAATACGATTGTGAATTACGAATAACTGATATTCAAAACAAAATTAAAACTTATGAAAAGGACAATGTCCAAGAGAAGTTTGCACAATTAGAAAAATTAGAACAAGAAAGAGATTTGTTTCAAATAGAAGTAGATAAGTTAAAACTAGATGTAAAGATTAAATTAGAAAAGATTGAGAAATTGGGTAATCTAACATATGATGAGAATTGTGACCATTGTATGAGTAATCCATTTACATTGGACGCAAGAGAAACTAAGAAACACTTAGAAAAAGATAAAGAACTTGCTACAAAATATTTAACAAGAAAATCTCGTATGGACGACAAAATACAAACAATGTTTAAAGTTCGTGCATACAAAAAAGATTTAGATGAATTAGGTCAATCATTGGTTGAAGGTAAAACACGACACTCTCAACTTACATCTAACTTACAATATCTCAACGAACGAGAAGAGAACATACAGAATCAAATCAATTCTATTGTAAGTGAAATGGACAGATATGTCGCACAAGAACAAGATGTCGTCTTTAACCAATCGATTGATTTAAGAATACAAGACTTAAAATCAGAACAATACCTATTAGATGATAAATTAGAAGATACTAAATTAGCATCAACATCTATATTCGGTAATATACAGGTCTTAAAAAACAAAGAAACTCAAATCAACGAGAGTATTGATAAAGTAGAACAATTGGAAGGTGATTATCAAGCATACCAATATCTACTGAATGCTATTCAACGAGACGGAGTTCCTTATGATTTAATCACTAAATCTCTACCTACGGTTGAGGGAGCAGTAAATGATATTCTGGCACAAGTAGTAGACTTCAGTATTGTGTTTACTATGAACGGAAAAGACATTGATACTCATATTGTTTATGATGACGATAGAATTTGGTCCTTAGAATTATCAAGTGGTATGGAACGATTTATTAGTTCATTAGCAATTCGTATTGGATTGATGAATGTAAGTAATTTACCACAAGGTAATTTCTTAGCAATCGACGAGGGTTGGGGAACAATGGATAGTGAAAATCTAAATTCAGTAGCACAATTATTCCAATACTTGAAAACACAATTTCAGTTTACATTTGTTGTATCTCACATTGAAACAATGAGAGACTTTGTAGATACACTTTTAGAAATTAAAAAAGTAGACGGAAGTTCATCAGTCAGATTTAGTAGATAAAACATTCGTTGGTTTAGAAATACCACTTTGTCTATATAGTTTGAAAATTTGATTATTCAATGCTGCAGACGCAGTTAGTCTATTCTCTTTACAATACATCTTAAACCACGACATTAAGTCTTCATCAAGTGTAAAATTATATCTTTTCTTTTTACTCATATTATACACACCCTATACATATAAATAAGTATATAAATTTGAAATTTTAATACTTATTAGTAAGAGAAAAAATCTATGCCAGTAATCAAAAACATATTAAGAAAAGCAAAAAATAGTTTTCAAGGACTAAAAAATGTTGATGTATTTATAGAAGATACAGACCCAAATTCAAAATATTTTAATATCTTTGACCTACCAGAAGAGTTGCCATTAGGTTGTTCTTCATTTCTAATTGAAGGTAGTGAATTACTAAAAAAAGAAGTTAATTTAAAAATAGAGTTATTGGACTCACAAAACAATGTTGTATTCACAACACCAGTCGATAATTACTTGGAAGATAAATCAAGAAGAGTATCTATTGAAATATATGAAGATGTTGCGGCAGGAGTAGCAACATTAACCATATTGGGTGAATTAGACCCAAACAAAACAAGTGTTCCACAAGGATTCAGAGATGTTTACAATGTAAGATTTAATAAAAGAATCAACATAAACAAAACAAAAGAAAATGATAGACCAATACGATTTTATGGACCACCAACGATTAGTGTATCTGAAATCGTTAAGGGTGTTATAGAAGAAACCACAGGTGGAACAAATCAAACTTCAACCATAACAGGAACAATTGGTTTAAATGTAACTACGAATAAAGTTCTTGATACCGAAGTTGATGTTGTACTACCAACAAACAATGTAGATGACCTTGGTGAGGATGATTTCATATCAAGTCAAACACCAAAGTCAAAGAAAACAACTACCTTTAATAGTAAAATAGGAAAAAAGGGTAATAAAAAGAAGAAACAGAAAAAATTTAAAACTACATATTCCATCACGGGTAATGTAGTAGCAATGGGAGCAGGAACCAATAACTCTACAAATAAAATTACAAGTGATTTTGTTGGAGCAACAATCACTATTTCAAATCCACATCAATTAGTAGATACTGAAAAATTCCCAACTACAAGGTATTCTTTACCAACAACATATTCTACCACTATAAGTGAGGTTGTTAATGAAACAACGTTTAAAGTCAAGGCACCATATTATGTAACAGACGATACTACAAAACGAATTCCAGTTAGTTTAAAAAGTGCAACTAATAATGTAAGTATAACATATGATTCGTATGTAGAGGAAACTGAAAGTTCTATATTTAAGCGTTCATACGCAGATATAACGATAGGTAATCTAAGAACATTTAGTGGTGATGTTTACAAAGCGAAGATATTCACAAGAGACTCTAATACACCAACGGACTTTGAAAAAATTTATGACGCTTTTGTAGAACCACCAAATATATTAATTGATGAAACATCAGCAACAGGTTTTACCAACATAGGATTTTTCCACCAACAATCTGATATTAATAATAATTGGGTTAGTTCATCGATAGGTAATTCAACAGGAACATTTGCAACACAAAACAATCAATACTTGGTAGATGGATTGTTGTTAAGTGGTTCGAATGAAACATTCGGTAATTTAGTAGAGTTTAGAACTAAAAATAGTTTTGATTTGGAAAAGGATGTAGATTATGTTGTAAAGTTTGATAGTTACTTTTTTAAAGAAACCGCAGAATACAAATCAGACCAAGATACAATTTCTACTGAAAAACGAGCAGACTTAAAAGTCTTCTTATCAGGTTCGGGATTAACTGGAAATGAAGGTGAAGAAGATTATTACTTAGGTAAAGTTGAAATACCCACAAACTCAAATGATGAGGGAGAGATATCTAGTGTTATTGGTAGTTTCAGAAGTGCAGGTTCCGGTTCACCAAAAGCTTGGTTAAAGTTTAAATTAAATTCTGGTCAATTTATCATTAAAGATGTTTCCATAGAACCTTTTAGTGAAGAAAACTTTAATCCAAATTATTTCAGAACAATCGTTCCGATGCCTGGCTTAGTAAATGTAAAACGAGATAGATTATTTGATTTTAGAGCAGAATTTTATGATGTAAACAATAATGAAGCAGGTGTTGGAGCGACAATAGAGAGAGTAAATTTTGATGGAGTTCCAACCATTGTTCAAGGACTGGATAATAAAATAACAGGTTCAGTAATGGTTGGTGAGTCAGTAGAGATATATGGTTCAAATCCAGCATACTTAAGGTCAGTTGGTTATCAAGGTTTTGCACACACAACTGCAAACAATAAGGGTGGATTTATGATGTTTAGTGGTTCTATCGGAAGTGGAGCTGCAGGTGGTAACAGAATAACTGCATCAGAGGCCTACGACGGAGTAGGATTAGAAATAGTAGATGCTCACGATTCGGATAATCATAGATTTTTAAAATTTAGAACAAATCCTTCCGAGTTTACTGTACAAACAGACCAATTCTTTTTAGGTAAAGAAGGACAATTTATTAGTGGTAGTAATGGAAACATTGTTATTAGTTCATCTAATTTCTTTTTAGGTGGAGAAAACACTTTTGTAAGTGGTGCTAATGATAATTTGGAAATTAGTTCAAGTAACTTCCATTTAGATAATGACGGAAGTGTTATTATGCAAGGTACGATTACTGCACAAGCGGGTGGACAGATTGGTGGATTCACCATTGGTTCCGCATCTATGTTTAGTGGAGCAGATGAAGTTGATACTACTTTCTTTTTAAGTGGTAGTGGACATTCAGGAGCACATTTTGTAAATTCAAATTTAGTTATATCGTCAAGTGGATTCCAAGTAAACTCAACAGGTGCAATAAGTGCGAGTGATGGTCAAATCGCTGAATGGAACATAAGTGGTAATAATTTACAAAGTACTGGTGGTGGTGGAATCAGATTAAATGGAAATGGAAATAGTGCGGAGATATCTATAAACTCACATACTTTTGGAAATGAAGGAATACAATTAGGTTATAATAGTGGAGCTCCAAGATTTTACGCTGGTAATGGTGGTCAAAACTTTTTAAGATATGATACGAGTAATGGTGTGGATATTAAAACAATTAAATTTGAATTAGATACACCTACACTTGAGTTATCATCTACAGAAGCTTCTATGTCTTTGGGTTCAAGTCAAGAAATTGTTATAAGAGGTAATAGTAATAGCCCATATATCAGTATACAACCAAGTTTAGCTCTCCCAGATAAAGCTTATGGTGACACAGGAATAATGCTTGCAGTTGCGGGTGGTTCAACACCATTGTTTTCAGCAGTAGGAAGTGGTGGACATATAAAATTTAATGGAACTGGAATAGATTTAGCTTCTGATACTTTTGAATTAGACGCAAGTAATTTAGAAATATCATCAACTCAAGCATCTATGTCATTGGGTGAAGGTAAAGTTTTACTAAAAGGTGGTTCCACATCATTTATGACATTGGGTTCAGGTGCAAGAACTATATCGGCATCTGCTGACGGAACTGATACATTTATATCTATGGGAGCAAAGGGAACTTTTACACAGTTTGACCAATCAACACAAGGTGTAATAATGGGTATTGATGATGATGTATCTAAGTTTGAGGTAGTGGGAAATGCTACTAATTATATATCGTTTAACGGAACAGGACTTGATATAAAATCAACTACATTTGACTTAGACGCAACTACTCTCATTATGGATAGTGCAACAAATAGTGGTGTAATCAAACTTGGAGCAAGTGGTGGACCAGGAAGTGCAACAGGAACTACTAATGGTGGTGCTTATATTGACGGAACTGGAAAGTTTAATTTTGTTGGAGATGCTAATAACTTCATTAGATTTAACTCATCTGGTCTTGAAATCAATACAGCAAAATTTGATGTAAATACATCAGGAGAAATTACCGCAACGGGTGGAACAATCGCAGGTTGGACTCTTGGAAATACAACAATACAAGGTGGAAACTTAGTATTGAATAAAGAAGGAACGATAGAATCGGCAGACTTTTCATCAGGTAATATAGCCGGTAGTGGTAAAGGATTTAGATTGTCCGCATTAGACAATGGATTTTTAGAAGTAGAAAATGCAAGAATTCGTGGAACATTATCCACAGCAGTATTTGAAAAGGAAACCGTAAACGCAGTTGGTGGACAACTATTAATTGGTAATTCCACCACAATAACAGGTTCAGGTGGTTTTACAGGAGTAACTGCTTCATCAGCAACTATGTCGGTAGAAAATGTAACAGGATTTACCGGAAGTTACAATGGATTTAATACGGCAGGTGCAGTATCGAATATTGATGCAGTTGACGGAGAAATATTAATACTTAAAAAAGTAGACAATACAGGATTTTCAACGGAATATGTTTGTGTAAATAGTGCTTCAAGAAACGCACCTTCAGATGATAACAACTTAAGTGGTTTATTATATGTAACGAGGTCATTTGGATTAGGAACAGGAACTCTCGGAGCAGGACCAGGTTCTAACTTTACCGGAAGTGTAGGTGAAGGTGCTAAGAATTATGAAGACGGACAAGTCATTGTATCAACTGGTCGATATATTAGTGGAACAGGAGAAAGTACCGTAGGAACTGGATACATAAATTTAAATGCAAGACCAACAGACACAGCAACACCTTATATAGATATCGTTGAAAGAACAGGTTCAAAAGTTTACGAAATGGATTTAAAAGCAAGACTTGGGGATTTGTCCGGTATATCAACTGCTAAAGTTGGTTCAAGTCCAGGATTTGGATTATTTACGGATAGAGCATTTTTAACCAAAGATGTAACGGTTGGAACCCTTTCTGGAGAACACGTTCTTATTAGTGGTTCATATCTGGCATTTAAGAATAATAACACCATAATGGCACAATTAGAGGGAACCACTTGGACACTTGGTGGTCAAACTGGAACAACAACTGATGCGATTAAGATAGCACCAGGTGGAGTATTCATTTATGATAATTCAGATGATTATGTAAAAGTAACATCAGACGGACTAAATGTTTATGAAAGTGGAAATAATGTTGCAACATTTGGAGCGAACTCAACCATAACGGGTGGAAGTATTACACTACAAGGAACCACAGGAACCACAGGAGATGAAAAGTTAGTTATAGAAAATAATTCCATATCTATGTTTACTGAAGGTAATGAAGTTTTTGATGTAACGGGTGCAGTAATGACAATTGGTAGTTCAACCGATAAAGTTACAATCAATGGAACATCAGGTATTACAATTAGAGAAAATGACGCTGATACTATATCAATGGTAAATGGTGTAGTTACGGTGGGTAGTTCAACCGATAAAGTAACTATAAACGGAACATCAGGTATTACAATTAGAGAAAATAATTCCGATACAATTCAGATGATAAATGGTGTAGTTACGATTGGTAGTTCAACAGACCAAGTAGAAATTAATGGAACAAGTGGAATAACCATAAGGGAAAACAACAAAGATAATATAACTTTAACAAATGGAACAATGAAACTTGGTGTTGATGAAAATAATGGAGCATTTGCACAATTAGATGGTTCAACGTTAGATTTTATCACAGACTCATCAGGAACCAATACAACAAGAGCATCAATTGGAGCAACTACAACAATCGGTGATACTGACCACGAACACGTTAGAATATCAGGTTCTGGTTTTGAATTAAAAGACGGAAACACTCAATATATTGGTGTTAATGCAGGTGGTATGAGTATTGGTGATGACATAACTATTAGCACAGCTGGTGCTTCAAGTTTAAGTATTGGTAATTTAGCTAATGTGACAGATACTGGAGACACATCAACAGGATTTTTAGTTGACTCGAGTGGTAATGTATTGATTAAACAAGGTGCTGCAAACAAAAATTATATGCAATTTAATGGTGGTGTAATTGATTTACAATCTGACACATTTAATTTAGTTACAACGGGTTCGGGTGCAGGTGAAGACGGAGGATTAATTGTAAACTCTGCTCAACCACTTATTATGGTATCGGGTTCTCGTGGTAGTGTTACGGGTAATAGTGTAAGATTACTTGGAGACGAGGGTGTTTTAGAAGTAAGTCAATCAGGAGCAGGTGTATTTGATACTGGTAGAACCAAAACATTTACAACGAACACCTTCATAGAACCAGCCGTATTTAAATCAGGTGGTGTTTCTAAAGGTTATGTAAGTTCATCTACTTCAACTGAACAGGCAGCACCAAGAATGGATAACCTTGATGTTGGTAATATTGCAGCAAGTGGTCTTATCGATACTAATGCTATATTTATCGATACTGCTAGAACAAGTACACCATTTGCTATGGTTAATGATATTAGTAGAACTAACGCTGCTACTAATCCAGACGGAGTAACAAATCCTACCGCAAGTTTCGCAGTAAATCATTCGGTAAATTACACAGCAAATACACAAAACTCAAATTGTCATCCTGCATTTACATTTAACGCAGACTATTTTACTGAATTAGCAGAAAGTGATACAAACGATACACTTGGTTGGGTTCAAAATTCAGTTCCAAGTGGTTCTAATATATTTACAATATCAACAACCGCTAGAGATGTAGACAATACTGACTTTGAAGATGCGAAGTTTAATATATTGGGATTAGAATCCAACACATCAGGTCTACACTTGGACAGACAAAATGAATATACTTTCTTACAAGCAAAACATAGTGGTTCCGTTAGATTACAAATACAACACGACGGAGATGTCGTATCAAAAGGAAACTTAACGGCATTTGGAACAACATTTTTAACCGTATCTGACGAAAGAGAAAAGAAAGATATATATCAAATTAGTGAATCATTAGACAAAGTATTAGAATTACGACCAACAAAATTTACTTGGAGAGAAACCAATAAACAAGATGTAGGATTTATAGCACAAGAAGTAGAAGAAGTTATACCAGAAGTAGTTGAAACATCAAGAGGATTTATCAATACTGATGATAGTAAAGAAAGAAAGACAATCGCATATCCAAAACTTGTTCCTTACTTGGTTGATACAATACAAGAATTAACAAAACGAATAGAAGAATTAGAAAAGAAGGTTAAATAATGGCTTTACAATCGGCCGGTACAAATGTTACAATGTCTATGAAAGATATCAATGTAGAATTAGGTGAAAATGCTACTGATACCTTAGATATGAATACTGCGGCTGGACAATTCACAGGTATTTTAGATGATAATACGATTTCTATGGACGAATTCTATGGACTAACTTTCTCAGCAGGTAGTGGAACTTATGGTTCAAGAAACTCTCACGCATTTAGATTTATTAATGCAAGTCCAGATAGAGGTTTTGCTGACGGAGAATTGGTATCGGCAGCAGAAAACTCCACAACAGATTTAGGTGGAGCGTCATTAACAGGACAAAGTGATTTTGTTGATGATTATATCAATAATGATTTAACTAATGGAGATACTATTTTTGCTAACTCAACCGGAACAACATTAACTAATTTAAGACCAGGTGGGGATTTCGCATCAGGAACACATTTTATGTTAGACACTACTGCTAATGATATATTTCAAATAGATAGTGATGCTGATGTTTCAAATGTTACGAGTAGAACACCTGCTACACCTACAATTAGTTTAACTTCAAAAAATACTAATTCCATCACGATATCAATTGTCGGTAATACTGTGGTAACACGACAATATGCACCTTTTAAAGATGGTTCAGAATTAACAAACGTTGTACCAAGTCCAAAGGGTAATATCGGTAATACGAGTGTAACAACAGCATACACATATACAGGATTAGCATCAAACACCGCATTTGCTTTAAAAGTTCGTGGAGAAAACACATTTGCAAATGGTTCAGATTCCAATACACTTAATGTTACTACTGACGGAGTTGGACCAACAATCAATTCATTTACAGCAACTCGTTCCGAAACTGTTGCAGGTCGTATTGACTTGGCTTGGAATATAACAGCCGGAGATGCTTCAATTACATCATTCTTGATTACTAAAAAACAAAATAGTGAAGCAGGAGCAGGTGACACATCAGTAACAACATCTAATGATGGTTCGGAAGCAGCAACAGGATTGGGAACAGGAAATACTTTCCATTTCTTTTTAAGAGCTATTACATCAGTTGGAACAGCAACAGCAAACGCAAATGCAACAACAAGACCAGCACCAACAATCGATACATTTACAGTAGCCGCTGGTTCAAGTGCTGGTGAGATTGATATTACTTACGCAACATCAAATGCAGATACCGTAACATTAAAAGAAGACAATACTAACAATGGTTCATTTGAAACAACGATATTAGACGGTTCATCTACGGTAGACGGAAGTCAAACAAGAACAGGTTTAACTGCTACAAATTCACACAATTATCAACTTACAGCGACTGGTGCAGGTTCGGTAGTCACAACTGACGACGCATTCCCAGCAGCAAATACAACTTGGACAAATTCAGTATCACAGATTAATCTTGTTAATAATACTGGTAAGCAAAATCAGGTAGATACAATGACTTCTGCTATTAATAGTATTGTAGTAAATAATCCAAGTGGTAATACGAGGGTGGAGATTTTGACAAATGCAGAAGGAGCAGATTTACAAGTAAGGTGGGCAAATAATTCAGGAATGTCAGGAGCAAGTTCATTTTCTGATGATATAACAAATATTCCAAGTTCAGCAACAACAATTTATTATCAAATAAAATGGACTGAAAAAACAGAACAAGTTGGAGTGTATTCACCGGGACTGGGTATGTTTGATGATGGAACTTTCGCAGGTTCAGTTGGTAAACTTGACCAAACATTTTCAAATGTAATAAGATGGACTAATAATGGTGTTACTAACAACATAACAGATGTTGATTGTGACTTCTTCAATAATGACATAGATGAGGACGATTTACCATAATGGAATACGACGTTTACTATTCAACCGGAGGTTTAAATATGATTGGTGGTGGAGCTGATGTATGGGTGAACAAATGGTTAGAATTAATACCACAACACTTGAAAACCGAATCCAAATTATTGATTCACAGAACAAGACCACCAGGACATCAACCAGATTGTCCTATGGAAGTTCATTGGCAAGGACACGATAGAAAAAAATTTAAAGAATTAATGGATAATGCCAGACGAATACATATTTTACACGGGTATTATTCACCACACGTTTTTATTGAAAACAATAAAGATAAGATAGATAGTGTGGGAATACATTGTTCAGTAAAAGATATTATGAAAGCACAACACGTTTTAGGATTAGATAAAGGTTTTCATTTTTATATGGAACCAAGATGGGAAAATGATATTAAATCATACGCAAAGAATCCTTTTTGGATTGGAATCAATGACCCAAAATGGAATGTTAAACACGACCACTTAATTACAATACCAAATTTTTACGAATTCAAACACAACAAAGATGTAGTGGACAGCAATAAAGTTGGTTTCGCCGCCAGAATGGAAACCCGAAAGTGTCCACACTTCTTAGAAGGTATTGATAGTTTATTTTTTACAGATGCGAATCACTTGAAGTGGTGGGAAAAAAACCTAAACACCGATACTTCTAAATGGAAAATATACAATTACCGACACGAACAATTAAATATGTTTATGAAACAAGATTGGGGTATAAGTCATTCAGCACATATTTATGAACCATTTGGATATTCTATATTTCAAGCAGTAGATTGGGGTAAAATACCGATATTAGCACACGATTGGTTACCAAAATATGATTATCCATTTAGAGCATCCACACCAAAAGAATTTAAAGAACAATATGAAAAGATTTGTAATCTATCATTACAGGAAAAACGAGATATATTGTTCCCATTACGAGAACATTTAAGACAATGGGACAATAAAGAACAATGGAGAGATAAATTACTTGAAATATACAACAGGTAATATTTATTAGTATGGCAATAGATTCAAAACAAAATTTATCATTAGGGAAACTTCGTAGAGCAGTAGACGGAAACGATTCCTATACTGCTGCTATGAGTATGTCTCAAGCGAGTGGTAGTGTAACCCCAACGACATCAGTTAGTATGAGTCAGTTTTCTATTAGTGCAGTTGATGAGGGACTTTCAGGATTTACATATCTTTGGGAACAAACATCAGAAGATTATGAGGTAGAATTTAGTGATGAGGGTAGTTTATTTAATAAAAGAATAGCAAACAGAACAGAAAACTTATCTTGGTCCTTTGATGGAACACTTGATGTAACTATTGGTAGTGCAGATTATGTTGCAAGTGTTACTGCTGGAACAATTACTAATACTGCCGGAGCAGGAGCAGGTTCTTTTAATCAAAGTGGTAGTATCAAAGCAAAATTTGCAGAAGACGGACAATCAGACGGATTCAATGACCACGCAACTCGATACAACACAAGTGTTTCTAAATCAATAGAAGTAGTAGATACTTATGGTGGTGTTCCAAGTTGTTTATTATTCGGTAGTCCAGTTAGTAAATCTGACGGAAGTGTAGTCAATGTTGAAGATTTAAACATCGGAGATGAAATGCTTTCAGTATCATTACAAGGTTCTACTGACGAGAGTGTAGGTGATTGGACAAATGACACATTTAACCAATCAGGTAGTTTTACTCAACACTCAGCAAGTGTCCAAAGAGTTATGTATGAGTTTTCTAATAGTTATTACAATATCAATAGTGGGTCCGAATTAATTACAGGTGAACATCATATGTTGTATAGACAAGCAGGTAATGAAAATTGGGTATGGAAAACAGCACCTACATTTGAAGTAGGTGATTATTTAATGGACAAACAAGGTAATGAAGTTTTAATATCATCATTAGAAACTAATGTTGACCCAGACGGATATGAAGTAGTTCAATTGGATGTTGAACCAGATGACTTTTATATTGGACAAACTTTCTTAGTTCACAATAAAGGTAGTAATTCAGAACCAACTTATCCTACAACAAACTGGACAACCGCACCAGGAGATGAAACTTTTGCAGGTGATTTGGGAGATACATTTGTTACAGGTGGAGTTAGAACAATTGGATTGGCAAATGGAAGTGGTAATACAGCAATTACTAATACACAAACGAGTGCAGGAGCAGTTACATTGAAAGTTTCATATTCAACGAGTGGTGACCCAGGTGAAGACGGAACAGGAAATAGTGCAAGTGGTTTTGTAACATTTCCACAAAACTCAGTATCATTTACGAGTGGAACATTATATATGAGATTCCAAGCAGTAGTCGCTGGAAGTGGAGACGGAACAGGTTCTGCAACTATATCATTTACGAATAATGGTGTAACTAATTCAGATTTTGATATTACTTTGAATTTTACATAAACTAAATGATACTTATATAAAAGGTTATGAATAAAACAATACTTAATCATAAATACATAGAACAAGAAATAACCACTAACGATAAAAAATCAGATGTAAGATATCGTTGGTCGCATGGTGCTACGGATAAACATATGGGAGACGGAATAATAGTTTATTCTATGATGTCTTTTTTTAAACCAACAATATCAGTATGTTTAGGAAGTGGTGGTGGATACATACCAAGAATAATGTGGAAATGTGTATCAGATTTAAATGAGGAAGGTTTTAATACAGATGATTCAAGAGTTATATTGGTGGATGCGGTTAACGGAGTAAACGGACACCCAGATTGGACCGATGAAGATAGTTTTTATCGTAATAACTTTCTATCAGAATGGTTACACACTACAACAGAAGAAGCATACTATGAATACTTTGTCAAACGAGATATGAAGATTGATTTATTATGGATAGACGCAGACCACACACTCAAAGGTGTTAAAAAAGACTTTGAATTGTATTCGGAAATGATGAGTGATAATGGTATTATAATGATTCACGACACAGACGAAAAGTATGTTAACAATTTTATAGAAACGGAAGAACACGAAGACTACGATTTATCAGGACCGAGTGAATTTATTAAAACATTAGATAGTGATAAGTTTGAAATATTAAACTTATTTAATTACGGAATAGAAAAAGACTTTCCGAGTTCAACAGGTATTACAATAGTGAGGAAGAAATGAATTTAGTTACAGTTTGTGGACACAATACAACAATGTTATATCATATGTTAAAACATTATTATTTACATATGGACGAGATATTCGTAGTGTTGTATGCACATCACAAAAAAGACCCAATCATAGAAGAAGCATTATCTATTATGGATAACTTTAATTTAAAACCATATAAAATCGTATATGATGAACCATTTAATTGGGAGAAAGTTACAGAATATTACAATGAAGTCAAATTACTAAAACCAAACGATTGGTGGATAGTAGCAGATGATGATGAATTACAATTATATTCTAAACCAATAGAAACTATTGTTCAAGAGTGTGAAGAGTTTGGATATGAATTTGTAACAGGTGGTTTCGTAGATAGAATAGGTGACAATGGAGACTTTCCTAAAATCACCAAAGAGTCAAATATATGGGAAGAAATGCCAGAAGCAGGATTTTTTAGATATCCACTAAGTAAAGCTTGTCCTAATAAAGTTACAATGATGAAAGGTAGTGTAAAGGTTTGTTCAGGACAACATTATGTAGAATTTCCAGACGGAACATCAAGTTGGGGTAGTGAACACCCAAAACGATATCCAATAGAAAAGAACTTTACACAAGTTCATCACTTTAAATGGGATTATTCAGTATTGGAAAGATTAAAAGAAGTAAGTAAAACAAAAGCAAATGTATCATTTGCACAAGAATACAAATTAATGTTAGATGAAATTGTAAAAAGTGATTACAAAATAGATTTAACAAAACCAGAATTTATGTTTCAACGATTAGGTAATGGACACTATCATCAATTACACACTTGGAACAATTTAATTAAAAAAATTGTATCGATTTAGTGATTAAGTTGATATTTATTAATATAGTTATAAACAACAAGAGGTTATTATATGCCACAAGATAATAAAAAAGAGTTAATGTTAGAAGAAAGAAAAGTGAAAGCACTTGAGAAAATTGCAAATGTTCTTGATGCTTTAACACTTTGGTTTGAAGATGTTGACAAAGAAGAATGGTCAAATAGAATACAATGGTATTTGGCTGAATACTACGAAAAATACGGAAAATCAGAAGAGAAATAAATGAAACTTGGAATAATTGTCCCGTATCGTAAAAGACCAGGACATCTTCGTAAGTTTCGCCAATCTATTAAATCTTATTTGAAAGACCAAGATTATGAATTAATCGTGGTTGAACAGAGTGATGATTTACCATTTAATCGTGGTAAACTACTTAACATTGGTTTTGAGTATGCGGTAAGACAACAATGTGATTATGTAGTTTTTCACGATGTCGATATGTTACCAATAGATGTAGATTATTCTTATTCAGATGTTCCAATTCACCTTGCCAATGGATTTACAAATTCAGATAGAGAAATATTTGACACCTACTTTGGTGGTGTAACTTTATTTCCAGTAGATTTATTCAAAAAGGTAAATGGTTATTCTAATGAATATTGGGGTTGGGGATTTGAAGACGATGATTTGTTAATGAGGTTAACAGAACAACACATCTTTACTGATACAATATATTATGAGGTTCCTAAATTAAATACATCAGCTTTGTATCTACACGGAGACCAAAGTTATATACAATGTCCTAATAATATTCAATTAAATAAAGACTTTACAATTCATATGTCTTTCAAACCAGACGAAATTATTTCTGATTATAACAAAATGTTTGACGAATATTGTGTGTTTAGTATTGAGGGTTGGGATACAACAATTGCATACAACTCTTTCAACAGATACAAATTTGAATGTTGGGATATTGGAAAAAATTGCCATCAAATAACATCAAAGTATTCTTATCCAAAATACACAAACATTACAATAACTTATGATAGACACGAAAAGTATTTATCTATGTATCAAGACGGAGAAAAGATTGGTGAACAAATAATAAGAAAAAAATTTTTAGATACTAAAAAAGCTTGGTTCAATATTGGTATTGGAGCTACTGAAAGAGATGAAGACCAAAAAAGTTTTCGTGGATATGTAAATGAGTTTGCGTATTGGGATAAACAATTACAGCCAAACGAAATAAAAGAATTACACCAATCACAAGGATTTAGTTTACTGAATAATTATGAACAATATAGTAGTTCATACAATCTAAAAACCTATTATGATTTTAAATATATAAAACTAAAATCAGATTACTTTTATGATGAGGGTAAAGTCTTGAATTTAAAAACAAATGAATATGACGCATTAACTTATCATTGTATTCCAAAATCACTTCAATCGATTGAGAGAAAAGAAATATCTATTCCCGCCAGACGACAATCAAAATTTGAAATGATTGAGCACAAACCAGAGGGTTATTTAGAAGGTGGTTGGAAATCTAAATCAACAAGAGAAAATCAGATTAGGTTTTACAATCAAGTTCGTAATAATGAAACTAATTTAGCAACAGACGGATTAACAACTTTAAATTTTAAAGGTGTGTCCAAAACAGAACAACACAACTATACATTTATATCGGTGGAGTTATGATACAAGGTGTAATAGCAGGAAACTTTGATATAATCCATCCAGGTTATATTAAGATGTTCAAAGAGTGTAAACAGAATTGTGATAACTTTACAATCTTATTACAGACTGACCCAACCATTGAACGACCAGAAAAACTTAAACCAATATTATCTATACAGGAAAGAATAGAAACTTTAAATTCTATAAAATACATTGATGTGGTGGTTAAATACACAACTGAAAGTGATTTGATTGGATTACTAAAATTCTTAAAACCGGATATTCGTTTTTTAGGTGATGATTATAAAGATAAACCATACTCAGGAGACGATTTGGGTATTCCAATACATTATATAAATCGTTCACACGGGTGGTCAACAACAAAATTTAAACAAATGATTGCAGATACATTATGAAGTTAGGAATTTGTATACCATATCGTGATAGTGGAGACGGAGTTCGTCAAGGACATCTGGATAGATTGATACCACACTTAGAAGAGTTTTTAGGTAAACAAGGTATTGACTTTACTTGTTATGTAGGACATCAGATTGATAATGAAAAGTTCCACAGAAGTGGAACTAAAAACATAGCATACTTACAGGCAAAAAAAGACGGGTGTGATTATTTTGCATTTCACGATGTTGATATGTTACCTTATGATGATTGTCATTATGGACACCCAGGAGATTCACCAAAACATATAGCAACTTGGTTATCTCAATGGGGTTATACTTTACGAGATACAGAATACTTTGGTGGTGTTGTGATATTTACGGCAGAACAATTTGAGAGAATCAACGGATACAATACTGAATATGTTGGTTGGGGTATGGAAGATGACGACTTATATTGGAGATGTGTAGAAAAAGGTTATTATGAACAAAAGACTTTACAAGAAATAAAACAAAAAATGGTTTTATCATTAGACGGAAAATCCACACATATTAAGATAAATCCTTCAAGAGAACTTAGACGAATACCTACGGATAGTTTTAGAATTGATATCATTTGTAAACCCGAAATACCCGAACAAGACCCAGAACATTTAATCGGTAAAGGAAATAACAGATATCTTAAATATCCAATATTATCTAAAATAGGATATGACTTCGGAATAGATTACAACAATAGTAATGCTTTCGCATCATCAATGTGGGATTGGAAAAACCAACACATATATCGTTGGAGACGAAGATATCAAAACAATTGGACAAAAGTTAGTTTGATACACGACAAAGACAATAAGAAAATCAGTTTTCAAATCAATGACCAAGACTTAGGGGAAAAGTTCGGTATACAACAATCAACTATATCGTATGAAGAAAAATTAAAAAGATATGGTAATAATCCATTTTGGTTAGGGTGTAATGACCCACTTGCTTGGGAAGGACAAAGGTTCTTCAAAGGTGAAATAGCAGAAGTAAAAATGTGGAACTCTTATGATGACTTAGTTTTACATTACGATATGACTAAATCAATATGTTGTGACCAAGGTTGTAAAAGATGTAAAGGGGATATCGTTAAAGATTTAAGTGAATTTGGAAATCACGGAATAATTGAAAATCGTAATATTAGATTTTTACAAAATAAAGAAGTTATCAAAGATAGTCCAGCACCACATAGAAGATACGGAACTATGGAGTGTATGTATCACGACGACGAGGGAATTGTTAACAATCAATTCCAAGGAGATGTAGAACAAACCAGTAAAAACGAAATCCTTTACAGAAAGAAAATGCAAAAGGGTGAAGTTGATATTGATAATTCAGGACTAAGACAAATGAAATACAAGATACATAGTATTGATACTATTTATAGTAGACATAAGTTAATTAATGTGAGGTTTTAATGTCAGGATATAATGACCAAGTAAAAGAAAATCCATTGTTTCAAGAAACGAAAGAAAAGTTAGACTCAATTGGACCAGGTATGTGTTTAGCAAAGTGGACACAAGTTACACTACAACTACAAACAGGGCACAATCATAGTTGTCACCACCCCAGAACACACAAGATTTCAGAAAAGGAAATCACAAGAAATCCAAGTGCTCTACACAATACTCAATATAAAAAACTTCGTAGACGAGAAATGCTTACGGGTAAACGACCAGTTGAGTGTGATTATTGTTGGGGTGTAGAAGACAATTCAGATAGATTTAGTGATAGAGTTTTTAAATCAAATGAAAGTTGGTCTAAACCACACTTTGATGAAATAGTAAATGCAGACTGGAGAGAGAATATAAATCCAAGATATGTAGAGGTTGCTTTCTCAAATGCTTGTAATTTCAAATGTAGTTATTGTGGACCACCTTATTCATCTACTTGGATGCAGGAAATTAAAAAACACGGAGCATATCCAACATCAGATAAGTTTAATGGTATGGAAGGTATGGAAGCAGAAAACAAAGTTCCAATACTACATACGGAACCAAATCCTTATGTTGATGCCTTTTGGAAATGGTGGCCAGATTTATATCGTGATTTACATACATTTAGAATCACGGGTGGAGAACCATTACTATCAAAAGATACTTGGAAAGTATTAGATTACATTATTGATGAACCCAATCCAAACAAAAATTTACAATTAGCAATAAATTCAAATCTTGGAATACCAGATAATTTGGTTGATAACTTTATTGAAAAGATACAACGAATAGAAGATGAAGAAAGAGTGAAAGAATTTATTATATTTACATCAGTTGATACTTGGGGTGAACAAGCAGAGTATATTCGTAATGGATTAGACTTTAATCGTCATTGGGATAATATGAACAAGATATTAGAAAAATGTCCAAGAGTGAATTTAACCATTATGTCAACATACAACGCATTATCAGTTCCAAACTATGATAAATTGGTTAAGGGTGTTTATGATTTAAAAACACAATATGGTTCATCAGATAGATATTGGAACTCAGCAGTATTTTTAGATTCAAGTTATTTAAGATATCCGAGTCATCAAACCGTACAAGTTTTACCAAAAGAAATGTCTGATTTAATATACAAACAAACACAACTTATTGAATACTTTGCTACACCAAATTTTGAAACAAGGTTAATTGGGTATTCGGATATTGAAGTTCAAAAATTAAAGAGAATATATGACTGGATGATTTCTACCGATTACGATAAGATTACACCACAACGACAAAACTTTTATAGAATGTTTTCTGAACACGATAAAAGACGTGGAACAGATTTTTGTAAAACTTTTCCAGAATTGGAGCAATTTTATATGGAGTGTAAAGACTTATGTTAAAAATTGATGAAAAGCAACCATATTATGTTTTACCAACTCAAAGGTATGACTTAACAACTTTACCACCTTCAAGAGTAATGCAAGAAGATTTCACATTTTTTATCAAATTTAATAAAGAGGGAAAGGTTCAACATACAGAAACACCTTCGGCAATTATGATGAGACCAGGTATGCATTATGGATTAAGTTATAATCAACAATCTGGTCATATTCAATGGGAGTTTTGGACAAAGGTTGGTGACGATTCTAAACACGACTTTGTAACATTTTTTACAGAACCATACGAATTGGAACAAGAATGGACATTTGTAGTTCGTCACGATTTAAAGAATAAATTATTTGAATTAACACTAATAAATCCAGAACAGGCAGTTCATATTCAGACAAGAGAGTATGAGGGTGAGTTGTGGAGTTATTCAGGAACACCATATAACTTTGGTTGTGGTAATTATTTTAAAATGGTAGATGAATCACATTACTTTTGGGCAGATTATACATTACATTATTCTGGTTTACTAAATAACAGCAAGTATAATGTTGATGATATACTAAAATTTGTAAAGGATAATAATGACTCAAAAACAACATTAAAAAGTTCATTGGATGATATGGTATTTTACTTTAATTTCAATGAACAGAATAAGTATAAGGTTTGGGACTTATCAGGACATTGTAACTTTTTAATGAAAAATTTAGATGTTGGGAAAGAATGATACTAATATCACATAGAGGAAACATAAACGGACGAAATCCTGAAATGGAAAATAATCCAGAATATATACAACAAGCATTAGACTTAGGTTATGATGTTGAGGTTGATGTTTGGGGTTGGGAAGATGGTAGATTGTCATTAGGACACGACTTCCCACAATATGACATTGACTATGAGTTTTTAAGACAAGACGGAATATGGTGTCACGCAAAAGATATTGTAGGTTTTTATCTTTTGAGTAAAGATAAAGATATACATTGTTTTTCACACACACGAGATATTGTGGCACTTACAACAAAAGGTTATTTCTGGTCAACTTGGAGACAAAAAATGACAAATAAAACTATATGTGTTATGCCACCAAGAAACAAGAAATTATCAAACTATATAGCAGGAGTTTGTTCAGACTACATAGAGGAGTATAAATGAGTAAAATAATAATATGTGACGGAGATAGTTGGACAGGTGGACACGAAATTAATCCAGATTTAGAGGGAATTGATGGTATGTTTGTTAACCACCCAGATAATGACGAATATAGATTACCAAAGCTATGGCCGGACAAACTTGGCAACAAATTAAAAGATGTTGAAATACACAATATTGCACACGCTGGAAGTTCTAATGACGGAATAGTTCGTAGAATTATACGAAAAGTTATGGGAATGTTATTAGAACGTAGAGCAAAAGACTTGTATGTAATTGTAGGATGGACTTCACCAGAGAGAAAAGATTTTTTTTACAAAAACGGAAGAACAAGACATTGGGAAACTATGTATCCTGCACAATTACAACAAAGTTTTAATGATGATGAAGATTTAAAAAAGTTTTACAACATATACTTAGAGAAATTTTGGAATGAGGAGGAATTTTTAGACAGATATATTCAACAAAATTTATTTCTTCATTACTTTTTAAAAGAACACAAAATAAAACATTTGTTCTTTGATGCCTTTTACGAAGCAAATACTGATAGTTCAAGTGGTATAGTCAATTCATTGAATATTGATGACATTATAGAAAATTCATATCAATATGATAAGATAGAACAATACGCATTGACCACAGAGTATCAGAAAGTTAGGCAAGATGTAGTATTTCCAATTTCTTTTAGAAATTATTTGCTAAAACAAGAAGACAGAAGAATTAAACAAGCACTTTTCGACAAATATCACCCATCAGAAGATGGACAAGAGTTGTGGACAAAACAAATATTAAGTAGAATAAAGAGGGACATTTATGGATAACTTTCAAATGTATGATAAAAACAAAAAGGGAACAATAATACTTTCACATTATCGTTCGGGAGGAACTCAACTTCAATTAAGTCTTAAAGAAGTCTTAAGAATTAACGATATAAGTTATGATAATCTTGGAGAATTAGATTTTGATACTTTGTCAGGAGTTTCTTTTACAGAACAGACTTCTAATATGTTAAAACATAAAAACTATGCAGTTGTTTTATTAAACAATTCATTAGTAATAAGTCATTTTTATAATAGTGGATATTTTGATAAATTAAGTAAAGAATACAATCTTGTAGTATTGGAAAGAAAAGATAAAGAAAAAGCTTTACTATCCTTACCGATATGGGAAGAGTTAATCAACCAAAAATTGTTTAGTAAACAGTGGAAAACACCATTAGAACAAACTGAAGATATGATAAACTTTCATAAAAAATTATTGAAAAGTAAAATAAATTATAAAAATTTACATCTTGGTTGGGAGACTCAAATGTTTAAAAGTCAAGATGGACAAAATGAATATTACTACCTTAACTATTTAATGAAAGCGTATCAAGATGAAATTAATATGTTACATTTATTATCAATCAAATACAATTTACATACCATTTTTTATGAAGATTATGAGTATTCACCAATGTATTTGAAAAAATATTACAATGATATGGAAAAGCTTGACAAAGTTTTAAGAGACACTAACCAAAAAATACCTTATGTACACAAAAATTTTGTTGACTATTATGATGAATTTGTTCAAGCGGTAGTAAAGGATTGGGATTTAAATGGTTAAGTTAATAATATTTGATTTAGACGGAGTATTGGTTGATGCCAAAGAAATTCATTATAACGCATTAAACCAAGCATTAAAAAACATAGATAAAAAATATGTTATTAATCGTGACGAACATTTATCCAAATATGACGGAAATCCTACGAGAACTAAACTAACTATGTTATCACAACAAAAAGGGTTACCTTATGAACTACACGATAAAGTGTGGGAAGATAAACAGAACTTAACAATACAAATGATTAATGATTTGGAAAAAGACAAACGATTAATATCAGTATTGGAAAGATTAGAACGAGACGGATTTACATTATGTTGTGCAACTAATTCAGTTCGTCATAGTGCAATCGTTCAATTAACAAGAAGAGGATTCATTGACCATTTAGAATTTGTATTTACCAATCAAGATGTAGTGAATCCAAAACCCAATACAGAAATTTATTTAAGGTGTATGATTAAAGCAGGAGTAAGTCCAAAAGAAACTATTATATTGGAAGATTCCGAATTGGGTAGAAGAGGAGCAAGAGAAACAGGTTCACCGGTGTTAGAAATAGAAGATTCAACAGATGTCACCTATCGTAAGATACGAAAGTTTATTGACAATGTCAAGTAAAAATTTATACACAAATGGTTGTAGTTTTACTTATGGTCATACTCTTCCAAGAGAAGAAACTTGGCCAAAGTTATTATCCGATAAACTAAATTGTAATTTGATAAATGAATCTAAAAATGGACAATCTTTTCAATCTATAACTTTTAATTCAATTAATACTTTGAGTGAATTAAATCCAGAAAACACCATTGTTATTATCGGATTAACTTGGGAAACCAGATATATGATTCAATTTGGAAATGAAACTTTAGATGTATCACCAAGTTGTTTGAATAGTGAACAAGACCACGAAGTTCAAAATGTGTTCGCTGAATATTACAAATATTTGGTAGAAAATGATGAAAATTTATCTGAAAATCAACGCAAAAATTTAATTACAAATTTAATATCATTACAAAGTTTTTTAAAACAAAACAAATTTGAATATAGAATTATAAATTTTCTTACCCAATTGAGTGAAATAGATTTACCAATCTACAATAAATTGGATAAAAGTAAAATAATAAACTTTCGTGATGATTGGAGAGATTTATATATAGATGATACATCACACCCAACAAAAGAAGGTTGTGTAAATATATCGGAGGTTATATATGATAACATTAATTGATAATTTTAATCAGGTTAGTATGACTGAGCCGAGTCAAGAAATAATTGATATATACAAACATATACCAGAAATAACTGAACAAGATAATCGTAATGAAACGATTTGTAGACCTTTATTTAGTCATTCCAGTTTACCAAATGTATTGGGGTTGACAGAAGTTCAAACAGAAAACTTTACATTTGATAGACCATTTAGTTATTTTGTTCACGTTCATCACAATCAACCATTGTGGGCAAAAAACTTAGATGTTATACCGAACAACATATTAGAAGAAGTTAGAAAAGGAAATTGTAAACTAATCTTTGACAATACACTTGAAGGTAAATCTATCGAGGGAGATGAATTTTTAAATCCATTTTACGAAAGTATTGACAAATTAAAACTTCCAACAAAAAATATTTACTTCATTACAAACAATTTAATAGCAGAAAAGACACATCAAGAATATCATAGAGCAGATAAGATAAATGTTGTATCAGTTATGTGGAATGTGTTTGATGTCCAAAGATTAAAACATCAGGGAGATTTACCAAAAAAAGTTTCAGTAGATATGGAATATAAGTATAAATCAGTAAATACATTTAAAACAAAACACTTTTTAAAAATCAATAGAACTAATCGTGATGAACGAGATATATTTATGTTGTTTTTGAATTTTGAAAAACTATTTGATAAGTGTTTAGTTAGTTTTCCAGAATTACATAAATGGCCTGACTATTCTAATATGTTTTACAAATACACACAACAAGAAAATATTAATGATTTAAAATCAAAACTACCATTTGATATTGATAATACGGATAAAACAAATCACGGACCAGCAGGAATTGGTAAAGGATTCTTTGACGCAGACTTACCATTTGACCCAATTCACTATCGTGATACTTTTATCAGTATTGTTATGGGAGCTTTTCCATTTGATACAAGTGGTTATCACTTACATAGTTCTACTTTTAATCCTATGTATTGTGGGCACCCAATCATACAATTCGCACCATACAAAACATTAGAGGTTATGAAACAATATGGATTTAAAACTTTTGACAAATGGTGGGACGAAAGTTATGATAACGAACCAGATGATTGGAAACGATTACAAATGATTATGGACTTGGTTTTAACATTATCTGATTATGATGAAAAAGATTTATTACATATGTATGGTGATATGAAAGAAACTTTACAACATAATATTAATGTTATAGAAAATTACGATATAAAAACAAACTTATATGATAGGATATTTTAATGAACGAAAATTATTACAACGGAAAATATAATATTATTAAACCAAATATGTCATTAGCTGATGAAACATTTAAAATTAGAAAACAAGAGTTGGATAATGATGAAGTCTTTTCAGGTAATTTAATACTAAAAAGAAATTTTGATAATTTAGATACTGATAAGATATTTTCATTACCATTAGATGATAACTTGATTTATGTTAATAATGTTAATTATTCATTTTTACATAAGGAATGTAGTATTGATGATAATATACTATATTGTGGCTCTTTTGTTTTATGGTTATTGGGAAATCACCATAGGAATGATGAAACTTTATTTGGTGATATGAGAAATCATAGAATACGGGTAAAGAACATATGGGAGGCGTTAGATGAATTATGATGTAGTAGTTGGAGTTGGTTGTAGTTATATGAACGCAGATAGAATACTTGGTAAAACCTTAAAAGTCGCAACAGAATATAGACCAGGAAATATATTATCTAACAAATTAAAGTGTGATTATGTGAACTTAGCAAGAACTGGTTCATCAAATGGTGGAATGTTTAGAAGAATCTATGATTGGGTAGAGTCAAATGTTACATATAAGAACCCACTATTTGTTATTGGTTTGTCCGAATCTACAAGGTATCCATTTTATAGTGAACACAGGGGAGAGTTTTATGATTTACAACCAGGAGCAGTTGATTCATATACAGATGAAGCTTTAGGTGGAATAAATGCTAAATTAACAAACTCTAAAGATAGTGTTCAAAACTTAAGGCAATGGTTAGAATACTATGTTCTATGGATTTACAATGTTAAAATTGAAGATAAAAAACTTCAAAGAAAAATAGTATTTTTACATCATTATCTAAAAGGAAACAATTGTGATTATAGAATACACAATTCATTACAAGATAGTTTAGGAAATATCAAATCAAAAATAAACTATATATCTTTTCAAGATGATAGATACAATGGTGATGATACTTGGGTTGAATATTTAAGGTGGCAGATGAGAGAAATAGACAAAGAGGATGTTAAAGAACCAGATAATACAAAATATAGAAGTGCAATTTCACCTTATGGTAAGAGATTTTGTGATGGTCACCCTTCACCAAATGCAAACAAAGAATTAGCAGAAAGAATATATGAGGATTTGAAATGAAGATAGCAGTTTGTATGAGTGGACAACTTCGTCAATGGGAAATAGCAAAAGAAAACCAAAAATGGTTTTGGGAAACTTCTGGAGTTGAAATAGATTATTTTATTCACACTTGGGATTATAGTGGAGATAGAGAAGGAGTATCACAACCATACATTACAAGAGATGTTTCACGAAAAGAATTTGATGAATTGGTTGATTGGTATAAACCGAAAGGTTGTATGTTTGATGATAGAAAGCAAGATTTCTTTTACGCTAATGACCATTGGAGTAGTTTGTTTTATAGTATGTCACATTCTATGATGCTAAAAAGGCAATATGAAATAGATAATGATTTTGAGTATGACTTAGTAATTAAAACCAGACCGGATGTGGTGTTTGACCCAAGGTATCATTTCACTTGGGAACCACTTGAAGACAATATACTTTTTGCAACACAAGGTGGATTAATGGAATCTGAGTTTCATATGTTCAATACTAACGATATGGTTTTTTATGGAAAATCTTACACAATGGATTTGGTAATACCAATGTACTTTTACAGACAAAAAATGTTAGACCAACGAAATCTATTCAAGGACAAATTATTCACAGGTTCAATTGGTCCAGGAGTTTTAATGCAAGAGTATTTCAGAGACTATGGAATCACTACACAATCAATACAACCAAATAGAAGCACTTTTATAGAAACATTAGTAAAGTTGGGTTGTCCACAAGATTTAAACCTAATGGACCACAATGAATTTCATAAAATGGAAAAGTATTTTAGAGATTGGTATACAAAATGAATATAATAACGGGAGAAAAGTTTCAAAGTTTGTGTAGTCATCATTTGAGTATAAAAGAGTTTATGCCATTTGAACTATATCCATCAGAAAAACACATTGATGTTAGAGATTTTGATTTTACAAACTTTAACAATGATACTCTTGTTCATATCAATAGTGATTTAGTAAACGACCTAATACCAGAACTACAAGATGTAAATATGTTTGACATATTATCTCAATTTAAAAATCCATTTACTCTAATTCTACATAATAATGATTCACCATTTAGTGACAATGAACTGAAATATTTTGATATACCAAATTGTGAAAAAATATATGCACAAAATGTAACCACTACTGATAATAGAGTAGTTCCAATACCAATCGGTATAGCAAACACTTGTTGGAGTTGGGGAGACTTATCAGTATGGGATAATGTAAAACTTAATCAAGTTAAAGAAAACTTTATTTATTTTAACTTTGAAGTAGAGGGTGGTTGTAGAGATGTTAAACGACCAAAATGTTATGAAAGCATTTTATCACAGGGAATAGAGTGGATTGAAACAACGGACTATAAATCTTACATAGAAAATTTATCTACTTACAAATTTTGTATATGTCCAGAGGGAAATGGAATTGATACTCATAGATTGTGGGAATCACTTTACTTAAAAACAATACCAATTGTGGACCGAAGTGTTACAACAGAGTATTTTTCAAAATGGTTTCCAATGGTATTAGTAGACGATTGGGAAAATTTTAATGTGGATAATTTACAGGACTATAATATTTATAATTGGAAAGATTATAATTTATTAGATTTTAATAATTTTTGTAAAGAGGTAAAGTTGTGAGGGTAATAGGTTTTGGTGATAGTTTCACTGCTGGTGAAGGAACGGATAATCAGTATGTAGAACAACTATCTACATTTGAAGAAATAGAAAAATATCAAAAAGAACATTCTTGGCCAAGATATTTAGCAGACAAGATTGGTGTTAAATATGTGAATAATGGTGAAGTAGGTTCGTCCAATTACAGAATATTCAGTAATATATTCGAGCAATTCGCTTACAACAATATTAATAATGATGACTTAGTGGTTATAATGTGGAGTTCACCATTACGAGACCCACTACCATTTTTTCCACATATGTTTAGTAGAACAAGTCCAATTGGTTTATCTTGGTCTATGAAAGAGTTTATGAGTCAAGATATACAAGAGTGGAAAAGTAGATACTATGAACACTATGGAAAAACAGAAGAGTCAGAAATTAAATATATAGAAAATGATTTGCTTAAATTTATGGAAGAATATTTTCCATTCTATGTAGAAAACTTACACAATGAAAGTTATTATAAACAATTAAATACTAATTATATAGTTTTACTACAAAAATATTTAGAAAGTAAAGGAATAGATTACATAATGTGTGATGCGTTTGAACAATTATCATATGATAAAAAGTTGGTTGATACAACAAATTATTATAACCATCAAACCACATACGAGTTTTTGGTAAAAAATGGTGGAGATTTATTTGAAACTGGACCAACATTTCCAAAAAGTAGAACAAAACACCCAAACACAACGGGACACGAATTAATTGCAGAGGAGTTATTTAGATTTTATGAAAGTATATATAGGATACGATAGTAGACAGGATTACCCACCAAAATATGACAAGGTTAAAAATCCTTGTTATGAAGTTTGTAAGTCTTCAATACTAAAACACAACAAAGATATTGAAATACAACCAATTATATTAGATGAACTCATTGATAGTGGACATTACTATCGTGATGTAGACCCATTAGCGTCTACGGAATTTACTTATAGTAGATTTTTAGTTCCATTTTTGAATGACTACAAGGGTATCGCAGTATTTTGTGATTCAGACTTTTTATGGAATTGTGATATTGAGGAGTTGTTAGAGTTTTATGATGAAACAGATGCGGTGTCTTGTGTTCAACACGATTACACACCAACATCCACTACTAAAATGGACGGACTACAACAAACAACATATCCAAGAAAAAATTGGTCAAGTCTGATGATGTTTAATTGTGAACATCCAGACACAAAAAACTTATCAGTAGAAGTGGTTAATACAGAAAGTCCAAAATATTTACACAGAATGTCTTGGGCAAGTTCAATCGGAAGTATTCCATTGACTTACAATTATTTAGAGGGTGATTATGAATATATAGATAATCCAAAAGTAATTCACTTTACGAATGGTGGACCTTGGCATGAAACTTGGGAAGGAAAGTATGGTGAATTGTGGGTAAATGAATATGAGAGTTTGAAGTGAAAACATTAGCCGGAATTATACACGCAAGAAAAAATAGTTTAAGGTGTCCAAACAAACATCTTAGAGATTTAAACGGAACAACATTGATTGATATCGCTTTGGAGAAACTAAATAAGTTAGATGTTGATGAAAAGTATTTAGCAGTTTATGACCAAGAATTAAAAGATAAAGTTATTGATGGTGTACAAATACTACATAGAGATTATGATTCAGTTGCACCAGGTAATTGTCCACACAATGTAATGTATAAGCATTTAGAAAATGTTGAATCAGACTATATAGTAAATCTAAATCCTTGTCAACCATTTTTGGAAGTTGGGGAACTACAACAAGTCATTACATCATTTAAGTATTCAAACTTTGAAAGTATGATTACAGTTAAAGAAGAAAGAAACTTCTTTTGGGATAAAGATAGAAATCCAATAAACTTTGAACCAAAGGATAGGTTATCAACATCAACTGGTCCTTGGATTCATTCTGCAACACATTCATTAGTGTTTTATAAAAAACAATATATGTTAGAGAATTGGGAGTTGTTTCCAAATACCAAGAATAATCCATATCCGTTTTCAGTAGATTGGAGTGAAAAGGAATTACTAGATATAGATACAGAAACAGACTTTAAAATAGTAGAGAGTTATGGAATATAAGTTAATAGGAACAAAATATTGGAAACCACACTTTAATGATTTAGGTTGTTTTGATAGAGTTGGTTTACACGAACTTTTATATCGTGTTGAAAAAACATTTGCTGATTTTGGAGACTTACACGAAAATGGAAAATTAATTTACTATAAAGATGAGTACAATGATATTCCCGAGATGAACGATTTGTATAAAAAGTTCAATAAAGATAATGACCATATAGATAAACAAGTGGGGTTTTGGCCAGAAGGTAAACCTTTATTTAGATACAAATATAATAATGATTTGATAAATTCAACTTGTAACTATCAATTTAGAGATGGAATCGTTAAGTCACCATTTGAACATTTAGATTTATATACAAATCATTTTTTACAGGTAGAAAATAATCTTATAGAAAAGGATTACTTATACTTACCGATACCACATAAATTCATATTTGACTATCTTGAAAAAACAAATAATAATTGGATTATGGAAATTCCAAGACTATTTATTAGTAAGATAAAAAATTGGTCCAACATAGAAGAAGTAGATTCTAAAATAGATAAGTTTGATAAAAAGTATCCGAATTGGAATCACGATTTTCCAATTATGTCTTATATGAGTATATTAAAAAATGGGTTATTGTTTCCAAACACAACATTTAAGTTAAACAGCATACTGACAACAGGAACACATAGATTGTTTATGTGTGGTATGAGTGGTAACGATTATCCTATGTTTATACCGATACCAAAAGGTAAAAAAGAATTTAAAGTAAAAACATTACGACCAATTTTCAAGGGAAATACTGACTTGACATTGAAGATTAATTTAAATAAAAAACAATATGAATTGTTTTTAGATGACAAAAAAATAGGAGAAGTGAAGGTATGAAGTATGTCATAGATATAGATGGAACTATATGTAAAGAAGAAGGTAAGGTAATCGGCCGAGAACCGTATCTTGATAGAATCGCAAAAATAAACAAACTATACGACGAGGGACACACAATAGTTTTCTATACTGCTCGTGGATTAAAGAGTGGTAGAGGTGAGGAACATTATCGTCCAATTACAGAACAACAATTAAAAGAGTGGGGAGTAAAATATCACAAGTTGTGTTTTAAAGGACACAATGGAGATTACTTCATAGATGACAGAGGAATAAACGCAGGAGACTTTTTCAATGAAACAAAAGTGTAATATATTGATACCAATGGCAGGTCGTGGTTCACGATTTGAAGAACAAGGATATACAGACAAAAAACCATTTATAGATGTAAATGGAAAACCAATGATACATAGAGTTATAAAAAACTTAGGTATGGAATTTAATACCGATTACAAATTTATAATGATTTGTTTACAAGAGGACTTTGACAAGTATGATTTTACAGAATTTGAAAAAGTTATCGGTCATAATTCTTATGATGTTGTAATATTAGATGATGTAACTGAGGGAGCAGCACAGACTATATTACAAGCAAAAAATTTAATCAATGACGACACACCATTGATGACAATGAACTCAGACCAATTAGTAGATTGGGATGTAGAAAGATTGTTTGAAATGTGTGAACAATTTGACGGAGTAATTCCTTGTTTTTACGGAGAGGGAAATGCTTGGAGTTATGCCAGAACACTTGATAACGGATATGTTCAAGAGGTAGCAGAAAAGAAACAAATATCAAACACTGCAACAGCAGGATATTACTATTGGAGTAAAGGTAGTGATTTCGTAAAGTATGCAGAACAAATGATTGAAGAGAATAGTAGAACCAACGGAGAGTTCTATGTAGCTCCGGTTTATAATTGGGCAGTTCGTGACGGAAAAAGAGTAGGAGTGTTTATGGTGGATAAATGTTATTCATTAGGAACACCAGAAGACTTAGAAGAATATTTAAATGGCTAAACCAATAACATACGCATACTTAGAAACTACAAACTATTGTAATTTAGCTTGTAGTTTTTGTAATCGTGATGAGGTGATTGGACCACTCAAACATATGTCATTAGAGAATTGGGGTAAGTTGTTGGACGGAATAAAACACCACCCAATCAAAGAAGCAAAACTTATGGGAATGGGTGAACCATTTCTACACCCACACTTTGACGAAGTTTGTCGTATGTTTAAAGAAGTGTTTCCAGATTGTAAAGTAGTTGTAGCGACTAATTGTCAATATGACATTAAACCAGGTAAAAGACTTCGTAAAGTTTTTGAAAATGCATTACAATATATTGATGTATTATATTTTTCAATTGACGGGTATGAGGACAATTACGAACGAGATAGAGCACCAGCAAAGTGGAGTAAGTTGATAAAATTTTTAGACAATACACGAGAACTTGATAGACAAGGTTGTGATATTGTTGTGAATTATGTTGTAAATGCATACAATGTAGATGACATTGTCAAGATAGACGAACTTAGAGTAAATTATGAGTTAGGTCAGTTGAGATTAAACATCGCACAAATTTGGGACGAGGGAAGTAGTATCAAAGATAATGTAGCAACATCAGGTTATACAAAAGACCAATTAGATTATTTAAAAAAGAATTGGGGTGGTAAAATTATGGGTAAATCCAAGTGGGATTATAAAGATTGTTTTTGGGTAAACAACGCACTATACACTACCGTAGAAGGTAATGTAAAAATGTGTTGTCTAAATACAGGAGCAGAACCATTTGGTAATTTGTTTGTAAATTCAATTGATGAGATAAGGGAAATGACAGATTATCAAAATGTAAAGAAAGGTTGTAATACAAACAATCCAACATCACATTGTAATAATTGTTCATATAAAGAATTATCACCAATCTTGGAGTATGTTGGAGTATGAAAAAGATAGCAGTTTGTATATCAGGTTTAGTTAGATATTGGGAAGAAACATATCCTTTATTTGAGCATTGGAATAATTTGTATGATGATGTAGAGTTTGTATTTTTTTTAGCAACTTGGAAAGGTGATAATGTTTGGTATGAAGAAGAAAGATTTGGTAAGATAGAAATTGTTGACATTGATTATAGTAAGTATGACTTTCTTAAAGATTACATAAAACTGGACCCAAGTGATGTAGACTTTAATCTTAGAAGTTCTAAACCAAATATTAACTATATGTCTTATGCTATAAAAGAGGTTCAAAAACTTAGAAGAAATTCAAAACATAAATTTGATGGGGTAATACAAACAAGGAATGATGCACTTATTCATAATTCAAATATACTTGATACTTGTGTAAATCTCGTTAGAAATAAACAATATTTTTATAATGATGATACACTTTTTACTTCAGAATCATTATCTATCCAAAAAGAATTTATTAGAGAAAATCCATATAGACTAATATTACAACAGGATAATTTTTACTTCGGAACACCAATAGCTATGGATAAATTTTCTAAAATGTATGATATGACATTTATAGATGGTGATATATCATCAAGGTCTTGTCACTTTACACCAGCAGAACACATATATAAACAAGGACTAACTTCTATTAAGATACGAGGATTTCCACTTTTACTCAGAGATGGTAAAATGATAAAACAAGGTAGACCAACACCAGAAATAATGAGATATTTGATACAAGAAAAGGGAGTTGAGTGGATTTATAATCAACCACTAGACAAATTAATGAACGAGTATTTTACCTATGAGTGATTACAATAAAGATACTTTTTTAAAACATAGAAAAGAGCAAGAACGGGAGTTTTTTAACAAGGTTGATACCGACAATCCACTAAATTCAATCTTGACTATTGAGTTAAACACAACAGAACTTTGTAACAGAACTTGTATTTTTTGTCCAAGACACGACTCAGAAGTTTATCCGAATAGAAACTTGAATATGAGTGTTGAGGATGCTGAAAGTATTGCAAAAAATTTAACAAACCACAACTACAAGGGTAAAATATCTTATAGTGGTTACAGTGAAAACTTCTTAAATAAAAAGTTTTTAGACATTATTTCAATTATGAGAAAATATCTAACAGACAATTTGTTTGAGTGTAATACTAATGGAGATTTTTTAAAAAAAGAAAGTATAGGAAAATTCTTTGAAAGTGGATTAGACTTATTGTATATAAACTTATATGATGGTATAGAACAAAAGGAAAAGTTTGAAGAGATTATGTCAGACATTGATAATTCTAAGTATAGATATCGAGCACATTATTCACAAGACGACTACGGATTATTCGTTAACAATAGAGGTGGTAATATAGACTGGTTAGGATTTGATGATAGTGATGTGGAATCACTAAAAGGAAAACCTTGTCATTATCCATTTTACAAATTGTTCGTAGATTGGAACGGAGATGTTTTATTTTGTTCCAACGATTGGGGCAAAGAAATTGTAGTTGGTAATCTAGTAAAGGAAAAACTATTTGATGTTTGGTTTAGTGATAAAATGTATGATATTAGAAAAAAGTTATCAAAGGGAGATAGAGATTTTAGTCCTTGTAAAAATTGTTCAGTAAATGGACAATTATTTGGAAAGGAAAGTTTTAACATTATAAATGAGTATTATGAAAATATCAATAACAAATAAAGATAGGGGATTGGGAAAAGAGTTATCAAGTAGGTTTGATGATGTAGTTGAGGGTTTTGATAAAAATACTGATGTGTTTATAAACAATAGACACGATAGTTTCAATCAGACTAAATTACTTATGAAAGCGTTTGATGAGTGGAAGTATACTGACAAGACAATTATTAATATTGGTAGTAGAAGTAAATATCCAAATATATCAAAGGGATTTATGTATTCAACTTCAAAAGCAGCACTAAATCATCTATCAAATAATTTGAGATTAAATAGTGACAAGACTTGCAGAATCATTGATGTCAATTGTGGTTTACTGGAATCGGAGTTACCAAGTCTTACTTACAAAGAAATAACAGAGATTATAGTCTGGTGTATTAATCAACCAAAACATATTGAGATTGGGGAGATATCGGTATGGGAAAAAACACCTTATAAAATAGTATCGGAATTAAAAGATGAAAAATCACTTACATAAAGTAGAAAGAAAGTTTGATTATACGGATAAATCTGAGTATGATTTTATTCTAAACCAATCAGAGCGCTCACAACCAATTCCACACTCTTACTATACAAAGTTTCTAAGAAGTTTAAAACAAGAAGACTTTGCATATTATCCCAATACAAAAAACTTCAAAGAAAAAATATGTGAATTTTATAATGTTAAGTCAGAAAATTTATTTTTAAGTGATGGTTCTGATGTCGGTATCAAGTCTATATTTGAAACCTTCACAACTTGTGGCAATATCGTTACATCAGAACCGTCCTTTCCTATGTATGGAGTTTACGCATCTTTATACAATTGTCCTTACAAAGGGATACACTATGATTTAGATACAAGAAAACTATCAATAGAAAATATGTTAAGTTTTGTAGATGATGAAACTCAGTTGATTATATTGGCAAATCCAAATAGTCCAATCGGTGATTACAAAACCATAGATGAAATCAAACCATTATTAGATACAGGTATTCCGGTATTGATTGATGAAGCATATATAGAGTTCTTAGATACAGAAGATTTACAATGGGATAGTTTTATCAAGTATATTGATGAATATCCAAACTTGTTAGTTACGAGAACTTTTTCAAAAGGGTTTGGCGCAGCAGGTTGTAGAGTCGGTATGACATTTGGACACAAAGATATGATAGAACCCTTATCAAAATTTAGACAAATGTATGAAATTACAGGCGTATCTTTGAAGTATTGTGAGTTTCTATTGGATAACTTTCATTTGGTTGATATCTACACACAAGAAGTTATCGAAGAACGAAAAAAAGTCTTGACATTGATGAAAAATTTTAGTATATTAGATAGTCAGACAAACTGGATACATTTCAATACAGATGATGACAATCTAAAAACAAAAAAGATTTTAGATAAACACAAAGTATTAGTCAAATACGGCAAAGTCCACCCATACGGAAAACGAAATAATTGGTGTCGTATGACAATTCAACCAGGACTTTCAGAACAAGAATTTTTCAAGGAGTTGATAGATGGTTAAACCTAAATATTTCAAAGAGAAATATAGTATATTTGATTTTAACTCATACAAAGATGTTCCGGGTTGGGTAAATGACGCAGAATTTATTTATGAGGAAATGGTCAATGAAGCACAAGACGGAGACCACTTTGTAGAGATTGGAGTTTTACTTGGACAATCAACTGCTCGTATGGGTGAGTTAATTCGTGATAGTAAAAAAAATATAAAGTTTGATGCCATTGATATCTTTTGGGTAATAGAAGAAGCATTACAGAATTATAAAATTACAGGACACCCAAAACAATTTTTAGATTACTACAATGGTGTAAAAGACGAGTGGGGATTGAACATTATAAACATCGTTAGACATCCACTCGTAGCTTTAGGTGTTATGGACCACATAAACTTAATAACTTGTGAAGAACAATATTCTCACGGAATCTACAAAGACAATTCATTAAAGTTTGTATGGATTGACGGGGACCACGGAAAAGATGTAGTGTATAAAGACTTGGTTAACTATTGGCCTAAGTTAAAAATCGGTGGTGTTATAGCCGGAGATGATATAGCGTATCAAGAAGTTTTAGATGATGTTAAGAAGTTTATAAAAGAGTATGATGTAGAAGTAGAATATGATTTTAATAGTTTTAAAATAAGGAAAATATGTTAACAGACTTTAAAGAAAACAAACATTACATAGATTATTTTTTCAAGAACCACAGGTTGTTTTTTTGTGATAGTTTGCCTTGGCAATTTTATAATTACGAAAATGGAAAAAAACCAAGAAGTAGTAATTTAAATGTTAGGTTGGAATATTTGTTCGCAAAAAATGGGTTTTTTAACAGAACATTATACGAATTGGATAATGAGAAAGCATTCAAAGAACATCAAGATTTCTCGTATCACTTTAGAAATAGAAGATATATAGTTCAAGAATTGATATCGGATAACTTCTACAACCCAACACATCATAGTTTTAAAGCAAAGGATAAGTCTAAAAATATAAGTATTGACTTTACTAAACCAGAAACATTATTTGATGATTTTAATTTGGTCACACACCCAGGAAACACAAGATTTTATGCTTCATCTTATCTGAGAAAAAATCTTGATAAGTGTTTTGTTTATATTCATAATGATAATTACTATGAAGGTATGTTCAAACAAAAGATGACAGAAATAACTTCAGTTGATGAGTTATTTTCCCATTGGAAACCACTTGGAGCTAAATCTAATAATCTATCATATGACTTTGTTCATATATCAAAAACTGATGGTTCGGCAGATAGATTATTCAAAGGTTCTAAATTTCACAAGTCAACTGATTGTAGTGTTTTAAAGTTATGGAACTTTAGAGATTTAGATACAAGAGACCAATTTGGTAGACTTGGAAAAAACATATTACATACTCAAAAATATATTGACTTATTGAATGATTCTGGAAAAGAACTCGCAGATACTTTATTTGAAAAAAAACTTACTATATATACTGATTCCAAAATTAATCTAAAAAAGTATTTTATGGATATCAGAAATAAATTAATAGATAACGCAAAGAGTTATTTAAAAGAAAATAATGACTGGGGAGATAATAGATATAATTTTGAGTTTCACAATGTTGACAAATTCAACTTTGATGTTGTAGTGGTGGATAAAAAACCAGAGAATGTATCAGAATTAAATGACAACAAAGGATTTGCAATTTGGATTGATAAAGATGTGATTGAAAAAATTGATAGGGAAATATTTGAGTTTTTGTGTTTTACCAGAAAAGATATAAAGTTAGCAGAAACAAAAGACGGAAAGATATCAGTAGTGAATTGTAGAAATACAGGAGATAACAAATGGACAATACACAAAGAATTTTATTTATAACACCAGTAAAACACTTAAAAGAATTTTATAGTTATACTTTACAAAACTATGAAGTGTTGGAATTAATAGAACCAACATATGAAGATGTGAAGAATCAAATAAAAAACTTTGATATATTGTTTTGTGCACCTAATCATCAAACATTTGTTATTGATGAAGATTTAATTAAAGACTCAAACATAAAGTCTATATTGTCACCATCAACAGGACTTAATCACATTGATGTTAAATCAGTTCCAATTGTATCGGTAAAGAACGATAAGATTTTAAATGATGTTTGGTCAACAGCAGAACATACTCTATATCTAATGTTATCAATAGTTAGAGGAAAACACGAACTACACGATAAAACATTAGGTATCATTGGGCATGGAAGACTTGGTAAAATGGTAGAACAATTATGTAAACCATTATTTAAAGATGTTATTTGTGTGGAC
>Ga0208157_1000190_pt1 | contig 39281 bp, 30 predicted proteins | sample 5_EtaG_FD_184077 | JGI IMG/M metagenome (GOLD analysis project Ga0208157, IMG submission 184077) | Marine viral communities from the Subarctic Pacific Ocean - 5_ETSP_OMZ_AT15132 metaG (SPAdes) (version 2) | ecosystem: Environmental > Aquatic > Marine > Oceanic | place: Pacific Ocean | collected...
ATGAACTCAAGAATTTGTTCCTGAGTAAATTCTTGAGCAACATTTGCTTTTTTTAAAAGCGGATTACCTAAGTAAACATCATCCATAATACACCTCCTACATCATTTCGTATTTGCCAAATTTTTTGTCGTGTTCGATTGTTTTTCTTTGTAGTTCTAATATTTTTTCTAAATTCTCTACTTTCTTTTTGAGTTCTTTAGTTTCTGCCTCCTGTCTGGAGGAGTGGTTCTCCTGGTTCATAATTGGAAACTTGGTAAGACCAGAGTTGAGCACCAGGATACACTTTTCTCACTTGATCCAGTACTTCTCTGCGTGAAGGGCGTTTGATCTGAGGGAAAAACATTTTTATCATGTAACCTTTTCCTCTCCAACCAACATATACATCTATTATATTTCCTGTTCTTCTTGGTAGCATTGTGGATTCACTCATTCCTCCACCATTACCACCCCCATTAGAGCCGTTGCCATTACCTCCATTCCCATTTCCATTACCATTGGTTCCGTTACCGTTACCATTTTTCTTTCCATTTTCATCACCATCTTTTTCAAGATATCCTCTACCTCCTACATGATAACCACGAGGAATTGGTTTGCACCGTTTAGATTGATAACAATAGTATTCACCTGGAGGACACTTTTTCATTAAAAAACAGACTCTACCTTTATATTTATGATTTTATTGCACTGAAGATAACTTTGAATGTTGTTGAGTCGGATGAATCAGGGAAACCAAGGAGTCTTAGATCTCCACTATTGATATCGGCTGAGAAAGTAGCAATGCCAACATCAGGTTGATTTACGTTACCATACTCTGTCATATATGCAGTTGTTCCATCATGAATTACTTTTATCATTGCTGAATTATAACTAGTTCCTTTCACCACTTGAACTTGATAATCAACTGATTGAAAATCTGCTGCTGTCAACGTTACCAAAGCAGCTGCACCAGTCGAAGTAGTTGTTCTAATACCAGAGCTAACTTTGGCATTAGGCATACTTAATTGACTAATATTTGTTGGTCCGACTATGTATGGCATTGGTTTACGTTGCAGTTTCTAAAATACTTAATATACATTTCAAAGTTGAGTTTGCACCAGCAGAAATTTTTATAGAGTCATTTGTTTCCAAAACTAACTTCCCACTCATAGGAACAAAAGCATCCGCAGTTGGGACATTTGCTCCTTTTATTATTTCAGTTTCAGTGCTAGATCTTACGTGCTTCATTGTCACAGTGGTATCAGAAGATCCATAGTTAGAAACATGTGCATAAAGAACAATGGCAGTATATCCTGTAGGAGCAGTGTACATGGTCTGCTCAGAAGTTGTTAATTCTAGAGTTTCTGTTTGAAATCTATTAAGTGCTAATTGGGCCATCTTAACTTAGTGCTAGGATAAATGGTGTCATTTCTGAGAATAGACTCTTACTAAATGATCTTCCACTAATTGTACCAGTAGTTTGGTCAATTTGGAAGTCATCACCTATTCTAAAATTACCTGATTGGTCGGTGCTAGTGTAAACTACATTTCCACCATTTGAAGTAATTACTTCATTTGCCTGAATAGTTACTCCACCACGTTTAGGTGTAGCAGATGCTATTTCATTTCCAGCACCAATATATTCAAAAGTATGAGAACTAGCAATAATTTTACTTTGCTGATGGAAGAATACAGTGCTTCCTACACCAACAGTATTGATCAAGTTTTCTGCAAGAGTTAACGTAGTAATTCCAGATGTTACTGGAGTTGAACTATTTATTGTGTAGTAAATTGGGGCCATACTAACACTTACACTTGCAGCGTTAGATCCCACATTAGGAGCAGAGATTGTTATATCAGGAGTTTCTGTATACTGACTACCACTACTAATAATAGTTATAGATGCAATTGATTCTCCTTCCAGAGTAGCAAATGCTGTTGCAGTTTCTCCATTTGGTCCTGATGGTGCTTCAAAAGTAACTGTAGGAGTTGAAGTGTATCCAGTTCCTCCAGAACCCACAGTAACTGATTCTACTGATTGATATAGTTCATCAAAATAAACTATTTGTCCATCATAAGGTCTATCTACATCAATCTTTGCTGTTCCTGCAGATGCACCTGCACCCACGTAAGTATGTGCCAGTGTAGAGATTCCTAAGTTTACAGTGAAACTAGTTGTAGAGGGAACTGATATTACTCTAAACACAAAAGGTTGTTTTTCTGGATAGTTTTTAAATCCAAAGTCACAAGAGAATCCAATATCAGCAAGACTAACTCCCATTCCCACAGAGAAAGGATGTGCTCCACTAGTTGTTACAGTTGCCTCACCTGATGTATGAGTATATGCAACTCCGCTTATAGTTGATGTTGTAACTCCAATATTAAGTATTACATTGTCCTGTCCTGCGGCTGCAGAGGAAGTAACAACTCCTGTATATTGAAGAGGACTCTTACCATCTGAAACTAATCCAAATGTACCAAAACTACAGTTACTATTAGCAACATCTGCTTGTCCTCCTGCATGACAACTAATTGCCTCATCACAACAAATCGTGAATACTGATACTAACTGAGCATAACCTTGATTAGTTACTGCAACTCCCACTCCTCCTTGATTGTATTGAGTGAAAGCATCCACGTTCATTGTCTTTAGTAATCGAGCCTGATTACCATCAATTCTTATTCCTACACCAGTCGTTGTATTACTTGTACAGTTTTGAATATATGGACCTTTCCATTTACCACCACCTACATTTTCTGCAATCTCACTTGTTGGGAATCCAACTGCAGCTGCAGATCCCACATGACCAGTAAAGGTCATATTTGCTAACTTAACTCCTTTTCTTACGGAGAAAATATCTTTATGAGCAGCACTTCCACTTACGTTAACCGATCTTTGATCATCACCTACAATTGATACGTTAGCAGGAACTTGAATAGGATTTGCCTCCTGATAATTTCCAGAAAGAACCTTAATTGTAGAACCAGATGTAGCAACTCCAACTGCACCAGCAATTGTTAATTTAGCATTGTCGATAGATGTTCCATTATTAGAATCATTACCATCCTTGGCAACATAGAAAACATTAGGTGCAGAGTTAATACCAGATGCACCCGCTTCAATGGTTACATTGTCCCCAATGGTTACGCTTGAATTTGAAATAACAACATCTTCATCACCGATAGTAACCTTATTGGTAGTACCATCGATTGTTACAGATGCTCGACCTATGGTTAGGATGCCAATTACACGAGCATCTCCATCTACCACAAGGGTAGTATCACCAGCTCCAATTGTAACTGTTCCAATACCACTAGGAGGAACAACAGTAACAATACCTGTGTTTACACTTAAACCATTATTAAGTATTTGAACACCTTGCTGGAACGTACCAATACCAAGAACATCTTGATGCGTTACATCTTGATAGGTTATCGTTCCACCAACAGTTACATTACCACTGAAGGTGGCAGCAATACCAGCAAGAAAATCAGTGGTTACTTTACTACTAAATGTAGCAGCAATACCAGATATAAAATCAGTGCCACCAACACCAGTAGAACTTCCACCTAAAGCCGTGCTTGCAATACCAACCCATTGAGTGCCATCATAAATTAGAAGTTTATTAGTTCCTGTAGTTCTATCAAAATCAACATCATCAAGATCATGAATGAACGCAGCACCACCGCCACCGATAGTATATAATTGCTGTTCAACTCTGTTTACAAACAGTCTATAGTTTGAAGCTAAATCTTGAAGAGTTGCAAATTTTTGATTAATAGGAGTAAGAGGATCATCACCTTGTTTAAGATCAGGATCAGGAGTTAAAGGTCTATCGTTATAGATCTCTGTAAGATCTTGTTGCTGTCCTTTTAGTTCCTCAACAATTTTATAGAGTTCTGCAATATTGGTAGTTTGATCTGTATATTTTTTATCAAGACCATATAAACTTTTCTTTAACTCTGTAATATTATCATCATAATCTTTAGGTTCAGGAAGATTGGATATTTCCTCTTTTAATCCATCTAAGTAAGACTTAAGAGTTTCATTTGACTCATTGCTTTTACTATAAGATTCATCAATCTGTTTCTCAATGTTTTGCTTTGTCTCATTGAGTTTACTTAATATACTCTTCTTTAACTTTCTATCATCATCTTTAAAGGATCTTTGATATTCCCATATCTTAATCGCAGACTCTCTTAGTTCCTCATATATCTTATCTTTGGCTTTCTTTAATTCTTCAATCTCTACTCTTTGTTCAAAATCTTTAAGATCTATATTTTCAGTTAATTCTTCAAGATCAGAATCAAATTTGGTTTTAAGATCTTTTATATGATCTCCTACTTTAACAAAATCATCATCAATTACACTAAAGGTTTTTCCAATCCATGAAAAATCAGGGACTTCATTAACCTCATTTACCCATTTAGGAAAAGTAGGAATCTGATCCCTGACCTGATCAATGGCTTCACATATCGCTTCGATTTCGCCATCATAATACTTTGGTTCTGGAAGATTTTTAATCTTCTCTTCAATTGTATTTAATTGTTCATCATAGTATTTTACTTCAGGAAGGTTCTTAACTTCCTCTCTTACTAGATCAATTTGCTCACATATTGTTTCTACTTCTGCGTCATAATATCTTACCTCTGGAACTTCTGGAATACTTTCTCTTAATTGTTCTAAGTGTTCTGAAAGTTCTTTAAGTTCATTATCGTAAGATTTTATTTCTGGAATGTCAGGAATACTTTCCCTAACATCATTAACCATACGAACCAATTCACCCCATTGAGGTGCTGGAATTACATCAGTAACTTCTATCTTTGGATTTCCGTGGGCATCATCAATTATTGTTACTTCTTCCTCTTTTATCTCTTCTTCTTTTTGAACAAATGTTTCTACTGATGGTAATTCTTGCTCAGTTATTAAATCTTCAACTGAAGGCAATTCATCAGAATTATCTTTATAGTCTTCTATAGACGGCAAATTTTCAATATTGTCTTCCGACATGTTATGAGTAGTTTTGGTACTTTGGGATTTCTCTCCCTCAACTTATTTATCGACTTCAGGAAGTCCAGTTTTTATAAGTTTAGCTAACTCTGCTGTGGATCCAACAAAGAGTGCATTATTAACTGTATTAGGGCCTTTAGTTTGTTGTTCCTCATTTACATCTTTAAGTTTTTTCTGAAGATCCATCAACTTATCAGTGGCATCAGAAACACTCTTAATTAATTGACCTGCTACCTCATACGCTCTCGGCATGTCGCTCTCTTGAGCAAGTTCAAGAATTCCGTCAATTGCTTCTTGTCCTTTTTCAATGATAGAATATAGATTTCCTCTTGTATATTCATAATCTCTCGTAATATCGTCTTTAGTAATTCTATCAGGTTTTTGTTCAGGTGTAATCCCCACCTTCTCTGTTTCTACCACTTCAGTTTCGGAAATGTTGAAAGCATCATCTAGTTTTTTCATTGTTTTTAATCAAAAGAACCGTCGAATCCAAAGTCGTCACCAACTTCGATTAAAGTATTGGTGGTAGCAGTAACGAGATTTACTCCAGCACCAGCAACGTGAGCAGTAGGAGTAGTACCATCTGCTCCTCTGTTAACGAAGAGTTTGTTGGTATCCGTAGCGTCCTTCTTGTCAACATACATAGATTCATTATCTATGATTACAAATGTATTTTCAGCAATACCAGAGGAATCATTAACTTGAATCATATTTCCATCTAAACCAATATCAACACTAAGATTAGTTGTTACATTACTATCATAAGCCTTTGTAGCACGAGGTTCGACAGAGTAAGTAACATCTCTGCTTGGAGTCTTGGTATATCCACCAGCAATGTATCCAATAGTTGCCTTCTTGATAAGATCCTTATCTCCACTTGCTTTAGAACCAACAGGACCAAATAGGTATGTTTTTGCAGTAAATCTAAATGTATAAATTAATGATCTACGAGTTGTAAAATCTCCCTCATAATCATCTTCCATTGTAATATTTTCAATAACAACAGGAATATCTCTTTTCTCTCCAATAGTGCTTACTAGATCAACACTTAAATTATATGCAGGTTGAAAGTATGGTAATATCTGTTCCACAATCTGAAGCATATCATCATTCAACTTAGTAAAAACAGAAAGTTCAAAAGACATATTATAAGGAACAGGCATAAAAGTTTTTCTAATGGCTGTTGCTACTCCTACAGTTTCTGATTTAAATGTCTGAGTGGTTGTTACTTTTCTAGATCCATCATACTGCAAACCAACGAACTCAAATGACATTCTAGGTAATGATATTTGAGTTGCTTTATTAAGATCAGGAGATTGTTGCAACCTTGCTAAAAACTTTTGAGTAGGCCCATATGCAAGAGGAACTTTAATAACACTTGAAACATCACCATCAGAATCATCATGCTTGATTTCTATTCCATTAAAAAGGGTTCCAAACGAAATAATCGTTCGTCTTAATATTTCGTGGTAATAATACTCAAACATCTTTTTAGACCTAGTATATTATATTTAGGGTGTTCCGAAAGGATTCTTTTCACTGAAATCTAGAATGTCATCTGCTGCATTTTCAATCTCTAGATTAGATGGATATTCATCAACTGTATTGTCTGTTTGCTCAATTTTTAATTGATAAACCGCACCACTCTCATTACCTGTAATATTTTCACCCATTACAAACTCTCCTGTTGAATTAGAAATTACTAATTCTCCAGATACAGCATTCCATGTCTTCACAAGGGCAGTTATACCACTGGAAGAACCAGTTACTGTTTCATTATCAATGTAAGTTCCTTCTCCTAACATATAAGGAGTTCCGATAGTAATGGTAGGTGCAACAGTATATCCAGCACCAGCATGTGTGACAAATACATTAGATATGGTTCCCGCAGAACTTACGACTGCAATAGCAGTAGCAGTTGTTCCAATACCTGGAGAACTGAATGAAACAGAAGGTGCAGTGGTATATCCAGAACCACCACTTGATAGAGTCACAACTCCAACTACATTGTCAGATATTCTAGTGGTTGCAGCTGCACCCACACCAAGATCATCTCCAGTTGGTAAAATAACAATACCAGGATTATCAGTGTAATCTCTACCTGGATTAGTGACGTAAATACCTTGAACCTTTTCTCCAATATCTGTACCATCACAATTAATTAATCCAGACATAAGGGTGGCAATACCGACAGCCGTTCCACCAGCAGTAGGGGAAGATGATATTGCTACCGTAGGTGCAGAAAGATATCTTTCACCTCTATTAGTTACAATAATTTGATTAACACCACCACTGGTTATAATACCAGCAAAGGCAGTAGCAGTGGTTCCTGCAGCCACCAAGGTAAGCGTTCTAAGATTAAAGTCAGTATCGAATGTATCATCAATCTCTTCAATACCAGTATCCAGTATCTCATCTTCTGCTCTGAAGAGTTGACAGGTAAGTGTATAAACGTAATTTTTTCTTAACTGATAGAATGGTTTTTCATGTTCTACAAATTTAATTTCAAATAACCTATCACCTAATGGAAAATAGATGAGATCTCCTTCCTTAGGTCTTGTAGATAATTCTACGTTTGGTAAATTTTCAATTAATGGACTAATGTAATTTTCAAATCTTTCTTTTGATATAGTTACTGTTAGTTCATTTTCTGCCTGTATTCCAAACTTGGAAAGCATTACACTGTTATCATTATATCCATCAAAATTTTCTACATATGCCTCAATGGGATATGAATAATTAAAATCGGATGATATTACCTCTTTAATAACAGTATCAGTCTTTGCATATTGACGAGGAAGATAAAACACTTCCACCCCATACATTCTTAGCTGTTCATTGATAAGATCCTGAACTAAACTCTGTTCACCAGAGGTTCCTTGGATAAAAAAAGGATTTAATGCCATTAGCCTATCATATCCAGAGGTGGTAATTCATAAGTATTAGACATCATGTCTCTAATAATTTCCAGATCTTTCATTCCATCCTCATAGATGGCTCTACCATCTAGTTCTACTCCACCAGGTAATTTTACTCCTTGGAACTTCAATAAATTTTGCCCCCATTGTCTTTTGAGGAGAGCAGTTGTATATCTCTTTAAGAATGAATCATTCCAAACTCTTACATAATCATTAGCATCTATTGTTCTAAAGCAATCTATTACTAGATAATCACCTGCAGTTACTTCACTCCAAGAAATATCTAGATACAATCTATCTTGACGTTGATTAAATCTGAATTGTTTTTGTGTAGTTAATGCAAACTCCAAGTCAGACAAGTATGTTCTTGTCATATTATAGGTGAGCATTTCCATTGCTCCAAAGAAGTAAATATCATTTAAAAATAACTGATATTTAATACTAAACATACCACTTGACATTGACTGTGATCCGTCAAAGTGAAATACTTTTTCTATCCCAATAACTGAGGGTGGTACTTGTAGGTAGTTACTATTTTCTTCCCAATCAAACTGCATTGTAGCACCATCAATGGTTGCTTCTGCTGTGGTTGTTGTTATTCCTAATACTCCGTCTTGGCCAGGCCCTTTTCCTCTATCAATATCATCCTGTGTTATTTGATATTTTAAATAGGTTCTCATTACACCATCAAAATGCCTTTCATAAAAATATTGAAGAGCATCATCAATTATATCATCTACTTGTTCATCGGCAACATTAATTTCAAGCACAGGTGCTCCTAGTTGCCTTAAACAATAATCTTTTAATTGAGATCTACTTGCTGGTTGTGCCATCTATTTACTATTCCTGTGAAATTATTTAGGAAGGTGCAGAAGACACACCCGCTTTAACTATGACTGATCCCTTAACAACTTTGTAAACTGTTAATCCTGATCCAACATTAACATCATAAACATACCTTCCCTCCTCTAAATTTCTAGTGCTTGTTGATCCTAAAGATATATTTAATTTACCGCCAGCTGCACTAGTAAATCCAACTGCAAATGTAGCAGCAGCTGCATCTGTAGCACCTACTGCTACACTTTTGATCATTTGAGATGATCCAGTATAATCCGTAAAATTAAATGCTGTCCCGTTTGGATTTTTTACTGTGAATGTATTACTAAAATTTGCTCCACCATTAATGGCAATATTAGATTCAAAAGGAGTTCCTGATTCTAGGTCAAAGGTTATATTTTGATTAGCCATTTACTAACTCCTTGAGTAAAGATTTAATTTCATTAATTTCATTTTTTAAATGTGCAAGATCTTGCTCCATTGTATCCACTTTTTCTGCCTCTTCATTTTTAGTTTTTTTCTGAGACATATAACGATTATAATCAGATGTATTTCGATTTACAATAGAATTTGTTGTAGAATCTCTATACAATTCACCATGTCCTTCCACTTTCAAATAAGACATATTATGCTAGTGCAAGGACTCTTAGATTCCTCATTCTAGGAGGATAACTTTGACTTGTTGAAGTCATTACTATTTTAATTCTATAGAACTTGAATGAAGGAAGATCATTTATACTAAATGCATACTCCTTAAATTCATTGCTTGGTGTCAATATTTCCTCATTTGTAGATGGGAAAACGAATGTATCTGATCTTCCATCATTATCAGCCACATCAATTATTTGACCATTCCCATCAATATTACTAAATCCTGGAAAAGGCATGTAGACTGGATCAGTTCCAGCAGAATTGCTTATTGCATAGAATGCCCTGATATCAGCATCAGTGTTTATGTATGCATCAGAAATAATCTTCAAGGTGGTAGCAGAATTTTCTAATTGGAATTCTTTAGAAAGATATTGGAAAGCATTTGGATCATCAAATGCACTGTTCACTCTATTATCAGTTACATAGTTTGAAATAGGTGCATTAACTCTGTTAGAGGAGAAAATAACACTCATTCTTTGAGTATCAATAATTGGAGATAATTTTGAATCTGTGGTAGAGAAAGTAACTCTCATATTTAATGATTTATTACCAGGCAAAGTAGTTAAGTTATTAGTTTGATTAATATCAGAGGCTACGATACGAGGAGTTGACATATAATTATTTTGTCCAATAGTTACTCCTTCAAATCCTTTATCTACGTAAGGAATTTCATTTCCATCTAGACTTGCACCAGTTACAGTTCTTACTTCAGATGTAAGATTTGTTCCTTGTAATGTAAGATTTTGAATCTGTGGATTAATAATTTCAAAAGGAATATTTTGAGTAGCAGTTACATTGTCACCACCAGCTGATTTAGTTTGACCCATATAAAGAATAGGGAAACTTGCACCCGTAGATCTTCCAAGGCCACTTGATCCCATATCAAGTTTAATATTATAAGAATCAAAGGTGATGGAGTTAGCAATTGATACGTTTCCTAAGTAATGAGTTTTATTGATTCTCCTTAAGGAAACACCACCCAATTCATATTTGTAAACTGGAGTGCCAGAAAGATAATTCTTGGTGGTTGTAGAATCAATAGATCTTGAGGTAATACCTATGGTAGTTCCATCAGCACTTTCATAAGAAAGAATTTCTTCTCCTATCATCAAGTAACCATAGTTGGTAGTTCCTACACCTACATTTTCAAACTGATCAAAGTTAGTAGAACTATCAACTGATATGCTACCTGTTACTCCCACATCCAAATTATTAACAAGTTTTGTAGGAATGAGATCACTTTGTGCCTTAGAAACAGTTACATAGTTGTCAGTGAAATACATTCCATGATTCTTATGATTAACAACAATATTCAATCCACTGTTCACCACATCAATATCAGAAATTGTCACATTTCCACCAACGTTATTAGCTCCATTCAGATCAGTTGTAAGACCTGTGTTATTAATATACCTAACAGTATTTCCTGTTCCTGTGATAAAGTCACCTTGAACATTATCAAGAATTAATTGAGATGTGTTTGCAATCGAAACAACAGAGAGTCTAGCATTTAATCCTAATGAGTTATTACCAATTGTTCCTATTCCTAGAACATCACCTGGAACATATCCTGTGCCACCTGAACCAACAATAAAGGAGGAGATGGTTGCTGCAACCGCTACACCATTAGATATAGTTATGTCTGCCACAGCATCATTTCCAGCAGCCGTAACATTTGTTAGAGGAACTTGATTAAATTGGAAAGTGCCTGAGATAGGTGTGTAACCAATACCTGCATTGATAATATTTAAAGTTCCTGTTGCAATACCTGCATTACCAACATAAGTACCTGTTGCATTACTTCCATGTTGAAGGACTGTGTTTCCAACAGTAAGATCAGTATCATTTAAAGTAGAACCAATTCCCACCTTGATTTTTCTTCCTGTTAACTGGAGTGGATCTGAAAGTAAATGAGCAATTTGTTTATTACCAATTGATAATTCAGGATTATAAAGTTCTATAGATCCTGTGCTTGCAAAATCTGCTCTATAAAGATTGTACTTAAGATCTTCCCACTGGCTTGGTTCCCATGTAGATCCATTTTGTGATTTAAATAGAGATCCTAAAGTTGGTTGTTGAGATACAAATGTTCCTGATATTAAATCAACCTCACCCACTCTGGAGATAAAGACTGAATATTGAGCAGAATCTGAAAGAAGAACCATGCAATATTCAATACCACCCTCCAAATATACAGGAGCCTTAAAGGTAAATGTTGTACCAATAGATCCATCATTAGAAATAGTAATCTGAGATGGAGAAAGATTAACTTCAGAGAATGGAATTACCTTTGTAGTTGGTAATCCATTTTGCATTGTTCTTAATTGGAACGTAACAGGTAACTCATTCTCATCTACAGTCGCAAAGAATGCTTCACAACTAGTTAAGAAAACACCTGTGGATTCCTCAACAAAGAATGATTGAGATAAAGGATCTCTATTAACAGTTTGTAGGAGAGTTCTATTGGTTTGTGTTGTTTGAGTTCTCTGATCAGTAATAGCTTCGACTGAAACATTAGCATTTCTTACAGAAACAATATCTTCTTGAACTGTTTCTAAAATACCTGTAGATGAGAAGGTTTGGTCAGAAATACTTGTTGCAGCATTTCTATCATTAGATGCATTATTAATTAATGAAAGTGTTTTATTTCCAGTTTCAAATCTTGGATTGCTAGAAATATTTGGATTAGGAATGAAAAGACTTCCTACTATATTTGATCCAAGATCAGATATTAATCGAACATTGGAAATAGTTGCTTGAGCACCACTGGTTCCACCTACCAATATCATATCTTGTTCTACCCATCCCCAATATGTTCCTTGAGGTTCATTTGCTAATGAGAAGGTATCAATATTTAAAGTAGAAGAAGTTGTTGAATAACTGCTTGGAACTATATTAGATCCATAAGGACTTGTACCATAAGTTTTGGTTGGTGCATTATATGGTCCTTCTAGGTGATTGGATTGAGCAGCTCTAAATCTAATAGAAGAATGAGCATCATCATTGGTAATAGGTAATACACCTGTAGGTCGAGTCGTTCCTGTAATAGTTTCTCCAACTTGGAAAGTTCCCGATATCATATTGATCTCTAACAACTTAGGAACAGCATAAGCAGTTACATCTCTTCCATCTAAGAATGCATAATGTCTTGTAGAAGGTTTAACTCTTGATCCTACAAATTGAACATTCCTTGATCTCATGAAGGAGATTAAATCTCTACTTACGAGTCTATCTCCTTGTGATTCTTGATCAAATTGTTCTGTAACTATTCTTCTAGTTCCTGTGCGAATCTGATCAGTGACACTAAAGGTAGTTCTCCAAAGTTGATTTCCTTGCCACTCATCTCTGGTTTGTATATTAGCAGGTCTAGGATCTTGATTTACTCCAGACCAAATTTCTTCCCAAGAATTCCATACCACAGAACCAAATCCACTTTGAGGATCTCCTCCAAACATATCAACTAGATCTTGAACTGATTGAGTGAAGTTACCTTCAACATTTATGATATTAGCTTCAAGTCTTTCGGTATCAACCCAGTTATCAGAAGCAGGAGTTAAATCTATTCTCCCTCCCCAAAAACTTATTATAAAAGGTGTTACACTTTCAGTTCTAGTTGCTTGAACTTGTTGTAAATATTCAACTTCATTATAACTTAGACTTACAATATCTCCTGTTTTTCTAATATTAGTTCCTTGAGGAGGAGCGAAAGCTAAATCAGCGTTTGCTGGTGCATTCTCCACAGGCCCCATCATTAAATCTAATGACGTGGTAAAATGTTTTGGTCTTAGTTCACTGAGTTTAATATCAATACTATTCTTATATTCAACAAGATTTGCCTGTGCAAGGAATGAAGTAAAGTTATCGACAAAGAATCCTGATTTAAATCTATTGATTCCATTTTGATCAGGTAAGAATAAACTAGCAGTATCTGCTTCTAATAATGAAAGAGTAGTATAATACTCAAGATTTTTAATCCTATTCTCAAGTCGGCCAATATCCGACATCGTATATCTCTTATATTGGAAGAAATTCAAGGAAACATCAGAGGTATTATAGAGATAGGCAGGTAAAGATGCGACAGCAATCTTTAATGCATCATCAGTTGTTCCTGGTTCTTCAGGTTGTTCGGAAGGAACTCCTGTTTTTACTTGGAAACTACCATCTTTGGTAAGATAAATTGCATCCACTCTTCCAAGATACCATGAAAAATCAGTAATGATGGTTTCATCTGATGCTAAAATGTTAGCTGCTGAATTACCTGAAGCATTAAATGTTCTTCCCAAGAATTCTAGAGGAGATCTTACACTTTCAGCTACAGTATAATCAGAAACTCTAGGTCTAATATCAATTAAATCAGTATTTCGGATACCATTTACTGCTTGAATCTCAGTAGAATAGTTAAAAGTAGAGTAAGAATCTACAGTTGTAATATCTCCATCATCAGTTGATTGATAATAACCATTTGAGAAGTAAATTTTTATCTTTTTATTAGGTGCTTTAGCATCAGATTTTCTTCTAATGATAGAATAATTATAAAAATCTTCTTTTTGACCATTTTCACCGTCAAAACTAGACGTAATATCAAAACTAGATGCGTTTACGGTAGTTATTACACCTTCAATTTGAGATTCTTCAAATACAACTGTCTCTCCTTCCTTAAAATTAATCTCATTTTGAGGAATAAATGTAATTTGAGAGTTAGTTACTGATTCTGCTAATAATCCACATGCATTACTTGTTCTCCCTTTAACTTTTTCTCCTATTGTAAGATCAGCAGTCTTTCCAGTAGGCCCTGTAAGGGAATCTAATGTCAAAGTTGGAGCAGATGGATCAGAAGTAGTTGCAGATTCGTAAACTTTATGTATTGTTATGGCATCAGGAACATTCAAAGATATTTCTTCATCTTGAACTCTTGTTCCAAAAGGATAATTGCCAAACGTTAATCCATCATTAGCCGTTAAAGTTGTAATACCAGATGCTTCATTAGTAGATTTATCAACTAATAAGGTATTAACTCTATTTCTTATTTTGACTTTGGACTTAGGCTTAAGTTTTTTGAGGGTAGTAACAAGAACTGCATCATCATTTCCACCTAAACCATAAATTTGAAGTTGATTAGACGCTGCATTTATTTGAACTTTATCACTTGTCAGAACTTCGGTGGTTCCATCACTTCTTTGTAAGAAATATCTCTCTACTGTAAATGGCAAAAATGTTTCATTAGTTCCTGCATCAAGAGCAGTTGCAAGTTGACCATCTGTGATGTTTACATTTTGAGTCTTTCTAATAACTAATGAAGCATCTGTTAGATCTACGTTAGAAACATTATTCTTAGGAAGTTGAGTGTAGAAAGAAACATCTCTTGCTTTTTGAAGATCTGCTCCTACAACAGCAAGATCAGAAACTTGAAGTAGTGAAGAAGGTAATTGTCCTGCTGCAACTCCAGTAACGGTGGTAACACCACTGATGTTTATATGACTTGCTCCAACACTTACAACAGAACCAAGAACGGGATCAACACTGTTATTACCACTATATCTAACTAAATTTCCTGTCTTTATTTGGCCTGGAAAATTAGGACTGGTGCTTCTGATTGTACTAATACTTACAGCAGCAGTGGTATTAAAAGCAGTAATGGTAGCAACACCAATTGAGATGATTGGAGTTTGAATAGTATCTGCAGAGAATGTCTGTGCAGCACCCACTGTATTCATGTCTGGCCCGTTTGTATTACCAAAAACGGATCTTATGTCGGAAATACCGTAATTAGTCACTGCAACAGCAACTCTGGTATTTTCTACACCATCTATAATAAAGTTTTCATTCTTAATAAAGTCTCCTTTTACATCATATACTGTAACAGCAACACCAGATGAAACAGGAGATTTTATAAATGCACTTGCACCACTAAATTTTCCTTTTATACGACTAGGAACAGTTAATGTAATGGGTTCATTTAAAGTTATCTCTGTTACTGTTTGGATGTCATAAAGGGTAAGATCCCATTCATTTATATTTTGATTACTTCTATCATATGATCCTGATTCTAAATCAAAATCATATACTCTTGCCAATCCTATTTCCTTACCTGCAGGAAGAGTGGCTGCCGTTCCTACTCTTGTATCTCTAAGACTTAAAACATAAGTATTACCAATACCTATTTGAGGACTTCCATATGCATTATTTAATTTTAAAGTTGCACCAGTATTATAGTTTATTCCCTGATCTTCGAGAGTCGCAGTTGTTCTTGGTTTTTCAAAATCAAGATATGTTGAACTGATAGTCTCTACATCATATCCTTTTACAAACGCTCTACCTGGAGAAATTTGATAAAGTCCAAGATTATCGGAAGGAATTAATCCACCATATGTTAATTGATTGGGATTAAATACACCATTATTCCCTTGGTAATTATCTAAAGATTCTTTTACGCCAACACCAAAAGGTTTGACATAATAATCACCAGATTCTGCATATGTCCTTCTAGCTAACTCATCTTGTAGAATATTATAATCAGTTGTAGTAGTTTGATTTTTTAAAATACCATTTTCTACAGTCGCTAATTGAACAAAATTATTATCATCAAAATCATCTAAATCTTTTTTAATTAGAGAAGTTGTTATTCTCAGTCTATCTGCACCAGGAGCAGAGAAATTATTAAATCCTCTTGAATTATCATTCAACGCAGGATTCATATCTGCATTGATTATTGATTCATTAATAAAGAGACCAATTCTATAATTTGGAGTATTGCTTAATCCATCTAAAATAATATTTTGATCTGCTACTTCTACAAATCTTCCCTTGGCAAAATAAATTCCACTTTTTATAGTAAAGGATGATCCACTTATATTTGCACCTGTAACCAAAGATGATCCAAATGGTTCTCCTGCAGCGATTGTGGTGGCTCCAGAAATTAAATCTATACTAGATGTCAATAATTCATTATCAGAGAAAATTCCCTGAAGATTATTTGTGGAATCTGATCCCAGATAACTTATATAAAGAATAGGATTCCCAGTTTCTGAATTTTTTCCAAGAATACATTTAGCAACTGTGGCAGTAACACCTGAGGTTAATCCTGTAATTTTAGACCCAACTAATTGACCCAAATAATTGGATACTGGAACTCCTAAAAAACTTAATTCTAATTGTATACCAGCATATTCTTTATTATAATAAGTATTTCCTGGTACGACTTTTGAACCCTCTTTGAAAAAGTGTTGACCAAATTTTTCAACTTGATTTTGTAATATTGATTGTAAATTATTTAACTCTCTTGCCTGAACTGGATATCCAGGCTTAAAGAGCACACTGTAATAGTCATTACTTGCATTAAAATCGTCAAAGTAAGGTGCGACGTTTAAATTGGTTTCCTGAGACATAATTCTTTAGAATTGCAAAATGACTTTGATATCTTCTTTTTGGTTTGTTGATCTAGTGATCGACGGTCTATTATCAACGTAAATAATATCTCCAGAATACTTTTTAACTTCTGGATTGGCCACACCTGCGGTAAATGACTGACCAAGATAATAAGTCCTACTATTTATTACAGTAGAGAGACCTGTAAAGGATGTACTGATCGCTAGGGTTTCAGATCCCCCAACAATATTAAAGGATCCACCAGATTTAATGTTCGCAGTAAATCTATCCATTTGGAATCCATAAGTAGGATCCGTATTTGCACTACCATCTGTATTAAAACCAGAGGTAGATCTGTCCTGCCAATACTTCAGAACAGAGGTTGTTTGATCATAAGAAATAACTCTTCCTACAGCTGTTGAACCAACTCCTATAGTTTGAGTAACAAAAGCATCTGCACTGAATGTAGCGGTACTAGCACCAGCACCAGTCAATCTTAAAGCATATACTGCACTTGCTTTATCTAATTCTAAATTTTCAGTAGATCCAAAGGCTTCAGGATTCTGAACAATTCCCACACGAGCAAATTCGTTACCAGTTATAAAATCAGGGTTCTCTGCGTCATTTTCAATACGAGAATAAACAAGAGCATTTTTTGCCCCTAACTCTCTATAAATGTCAGCACCATGTCCACCCTGAGGAGGAATAATAACATTAAAGGCAGCTGGACTCGTCCCTGTGGGAACTCCACCTTCTGCTAAATCTAATGTTCCAAAACTATAACCAGAACCACCCTTAGAAACAGTAACTGATTCCACTTTAGAACTACTATTAATTACAACTGTTGCTTCTGCACCTTGACCGTCACCATTGATTGGAACTTTTGTATAAGTTTGATTAGCAGTTCCTAATCCAACACCTCTGTTTGTAACAGTAACAATCTTAAGTTGACCACTTGTGGAAGCATTTTGTCTTACTGCAGCATCAGCACTATTAGTTGCCCAATCTGCAGGAACAGGCATAAAATCAGTTGAATCAAATTTTACAATATCACCTGGTTTAATAGTATACAAATACTTCCAAATATATCCGTCACCACTACTTCCTGCTGCCCTTGGTTCTAAATCAGTAAATGTTGGTTCATCTAATGATGCCTTTCCTTCAGGATTATCAGGATCAGTTCCATTTTGCAGACAAATATAAACTTTAAAATCTGAATTTACTATAAAGTAATTTGCAGCATATAAACTAATCGCATTAGAAGGTTTAGAAGGATTTTCTGCTTGAATATCATTCCTATACATGTCATAGGTAATACCTGATGCCCATGCATTCTTTTTAACAACTTGTTTTATATCTGTTGTATCTACCTTTTTCAAGGCTATCATTGTATCCCAATATTCATTCTCTTGATTAAAACTATCCCGTGGATCAGGTGGAGTCGTATTCCAATCAGAATCAACCTGTGTAGCATTCGGTAAACCAATCCATGTATAAAATGAATTAGTTGTCGATGCTACACTGGCAACAAAATCTTTAGTATTTAATATACGAAGTTGATCAGTTATAATTGCAGCCATTTTGCGATAGTTTTTTTACTTATTTATCAAAGATTGTTAACTAGAATAATCTTGAGATTTTAGAGGAGTAACTCTACTTACCACTGCGGATGTAGAGATGCCAGTAAATCCGTTTTGCGTATATGCAGTAAAGGATGTAACTGAACTACCAGGTCTTGCACCTAGTGTTATTCTTCCCCATGAGAAACTTCCAAATAGTTCACTCACACCCACTCCAGATAGAGAATTGAAACTAGAGACACTAGTTGTAACTCTAGCCACATATGTATTAGCAATACCAGGCACGGAAGTTTGTGCAACAGAAACTGCAGCAACTTCATATACATTATCTAGGAAGGTAGTTCCTATTCCTAATACTGATCTATTCTGATAGATTGATGTTACACCGTTTCCAATATTACTATTAGAAACTGTAAAGTAATATCCAGTTTGAATACCACTAATTGTAACAGCAGTTCCAACTATGGAAGTATCTCTTAAATATGAATTAGTAGGAATAAACAAATCAAATACAATACCTGTCGATGCAACACCAACAGCTGTTGTAGCGATTCCTACAATTTCTCCAAAGTCACCTTCATATGTAGATGAATCATTTATTTCTCTTGTTACATTAGGAACTTCAATAAGAACTTCAGGTGCAGAAGTATTAGTATATCCTGTACCAGCAGAAACAACTGTGATAGCAGAAACTGCATCTCCTGTAAGAGTAGAAGTAACAGATGCTCTTGTTGTAGTTCCTAAACCAACAGGAGTACCTATAATCACATTAGGAGCAGAAGTATATCCTGTTCCCCCTAAACTAACTGTAACAGCAGAAATTGTACCAGCAGCAGATACAACAGCAGTAGCAGAAGCTCCTACAATATTGTCTTGAGAAGTTATAGAAATCTTTTGAGTCTTAGCAGTAGTTTGATCTTCATTACTAGGATCAAAGAAGGTTCTTACACTCTCTACGAATATCACAGTTGAACCCACTCCTACAGATTGAATGATAAACGTAGTGGGTTGAATTAATGCTTCTAATTCCTCACGACTCTTACTGACCACTTGCCCATTAATAATTTTATCAGAACCTTGTTTGCACCATGTAACTGGTCTCTTACAATTTGGATCACCATTAATACCAACACCAGTGTATGCGTTAGTATCTACAACATCACTTGCTACCACCTCTCTTACTAGTCTGACACCTTGCTCTATTGAATCAGTGCATAAATTTTTATTACCTGCAATTTGTAAAGTATCTCCTTTTTTAACTGTTTCTAACGTATCTCTGAATATCACATCACTATCACCACTTCCTTTATAGAAGAGAATCTTACATGTATCACCTTTATATGATCCATCAGTCTGTCTTCCTTTAGGAGCCTCAGAGAATGTTAGAATACTTCCATTTGTAAGAGTATATCCCTCACCAGGAACTTGAAGAGTATCATTAACAAAAACAAGAATTGTTGATTGAACATCAATATTAGATCCTTCTCTTGCTCTAATGGTAATTGGAGAACCATCTTTCTTCAGAGTAAAGACTTTCTTAGTTCCATCAAATTCACTTTGGATCTTATCAAGAACTTCAAGTTGTCCAAATGTCCAACCAGCAAATGAATCACTCGCTACATCTTGTATGGTAATCTGGAATTCTGCAAAAGTTTTTGATGGATCAGTAGGAATACCAGTTGTTCCCATTTTAGGAACAGTTAAAACTTGAGCGTCAGCATATCCATAACCAGTATTTTTTATTTCAAACTCTGTAACACTAGATCCTTGACCCACTATGATATCAACTGTGGCTTGAGTTCCAATTCCTGTTGTTCCAGAAGAACTATAAACTAGAGGAATATTTGTATATCCAAGTGGTTCATCAATCACAACATTCATTTGTCTATTAACTGTTCCACATCTTGAATAGAAATGAGTTCGTGTAGATACTCCAGTATTGACAACAAAGGAAGTGGTATCTATAACTCTAAGAACTGTAGATCCACTAGCAGCAGGATCAGTTCCGCTTGCAGAATTGTTTATATCTCTAGGTGCAATTAAGGCAGGTTGTATTACACCACCTGATGCATAGAATGTAGGAACAGTTGATACACCTGCATTTATGGTGAATTGAGTAGCACTTGCAACTCCGATAACTGCTGTCCCACAGAATGCGGGATCAGTTGTTCTTGGATAGAGATGAGTAGCTGCTCCATCATCTAATGCACAAGTAAATGCTAATCCAGTAAGCACCACATCACTATTTTTTCCTGTTGTAGAGAGTCCATGAGCACCAGATGTGGTGACTGTCATGATACCTGTAACATTGTTGTATATGGCACTCTGAACACCTACAGCAGGGAGGTAATCGCATGTGAATGCAATTCCTGCTAACTTGACTTCCTGCCCTGCTAGAAGTCCATGTGGAGTCGATGTAGTGACAGTTGTGACCCCTGTTATGGAGTTATATCCAACATTAGAAATTGACCTTGGAACATAAATGACTTGACTGTTTGTAATCGCTATTCCTGTGATGTGTCCATCAGTGATCGCAGCCGTACCAATACCAATCAATTGTGGTTGATTATTGGTTCCTGTTTGAATGGCAACATTAACAGTTGTTTGAACTCCTATCCTATACCCAGAACCACTATTACCAATACTAATAGAAGAGACAGTTCCTGCAGTAGAAACAATTGCAGTTCCTCCAGCACCAATAAGTGGTTGATATCCTAATCCACCTGTAGAACCAACAGAAGCAACTATACCACCAACAGGTATATTAGAGTTATTAGGATCACTTGCAAGAGATGTTGCTGTTCCTGTAAATGTTATAGTGGTAATTCCTGATCCCTCAGACAGAGTATAATCTTGGAAAGTTGATAATCCCCCAGTTGGACTTTGGAAGATGCCATTGATAAGAATACATGCATTATTAGTAGAGAATCCTACTGCATTTGAACCATCTGACTTTAAGGTAAATGTTTTACCAACCCCAGTAAATCCTTCGGATATATCATCAAAAACTTGATTGGTTGCATAAGGTCTATTAGTACTATCTGGGGCTGCCCCTCTCATGAAGGTTCTTCCTTGGAAAGTAGAGAATGTTGTAATACCCACCCAATACCTTTCTTCAGGATCATTGGTGGTAGAACTTATAGGAGTCGGTCCTAAAGGTGCATCAATAAAGTTAATGGTATTTTCAACAATATTATAATCACCATCAACCTTGGTAATCAACGAATTAACAGTGTGAATTCCTAATGCTGTTCCCATCCATTGACGATCAACTGCAAGGAAATTAGTGCTACCTAATCCCACTGTAGTTACCTTCATTATCTCTTCATTAATCTTAATTAGATCTCCACCAAAGATAGATGTAACTCCAGAAGTTTTTACTGTTACATCTGCGATTCCCATTAGATTTGTTAATCCAGTTGTAACTGAAGTCGCAACAATGGGTTGTTGAATCGCATTATCAATTCCAATCAGACACTTAGTATTCTGATTACGTGCAGTTATTGTATGAGCTGCTCCTGTACCAACAGAAGATAGGTGCAATTCATTTGGAACTGTTTTTAATGCATCTTCTGCAGTCTTAGCAAATTTAAGAGTTGTTTCGTCAACTTTAATCGCAAATACTGTAGAAGGAAGAAGTGAAGTTGTACCAATACCAGTAATAGTAGTTGTTGCAATTCCGATAGGAGTATTAGTTCCAAAAGCATAAGTAACTTCTTCTCCAGTTACAAAGAAGTGCTCTGGAATTGAAATACTATTTTTAGTAAGGTCTACTACAGAAGAATCACTACCATCAAACTCTCTAGCAAATATATTTCTTCCTTGATGTTTTAAATCAAAGGCTCTGACAACATCAACTCCAGTTCCTGTGTAATCACCGAATCCAGCTCTGATGGATGCATTATTAAGATCAATCTCCTCTACTGAACTAATAGCAGAATTCTCTGCAGCAATCTGCAAACTCATCTGGAAAACACGAACCTGCACATGAGTGCTTGCATTAGGAGTATAAAGAAGATTTACATAGTTAGATGAAACTGCTGCACCAACTGTTCCTAAACCTGCGACGCTAGTGATGTTACCATATTCAGTAATATAAGTTTCTGAACTATCATTCAAAACAATAACCTCAGACATTTCATAACGACTATTGGTTACATCTTCCACACTAAGAATATAGTAAGCAGCATTATGATCATTCGTTTCCACTGTGTTATTGATATCATATTGAGCAATAACATTTTCTGTAGGAGAACCAGAAGCATTAATAGAGGTGTAAGTAGAATCTATAAATGCTAGGTCTTCAGCTCCAACACCGAGGAATTGAGTTCCAATCCCTGTGCTACCTGAAGCAGTATCTGCTATAGAAACTCTGATTGTATCTACGGATGCCGCAATACCTGTATGCGGAACAAACTGAACAATTATATTTCCAGTAGCCATCGATGCAGTATATGTTCCTAAACCAGCACCACCAGTAGTAGTATCACTATCAGTTGCTAGTTGACCATATTCTAAAAGATCTACATTAGTTCCATCATGAAGAATACTAAGTTCATCATATTCCATTCTTCCATTATCACCATTAATCATGACAAGAACTTTTGAACTTCTATACGTGGATGCGATTCCAACAATTGTAGTAGCAGTTCCTGTGGGTACAGCAGTTTGAGTGGAATCGATATTAATAAAATTACCAAGAGTTGTTGAACCAATACCAGTAGTATTAGCAAAACCAATTATGTCAAAACTAGCTGCAGTAATATTATAATTATTAACACTGAACTTAGTTGGGAAGAATAAAAGTTGACCATTATTACCACTTATACCAAAATCAAAACTTCCTAAATCCAGAACTGATTCTACTCTTCCGTAATTATTAATAAAACCTACTGATCCATTTTGTAATAGAGTAACAAGGCTAACTTGACGTTCTCCAGTGAAAGTCTTGTCCTTAACAAGAGTAACAAATTTCTTAGATCTTTGTGTAATAGAAAATTCAGTTGCAACAGAAAATCTTGTAGGTCTAGGATTACTACTGAATTCTGTGCTAAAATCATCAATTGTTAAAACTCTATTACCAACAGATTCAAAATAATCAGTTAGAACTCTAGAGTTGAAATACATCTGATTAGATAGAGTTTCATCATCGCTAATACTTAAAGAATTTTCTGTAACTAAATCAAAACTTGGATAGCAATTTACATCAACAACTCCAATAGCATCAATAAAGGCTACTAAATTACTATCATTAGCAGTAACAGGTGAAGGATCAGAATGTGACTCCACTAGTAAATCACTAAACTTTAAGAATCCACTAGGATGATTTAATTTACTAACAGCATCATCCCATTTATCTAATGATACTTTAGATTTTAATGAGTATGAGAAGTTTTGATAATAGAAGTTATCAGGTAATCTTTGAAGATTATCGTTAAGGAATCCTGTATCTCTTTGCCATCCTTGCTTAACCACTGATCCTGCATCAATTTTAATTTGAGATTCAAAATTAATTTTAGATTCAATAGTTCCTGCAGTTCTAGAAGTTGTGCCTTCAATTAAATCTCCAACATCAAACTCATCAGATGCAGCTATTTTTAGAGTTTCATTTTTACCATTCCAACTTTCAACTCTTCCAACTTTATTACCTGAGATAACTTGTTCTCCTTCAATAAAATTATTAGTCTGAAGAGTAATATCAAACTGAGGGAAGAATTTTTGAGGAACAATTACTCCAGCAGAGTTTAAAACATCTTGATTACCAGGAAATGCATTCTCTGGTAAAAGTCCAGCCAAACTGTAAGTAACAAATCCAACATTAGTTCCTCCAAGAGGAATATTTACTGCTGTTAAAGTAAAGAGTGAATACTCATAGTTAGAAGAATTATATCCATAACCAGTTGTACCAACACCAACACTTACATTTTCAATTAGAACCTTATCACCCACTGAGAAAGGAACATCACTTGCATCACTAAATGCTGTGTTTAAACCGATAGTTACATTTTGGGTAGTGGAATCATAACTAATAGTATTAATACCAATTCCATTGACATTCCCTGTAGGAATGATAGTAGGAGTGGTATTATACATGCCTTTAGTATTTTTCAAAATAGTGACTTGCTGATCACCAAGCTGATATTCTAAATCAACATCTTTTACTTGTTTTCCTGTAAATCCATCAAGAACTAATAAATTAGGTGCTATGGTATAATTCTTACCTGCAGAACTAACTCCAATAGAATTGAAAGATGTTAAAGATTCAATTTGTAATATTTCAGGAAGATTGGCAATAGGCCTTATAGTGTTATCTGCAGAATAATTAAATCCGATATTTTCAATTCTAGTAGAAACTATTTTTCCAATACTAGAACTGGATGGTTCTAAAATAGAATCAGTTCCTAAACCAGTAATAATAGAAGAAACTCCAACTATTTCTTCATATCCACTTCCTTGTGATTTAAATTTAATTTCTGCAATTGCACCATAGGCAGTGGTAGAATTAGTAGAATACTCTAATAAGGATTCTGCCTCACTATAAGCAGGTCTTTCAGGACGGTTGGTTAAATTATAAGTAAACGTATTAGTAGATCCAATACCAATTACAGTAAAGTTTCCTGAATATACACTATTGTCAATATCAATTTGATTATATCCCTCTATCTCTTCATCAACAATAATTCCTTTTTTACTTTCAGAAATTAAAGACTCGTTGATAGGAGTAAACTTATAATATAATATTTCTGGTAAATCTTGAGTAACACTTAATGTTAAACTTGCATTAGTGGTAATCCCTACTTTTCCTGTTTTAGATACTTCAAAAGTATTAGTTGAAGTGGTTGAATAGAATTCATTTTGAAATTTATTATCCGTATACAGATTAAGATCAAAAGCAGAGTAAGAAGTTACTCCGACAAAACTAGCCAATGAAGGATCTGATAGATCAAATCTTACAGTATTATTTTTAGTAAGATTAGTTAAAGGATTAATAGGAGATAAAGTTCCTGCAGACGCAGAAGTTATATTTACAAATTCAGGTTCAAATTGCTCAGACTGATATTTACTTAGACATAATTTAACTTTACTTGTAGAGAATTTGAAAATATAATACATTTTCTCATCTTCTAATCCACCAGATGAAGAGGTTGCTGTATGAATTACCTTGTCACCAGTATTCAAACCATGATTGGTAATTTCAATTGTATTAGCAGTCGTATCAACATTACCTGCAACAAATGATTTTGGATCAAATACTATTCTGCGATTGAAATCATTATACTTAACTGTAACTGTAGTTCCTATACCTGGTTGTGCGTTGATAGTTACATTATCATTAAATTTCAATCCATGTGTTGAGGCAGTAGCCACAGTAACTGTATTTTTATGAGCCTCTGCATTGACCACATCATTCTTGACTGTTTTAAAACTATGGAATACTCCTGTTCCAATTCCAGTTAATCTTAATAATCCTCTATTGACTGTGGTGCTTGCGATACCAACAAATGTGCCAGTGCTTCCAATACCAACTTGGAAGGTCTGAATTCCAACTAAATCATTAGAAATTTTTCCAACATACAAAGGAGCATTAGTTGGAAGACTGTATAGGGTAATACCATCTGTAGATACACCTATCGCATCTCCAGTATTTCTATTGTAATTTACAATATCACCTGTTTTTAAATTATGATTTGGAAGGTAGATTGCTTCAGTTTGAATGAATATTTGAGTTATTCCTGCACCAGGATTAGAGAATGAAATAGTAGTTCCGATTCCTACTCCTGCAAGAGTTCCAATACCCAACGCTTCTTTTGGTTCAAAATAAATTTCTCTATTTAATTCAAATATTACATCATTTTCAGGAGATGAATTAAAAGTAAATTTTCTAGAATCTTCAGTTATTACTGATCCAGCAGTATGAGCACTTCCCATCGTGCTTTCTTGAGCTCTAAGAACTCTCAATCTAGAATTTGCTTTATCAACTTGAAGAACTTTTATTGTTTCAGTTCCAATTCCTAGAATATCATTTTCTCTAATCGATAAAAGATCATTTGAAAGTGATCCTGATATTCCAAAGTAAGTTACTATTCCAGTTACTCCAATAGTTGATGCAGCACCTGCGAGTAAAACACTTTCAGTTTTTACTCCAATATTAAAACTTCCCTGTAAATGATCAGTAGAAGTATTAAATCCAGAAAGAGAGACGAGATTTAAATTGGTAAAATTATGGGGAGAAGTAGAAAATGCGATATATTGTCCATTAACATCGTATGGAGAAATCTCTAAATCTGATACAGTGCTACTTGCAACACTAATATTATTAACTACTTTTCCTCCTACCCTAGAAACAATTCCTTTAGCTCTTTGAGGACTATCATTTAGTTGTCCAAAATTTATAATATCATTAACCTGATAGTTATTTCCACCTGTCAATATACCTACACTATCAATAGATCCAGTAGAAACTAAATTTATGTTTATTAATTGCTCTCTTTCTTTATTTGGTTGATATAAGAATTCATATGATGCATCTTCTTCGGTTAAAGAATAGGGAGTAGTATTTCTAAAATACTCTGTAGCATTCAAATTATAAGATTTTTGATTAATAGTTCTATCATAGTTAAAACTATTGGGTTTTGACTTAAAGGTATTTCCAATCAAGTAAGGAAACTGAGGTTTTCTGTATCTATTGAAAGCTCCTGAATTTTCAATACTAGTGGGATTAATAGTTGAGAAGTATGCATAAACACCGTTTGGATAATCAGGAGTTATACAAAAACGCCCATTATGTTCATCCAAATCTCCTGAGTGATTAAATTCAAAATCTTCTACAAAAAATCCTTGTGGAAAGTCTGATAATGAAGGTCGATTAGCAGAAGTTACTGGTACATAACCAGATTCCATAGCTTTTACAAATCCACCAGTTTGTGTCTCATATCCATATGGTCCATAAATTGGATTTCCATCATATGCCCATCCAATTATAGGAGAGTGAAATTCTGCAGCCACCTCTTCTCCATCTACCTTCTGCAAATCTAACAATCCATATTTTATGTTATTATCTTGATCTCTAACATATAAAGATTCTCTTAATTTACGAGGAGCATACAAATGAGTAAATTCAATGCCAAATTCTGAATTTTCGGCAGCTTCTAAAATTCCATCATCTTCAGATATAATATCTACGTATTTTTGGAAATAGTTAATTGTCCAATTTTGTAGTTTTGCTCTTAATTGTGCGTTTGATGCATCGGTCGTTACAGCCACTCCAACACTACCAGTATAACCAATACCAGGATTGTCAATTCTTACATTAGTGATTTTTCCATCATTAATGATCGGAACTAACTTTCCATAATTACCTTGAGAACCAGTAATGACTAAATTAGGAGGTGCGTTGTAACCCTCACCTTGATTATCGATTTGAACATCAACTATTCTGCCATTATTGATAATTGGAGTGATTTCCGCACCAGATCCATTCTTAAGAGTTAATAGTGGTTGACGATCATAATTTATAATATTTGCAGAACCATAATTTGCTCCCTCATTTGTTACTTGTACGGATTTTAGAGATCCTTTAAACAAAGGTTGAAGTTTTGCTTGAAAATCTTGGCCTGCAACAGTAGCAACTCCTATTTCCCCATCTAAAGTTACTGTAATTGGTTCATAGTTAAAAGTATGAGTTCCAGTGCCTAGACCAGCAACAGTAAGATCAATATATTGCTCTGTATCATAATATAAGAACTTGGATGTAGTTCCAACTCCTACACTTGATAATTTAAAGTTATTTGAATCAACTTCAGTAACAACATAATTTGTATTTGAGTTAATTCCTGTAATTTGATCAACATTATATGAATATTGAATAATTTCTCCAGATTTGTATCCATGATCCTTGATATTAATTTCATTAAGAGCTGTATTAATTCCTGTGGCAGAAATTATGGTTCTTTTCTTATTTTGGTAACCAGAACCAGTATTATCAACTATAATATTAGATATAATTTGTTTTTTACCAACAGATTGAAGAGATTGCACACCAATTCCAAATCCAGATAGAATTACGGTATTCAAACCAACATTAACTGCATCAGTTTCTGATGTATAAAGTTTTACTGTGGATACACCAACAGTGTGAACATAATAAATTGCATCTGTTGAAATACCACCAACTGCTGTTTGCCCAAATGTCTTATAAATGACTTTTTCGCCATTTCTAAACTTATGGAAGGTAGAAAAACCAATAGTGCTATTGGTTATATCAACACGAGCAGAATCTGCGGTAGCATTAAATGAAACTGAGTGTTCTATCTCTTTTGTATTAACGCTAGCTCTTGCTCCTTCTCCATTACCACCACTTATAGTAAGAGTGGGATGCGAAACATAATCAAAACCCGAATCTTCTATATTAATCGCTACTAGAGCTCCTTCAACAGCACATATACCAGTTGCACCCGAACCAATATTATCAGAAATGTGCAAAATAGGAGGATTGATAACATCAAAACCTATTCCTTCCGATGCAACATCAATATCTTTAATAGATCCATAATAAACTACTTCATTAGACTTATAATTTAAAATCTCAACACCATTAACAAGAATACCAGTTCTATCTCCTGGCCCAGTGATAAAATTTCCGTCCTCATTAATTGGATTTTTTATTTCTTTGAGTAAAAGTTGATGATCAACATCTTTATTATGAAAATCAACATATTCCAAAGTATTGGAAGTTACAATTCCAGATACTGAAACAAATGAATTATTAGAAATGTTAGATGGACTCGTAGCAAGTTGAAATGTATTTTTAGTCAGTCTTTTTACAAAGAAAACACCTGCATTCATCTCTGGAAACTTACTTACCACCTTTGTGGTATTTCCAAGAAAATCTTTTGTCTCTATATTGAAAGGACTATAATAAACAGCATCTCCTGTATAATATCCATGATCATTAACGGTTAAAATTTCAAATGTATCTCCACTATACTCACCATTTAACGTAATTTTTCTATCATAAAAATCAAGAGGAGAATTATGATAATTTGGAATTGATGATGAAGCTACTAAAAGATCCTGATCAAATTTTACATAAGTATTCTGCACATTAGCAAAATAATTATCAATATAAGAATAATCAGTCAAAGATGTTTTTACATTTGCTCTTAATATTTTTCTTTCAACTGAATATTTGGCATCCACTAACTCTCCTTGCCCTTTTATTGAAAAACTAAAATCACTTATGACCTCACTTACAGTAGAATCTTGAGTATTGCCTGAAGCATCGATAACAATAACCTTATCACCTAACCTAAAGTTATTTTTATCAAAAGTAACTAAAGTATAAGTAAAATCTGACTCATCAACTAGAGTTATAGACTCTACATTATATTTTGTGGCTACGTTATAAAACCAATTCTCAGTTTTAGGACTTGAAGTAGTTATTCCTAAAGACTTTATAGAAACTGTGTCATTATTATTAAAATAATAGGTATCATCAGGAATTTCTAAATCTGCTAGAACTCCAGTAACTCTCATAGAAACTTTAGTGGTAGTTCCCAAACCAACATAACCATAAACTTCCGTATTTAATCTAATATTCTCTGCAGAGTTAATCGAAGTTGTAAGACCAACTGTTGTGGTGTTAGCTAATCCAACCTCAAAGAACTGATTTATTGATTTAGATCTATATGTTAGTATACCTGTAACTCCAGTTCCATATATTGCATATAATTCTCCTGCGTCAGGAAAACCAATGGTAGAGTCTACATCTATTACACTAGAACCTACAGATACCTCTGTTATCACTTTTGTATTTGGATGAATTGTAAACTCTCCATACACAGTCCCTTTTAGGGGAACATCTCTAGCATAACCATAATCAAGATTTAACTTATAAAAATCAGAATTGCCTATGGCTACTTTTTCTATCCCACTAATAGGAGCATAAGCTGCGTCTAAGCAATAGTGATCCCCAAAATGTTCTAAATCCTGATAAAGGGTGGTATTTAATAAATCTAAAGGATCTCCTTGAATTGATTCAACGATTAAATCTTTGGTTATTCTATAATCAGCATCAGAAGGTCTAAAAAGATATTCTCTAGGTTTTAAAACATCTACCTTTTCACCATATAATGCACCGAAAAGAATATTATAAGATTCATCAGTACCTTTAGTTTGATAAAAATCTTTTGATCTTGAAATAAACAGTTTTTCATTAAGATCAACATCTAAAGTTCTGTCTTCAAAACCTGGTGAAATTTGATTTTTTAGTTTTAATAAAAATTTATTAAAAAGTAAAGCACTTAAGTTAGTAACCTTACTTCCTTTTGCATGAGGATTAATATCCGATTGAGAAAAGGTTAATTGATCAGCCGTACCATATGATGTGACACCACTAAATCCTCTTACGCATCCAGTAAATGTAGTATTAGTTTTTTCCTTATATAATATTATTTCATCATCAATTTGTATTAAACCATCTCTATCAGGAAACTGATATGTTCCCAGAATATTTTGATTAAGATCAAATGTAACTGTAATTGTAGTATCTTGATATCCAACTGCACTTCCGAGTTCTGTCTCTTGGGAATTATTAGTTAAAGATTCTAATTTTAAATATTCATCAATATTTTGAATTACGTCAGCAGAAGCTCCAGGATATTCTTGTGAAGTATAATACTCCTTCAGGAATTCCCCTAATAAAGGAAAATCCTCCTGTACAAAAGAAGGGAGTTGATTCTCAACTATATTTTGAATCTGTACTCTTTGGAGATCTGTTGATATCATTTTTTGTATACTTTGATCTTAGTAAGAATATGAGAGTTAGTAACCACCGTAACCGCCACCAGAGGATGAACCGCCTCCACCACCAGACATTGAACCTCCACCGCTTGATGGAGATGAAGGAGTTGATGATACAGCAGTTGATGATGAAGAAGAAGTTGTCCCTGTTGTAGCGGCACTGGCTAAGGTTGTAGAGGCAACCGTAGAACCATCAGCAGTAAACACAGTTTCATCACCTGTATCACAAGTAGTGGAGCCTGGAACTACTTTTTGTCCTCTAACTAAACTACCATTTGCATAACTAGGAACCGTTGTATCTAAATCCCCAGAATCAGGTATGGCATTAATAGTTACACCATCCAATGGTAGTTGTACATATAGATCATGAAGACCTAATACATCATTAGAACAAGGAGAACCAGACATTTCAACAACAGGGAATCCTTTGTTAAGAACTGTATTAGTTATATTGATTGGAGAAAGCTTAATTTCACCATGTTTATAATCAATTGTTCCGACTGCCTCTTTTACAATTCGTGCTTGATTAGAGGCTTCTAATTGTATTAACATCATTTGTCCATTATCTTTAGAACCACTATCTGGTTTATCTGTAAGATACACCACACCAGAAATTCCATCTACATTAAATCCAGATGATTTAATATTGAATCCATCACAATTTTTAGCAAAGATACAATTTCCAAAGCAAATTTCATATTCCGCAAAACTATTTAACGCTACTCTCAGATCTCTTCTTAGAACAACTGTTGTAATATTAGAAGTAATAGCATCACTACTATTATCAATCATCGAAACTAGTCTACTATACTTAAATCTACCTCCAAATTGATTCATTTCTGCAGTTTTAGAATATGTATTTAGATTCGCAGAGATGAGACTGATGAGATCAGCAGATGATCCAATTAAATTGGAGTTATAATAAGCAGTTATGTCCAATTCAATATATAAAAACTTCAAATCAGTAATTTCTACATCAATTCCAGAAACAGTGTACTTTTTAAGCTCTCTTTTTAAGTTATTTTTAATCTGTTCTGACAAATAAGGGCCACTTGTTGGTTTAATACTTACAAATGTCTTACCATATTGAGGAGGAGTCAAAGTTTCGCCCCCAAAAGCAGATACTGACTCGGTTTCTGCATATAAAGTAGGAATTAGTGCTTCAAAATCAGTAGTTGTGACGGCTCTTTTCTGAGATGAGTAAATTTGAGGTGCATATTTCTTAATAGACTCAACACTTTCAATACTTTGACCTAAAGAACTGGGTGTAAGAGTAGTTAGAAGAGAAACTCCACTGCTAATACTAATATTATCTCTTGAAGATGTTAATTTTCCACTAAAATTGAAGTTTTGAATACCATTTGCAAGTTCACCACTTGTTACAAGGTAAGAAACTTGGATAAAACTGGGTGCTTCTAGTTTTTTCCCAAAAATTCCATCTCCAAATATCAATTCATACCTTTCACCTTCTATTTCTTGACAAAAATAAACAGGAGAAGTGCCATTTACCTCAAAAAGACTATTTGCTTTGATATATTTACGAGTTACTGTCGAAGATTCTGATGGTTTAACTACAACTCTGAGGGTAGAAAGATCAATTCCACTATTTTCAAGAATAAAACGTTGATTTGGATCAAAAGAATTGACTGTAAAAGTGCTTGTAAGGTAAACTCCCTCATAAATGGCAACATTATCAAAAACGGCCTCATTATTTGAGACAGGAACTGTAACATCATCAAGTATTGCAAAGGTATAACTCTCATTTGCAAAGGAATTAGAAGATGCAACGATACCTTTATTCAAAGTTATTGTTTGGGGTATATCTGAATAATTACTTGTATCTACAAAAAAGGAAATATTAGCTTGTGATGCTCTTTTGGAGAAAGGAGTGTAACCAATATTACGTGCTAATGATACAACATTCTCTCTTAATGTTGCACTATCGATGAAAACCTCATTCGACACCATATTGGCATTGTATGAAGTGATGTAAGTATTGTATGCAAGGACATCAATAATGGTTGACATGTTAGATCCTTCAAAATCATAATCCGTAAAATTAGAATTAGATCGAAGGTAATCTTTAATTGATGTTTTTATCTGGTCAAAGTCCAGATTTGCGAAATTAACTAGGGGCATTATCTTGTTGGTTGTAATGCGAATGATAACTGTTGTGCCTCTGCCTCTATTCCAACTATCTCATAAGTAATAGCAACATCAAATTCATATGAATCAGGATTGGCTGATACCTTGGTGTTTAATAATCTAACTCTAGGTTCAAAATTTCTGATGGTATTTTCAATTTCACTCTTTACTGATGCTGCGGTCAATGAATCTACATTCTCAAAGAGTAAATCATTGACTCTTGAACCTAGACCATTATTAAAAAATCGCTCTCCAGGCGTAGTAAGCACTAGATTACGAATAGAACGAGCAATAGCAGTCTGATTTTTAATCGCAATAAGGTCATCAGTTAACGGATTAACCTGAAAGGACATACTTATATCCTTAAATGACCTACTTATGCGTTGGACAGGCACTCTTATACGGCAAATATATGTTTATTTAGCACCCTAATCTATCACTTCGTAGATTTCATTGTCCTCTATCTTTTCATAAAGGTCATTTGTTACTTTTTTATCTCTTTTTTTAGGAACTATATCATCATTTGCTATCTCACGTAGCATTTTCTGATATTGTTGGTTAGGCAGATTGTCTAAAAAGTCGTGCATTTTCGTATTCCCACTAAAAAAGGGACTCTAGGAGTCCCTTCTATTTATTTTCCTTGGCCACGGTAGCGTTTCTTTGCCCTATTTCGAGAGGAGGCGGCATACTTAGTATGTTTCCCCCTTCCTTGACGAGTTTTTTTGGGCGTTGATTCGATGATTTCGCCACCGAGAGCACTTCTCATTGCCATTTAGTTAACCTCCATAGTAAATCGAGACACGACGTTTATATTACACGAGTTTTTTCGTGACCAACACGTATCCGAGGATCGCACCAGATCTTATAGCCTGCATCAATTGCATCTAAACAGAAACTTACGTCCTCTCCACACATATCCTGAACTGCTCCAGACTCAAACTGTTGCATCTTCGGAGCAAACCAAGGATATTCCATTTTCTTATCCTCGAAGACTCCGTTCTTAATCATGACCCAACCGAAACCTGTGTAGTCAACGGTGAATGGTTTCTTACGCTTGGTGATTGACTCAACAGTTTCGTGATTCATCACTCCACCGTTCTTGCGGAAGTCGTCTTCTTCTAACCAGTGTGCGACTGAGGTAGTCATGCCATCTTCTGTTGCATACCAACCACCGCAGATCTCAGCTTCCTCTTTCTCGGAATCTTCTGCAGGTAATGCAAGATCGCACAGTTGCCAGAACTTATTAGAGTCAAAGACAATATCCGAGTCAATCCATAGTTGATAGTCATACTCTAGTTTACCATCCCAAGGTAACTGATCAGGACCACGAAGTACATTCGCACCTAGACACTTACATCTTGCGAAGTTAACCATTGATGAGTAGTCTTGTGAGATCTGAATACTCATTCCATTTTGTACCATGTCGAAACACATCTGTACAAATGCTTTTAAGAATATAAATGAACAACCTCTACCAGGTAAACAGAAGACAATCTTCTTACCTTTCATTCTTGCCTTGATTGCATCATAATCCCAATCAGGTTCTTTAGCCTTCTTGGGAGGGACTGTCTTAACAGTAAATCCTTTTGCCATAGCGTTTTGTAATTACACTTCAATTATACATCGATATTATGTATATGTCAATATGAATCTTCTTCCCACATTGGTGTTGGGAGAACCCTACCTGGCCCACCAACGCCGCACTTTGGTCCGAGTTTAATATATGATAAGTCTCTCTCTGTATAATCTGTTTTAAGTAAACCAACCATTACCTTTAACATCTCCCATGTACATTCAAACTCTTCTTCAGGGAGATTTGCATATAGACATCTATCTTGAGCGTAGATATGGTAAGTGGTTTCGTCGTACATAATGTGTCGTCGTCCTTCACTTATTATATATCAATTTCAACATAATTGCAAGAAGGTAAAAAGGTAGTTAATGAAAACTTTATGGCGGGGTTTTTTACCTCAGAAAAATTTTGGCGATTTTTATATATACATCTCGAATTGTCACCTCTGTAGGTTAGGGTCTCTATCTTTTTTAGCAACGCACCCGCCCCCCGATAACAACGAAACGGGCATAAAGTGGCTCACGCAAATAACATATAGTCTAGCATATAAGCCCACTAAGTGTCAAGTAGTGACCTCACAGTTTGTAACAAGAACTGCCAGCAAACTGCAAGGTCTTAAGTGATAAGAACTGACAGCTAACTTATGTCCTCTATGTAACACTTAGCAGACTCATTATTACTGTCTAAATTAAACACTTTATCCCATGCAATATCATGAGGATTAAAGTCATCTAGCACGTCTAATTCCAGCGTTATTCTATACTTACTCTTTAGCCCTTGACTGTAAAGAACTGACATAGGATTTGCCCACGTAGAGTGTTACTTAGTTATTATAATCTACCTGAGAGTTACTGTCAACTAAGTATAGGATATTTATGTGGAAAACTTTATATATTATGAAATAAAGATAATACTACAAAATTATAACGAGGGTCTTGTAATTTTAGCGAGTTCGTGTTATAATCGACTCGCTAAGATAACGACTCTGAGACACATTTATCCACACAATTTCCCTACTAATTCACACCTTCTCCACATATTACATCCAGTTCTTAACAACATTGTGGAAAACGATTACAACACATACATATATTTAATTTGCTATTTATTAGGGTTAAAAATACTTAAAACAAAGAGTTTTCCACAGAAACTAACAATAACTGTGGAAAACTACGTTAATACTTAGTGGCTAAACTACTCTGTAAGACTGTTAGTTAATGCCTGAATCTTTGCCCAATAAAATCTCCTATCCCCCTCTGAATTACCTTTCTGATTGTATGCATCAAGAAGACAATCTAACTGTCTTAAATGTTCCTTACTTACAGGACTTCTACCATGTCGTGTATAGTTTTGAGTCATTAATCTTCCCTCCTATTAGTATTACTATCAGTCCCTAATTGGCCTTGAGTTGGTATTACTCTCCAGTCATATTTGTCTACTGATTGTTTACAATTAAGACACTCTAATCTACTCCATGCAAAATGATAAACAGTCATGACATCTTTACATTCTGGGCAACATATTGCTTTTCCATATTGTCCTGCTCTTGTGTACTTAGTAACGCATGAGTTCTTATTAGTTTTGTTATGAAAATCGGCGGCGTTCGCTTCTCGTCTAGGGAGAATCTTTGAGTTATTCATATTATACTCCAATAGCAACATTTGCCCTCTTTCTTATAACTTAAGAACCCTAATCCTTTTATCTCTTCCTTAGTCCACCCTATATGATATTGCCATCTTGAGAAGTTAATATGTATTAAATTAAGTGCAATATACTCCTCTAACTTATCAGATATTTGATCCATTGTCGCATAATTGTTTAACTCTTTGAGTGCATATATCATCCATTCTTTTAACTCTTTTTGCTTTTTGGATTTAATAATAATCGGTGAATTAGAACTCATTGTTGTTATCCTCGGTGGGTGAATGTGGGTAATTAATTTCCATAAACTTGGGAAATCTGTAATTGTAATCTATTACTAACTCTCGGTAAAATTGCTCGTCCCATTCATAATTAGTCATGCTCTTCATTGTTACTTACCTCCGTAAATTACTTCGTAAAGTTCATCCGTGGTTGCATTTTGAAACTTACTTTCTCCATGCAATTTGATGTAATTACACATATCATTATAAGACCAATCATAAAGATGATTATACTTATCAAGAAGAAATTGCGTATCTTCTTGTAACTTTCCAGTTGCTAATCCTGTTCTGTTCATTATTAACAACCCTCCGAATCATGAGTGGCTTCAGTATCAACTAACGGGGGATAATCTGTGCCGCTAGTTAATAATGAATCAACATAACTTTCACTGGTTACGTTATCAACTAACTCATCAAATAGTTCCTCATCAAAGTTATCAACTTCATCTTTTAACTCATTCAAACTAACACTTTCAAAGTGACATCTTAAATCATCAGTAATATATTGCATCATAGTTTTAGTGTCCATGTTATCAACAACCAACTCAACATATTGCTCAATTAGTTCATTTTTCTGAGTATAAGTTAGTGTTACTTTGTCTGACATGATTACACCTCCGTAAATGCAAGTTTGTTGAGTTCAGTTTCCACACTAATTGATGCAAACTGTGGTAAACCTTTTGTGTTATCTGTTACTATATAACCGTAATTGTCCACCCTATCTAATATCTCATCACCCATAGTTTCACCAGTGACGATTCTCTTATTCATAGTATCACCCTTAAATGATAATATGCGAAGATACTTGTTAGGAAAAATCTTATTGAAGTGGTTCTTAATTGGATAGTAATCTAATACTACCGTTCCATTTTTGCATGTGATTTGCATTAGTTAACCTCCAATGAGTTGTTTACATTTTCAACGGCAACGATTTCACCAGTTGATTGATAATGAGCATCGGCAATATTACATGCCTCAGTATAACTTTGAGTGAAAGTTACAGGTGAAGTAAATACGATAAACATTACTTAGTGCCTCCAATTGGTAGGGTGTTTTCAATAGTTTCGACTCCGAACATTTGGAAGAAAAGTTCACTTCCAACATTGAAATCATCATGTTCGGTGTTACCTACCCATACTTGTAACACCTGATCATATACATTTTGTGATAAAGATTGCATGACGTTTGTGTTAATAAAGGACAGAAAAAAGAGGGGACGTTTAAGCCACCTCTAGGAAATTAGAGTCGATAAGTATCATTCCATCGATGAAATCTTGTGTCTGACGATTGAATGAAACATACCAATTCCAGTTCTTTTGAAATACTGAGCAACCGTATTTTACCTCACTAAGTATAGCATTTAAGCGTGACTTAGTAGTGACAGTCTGCCATCCGCAACTTGAGATTTTAACTGCTTTGGTTGCATGGTCTACAGTTGCGATGTTGTGACCATGTAGAAAAACTTTTGAGCAGTTTGTAGAATCGTTGAACTCAACTCTGGTATTAGATGATGACCAGTCTGCTCTGTTTGAGATTGCGAAGTTCATTTGTCTTTCGATTTTACGCATGAGATGAAAATTAGAATGATTTGGGTGTGGGGTGGGAGTCCTAACCAGAAGTGGATGTATCTCCCCCTCACTCTTATATAATAGCAAAAAACCCCCCTAATGGGAGGCTCAGTGTGCCAGTTTGTGAACTGGTCTGTTGTTTAGTGTGGATTGTATAAACCGAGGTAATATACAAAGGCACATACAAAAATAACACATAGGAGGCCAATTACATATACCATTGTATTAATAATTGTGTAATGTGCGGTATGGTTTGTAACACTTTGCATAATCAGATTGTGTCTGATAAGTGTTAATCAAGACCTCTTTTTTATCGTCCATTAGATACCAATCATCAGGAAATCTATTCCCATAATTAACATCTGGTGCATAGTCATTGTTGTTCATTGTAATCACTTAGGTGATAGGGTAATTAACAAAAAAGGGGAAATGATTAGAGGATTAAATGTATGCTAACTTGTTTACCAAGTCTAATTAACATTTAACCCTCTACACAGTTAGTGATACTTTAGAGGGCTGTTTGCACCTCTACAATATCATCCAATACAGCAAGGATTTCATTCCCATTGTTTGCATTATCAAGCAGAAATTCTGCGAAGTTAGATGATACAAACTGTGTGCTGTCTAATGACATAATAAAGAAAAGAAATTGGACTGTGTGACTGTCTTTTTAGTGGCGAAGTCATTCCACATTGTTAATAATGAAACTGGACTTAAACTCATTGATTGTTGCAACTTAATGCCCAATGGATGCCAGTTGTTATCAATTAGCGAGAGTAATCCTCGAACCTTTGTTTAGCAATAGTAGCTACATGATCTTCAAGGATTGTTACATCTTGTGCATCTAATTGTTTGAAGTTAGGTGTTACTAACTCCTCCCAAACTTCCTCGAATAAAGTTTCTAATAATGCTTCATTTCTTAGAGATGACATAA